>Ga0209056_10000225_pt1 | contig 62695 bp, 57 predicted proteins | sample GraSoiAngelo_114_FD_185876 | JGI IMG/M metagenome (GOLD analysis project Ga0209056, IMG submission 185876) | Grasslands soil microbial communities from the Angelo Coastal Reserve, California, USA - 14_0903_13_40cm (SPAdes) (version 2) | ecosystem: Environmental > Terrestrial > Soil > Grasslands...
CCCCCAGCACCTCACCGTGCTGTCCCCAAGCAGCGCGCACGCGTGCTCGGCCCCAGCGACAACGCGGGTCGCGGTGGTGAGGCCGCTGACGGCGACCGGAACGGAGGAGCTGGTGAAGGTCCCGTCGCCGTTGCCGAGCTGCCCGAACTGGTTCCGCCCCGTGCACTGCGCCGTCCCGTCGGAAAGACGCACACAGCTAAAGAACGCCCCGGCTGACACGGCCGTGGGGGTGCGGGCTCCGCTTGCCGTGAACTGCTGCGTCTGACCGACGGTAATGGTGGGATTCGCTGGCGTGACGGTCATGCCTTGCGCAGCGACCTCCTCTCGGGCCACGGTGCAGACGAGGGTCAAGGCAGCCAAGACGGCGAAGGATTCAGCCCTTCTGCACCTCCGATTTCTCTGCTCGACTTCCAAACCTGCCCTCGGTAACTGGAACCCCGTCACACGATGACGAGCAGACGGCCCACGGTTCGCCTCCACCGAGCGAGCGACTCCCCTCGTTTCCTCTCTATCCAGTGACCGAGCGAGGGCGTTTGAACAATCCGGCGAATCCCGGAGCCGAGGGAAGCGATTTCCCGAGGGACGACCCCGACTCTCAAATCAAGAGATCTCCGGATCGCCAATGCGAGAATCCCCTGTGGTTCATTCCGGGTTCCTCCCGACTCCTACCGCCGTTGTTGTCGCTTCCGGGCGCTAGCTAGCTAGGGTGAGACGAAGGGGCGTAGTTCTGCGTGCTCCACTCGGGGCGCATGAGGGACATCCTGGTAGAGCACGAGGGCCCGGTCGCGACGGTCGTCTTCAACCGTCCGAAGCTGCGCAACGCGATCAGCCTCGCGACGTGGACCGAGATCGCGCGTCACCGAGGGCCTGGCGAAGGACGACTCGGTCCGCGCCGTCGTCTATCACGGCGCCGGCCGGGAGGCGTTCGCCTCGGGGACCGACATCTCCGAGCTCAAGGCGCACTGCAAAGACACGGCGACCGCGCTCCGCTACAACGCCCAGACGTCCGCAGCCTACACGGCCATCCGAGAGTGCCCGAAGCCGGCCGTCGCGATGGTCTCCGGCTTCTGCATGGGCGGCGCGATGACCGTCGCCGTGGCCTGCGACCTGCGCTTCGCCGCGAAGGGCTCGAAGTTCGGCATCCCCGCAGCGCGGCTCAGCACCATCTACGCGCCGACGCGGTCGGCCAGCTCGTGGACCTCGTGGGCAGCGGCACCTTCGTCGCCCTGGGCGATGTGGGCGCCCTCCGTTCATCGCCCGAGGGCGACGTGGTCGGCGGCGTGGACCTCGACGGGTTCCTCTGGGCGCGGTGCCGGCGCCGCCCGTTCGTCGTCATGCTCAAGGACATCATCGAGTCCGCCGATCGTCGCAGACACCGGCGGACTCTTCCGCGGCCTCGCCAGTAGGCGAGACGGCAAACCGAGGGCTCCTGAGTACGCGAAGGTCCTGACGTCCGCGAGTCTGGTTATCGTGCTCACCGGCCTCCGACATCGAGGGCTGCTCCGCCCGTCAGCAGGGAGGACTGCAGCAGGTCGAGCGGCTGGCCCAGGCGATGGCGCGGCGGGGGCGTGTTGTTGATAAGCACCGAGACATTCCTGGAAGCAAGGTTGCCGACCGCCAGGTCCGGCTTGCCATCGCCGTTGAAGTCACTCACCGCGACGGAAGAAGGATGCAGGCCAGCACCGAAATTCCATGCCGCCTGGAAGGTTCCATTGCGGTTGCCCAGCAGCACCGAGACGCGACCGACGCCTGCAAAAGTGCCAGAAGCGCCGATCGCCACCACCGCCAGGTCGGCCACCCCATCGCCATTGAAGTCGCCCACGACGACGGAAACAGGGCTCCTGTCTGTGACGAAGTTCCGTGCTTTGTAGAAGGTCCCATCGCCGTTGCCGAGCAGCACCGAGACGGTGTCGGAACCCTGGTTGACAACCGCCAGGTCGGGGACCCCATCGCCATTGAAGTCGCCCACGGCCACGGAGCGAACCACAGTGCCCGTGGGGAAGGTCGGTGTGACCTGGGAAGAACCCATCGCCGTTACCCAGCAACACCGAGACGGAGTCGGAACCCCTGTTGGCCACCGCCAGGTCGGGGACCCCATCGCCGTTGAAGTCGCCCACGGCGACGAAAACAGCGCGCGCGCCCGTGGCGAAGCGCCGTGCTGCCTGGAAGGTCCCATCGCCGTTGCCCACGCAACCCGGCCCTTTGTGCTGCCTACGCGCCAAGCTCCTGCGGCATATCGCGGAGTTGTCTCAGTCACCACCATCCTTTGCTTTCAGTGTGTTGGGCCGCCAGAGCGTGGGTTGACGCCGCCGGGAAAGGCTGCGGAATGCGGCCGCAGATCTAGACGGACTCGCGCTGAAACACTGCGGATCGTGTCGCGACGGAACTTCGTCCGGCCATCGCAGGCACTATAGCCTGCCATCGAGCGAAGCGGCAAGCCGCCGGGGGGCTGAGCTACGCCCGGCGCGTCCAGCGGAGATTTGGCTCGCGAGCCGCCCTCGTCTGGTCGAGCCGCCGCACCGGCGTGGTCACCGGTGCCTCGTGGATCACCGCCGGGTTCGTCTCGGCCTCGCGCGCGATCTGGATCATCGCATCGCAGAACTGGTCGAGCGTCTCCTTCGCCTCCGTCTCGGTCGGCTCGATCATCAGCGCTTCCTCGACGATCATCGGAAAGTAGGTCGACGGCGCGTAGAAACCGAGATCCAGGAGGCGTTTCGCGATATCGGTCGCTGTCACGCCCAGTTTCTTTTGGCGACGAGCAGACACAACGCACTCGTGCATGCACGGACCGGGCACCGCGACGTCGTAGTCCTTCTCGAGACGCTTCATGATGTAGTTCGCGTTCAGGATCGCGTTGTCGGAGACGGACCGGAGCCCCTCGGGTCCCATCGTGCGGATATAGGTGTAGGCGCGCACGAGCATCCCGAAGTTGCCCCAGAAGGCCTGGAGCTTGCCGATCGACTTCGGCCGCTTCCAGTCGAGCGCGTACGCGTCGCCATCCTTCGTGATGACGGGCACGGGCAGGAACGGCTCGAGGTGCGCCTTGACGCCGACCGGACCCGACCCGGGGCCGCCGCCGCCGTGCGGCGTGGTGAAGGTCTTGTGCAGGTTGAAGTGGCAGACGTCGAAGCCAAGGTCGCCCGGACGCGTGATGCCGAGGATCGCGTTGAGGTTGGCGCCGTCCATGTACACCTGCACGCCCGTGGCGTGACACATCTCGGTGATCTCGACGATCCGCGGCTCGAACATGCCCAGCGTGTTCGGCACCGTGATCATGAACGCGGCCACGTCGGGGCCGAGGGTACGCGCCAGCGCGTCCACGTCGACTTCGCCGTTCGGCAGCGACTTCACCTCGACGACCTCGTACCCGGCGAGCGCGGTGGACGCCGGATTGGTCCCGTGGGCGGAGTCGGGCACGAGCACCTTCGTCCGCTTCTCGCCGCGCGACAGGTGATAGGCGCGGATCATGAGCACGCCGGCGAGCTCGCCCTGGGCGCCCGCCGCGGGCTGGAGCGAGACGGCGTCCATCCCGGCGATCTCCGCGAGGTCCCGTGCCAGCTCGTGCATCAGCTGGAGCGCGCCCTGGGCGAGCGCCTCGGCGGCGTGCGGGTGGAGGCGCGCGAAGCCGGCCAGGCGGGCCATGTCCTCGTTGAGCCTCGGGTTGTACTTCATCGTGCACGAGCCGAGCGGATAGAAATGCGTGTCCACGCCGTAGTTCATGCGCGAGAGACGCGAGTAGTGGCGGACGATGTCGAACTCGGAGACCTCGGGCAGCTCCGGCGCGGCCCGACGAAGATACTTCTCCGGGAGGAGCGTGCGCGCGTCGGCCTCGGGCACGTCGGCCTCGGCGAGCGACCAGGCCACGCGACCGGGCGAGGACAGCTCGAAGATCAGCTTGTCGTACGCGTCGGCCATCACGCCACCGCCTTCTCGAGGGCCACTGCGAACGCGTCGATCTCGGTCTTCGTGCGCTTCTCCGTGACCGCCACCAGCAGGCAGTCGGCCAGACTCCGCTCGAAGGTCTTGAGTGGCACGCCCGCGAGGAAGCCCTGCTTCGCGAGCCGGGAGACCACGCGCTCTGGCGGCTTCGGCAGCTTCAGCGCGAATTCCTTGAAGAAGGGCGCGGCGAAGCGCAGTGACACGCCGGGCACCGCGCCGAGCCGCTGGGCCGCATAATGGGCCTTCGCGGTCGACAGCGCGCCGACCCGCACGAGCCCGTCGCGGCCGAGCGTGGCCAGGTAGATCGTCGCCATCAGCGCGCAGAGCGCCACGTTGGTGCAGATGTTCGAGGTCGCCTTGGCCCGGCGGATGTGCTGCTCGCGGGTCTGGAGCGTGAGCACGAAGCCGCGGCGTCCGTCCCGGTCGACGGTGGCGCCGACGAGGCGCCCGGGCATGCGGCGCACGAGCTCGTTCTTGGCGGCGAAGACCCCGAGGTTCGGGCCGCCAAAGCTCATGGGCACCCCGAGCCCCTGCCCCTCCCCGACGACGATGTCCGCACCGAGCTTTCCGGGCCCCTCGAGCACGCCCAGATTCACGGGATCGGCCACCACCACCATCAGCGCGCCGGCCGCATGGGCGATCTCGGCCGCCGCGGCGACATCCTCGAGACATCCATAGAAGTTCGGCGTCTGGACGACGAGCGCCGCCGTCTTCGGGCCGACGACTTTTTTCGCCGCCGCGAGGTCGGTGACGCCGTCCGGCGCGCCGACGTCGCGCAGCCGAAGGCTCGGGCCCTCGCAGTAGGTGGCCGTGACGCGCTTGTAGAGGGGGTTCACGGCGCGCGACAGGACGATCTCGCCGCGCTCCGTGACGGCGTGCGCCATCAGCGCCGCCTCCGCCAGCGACGACGCGCCGTCGTAGATCGACGCGTTCGCCACGTCCATGCCGGTCAGCTCGGCGATCATCGTCTGGTACTCGTAGATCGAGCGCAGCGTCCCCTGGCTGGCTTCGGGCTGGTACGGCGTGTACGCGGTGAAGAACTCGCCGCGCGAGATCATGTGGTTGATCGGGCTCGGCACGTAGTGGTCGTAGGAGCCCGCGCCCATGAAGCAGACGTGCGAGTCGGCGTCGGCGTTCCGCGCTGCGAGCGCCGTCACGTGGCGGATCAGGTCCGTTTCGGCGAGCGCCGGCGTGAGACCGAGCGGCCGCGCGAGCCGCGCCTTCGCGGGAATCTTGACGAGGAGCTCCTCGAGGGACGCCGCGCCGATCACGCCGAGCATCCGCTTCTGCTCGTCCGGCGTGTTGGCGATGTACCGCGACACCATCAATGGCCTCCCTGCGCCAGGTATTCCTCGTACTGCTGGGCCGTCAGGAGCTGGTCCCACTCGGCCTTGCTGGAGGGCTTCACGACGATCATCCAGCCCTTGCCGTAGGGATCCTGGTTGACCGTCTCCGGCTTCTGCGTCAGCTCGCCGTTGACCTCGGCGACCTCGCCCGAGACGGGCGCGAACAGGTCGGAGACCGCCTTGACCGACTCGACGACGCCGAAGTTCTTGGCCGCCGTCAACTTCGCGCCGACCTTCGGCAGCTCGACGAAGACGACGTCCCCGAGCTGCTCCTGCGCGTACGCGGTGATCCCCACGCGCACGCGGTCGCTCTCCGGCTTGGCCCACTCGTGCTCGCGCGTGTATTTGAGGTCCCTGGGAACGTTGGCCATGGCTATGCCTTCTTCACTCGTGAGGGGTGGAAGGGCGTCTTGACCACGCGCGCCGCCTTCGCCTGCCCGCGGATCTCGACGGCCAGCTCCGTGCCGATGCCGGCCAGCGCCGTCTCCACGTACGCCATCGCGATGTACTTGTCCACGGAGGGCCCGTAGGAGCCGGACGTCACGATACCGACCGCGCGGCCGTCCTTCTGCACGGGATAGCCGTGGCGGGCGACGGCGCGCTCGGTCATCTCGAGCCCGATGAGCTTGCGCTGCACGCCCGCGGCGCGGACCTTCTCGAGGGCCTCGCGGCCGATGAAGTCGCCCTTGGCGGGCTTCACGACCCAGCCGAGCCCGGCCTCCAGCGCGTTCGTCGTCTCGTCGATGTCGTTGCCGTAGAGGACGTACTTCATCTCGAGCCGCAGCGTGTCGCGCGCGCCGAGCCCGATCGGGGCAACGCCGTCGGCGCGGCCCGCGGACACGAGTTCGGTCCAGAGCCGCTCGGTCCGGTCCGCGGGCGCGTACAGCTCGAAACCATCCTCGCCCGTGTAGCCGGTGCGCGAGATCAGCGTTGGCACGTCCGACAGGGTGCCCCGCGCGAAACGGTAGTAGCCGATCGCCGTCACGTCGCGGTCGGCGAGCCGGCCCACGAGCGCCTCGGCCTTCGGGCCTTGGACCGCGATCAGCCCGGTGCCCTCGGAGGCGTTGCGCCAGCGCGCGTCCTTGACGTCCCTGGCGTGCTCCGTGGATTGAGTCACATGGGCCCAGTCCTTGTCGATGTTCCCGGCGTTGACGGTCAGCATGTAGCGGTCGTCGCTCACGCGGTACACGGTGAGGTCGTCGACGATCGTGCCGTTCGGGTAGCACAGCAGCGAGTACTGGATCTGGCCTACCTGCAGGGCCGCCACGTCGTTGGTGGTCAGATGCTGGAGCGCGGCGAGGGCCCCGGGGCCCTCGACCTCGAACTCGCCCATGTGGCTGACATCGAAGAGCCCGACGGCGCTCCGCACTGTGCGGTGCTCCTCGACGATGCCGGTGTACTGCACCGGCATGTCCCAGCCGCCGAAGGGCACCATGCGCGCGCCGGCCTTGACGTGCGCCTGGTGGAGCGGGGTGCGCTTGAGGGTGGTCGCGCTCACGCCTTCGGTAGCCAGTCGCGAAGCGGCTTCACCTGGCAGCCCGCCCGGTCGAGCGCCTCGCGGACGGCCTTGACGATATTCTGCGCGCCGGGGGTGTCGCCGTGGCAGCAGATGGTCTGGACCGAGATGTCGATCTCGACCCCGTCGATCGTGCGCACCTTGCCCTCCATGGCCATCTTCACGGCCTGGGCGGCGGCCCGCTGGGGATCGGTGATGAGCGAGCCGGGAAGCTTGCGCGAGACGAGCGTGAGATCGACGTTGTAGGCGCGATCGGCGAACCCTTCGGACGCGACCCGCACCCCCATCTTGCGGGCTGCGCGGTCGTACTTCCCGGACGCCAGGGCCATGAGGATCAGGTCGCGCCCGGACTCTCGGGCCGCCTCGGCGACCGCGGTGGCGAGCGGCTCGTCCTTCTCGATCATCGAGTAGAGGATGCCGTGCGGCTTCGTGTGCTGCAGCTCGCTGCCGGACGAGCGGAGGAACTCGCGGAGCGCGCCGGTCTGGTAGCACAGATAGTCCTTCAGCTCCTGGGGCGAGACGTCCATCACCCGCCGCCCGAAGCCCATCAGATCCGGCAACGAGGGGTGCGAGCCCACGGCCACGCCGTGCTGGAGCGCCAGCAGGACCGACTTGCGCATCACGTGCGGGTCGCCGCCGTGGAACCCGCAGGCGACGTTGGCCGAGGTGATGTGCGGCATGATCTCCTCGTCCGCTCCGAGCGTCCAGCGGCCGTAACTCTCACCCATGTCGGCGTTGAGGTCGATGAACTTTGCCATGCTGAAAGCTCCTTACGCTCGGGCGTTCACGCGCGCGAGCGCGTTGATGAAGCGGTCCACGTCCTCGTCCGTCATCGCGAGCGAGCAGGCGCCGAGGCCGCGCTGTGTCATGAGGATTCCCTCGTTCAGGAGCCCCAGGAACACGCGCAGCGGCGCCTCCGAATCCTTGGGCCTCGCCGAGCGGTAGTCGGTCAGCGGCTCGGAGGTCCAGTGGAGCCAGAAGAGCGAGCCGAGCCCGGTCACCTGGCCCCGCCGCCGCGTCCCGGCGAGCAGGCGCGTGACGCCCCCTCGGAGGCGCTCGCCCAGCGCGTCGAGCCGCGCGTATGCCTCGGGCGTGAGCGCGTTCAGCGTCGCGACGCCGGCGGCCATCGTCACCGGGTTCGCGTTGAAGGTGCCGCCGTGGCTGATCCGGGCGCCGCTCTTGCGCGGGTCGTAGAAGTCCATGATGTCGCGCCGCCCGCCGAAAGCGCCGACGGGTAGGCCACCGCCGATGATCTTGCCGAAGGTCGTGAGGTCGGGACGCACGCCGAACCGCTCCTGGGCGCCGCCCCACGCCGTGCGGAAGGAGATCACCTCGTCGAAGATCAGCACGATCCCATGACGCTCGGTGATCTCGCGCAGCCGGGCCAGGAACCCCTCCGCGGGCGGGAGCAGGCCCGCGTTGCACATCATCGGGTCCACGATCAGGCAGGCGAGCTGCGTCGCCTCCGCCTCGAGGATCTCCGCGCACGCCTCGGCGTCGTTCCACGGCAGCACCACGACGTGCTTGAGGACCGCGGGGGGCAGGCCCGCCGACCAGGCGATGGCCTTGGGCCGCTTCCGGCTGCCGGTCGCCTTGGCCTCGCCGCTGACGCTCACCATCACCCAGTCGTGCGTGCCGTGGTAGGCGCCCTCGAACTTCGCGATCTTCGGTCGGCCGGTGAACGCGCGCGCCAGTCGCACCGCGTTCATCGTGGCCTCGGTGCCGGAGTTCGTGAAGCGGACCGCCTGGACAGACGGGACCCGGCGGGTCAGCATCTCGGCCAGCCGTACCTCGTGCTCGGTCGGTCCCGGGAAGGACAGACCGTTCTCGGCCGCCTGCTGCACCGCCTTCACGACGTCCGGCGGCGCATGGCCGAGGATGAGGCTCGTGTAGTTGCCGTTGAAGTCCAGGCGATCGATCCCGTCGGCGTCCCAGAGGTGGGCGCCCTGGCCCCGCAGGACGGCGAACGGGTAGGGATCGAAGAAGGTCGTCGTCCGGCTGTTGCCGCCGGGCATGACCGCCAGCGCCTCCTCGTGAAGGGCGCGCGAACGGCCGGTCTTCGCAGTGTACTCGCTCAGCTCCTTGTCGACGCTCATGCGGTCTCCTCTCTCACTGCTGCTTCCAGCACCGCGTCGGACTCGCGCAGCAGCCGGTGCGCCTCGGTGACGCCGACCGCCTGGAAGCGGAGCGATTGCCCCGGCCTCGCCTGACCGACGCGTCCGACGTCGCAGGAACAGACGGTCGCGACCTTCGTGTAGCCGCCCGTGGATTGCCGGTCAACGAGGAGCACGATGGGCTGCCCGTCACCGGGAACCTGGATGGACCCGAGCGCGATCCCGTCGGAGATGATGTCGTGGCCTCGCGCGTGCTCGACCCGCGATCCGCGCAGTCGCGCGCCCATCCGGTCCGACTGCGGCAGCACCTCGTACGGACCGCCGAGCAACGCGCGGATCCCGGCATCCGTGAAGCGATCGGCCTGCGGCCCGAGGACGACGCGGATCGCGGACTCTCCGGCGTAGTCCGGGATGGCCCGACGCTCCACGCGCCGCGGCCGCGCGACCCCGGACGGTACGACCCGAAGCGCGTCCCCCTTTCGGAGCGCGCGCCCTTCGACTCCACCCAGACGGCCGCGGATATACGTAGCCCGCGACCCCAGCACGAGCGGCACGTCGACCCCCCCCGCGACGGCGATGTAGGAGCGCACACCGGTGCGCGCGGGCCCGAGCTTCACGACATCGCCGGCCTTCAGCGCAATCGTAGCCCACCGGAGCGCCTCCTCGCCATTCACGGTCAGCGGCATGTCGGCGCCTGTCACGGCCATCGCGCCCGGCGCATCGACGTCGAAGCGCGGGCCCACCAGCGTGCACTCGAGCGCAGCGGCCCCGTCGGCATTGCCCACGAGGCGGTTGGCGACCACGAACGCGAATCGGTCCATCGGCCCCGAGGGCGGGATGCCGTAGCGCATCTGGCCGGTGCGGCCGAGATCCTGGACCGTGGTCTGGGGGCCGGGGTCGAGGATCCGGATCACGAGATCACCGGCCGGTACGCCCGTGGGGCACCGCCGCGCTGATGGAGTCGAACTCGGCGCGGTCGATCCGCCGGAAGCGCACCCGGTCGCCCGGACGAAGAAGCGTCGGCTCCGCCGCGTCGGGGGCATAGAGCGCCAGCGGCGTGCGCCCGAGAATCCAGAAACCGCCTGGGCTCTCGACCGAGTAGATGCAGCACTGGATACCTCCGATGCCGACACTCCCCGGCGGAGTCTTCGTGCGTGGCGTGTCGAGGCGCGGGATGTTGATCCGCTCGGGCATGCCCATCATGTACGGGAGCCCCGGCGTGAAGCCGATGAAGTACACGAGGTATTCGGCGCCGGCGTGGAGCCCGACCAGCTCGTCGGTGGACAGCGCGAGGCGCTTCGCCGCCGCTTCGAGGTCGAAGCCGAGCTCGGGATCGTCGTAGCAGCACGGCAGCTCGATCGTCCGGGCCGGCGGCAGGACCGCGGTCGTCGCCTGGGGCGCGAGCTCGGCGATCGACGCGCACAACGCGTCGTACGCGACCACGCGCGGATCGTAGTAGACGAGGAGCGACGAATACGTCGGGACCGTCTCGAGGACGCCGGTCAGACCCTTCTGCTGGATCAAGAACTCGAGCGCGCGGACACGGGTGTTGACCTCCACGCTGATCTCCTCGCCGAGCTCGACGCAGACGGCGAGATCGCCTGCCGGCAGAAACCGCAATGCGTCAGATCGCCGACAGCGCGGAGTTGGGCAGGTCCGTGATGAACATGTGCCCCGGGCTGTGCGTGATCATAAACGGCGGCCTCGACGCGAGCGCCACGGCCTGGGGCGTGACGCCGCACGCCCAGAAGACCGGCACGTCGCCGCGCGCGAATTCCTGCGGGTCGCCCCAGTCGGGGCGGGCGATGTCCGTGATGCCGATCGCCGCGGGATCGCCGACGTGCACCGGGGCGCCGTGGGCGCCGGGGAATCGGGCGCTCGCCGTCACGGCCTTGGCGAGTTGCGCGGCGGCGATCGGCCGCATCGAGACGACCATCGGCCCGTGGAAGACTCCCGCCGGGCGGCACTGGGTCGACGTGCGCCACATGGCGACGTTCTTTCCGTGCTCGACGTGCCAGAGCCGGATCCCCGCGTCCAGCAGCGCCCACTCGAAGGTGAACGAGCAGCCGAGCAGGAACGCGACCAGATCGTCCCGCCAGTAGGGCGTCGCGTCGGTCACCTCGTCGGCGAGGACGCCGTCCTTGTAGATCCGATAGCGGGGGATGTCGGTCCTGAGATCGGCGCCCGGCGCGACGCCAACCGGTTCGGGCGAGCCCACGTCCGTCACCTCGAGCAGCGGGCACGGCCGCGGGTTGCGCTGGCAGAACAGCAGGAAATCGTAGGCGTGGTCCCGCGGGAGCACCGCGAGGTTGGCCTGGACGTAATTCTGGCCGAGCCCCGCGGTGATCCCCGTGAGCTTTCCGTTTCGGATGTCCCGCCGGATCTCCCGGGGATGGCGCGCGTCGATCGGCATACTCGGATTCTACCTCCGGCCGAGGCGCGCCCACACGTCCGGATTCACGAGCACGTCGGGCCGTTCGCCGCGCAGGACGCGCAGCATCTCGCCCGAGACCTGCATCGCCGCCTGACGGGTCGCCTCCCGCGTGACGCCCGCCATGTGCGAGGAGCACACGACGTTCGGGAGGTTGAGGATCGGGTTGTCCCGGGACGTGGGCCTTATCCGGAACAGGATCCCGTGCGCCTCCGCGGCCGCCTTGACGAGGCCGGCCTCGGTCTCGTCCTCGCAGACGACGACCCGTGCCTCCTTGTCGAGGAGCGCCTTGCCGTCGGGATGGATGGGGCCGGCGAGCACGATCAGCGGACGCGGATCCGTGGCCATCGATGCGGGTCTCCTTAGTTTGTAGCCGCGCCTCGGCCGGCGGGGCCCCAGCCCCGCGACGGCCTGCGGCGCGCACTGCTCGAGTTTGTCGCCGCGCCTCGGCCGGCGGGGCCCCAGCCCCGCGACGGCCTGCGGCGCGCACCTCTCGCGCGCGGCAGGTCTCGGATTCTACTACTTCCAGGCGATCAGAACGAGGCGCGGAGCGTCCAGCGAGAACGGCGTGCCGTCGAGCCCGCCGTAGAGCTCGACGCGGCTCCAGCGCTCGGGGCGCAGCATCGCGGACAGCTCGTGCGCCGAGTAAAGGCGGATCTCGCTCTCGCCGATCAGCTCCTGCGCGCTCTCCTTCGCCTTGGCCGTCGCCCGCCGCAGCCTGAACCAGCGGGCGCGCCAGCGACTCGTCGCCGGATCGAACGAGTTCTCGATGCGGAGCGTCCAGCCGTTCACGCGCTTGCGCTCCTCGGGCGGCAGCGAGCGCACGAGCTGGTCGCGGTTGCGGGTGTCGAGGACGAAGACGCCGCCGGGCTTGAGCGCGCGCCAGAATCGATCCACGACGAGGCGATCCTCGTCGTCGGCGAAGTAGCCAATGGAGCTGAACAGGTTCACCGCCAGGTCGAACTCGCTGGGGAACTCCATGTCGCGGATGTCCTGGCAGACCAGCGTGAGGCTCACGCCCGCGTCCTGGGCGGCTTTCCGCGCGCGGTCGAGCTCGGTCTGGCTGAAGTCCACGCCGGTGACCTGGTAGCCGAGGCGCCCGAGCTCGATCGAGTGGCGCCCGAAGCCGCAGGGCGCGTCCAGCACCTGCGCCCCCGCCTCGAGCCCCGCGATGCTGGTGATCCACTGCACCTCGGTCGCCGCGTCGATCGCCGACGCGAATGCATGCGAGATCTGCGGCCACGCTTCGCGGAAGAACCGCTCGCTCTGGAACACGTCGAGCATTATATTCCTCTTCATGACGACGCTGGTCACCGGCGCGTTCGGCTGCGTCGGCGCCGGGGTCATCCGCGGACTGCTCGCGGCGGGCGAGCGCCCGGTGGTCCTCGACCTGGACGACGACCCGTGGCGCGTACGCATGATCGCGGGGCTCGATGCGCCCAGCCGCGTCGTCAGCGTGCGCGGCGACGTCACGGATCGCGCGATCCTCGGGCGCGTGGTGCGCGAGCACGGGGTCCGGCGCCTGATCCACCTCGCGGCCTGGCAGATCCCCCTCTGCCGTCAGGACAAGCACGGGCGGCTCGACGCCCGCGAGCTGACGTGACGGCCTATCGTCTCCGTCTCGCGGCGGCCTCCGACGCCGAGGCGATCTGCCGCATCTACAACCAGGGCATCGAAGACCGCATCGCCACGCTCGAGACCGACCTCCGGACGCCCGAGGAGCGCCGGCAGTGGCTCGCGAATCGCGGCCCCCGCCACCCGGTCATAGTCGCCGAAGTCGTCGAGCCGGACGGGTTGTCCACGGACCCGAAGCCGGGTCGCGCCTCTCTCGGGCCACCCTCGGAGCGAGCCGACCTCACGGCCCCCGCTACCATAGTCGCCTGGGCGAGCCTCAACGTCTTCAACGCCCGCGAGGCCTATCGCTTCGTTGCCGAGATCTCCGTGTACGTCGAGCGGGAGTCGCGCGGCAAGGGCGCCGGCCGCGTCCTGCTCGAGAACCTGGTCGAGCTCGGCCGCCAGCACGGCTATCACAAGCTCGTGCTCGCCGCCTTCCCGTTCAATGCCGGCGGTATGGCTCTCTACGCGAAGCTCGGCTTTCGTACGGTGGGGATCTACCGCGAGCAGGGCCAGCTCGACGGCAAGTGGATCGACACCGTCATCATGGAGCGGCTCTTGTAGGTCGCCCAGCGGTGGCCGGGCGAGAGGGGCTCGTCCGTCACCGGACGCGGATCGTGACGACCACCGACATCCCCGCGCGGAGCGTGTGCGGGTTGCCGACCTTTCCGTCCAGGTGGATTCGCACCGGGACCCGCTGCACGACTTTCACCCAGTTGCCGGTGGCGTTCTCCGGAGGCAAGAGCGAGAACCGCGCGCCGGTGCCCGCGCTCATCGAATCGAGCGTGCCGACATACGCCTTGTCGGGATAGCCGTCGACTTCCACGCGCGCCTTCATGCCGGGCTTGAGCCGCGCCAGCTGCGTCTCCTTGAAGTTGGCGACCACCCACACTTCGTGGAGCGGCACGATGGCGAGGAGCGGCTGGCCCATCTGGACCACCTGCCCCATCTCGACGCTGCGCTTGGACACGACGCCGTCGACGGCGGCCCGGACCTCGGTGTGCTCGAGCTGGAGCTCGGCGAAGGCGAGATCCGCCTGCGCCTCGCGCAGGCGCGCCTCGGCCCGGCTCGCCTCCGCGTCCTTGATCGCGACCTGGTGGATCTGGCTTTCGGCGAGCGCGAGCGCGGCGCGCGCCTCGGCGACGTGCTGCCGCGCCTGGTCCACGCCGTGGACCCGGGCGCCGAGCTCCGCCTCCGCCTGCTGCACCTCCCGCTCCGTCTGTGTCATTCGCCGCTGCAGGGCGTCGACCGTCGAGCCGGCGGTCTCGTATGCCGACTCGGCCACGTCGAAGTCACGCCGCGCCACCAGCTCGCTCTTCAGCAAGCTCCGGCTCCGCTCGAGCTCGCGGGCCGCCTGGCGGTGCGTGCTCTGGGCGCCGGCCACGTCGGCGCGCATCGCGTCCGTCGCGGCCCGCCTCGCTTCGAGCCGCGCGCGCGATTCCTCGACGGCCGATTCGGCCCCTTTCACGCCGACGATCGCCGCCTCGAGGGCCGCGCGCGCCTGGGCGATCTGCGCGGTGGTGCCCTCGCGCGACAGCGGCACCTCCGAGCGCGCCGCGCGGAGGTTCGCCTCGGCGGTGGCGACGGCGGCTCGCGCCTGCTCGCGCTTGGCCTGGAAGTCCCGTGGATCGACGCGCAGCAGCAGGTCCCCCAGCTTCACCGCCTGGTTGTCCTGGACCCGGAGCTCGACGATGTGGCCCGCCACTTTCGCGCTGACGGGCGAGATCGTCCCGTCCACGTACGCGTCGTCGGTCGAGACGTACGTGATCGAGTTGTACCAGACGTAGCCGCCGTAGGAGAGGGTCGCCAGGCCGACGAGACAGCCGAGCGCGAGGAGCAGCTTACGCTTCATGGGGCGTCCCACATCTTACTCCGGAAGGCCAGGCCGAGGGTAGCCAGAGGCCCGACAAACCCGGGGCGGCGGGAGCGAGTTTTTCGGTATGGATGGAGTGTGCTATATGTATGGGCCAGTTTCGATGGGGTCCCCTGCCGCATTCACGCGCGTCCTCGTGACAGGCCTGCTGCTCCTCGCGGGCGGCTGCGCCTGGATGAAGCCTGCGCCGACACCGATCCTGCCGCCCGAGGAGCTGTACCAGATCGGCGAGACCGAGCTGAACAACCGACGGTACGACGAGGCGCGGCAGAATTTCCGGAGGATCGTCGAGCGGCACCCGAACTCGTCGTACGCGGCGCGGGCCCGCTTCCTCGTCGGCGAGGCATTCTACCGTGAGGGTGAGTTCGACAAGGCGGTGCGCGAGTTCGAAGGGTTTCTGTCCTTCTTTCCCCAGCACCAGATCGCCGATCTCGTCCAGTTCCGGCTCGCCATGAGCTACTACGACCAGCTGAAGCCCGTGGAGCAGGACCAGGGGTTGACGCAGAAGGCCCTGGACCAGTTCCGAAAACTCGTCAAGGAGTACCCGGCGAGTCGATACGCCACCGACGGCCTCGCGAAGATCGACATCTGCCGCGGCCGGCTCGCCCAGAAGGAGCTCTGGGTCGCGACCTACTACTTCAATCAGGGCAATCCGAGCACGGCGCGTCAGCGACTCGAGCTCGTGCTGAAGGAATACCCGCGGACGCTCGTGGTCCCGGAGACGCTGTTCCTGCTGGCCGAGGTGAACTTCTACGAGGGAAAGACCGCCGAGGGGAACGATCTGCTCCGCCGGCTGTCCGCGGACTACGGGTTCACCGAGTGGGGCCGGCGGGCGAACGCGCGCCTGCGGGCCCAGCGGTAGCCGCCGTGCACGACATCGTCGACCTCCGCTCCGACACGCTCACGCTCCCGACGCCGGAGATGCGCGAGGCCATGGCGCGCGCCGACGTAGGCGACGATGTCTGGGAAGAGGATCCGACCGTCAAGCGGCTGGAGGCCCTGGCGGCCGAGCGCCTGGGGAAGGAGGCCGGCCTCTTCGTCGCCTCCGGCACGATGGGCAACCTCGTCTCCGTCGTGAGCCACACGCATGCCGGCCAGGAAGTCGTGCTCGACCTGGACTCGCACATCTTCAACTACGAGGTCGCCGGAGCCGCGGTGATCGGCAACGTCCAGATGCGACCCGTCAAGACCGCGCGCGGGTTCCTCACGCCGGACCAGGTCCGCGGGGCGCTGCGCCCCGCGAACATCCACATCCCACCGACCGGCCTCGTCTGCGTCGAGAACACTCACAACCGCCACGGTGGCACCTGCTGCACGCCGGAAGAGATCAGCGCCATCGCCGCCGTCGCCCACGGCGCGTCGGTCCCCCTGCACCTCGACGGCGCCCGGCTCTTCAACGCGGCGGTCGCCCTCAAGCGCCCCGCCCGGGAGTTTGCCCGCGACGTCGATTCCGTCACGTTCTGCGTGTCGAAAGGGCTGGCCGCTCCGGTCGGCTCGGTGATCTGCGGCTCCGCCGAGTTCATCGCCCGAGCCCGGCGGGTGCGGAAGATGCTCGGCGGCGGCATGCGTCAGGCGGGGATCATCGCGGCCGCGGGCATCGTCGCGCTCGAGCGGATGGTGGACCGGCTCGCGGAGGATCACGCGAACGCCCGCGCCCTCGCCGAGGGCCTGGGGCGGCTTCCCGGGCTCTCCGTGGATCTGGCGAGCGTCCAGACGAACATCGTGATCTTCGGGGTCGAGCGGGCCGGCGACCCGGCTGCCTCGGGGGCCGCCACGGCCGAGCTGGTGGCGGGGTGCGCCGCGCGCAAGGTGAAGATTCACGCGATTGGTCCCGCCTCGATCCGCTGCGTGACCCACAAGGACGTCGACGCGGAGGACATCGCCCGTACACGCGATGCCTTCGCAGAAATTACCCGCAAGTGGTAGCTCCAGGGGGCGCCATGGCCGAACGACTGCTCGAGGTCAAGGGGTTGAAGACCTACTTCTATACCGACGAGGGCATCGTCCGCGCTGTCGATGGGATCGATTTCTACATCAACAAGGGCGAGACGCTGGGCATCGTGGGGGAGTCCGGCTCCGGCAAGAGCGTCACCGCCCTCTCGGTCATGCGCCTGATCCCGCAGCCGCCCGGCCGCATCGTCGAGGGTACGATCACCTACGGCGGCCGGAGCCTCCTCGACTTGCCGCCGGCGCAGATGCGGAAGATCCGCGGCAAAGAAATCTCGATGATCTTCCAGGAGCCGATGACCTCGCTCAACCCGGTGTTCACGGTCGGCGAGCAGATCGCCGAGGCCGTCCGGCTCCACGAGGGGCTCGGGCGCCGCGATGCGATGGCCAAGACGGTCGACATGCTCAAGCTCGTGCACATCCCCAACGCCGAGCGTCGGGTGAAGGAATACCCCCACCAGCTCTCGGGCGGCATGCGGCAGCGCGTGATGATCGCCATGGCGCTGTCGTGCAACCCCAAGCTCCTCATCGCCGACGAGCCGACGACCGCGCTCGACGTCACCATCCAGGCGCAGATCCTCGAGCTCCTGAACGAGCTGAAGGCCAAGCTTGGCATGGCGATCATGCTGATCACCCACGACATGGGCGTGATCGCCGAGACCGCGCAGCGGGTCGTCGTGATGTATGGCGCCCAGGTGGTCGAGGAGGCGCCCGTCGCCGAGCTGTTCAAGGAGCCGCTCCACCCCTACACGCAGGGGCTTCTCCGCTCCATCCCCCGGATCGACCTGGCCGCCACCAAGAAGCAGAAGCTCGAGGCGATCCCCGGCACCGTGCCGACGCTGCGCGGCGACATCAAACCGGGCTGCCGCTTCGCACCGCGGTGCGCGCTCGCGAAGCCGATGCACTTCGAAAACACGCCACCGCTCAAGGAAGTCCGGCCGGGCCACAAAGTGGCCTGCTTCCTCTACTGAGGCCCGCCATGCCAGACGCGCTGCTCACGGTAACGAACCTCAAGAAGTACTTCCCGATCCGCGGCGGGCTCCTCTCGCGGGAGGTCGCCCGGGTCCACGCCGTCGACGACGTGTCCTTCGACATCATGCCGGGCGAGACGCTCGGGCTCGTCGGCGAGTCGGGTTGCGGGAAGTCGACGACGGGCCGGTCGATTCTGCGGCTGATCGAGCCGACGTCGGGCGAGGTCACCTTCCTGGGCAAGAACGTGACGACGCTGGACAAGCGATCGCTGCGCGCGCTCCGGAAGGAGATGCAGATCATCTTCCAGGACCCGTACGCGTCGCTCAATCCACGAATGACGGTCGGCTCGATCATCGGCGAAGCGCTCGTGATCCACAAGCTTGCGCCGACGCGGAAGCAGCGCGAGGAGCGCGTGGTGCAGCTGCTCGAGACGGTCGGCCTCCTCCCCGACCATCTCCGGCGTTATCCGCACGAGTTCTCCGGCGGCCAGCGGCAGCGGATCGGGATCGCGCGGGCGCTGGCGGTGAGCCCGAAGCTCATCGTCGCCGACGAGCCGGTCTCCGCCCTCGACGTCTCGATCCAGGCGCAGATCGTGAACCTGCTCGAGGATCTGCAGGCGAAGTTCGGGCTCACCTACCTGTTCATCGCGCACGATCTCTCGGTCGTCGAGCACATCTCCACACGCGTCGCGGTGATGTACCTCGGCAAGATCGTCGAGATCGCACCGGCGAAAGAGCTCTACACCAACCCGCGGCACCCGTACACCGAGGCGCTCCTGTCCGCCGTGCCGATTCCCGACCCGACGATGAAGCGCAAGCGGATCCTGCTCGAGGGCGACGTGCCGAGCCCGATCAACCCGCCCTCCGGCTGCCGCTTCCACACGCGCTGCGCGCTCCGGGTGCCGTCGTGCTCGACGAACGAGCAGACGCTCAAGGAGATCTCGCCGGGGCACTGGGTCGCTTGCCAGGTTCGCACGGGCGTCGCTATTCGCTAGGTGCCGGAGCGGGGACGGGGGTGGGGCGGGCCCCTGTGAGCCCCGCTAGCCAACCGGTGCGTGAGGTCGAGGTCCTTGCTCTCCGACTCCGACAACCCTGACTACACGGGGCTCACAGGGCCCGCCCCACACCCATCCCCGCTCCTGACGTTTCCGGCTGCGCCGCCAGGCACATCTGAGAGCGATCCGGTGCCCACGGTTCGCGTCGGAGACATCGGATGGATGTACTACCTGGAGGCGGGGAGCGGGGAGCCGCTGCTGTTGAGCATGGGGTTTGGGGCGATCACACGGCCTGGGCGTTCCAGATCGGCGCCTTGTCCGCCAGGTATCGAGTAATCGCGTTCGACAACCGCGGCGTGGGGCGGACCGACGTGCCCGATCACCCCTACACGACCCGGATGATGGCGCGGGATTCGCTCGGGCTCATGGACGCGCTCGGCATCGACCGCGTCCACGTGATCGGCGTGTCAATGGGTGGAATGATCCCTCAAGAGCGGGCGCTCGCGCACCCCGAGCGCGTGCGCTCTCCGCACCTGGGCTGCACACTGGCGCGCCCGGATGCGTACATGCTGGCGTTGAACGCGGCGGGGCGCGACATGCGGGACGGGCTCGGCCGCGAGGCGACGCTCCGGACGCTGGCCCTGTGGCTCTTCGCGCCGGCGACCTACACCGAGCGGCCGGATTTGCTCGAGACGCTCTTGCAGAACTCGCTCGCGAACCCGTATCCGCAGTCGCTCACCGGGTTCCTCCGGCAGGGCGAGGCGGTCGCCGCCCACGACGCGCGGGACGGCTCCCGGCCATCCGGTGCCCGACGCTGGTCAGCTTCGCCGAGGACGACATCCTCGTGCCCTCGCGCTTCTCCCGGGAAATCGCGGCGCAGATTCCCGCCGCCGAGCTCCGCGTGGTCCCCGGCGCGGCGCACGGCTATTTCCTGGAGCCCCCGAGGTGTTCAACGAGCTCTGCCTCGACTTCCTGGCGCAATCCTCCTCCCGCCAAGCCTAGTCGCCCGCCGCGAAATCGAGGAGCGCCTCGGGTCGGTAAATCGAGGGTGTTCGAGCGCCGGCTTCGCCAGCGCCTCGGTTCCTGGAGACGGCTTGCGCGGGTGATCGGCGGGGGTTATCGGTGGAGCCGGATCGTCGATTGCGGGTTATCACTCTCCACCTACAAGCTGAAGACTCGTTGGGGGGGAAGGTGGAAGACTCGTACCCAATTCATAGGCGCCTATGTCCCATGCAGCTTGCTGGGGACGGAAGATGCCGTCAAGGGCGGTTTCAAATCCAGTCGCGGATAGGTTGGCGCCTTTATCAACGGCTGGACTTCCAGATACCAGGTGGAAGTCGCCGCTGGCAGGACTCTTCGTAATACCGGAGGTATTTGTTTGAATGATCGAATGCGCACCCTCGGACCACGAGGCTTTGCTCGGAGCCCAGAAATTATAATCGCTACTGATGTTGCTTGAGCCAGATGAATTCCCTCCGGAACTGTTACCGAAAACGAGATTATTGCTCACTTTGATTCCATTGGTCGCGTTGATAGAAATCCCTCCCCCCTGATTGCCATAAACCGTGTTGTTGTATATCTCCATGTTTCTGCAGCCAAATCCACCATCCGCGTCAGAGCGAATACCGGCCGACGCCATGTTATAGACCACGTTGTTGCGCACGACCGTACCATCTTGTCCGATTAGCATCATGCCGCTGCCCGTGCCGCCCGAAAAACGGTTGCCCTCAATGAGGTAATTCGTTTTCCCAGAAAACACGCCTTCCGCCACAAGGGCATGTCCGCCGCCGCCGGGCGAATAGGGGTTCTCGACAACGTTGTTACGCACCGTCACGTTCATGAGGCCTGCCTTGAGGTCAATGCCGTCGCCCTCATCCCCATTCGCTCCGGCGTAACGAATAGTGTTGCCTTCGATCAGGATGTCGCTATGCGTGTTGCCGTAAGAGGGACAACCGCCATAACGAGTCAATAGATACGTTCCCGCAATATAGAGCCCTTCGCCAATAACGCGTTCCACGAGAATGTTGCGAATTGTAATATCGCGACTCTTACCCATATCGACACAGTTCGGAAAGTCGTTCACCGCGGCCGCGAGTTGAACGGGTGCGCCCTCGTCGGTGACATCATGCGACCAGATATATTCCAAGACCGAATAGCTTCCGCCCCACGTAATACGACCGGCGATACCGGTGACCTCAAAACCTCGCACGGTCACATAATCCAACTTCCCGCCCTGTCCCCCGTTCCACTGCTGGAAAAAGGGGTCCCCGTCATACCAGCCAAGGCTGAAATATATGGGTGATCCATTTGTCCTGTTCCCGCGAATGCGCATCTTGCTCGTGCCTGTGTAATCTGACCATGACGGACTTGCATCATTCGTATTGTATTTTGACATCCCGTCGAGGGTGAGACGGTGCGAGGACTTATCCGTACGCTTTACATTTACCGTACCCACAATTTCTTCCGCGGTGTCCGAGCCCGCTTTCCTAGCCGTGAAATAGATGATGACGTCGTTCGTAGCTAGAGCGCTGTTGATGGCGTTCCACTGCGCAGTCTGGTTGGGATTGCCGTCTTCGAACGATTTCCATGGGGATACCGCTGTTCCGTTTCCTGTGCCGGTGAAGGTTGGATCCACATAGAATGCAGTCTGACTGGAGGCAGGATTAACCGTAACCGTCACGCTCGTGGTCACATTCGAGGTTCCATCGCTCACGGCCAGCTGAAAGACATACGTCCCGGTAGTGGCAAACGTCACCGTGGTCGCCAGAGCCCATGGAGCGGAAAACTTTACGGATGCCGGTCCACTCAACATGCTCCAGGTGACCCTGAGCGGATCGTTCTCCGGGTCCGTGGCATGGCCAAAGAGCGTCAGGTCCTTTGCAGGGAACGCCAGTACCTTGCTTGCCCCGGTATCGACCACAGGTGGAGACCCCGCAGCAAGCACGGATTCCACTGGAACGGACAGAAGCAAGAGGGATAGTGAATGTACCGCTAGCCACGTACGCATGGAGTTGAACGCTCTATTGTATGGGTTCAACGGTTGACTCCTTTTAGGATCGCCTGATCCTATCCTCGCATCATCCGAGGGTGCCTGGTAGATCTCCGAGTCGACGCCAGATTCGGATACCCGTCGGCGCTCTCTGCGAAAATCAACCTAAAAGCCCCCAAACGCGGCGATCAAGGACGTCCAGAGCCGAAAGCGGTGACGCCGTCTGCGAAACGAGAGATCCTGGCCGTGCTGGTGACGGACTACGGCGTCCCCGTGCGGCGCGCGTGCCAAGCTGTGAGGCTCTCGCGGGCCGCGTACTACCGGCCTCCGCGCTCCCGGCTGCTCCAGGACACCGACGTCGTGACCGTGCTGAATGACGTGGTGGCCTGGCACACGCGGTGAGGCTTCTGGAAGGTGCTTCTATCGGTCGCGGCGCGCCGAGCATGGATGCAATCACAAGCGGGGGCACCGCGTGTCTGCGCCTCACGACTCAATCTGCCGCGCCGCACGAAGCGGTGGGTTCCGCGGCGTGTCCGTCAACCGCTGGTCGCGCCGGCGCCTGAACGAGACCTGGGCGCTCACTCCCCCCGATGTTTAACTAATCCCAGAGGTATGCGCGAGGATTGACGGCCTGGCCCTTGACCAAAATCTCGTAGTGCAGGTGCGCGCCGGTCGAGCGCCCCGTGTTGCCGGACCACCCGACGACCGCGCCACGCTCGACCCGCTCGCCCGACTTGACGCTCGTCCGCGAGAGATGGCCGTACACGCTCTTGATGTCTTGACCGTGGTCGAGGATGACCGTGATGCCGTACTCCTGGTACGTCCCCGCCACGGTGACGGTTCCACCCGCAGGCGCGCGCACCGGGGTGCCGTGCGCGGAGCGGATATCGAGACCGCTGTGAAACTCCGTGCCCTGCGCCCACGGTGACTGCCGCATGCCGAACTCGGAATTGACGGCGCCGCGTACGGGCCAGCGCGACGGCAGGGCCGCCAGCGCCTTGCCGGCCCGCGCCACGAGCCGGTCCAGGGCCTTGAGGCTCTCACCCTGCTCCGCCACGCTCTCCGCGAGGCGCTCGAGCTCGTCGCGCGGGGAGAGCCGTCCGGTCACGCGGTCCGCGCGGAGCGCGCCGCCGCCGATCGCGCGGTCGCGACCGCCAGGCTGGAGCTCCGGGCCGAACGGCTCCCAGATGCGCGCGTGGAGGTCACGCCAGCCCGTCATCTCCTGGCGCAGCTCGACGACGCGCCGATTGAAGGAGTCGATGGTCGCCCCTTGCTCGGCGATCTGCTGTTTGAACGTCCGGGCCTCGACCGTGAGCTGCCGAAGCTGCACCCAGTCTCCGAAGAGGGCACCGAATGTCGTCACCGCGATCGCGACTCCGGCGAAGGCGGCCAGGGCCGCGGGCCGCGGGAAGTTGAAGCGGACGACGCGGGTGCCGTCGCCCCGAACGATGAGCAGGCTGAACTGCTTGCGGCCCGGCGAGCGCGTGCGCCTCTTGACGACATTGGCCGCCGAGGGTTGGGCTGGCTCGATTGCCGGCCCGGGCAAACTGTCAACAAACGATTCCGGGTGACCCACGGCAGGTAGGATGGGGCAAAGGGCGTGCCGGAAGGTCTGCCCTGAACAATCAAAGACTTGCGAGACAGGGCCCTGCCATTACGGCAATCCCGCGACACTCCGCGACACTCTGTGTGTCGGAGCTGACGCCTAACCTCGCGTGGGAACGTCGTTTCTTGACACCCCGCGTCGCCAACGAGTATCATTTCAGGGCGAGCTCGAAGAGGAGTTCCCCATGGACGAGTTCTACCGAATCAAGCGCCTGCCGCCGTACGTCTTCGCGATCGTCAACGACCTCAAGGGCAAGGCGCGAGCTCGGGGCGAGGACGTCATCGACCTCGGCATGGGCAATCCGGACATGCCGACGCCGAAGCACATCGTCGACAAGCTCGTCGAGGCCGCGAAGAATCCCAAGAACCACCGGTATTCCGCCTCGCGCGGTATCACGCGCCTGCGCGTCGCGATGACCAAGTGGTACCGCGACCGCTACGCGGTGGAGCTCAATCCGGATTCCGAAGTCATCGCCACGATCGGCGCCAAGGAAGGCCTGGCGCATCTGGCGCTGGCCGTGCTCCAGCCGGGCGACGGCGCGCTCGTGCCGAACCCGACCTATCCGATCCATTCCTACTCGGTCGTCATCGCCGACGCCGATCTCCGCTCGGTGCCACTCACTCCCGACGGCGATTTCTTCGCGCGGCTCGAGGAAACCGCCAAGCTGGCGTGGCCGAAAGCCAAGCTCCTGATTCTCTCGTTCCCGCACAACCCGACGACCATGTGTGTGGACCGCGACTTCTTCGTGAAGGTCGTCGACTTCGCGCGCGAGCACCGGCTGATGGTCGTCCACGACTTCGCATACGCCGACTTCACGTTCGACGGCTACACGCCCCCGTCGTTCCTCGCGGTCCCGGGGGCCAAGGACGTCGGCGTGGAGATCTTCTCGACCTCGAAGTCGTACAACATGGCGGGCTGGCGACTGGGGTTCGTGTGCGGCAACGCGCGGATGGTCGGCGCGCTCGCGCGTATCAAGTCCTACCTGGACTACGGCGCCTTCCAGCCCATCCAGATCGCCGGCATCGTGGCGCTGGAAGCCGACCAGAAGTGCGTCGCCGAGATCGTCGAGGTCCACCGCAAGCGGCGTGACGTGCTGGTGGACGGGCTCAACAAGCTCGGCTGGAGCGTGCCGACGCCGAGGGGCACGATGTTCGTGTGGGCGCCGATCCCCGAGGCCTTCCGCAGCCTGGGCTCCCTCGAGTTCTCCAAGCTCCTCATCCAGGAGGCGAAGGTGGCCGTGTCGCCGGGCATCGGCTTCGGCGAGTATGGCGAAGGCTACGTCCGCTTCGCGCTCGTCGAGAACGAGCAGCGAATCCGCCAGGCGCTGCGCGGACTCAAGCACCTGAGCCGCTGACCGAGCCGACGGAGATCCGCCAGTGACCGGCGTGAGCGACGTGCGCATCGGCCTGCTGGGCCTCGGCACCGTCGGCGCCGGGGTCGTGAAGATTCTGCAAGCCCGGCGGGAGATGCTGGAAGAGCGCGCCGGCGCCCGCCTGACGCTGGCCGCCGTCGCCGACACGGACCTCACCCGCGCTCGCGAGGGCCTCGAGCTCAAGACGCTGCCCATGACCGGCGACGCGGCCCGCGTCCTCGCCGACCCCTCGATTCACGTCGTGATCGAGCTGGTCGGCGGCCTCGAGCCCGCGCGGACGTTCATCTTGCGCGCGCTCACCGCCCGCAAGCACGTGGTCACCGCCAACAAGGCGCTGCTTGCCCATCACGGCGCCGAGCTCTACGAGGAGGCGCGACGTTCCGGCGTCGCGCTCGGCTTCGAGGCGGCGGTGGCCGGCGGCATCCCGCTGATCCGCGCCGTCAAGGACGGGCTGGTCGCCAACCGTGTGCTGTCGCTGGCGGGCATCGTCAACGGGACCTGCAACTACATCCTGAGCAAGATGACCGACGAGGGCCTGGACTTCTCGCTGGTCCTCAAGGAGGCTCAGGCGCACGGCTACGCCGAGGCCGATCCGACGCTCGACATCGAGGGCATGGACTCCGCCCACAAGCTGCAGATCTTGGCCTCGCTGGCCTTCCGCACCTTCGTGGACCTCAAGCACATCCACACGGAAGGGATCACCCTCGTCACCGCCCAGGACATCGACTACGCGCGCGAGCTCGGCTACCGGATCAAGCTCCTGGCGATCGCCAAGGCGACGGCGGCCGCCGGCGCGGCCGGCGACGGCGCCGCCGGTGTGGAGGTCCGCGTGCACCCGACGATGATCCCCGCCGCCTCCCCACTGGCCGCCGTATCCGGCGTCTTCAACGGGATCTTCCTGACCGGCGACGCGGTCGGCGACCTCATGTTCTACGGGCGAGGCGCGGGACAGATGCCCACGGCGTCGGCGGTGCTGTCGGATGTGGTGGAGATCGCGCGGCGCATCGCGCACGGCATCCCGGCGCTCCCCCTCGAGCTGCCGTCGGTCGGCCCGACGGCGCTGCCGCTCACGCCGATGGAAGCGATCCGGTGCTGCTACTACCTGCGCGTGACCGCCCAGGATCGGCCCGGCGTGCTGTCCCGGGTCGCCGGAATCCTCGGCGAGAACGACATCTCGATCGCCAACGTGATCCAGAAAGGTCGCGGGACTCGCGAGGCCGTCCCCGTGGTGATGCTGACCCACGAGGCGCGTGAGCGCGACATGCGAGCGGCGCTGGCGAAGATCGACCGGTTGCGCGACGTCGCCGCCGCGACGATGATGATCCGCGTCGAGGGTGGTTCCGCGTGAAGCTGTGGCGCGGCGTGATCGAGGAATACCGGGACTTCCTCCCGGTGACCGACAAGACACCCGTCGTCACGCTGTTCGAGGGCAACACCCCCCTCGTCCCGGCGCCCCGGCTGGCCGAGGCGACCGATGCGCGCATGCAGATCTACCTCAAGTGCGAGGGGTTCAACCCGACGGGCTCGTTCAAGGACCGCGGGATGACCGTCGCCATCTCCAAGGCGCTCGAGACGGGCTCGCGCGCCGTCATTTGCGCCTCGACCGGCAACACCTCGGCGTCGGCGGCCGCGTTCGCGGCGCGCGCCGGCATCCGCGCGTTCGTCATGGTGCCGAAGGGCTCGGTCGCGCTCGGCAAGCTCTCGCAGGCCGCAATCCACGGCGCCAGGGTCCTCACCGTCGAGGGCAACTTCGACCAAGCCCTGACGATCGTCCGTCAGATCGCCGAGCGGCACCCGGTCACGCTCGTGAACTCCGTGAACCCGTTCCGGCTCGAGGGGCAGAAGACCGGGGCCTTCGAGGTCTGCGATCAGCTCGGCCGGGCGCCGGACTATCACTTGATCCCCGTCGGCAACGCCGGGAACATCACCGCGTACTGGCGCGGCTACCGCGAGTACCACCGGGCGGGACGCATGAAAGAGCTGCCGCGGATGGTCGGCTTCCAGGCGGCGGGCGCGGCGCCGATCTACGAGAACCGGGTCGTCGAGGAGCCGCGGACGGTCGCGACCGCGATCAAGATCGGGAACCCCGCGTCCTGGGGTCCGGCGCTCGAGGCCATGAAGGACTCCCGAGGCTGGATCGACATCGTCACCGACGAGGAGATTCTCCGCGCCTACCGCATGCTCGCCCGCGAGGAGGGCATCTTCATGGAGCCGGCATCGGCGGCGACCGTGGCCGGGTTGATCAAGTCGATCAAGGCGGGCCGCTTCGAGTCCGGGTCGACCCTCGTCCTCACCCTCACCGGCCATGGGCTGAAGGACCCGGACACCGCGCTCGAGTCCGCGTCGCGCCCGACGGCGGTGCCGCCCCAGGTTGACGCCGTCCTGGCCCAGCTCGGCCTCTGAGCCGGCTCAAGGTCGCGCTCGGCGTCGCGATCAGCGTCGCCCTCCTCGTCTACCTCTTCCGCAGCGTCGATCTGCCAGAGCTCAGCCGCCAGCTGCGCGGCGCCCACTGGGGTTGGATCCTGGTCGCGACCGCGATCGCGCCTCTCCAGATCTGGGTGCGCGGCCGGCGCTGGTGGTATCTCTTCCCGCCGGGCTCCAACCCCCCGGCCCTGACGCCGGCCATGATGATCGGCTACATGGCCAACAACGTGCTCCCGCTCCGCGCTGGCGAGGTCGTGCGTGTCTACATGGTCGCCCGGCGCTGGAGCGTGCCTGACTCGAGCGCGGCGGCGCGCGCCCATCCCTTCTGGACGACGCTCGCCACGCTCGTCGTCGAGCGGGTCCTGGACAGCCTGGTCGTCGTGCTCATCTTCGCGCTGCTGGTCCTCGTCATCCCGGTGCCGAGGTTTCTCGAGGTAGCCGCGCTCGTCGTGCTGGCCATCGACCTCGTGGGCATCGCGGTCCTGATCGGGCTCGTCGTGGCACCGGACGGCTGCGCTCGGCTCATCGCTCGGCTCGCACGTCGCTGGCCCGCGCTCCAGCGGAGAGCGATCACGGTCTTCGAAACGTTCGTCCACGGCCTCGACGGCATCCGCACGCCGTCCCATGCGGTGCCGCTGGTCTTCTGGACCACCGTCGTCTGGCTCGTTCCGGCCCTGGCCGCCTGGACGATGCTCCTCGCGATGGACCTCCACCTGCCCTTCATCGCGGGCTGGGCGGTGCTCGCCTTCGTCGGGCTCGGCGTCTCCATCCCGTCCGCCCCGGGCTACGTCGGCGTCTTCCACGCCGCCGCGGTGCTCGCGGTCGGCCTCTTCGGCGTGCCGCAGTCGACGGGGGTCGGCTACGCGCTGCTCTACCACGCGAGCCAGATCCTGCCGGTCACGCTGCTCGGCTGGCTCTACCTGCTGCGCGAGCAGGTCAGCCTTGGCGAAGCCGCGCACGCGCGATCGTTGGAGCGGGATCCGGGAGGCCGGCGCGGATGATTGTCGCGGGGGCCGCGAGGTCGGCTTTGACCGAGGGTGGGCCGAGAAAGAAGTGATCCGGCTCCGCTGCTGGTGGCGCCGGGGCGGCCGCTCAACGTGGTAGATTTCTTCTAGCATGGCGCTGCTCGTCCAGAAGTTCGGGGGATCGTCCGTCGCCGACGCGGAGAAGATCACCAATGTCGCGCGGCGCGTCGTCGCCAGCGCGCCCGGCAACCAGCTGGTCGTCGTGGTCTCGGCCATGGGCAAGACGACCGACGGTCTCCTGGCGCTCGCCCGCCAGATCTCCGCGACCCCCGACCCGAGAGAGATGGACATGCTGCTCTCGACAGGCGAGCAGGTCACGATCGCGCTCCTGGCGATGGCGCTGCAGTCCCTCGGGCTCAAGGCGCGCTCCTTCACCGGGCCCCAGGTCGGCATGCGGACCGACCACTCGCACACCCAGGCCCGCATCACCCAGATCGATGCCGACCGCGTGCGACGAGCGCTCGACGCCGGCGAGATCGCCGTCGTGGCCGGATTCCAGGGCCTCTCCGACCAGGAGGAGATCACCACGCTCGGGCGCGGCGGCTCGGACCTCACCGCGGTCGCGCTGGCGGCGGCGCTGAAGGCGGACGTGTGCGAGATCTACACCGACGTCGACGGCGTCTACACGGCCGACCCGAACATCGTCCCCGACGCGCGGAAGCTCGCCCGCGTCGCCTACGACGAGATGCTCGAGCTGGCGAGCCTCGGCGCGAAGGTGCTCCAGACCCGCTCCGTGGAATTCGCCAAGAAATACGGCGTCACGGTCCACGTGCGCTCCACGTTCCGGCCGGACCCGGGCACGCTCGTGACGAAGGAGGAGCACGGCATGGAACAAGCGGTGGTCACCGGCGTCACCCACGATCGGAGCCAGGCGAAGATCTCCATTCTGCGGGTGCCCGACCGGCCCGGGATCGCCGCGCGGGTCTTCGGGGCGATCTCCGCCAAGAACATCGTCGTCGACATGATCGTTCAGAACATCAGCCAGGACGGCTACACCGACATGTCCTTCACCCTGCCGCGCGGCGACCACGCCCGGGCGGTCGCCGAGCTGGGCGACGTGGCGCGCGAGATCGGCGCGCGCGGGATTGCGCACGACGAGCGGGTCGCCAAGGTCTCCATCGTCGGCGTCGGCATGCGCAGCCACTCCGGTGTCGCGTCGACGATGTTCGCGGCGCTCGCACGGGAGGGCATCAACATCCAGATGATCTCGACGTCCGAGATCGCCGTCTCGTGCGTCATCGAGGACAAGTACGCCGAGCTGGCCGTGCGGACCCTGCACGACGCGTTCGACGTCGCCCGGGGCGTGACGCGATGAGCACGGGCAAGGCGGCCATCTTCTTCGGTCCCGGCAAGCCCTTGGTGGCCCTTCGACCGGCTCATCTCGCACAAGTATCCGCTCGAGAAGATCAATCAAGCCTTCGCCGACTCCGAGTGGCACGCGAAGGACACGACCAGCATCACGCGCGCCGCGCTCGTCCCGTGAGGGCGCGGCGCCCGGCGGGGTGACCGGCGCGCGCCGGCCACCCCGCCCCCGGGCGTTACGCGCGCTTGAGCTCGTTGCGGTCGATCGGAAGCTTCCGGACGCGCTTGCCCGTGACGGCGAAGATCGCGTTGGTCACGGCCGGGGCCACGGTCGGCACACCGGGCTCGCCCAGACCGCCCGGGGGCTCGCCCGAATCGAGGATGTGCACGTCGACCATCGGCATCTCGTTGATGCGGAGCATCTGGTAGTCGTGGAAGTTCGACTGCTGCACGCGGCCGCGGTCGATCGTGATGTTCCCGTAGAACGCGGCCGTGAGGGCATAGACCGCGCCGCCCTCCATTTGCGCCTTCACCGCGTCGGGATTCACGGCGAGGCCCGCGTCGATCCCGCAGACGAGCCGGTGAACCTTGACGGCGCCGTCCGGCGCCACCGAGACCTCCGCCACGGTGGCGGCATAGCTTCCATACGAAAAGACGACGGCGATGCCGCGGCCGCGGCCGGCCGGCAGCGGCGTACCCCAGTTGGCCCGGCTCGCGACCAGTTCGAGGATCGCCTTGTGACGCGGAGACTTGCCGAGCAGCGCGCGCCGGTACTCGAAGGGGTCTTTGCCGGCCGCGTGCGCCAGTTCGTCGATGAAGCTCTCGACGATGAAGCCGTTCTGAGAGGAGCCCACCGAACGCCAGAACCCGAGCGGAACGCCGAACTCCTTGTGCACGTACTCGATGCGGAGGTTCGGGATGTCGTACGGCATATCGCGGACGGCAGCCAGGGCGGACGCGTCGACCGTGTTAGGTTGGGCCATCCCCTTCTGGATGAGGATGCCGGGGCCGACGACACGGGTGAACCATGCGGCGGGGGTCCCGCTGGGGTCAAGGGCGGCGCGAAAGACATTGTACGTGGCTGGGCGATAGAAGCCGTGCGTGATGTCGTCCTCACGCGTCCACACAACCTTCACGGGCGCGCCGACGGCCTTCGACGTGTCGACGGCGTCGACGATGAAGTCGATCTCGGCGCGCCGGCCGAAACCGCCGCCGAGTAGCGTCGTGTTCACGATGACCTTCTCGGGCGGCAGGCCCGTGAGCCGCGCGGCCGTCGCCTGGGTCCCGCCGGGGTTCTGGGTCGGCGCCCAGATCACGCACGCCTCGCGGCTGACCTGGGCGGTGGCGTTCATCGGCTCCATGCACGCGTGCTCGAGGAACGGCACCTGGTACACGGCCTCGTACACCTTGCCGCCGGCGGCCAGCACCTTCTCGACGTCACCCTCGTTCTTCGCGACCTGGCCCGGCTGCTTCGCCGCGGCCTCGTACTCGCGCGTGATCGTGGCGCTCGACACCTGGGCGATCGGGCCCTCATCCCACGTCACCTTGAGCGCTCGGCGCCCCTGCAGCGCCGTCCAGAAGTTGTCGGCGACCACGGCAACACCGTTCGACACTTGGACGACGTCCCTGACGCCCTTGATCTTCTTGGCGGCCGTCGCGTCGAAGCTCTGCACCTTGCCGCCCAACCCGGGACAGCGCTCGATCGACCCGACGAGCATCCCCGGAACCCGCACATCGATGCCGTAGATGCCGCGGCCCGTGACCTTGTCCGGCGTGTCGCGCCGCTTGACGGCCTTGCCGATGTAACGGAACTGGTCGGGAGTCTTCAGCTTCGGGTTCGGCGGGACGGGAAGCGCCTGCGCCTTGTCCACGAGCTGACCGTACGGCAGTCGCCGCCCGGTCGGCCGGTGGACCACGGCGCCTTCCTCGGTGTCCACGCTCTCGACCGGCACGCCCCACTCGTTCGCCGCGGCCTGCTTCAGCATCTCGCGCGCTGAGGCCGCCGCCTTCCGCCACATCTCGATGTGGTCGCGGACGCCCCGACTCCCGCCGTAGAGTTGGTTGCCAGTGACCGGGTTCTTGTAGAGCGCGGGATTCGCCAGCGCCTGCTCGACCTTGACGCTGTCGAGCTTGGCGTCCAGCTCGTCGGCGATGATCATCGGTGTCGTGGTCAAGGACCCCTGGCCCATCTCGGGCACCGAGTTGGTGACGGTCACGACCCCGTCGCGATCGATCCGCAGCCACTGGTTCGGCGCGAACACGCCCGGGGTCTGTGCGCGCGCACGCATCGGGAGCGCGAAGCCGAGGGTGAGCCCGGCGCCAGCGGCGAGGCCGCCCTTGAGAATCTCGCGGCGACTGACCAGCGTCTTCATCGCGCGCCTCCCTTCTTGAGCGCCGCGGCGTGATGGATGGCGGCCCGGATACGCTGGTACGTCCCGCAACGGCAGATGTTGCCGGACATTCCGTCGTCGATATCGGCGTCGGTCGGCGCGGGCTTGCGGGCCAGCAGCGCGGCCGCTGACATGATCTGACCGGACTGGCAGTAGCCGCACTGCGGGACATCGACGTCGATCCACGCCCGCTGGACCGGATGATCTCCACGATCCGACAGCCCCTCGATCGTGGTCACGCGGCGACCGGCGACCGCCGAGGCCGGCGTGACGCACGCGCGCACGGGAGTACCGTCGACGTGAACGGTGCAGGCTCCGCAGACCGCAATGCCGCATCCGTACTTGGTTCCGGTCAGGTGCAGCGTCTCGCGGAGCACCCACAAGAGTGGCATCTCGGGGGGAACGTCGACCTCGCGCTGCCTGCCGTTGACCGTGAACGAAATCATGGCGGCCTCCTGGCTGGAGTCGTTGCCGCAGGAATGATACGCAGAACCGACTCCGTCTTCCGACGATTGTTTTGACGCGCCGCGACCCGTCCGCCGCCCGGCGTGGCGCCGTCTGACTTTTTCGACTCTAGTCGCGCGGCCGGCGGAGTGGGATCGTCGGCCCGTGACCCTGTACACGCGCCGCCAGCTCCTCGTGCTGCTGCTTCTGCTCGTTGCCGCGGGCCTCGGCCTCGCCATCGGCCACTGGCGCCGCGCCAACCCGGACCTCGTCGAGCAGGTCGAGCAGCTCGACCGGGCGCCGGCGCCTCGAGCGACCGTCTCCGCTCCTCAACCCGGCGATCGGCCGAGAGCCGCGCGGTCCAGCCCAGAGGTCGAGCCTCGCCGCGCGCGGCGTAGCAGAGCACCACGAGAGGCGCCATTCACCCCGAACGCGGCGACGCCGGCCGCGCCTCGGCCCGAGGACATCGACCGCAACCCGGCGACGGAAGTCGAGCCGACCTGCTGGTGATGATCTCCGAGTGAGTCTCCAGCGAACGCCGCTCGCGCCCCCCGCAATCGCCTTCGGCGCGGGCATCGCCGTCGCGTCCGTGACCGGTCCAGGAATCCTCTTGGCGGCGTGGCTCGCGGCCGTCACGATCGGCATGGGGCTCCTGGCTTTCGGACGGACCCGTGGTGCCACGGTCGTGCTGCTGGCTGGTGTCGCCGCAGTGGGCGCGCTGCGCGGCGGCGGGGCGCCGCTGCCGCTGGATCACGTCGCGCGGCTGGAACTGCCCAGTGTCGCGCAGGTCGACGGACGGCTCGCGGCCGAGCCGACGCGCTGGGCCCCCGATCGCACGCGCCTCCTGATCGACGCCGCGCATGCGGACGGCTCGCCGGTGTCGGGACGCATCCAGGTCACCGTGTACGGCGTACCGCCGCCCCTGACCGACGGTCAACGCATCGCGGCCCCGCTCAAGCTCCATCGGGCGACGGGCTTCCGCAACCCCGGGACCTTCGACTATGCCGCGCACCTCGCGCGCGAAGGCATTCGAGTCGTCGCCACGGCGCGCGCCGAGTCCCTCACCCCGCTGGACGACCCCTCACCGCCGTGGTCGGTGCGCGTGAAGCGCGCGGCGATCGCGGCAATGGACCGCGCGCTGCCGCCGGCGTCGGCGGCGTTGCTAGCCGGGCTCCTGCTCGGCGACCGCACCGAGCTGCCGCGCGACATCGACGACGCCTTTCGACTCGCCGGCGTCTACCACGTCCTGGCGGTGTCCGGCTTCAACGTGGCGCTCCTCGCGGCCGCGGTGTGGGCGCTCTGTCGCCTCCTGCGCCTCCCCCGTCGCGCCTCGGCCGCCATCGCGATCGTCGTCGTGATCGGGTTCGCGCTCGTCGTCGGGCCGTCGCCCTCGGTGCTGCGCGCCGTCGTCATGGCGGTGCTCGTCCTGGCCGCGCTCCTCCTGGAGCGAGAGGCCTCGGTGACGAACAGCCTCGCGCTGGCGGCTCTGGCGATCCTCGCGGTACGACCGGGCGACCTGTTCGACCCGGGCTTCCAGCTCTCGTTCGCCGCCACCCTGGGGATCGTCGTCGCCCCCCTGCCACGGGGAGCGGTCCTCGGCGCTCTCGGCGTGAGCACGGCCGCCCAGCTGGCTGTACTGCCGGTCACGCTGGCGCACTTCAATCAGCTCTCGACGATCGGCGTCGTCGCGAACCTCGGCGTGGTCCCGCTCGCGGGCGCCGCGACGATCGTGGGGCTCGTCGCCGTCAGCCTGTCCTTCCTCAGCGAGACGGTCGGGGTGGTGGCCTTCGATGCGGTGTGGCCCGTGCTCCTGGCGCTGCGAGGCGTCGTCGCGCTCGCCGCCAGGATGCCCGGCGCCGTCGTCCATCTGCCCGCGCCCGGCTGGATCGCCGTGACGTGCTACGTCGGCGGCCTGGCATTCCTGCTCGCCTGGTACGGGGATCGAGCGCGGGACGGGCGCCCCGCAAACTCGGCGGGGCAATCGCGAGGCGGGCGGAGCCCCCTGCTCCTCGGAATCGGGCTGCTCGTTCTCGCGGTCGGCGTCGCGGCGTGGCCGCTCGTGCGACCGTCCGACGGCCGGCTGCGCCTGACGGTGCTCGACGTCGGTCAGGGCGACGCGATCGTCATCGAGATGCCCGATGGACGCGCGATCCTCGTCGACGCCGGCTCGGGCGGTCCCATGCGTCTCGATGCCGGGGAGCGCGTGGTCGCGCCGTTCCTCTGGAACCGCGGCATCCTCCGTCTCGCCGGCGTCGCCGTCACGCACGACGACGCCGACCACGCGGGAGGCATGGCGGCGGTGCGGCGCCTCTTCCGGATCGACGAACAGTGGACGGGCGCGAACCCTCCAGCGGAGCCGCGTCGGTTCGGCCGCGCGCTCGTGACTCCGCTTCCGCCGCTCGACGCGCCCGGCGGTCGGCGCAACGATGCGAGCCTGGTCCTGCGGATCGAGATGGGGCTCGCCTCGTTCCTGCTCGCGTCCGACATCGGGGCCGCCCGCGAGCACGAGCTGGTGGCGTCGGGGACACGCTTCGGGTCGACCGTCCTCAAGGTCGCCCATCACGGCTCGCGCTCCTCCACCACCACGGCGTTCCTTCGCGAGGCGCGCCCGACGGTCGCGGCGATCTCGGTCGGGCCGCGCAACCCGTACGGCCATCCCGACCCGGGCGTGCTCGCCCGGCTCGCCGAGGCCGGCGCGCAGATCTACCGGACGGACCGTGACGGCGCGGTGATCTTCGAGACCGACGGCCGGACGCTCATGGTCACCCGGTGGGCCCAGCGCCGCGTCGACCGCTTCTGCCTCGACGGGGAGACGATCTGCTAGAATCGGGCGCCATGGCACGCGTGAACGACCACTACCTCAAGCTCAAGTCGAGCTATCTCTTCTCCGAGATCGCGCGACGGATCAAAGCCTTCCAGGCCGCGCATCCGGAGGCCAAGCTCATCCGCCTCGGCATCGGTGACGTCACCCGGCCATTGCCGCCGGCGGTGATCGGGGCGATGCACGAGGCGGTGGACGAGATGGCGCGGGTCGAGACGTTTCGCGGGTATCCGCCGGAGACCGGCTGGGATTTCCTCCTCGAGGCGATCGCCCGCCACGACTACGAACAGCGCGGCGTCAAGATCGCCACCGACGAGATCGTCGTGAGCGACGGCTCGAAGACCGACACCGCGAACATCCAGGAGATCTTCGCGGCCGATTGTGTCGTCGCGTTGACCGATCCCGTCTACCCGGTGTACCTCGACAGCAACGTCATGGCCGGGCGCGTCGGGACCGCCGACGCCGCCGGGCGCTTCGACCGGGTCGTCTACCTGCCCTGTACCGCCGACCACGGCTTCCTGCCCCGGCTGCCCGACGGGCCGGTCGACCTCATCTATCTCTGCTATCCGAACAACCCGACGGGCGCGGTCATGACGCGGGCCGCCCTCAAGCGATGGGTGGACTACGCGCGCGAGCGCTCCGCCGTGATCTTGTACGACGCCGCGTACGAGGCGTACATCCGCGACCCCGCCATCCCGCACTCGATCTACGAGATCGAGGGCGCCCGCGAGGTCGCCATCGAGTTCCGATCGTTCTCGAAGAGCGCCGGATTCACCGGCACGCGCTGCGCGTACACGGTCGTGCCCAAGGAGCTCCAGGGGCGGTCGGCGTCGGGAGAGCCGGTAAGCCTGCACGCGCTCTGGGTCCGGCGCCAGTCCACGAAGTTCAACGGCGTGGCGTACGTCATCCAGCGGGGCGCCGCCGCAACCTACACGGCCGAGGGCAAGAAGCAGGTCACGGCGCTCGTGGACTATTACATGGAGAACGCGCGGATCATCCGGCAGGGGCTGGAGGCGGCCGGGCTCACAGTCTACGGCGCGGAGAACGCGCCGTACATCTGGGTGAAGACGCCGGGGCGGCTCTCCTCGTGGGATTTCTTCGACAAGCTCGTGAACGAGGCCCACGTGGTGGGGACGCCGGGCGCGGGCTTCGGGCCGAGCGGCGAGGGTTACTTCCGGCTGACGGCGTTCGGCGGGCGCGAGGCCACGCAGGAAGCGGTCGAGCGGATCAAGACCCGCGTCGCGCTGTAATCTCCGAACCGCTGAAGCGTCGCCTCGCGGCGCGGCGCCGCTCGGCTCCTCCTGCTATGCCTCGTAGGCGCGCTCGTACTGCGAGCGCAGCCGTTCGAGCTCCTCCGGGTCGAGGCGCATCCCGAGCGAGAGGCTCATCTCGCCCAGGATCGTCTTGATCTCGTTCAGCGATTTCTTGCCGAAGTTCTTGGTCTTCAGCAGCTCCGCCTCCGTCTTCTGCACGAGGTCGGCGATCGTCCGGATGTTCGCCGTCTTGAGGCAGTTGGACGCGCGGACGGACAGCTCCAGCTCGTCGACGTTGCGGAAGAGGTTCTCGTTCAGCTCGGTGCGCGGGCGCGCCTCGTCGCGTTCGGCGGCTTCCTCCTGGGGCGAGGCCTCGGGGAAGTTCGTGAGGAGGTCGAAGTGGTCCTCGAGGATCCGCGACGCCTCGCCGACCGCGGTGAGGGGGCTGACGCTGCCGTCGGTCCACACCTCGAGCACCAGTCGCTCGCGTCCCTCGGTGCCCACGGGCTCGACGTGGAAGTTCACACGCTTGACGGGCGAGAAGTCGGCGTCGAGCAGGATCGCGTTGATCGGCAACGCTTCCGGCTCCCGCTTCTCGGCCGACACGTACCCGCGGCCGCGCTCGACGCACACTTCCATCTCGAGGACGCCGTCCTTGTCGAGGGTCGCCAGCATGACGTCCGGCGTGAGGATCTCGATATCGGCGTCCGCCTCGAAGTCGCTCGCCTTGACGACCGACGCGCCCTGGGCCTTCAGCCGGAGGATCTTGGGCCGGTTCACGTGGAGCGTGAACACCACCTTGCGCAGGTTCATCATGATGTCGAGCGTGTCGTCCATGACGCCCGGCAGATGCGAGAACTCGTGGAGGACGTTCTCGATCTTCACCCAGGTCGGCGCGGCGCCGTGGATCGCCGACAGGAGGGCTCGCCGGTAGGCGATGCCGACGGTCAGCGCGAAGCCGGACTCGAAGGGCTCGATGGACAGCTTGCCGTACTTCGTGTCCTGGCCGGCCCAGTCGTGACGTGTGGGAAGTTGAAGCTCCAGCATTAGGACCCCCTGAGATGAGCCGATGTGAACGGGTGATTCCGCCCCAAGGCACATCAGTATACCAGAGCCCGGATGTTACACTGGGAAATCATGGGGTTGCGCCTCTTCATCGGCCTGCTCGTGCTGCTGGCCGCCGCCACTCTCGTCGTGGTGGGGCACCAGGTCCTCACGCCGGCCGACGCGCTCGAAACGGGGCCTCTGCTCGTGGAGATTCCCGCCCACGACGGGGTCCTGGCAATCGCCGAGCGCCTCTACGGGGCGAGCGTGATCCGAAGCCGCGTGGGCTTCGTGCTCCTGGCCGTCGTGCGTGGCAGCGCGCGGCAGCTCAAGGCCGGCGAGTACGAGCTCGCGCGCGGGGCCTCGACGTTCGACGTGCTGACGCTCATGGAGTCCGGGCGGGTCAAGCAGCACGTCGTCCTGCACCCGGAGGGGGCGACGGTGGCCGAGCTCGCGCGCGTGCTCGAGAGCGAGCGCCTGGCCACCAGCGCCGCGGTCACGCGCCTCGCCTCGGACCGGGCCTTTCTGGCGACCCTCACCATCGAGGGACCGAGCCTCGAGGGCTATCTGTTCCCCGACACGTATCAGTTCGTGCGCGGCATGACCACCGAGGAGATCCTGACCCGCATGGTGCAGCGCCTCCGGACGAAGCTCGGACCCGACCTCGCGGCGCGCGCCCAGGCGCGCGGGCTCAGCGTGCACCGCCTCCTCACCCTCTCCTCGATTATCGAGCGTGAGGCGGCGGAGCGCGACGAGATGCGGACCATCTCCGCGGTCTTCTGGAATCGGCTCAAGCTCGACATGCCGCTCCAGGCCGACCCCACGGTCCAGTATGCGACCGGCAAGGAACGGCGCGCGCTCACGCGCGCCGATCTCCGGATCGAGCATCCGTTCAACACGTACGTTCGGCCGGGGCTCCCGCCCGGGCCGATCGCCAGCCCCGGGCTCGCGGCGATCGAAGCGGCGCTCGACCCGGCGCCCGTGAAGTACCTCTACTTCGTCGCGAGGGACGACCATCGTCACTACTTCTCGGCCACGCTCGGCGAGCACAACGCGGCGGTCGCCCGGTACCGACTCGCCCGCGCTCGGTGAACCGTGCTATAAAACGCGCGACATGGCCAGCCCCACCGCGCTCGTCGCGAACCAGCGCGTCGCCCGCGCGGCGCCACCGGTGCCGTTCCTGTATCGCGCGCTCCGGGGCCCGGTGCGCCGGGTGCTCGGGCGCTGGTTCGAGCTCAGCGTCGAGGGCCTCGGGCATCTCCCCGCGAGCGGCCCATATCTCATCGCGGCGAATCACCACAATTACCTGGACGGAGTCGTCCTCGGCGTCGCCGCTCCGGAGCCGATCTCGTTCCTCGTGATGCCCCGCGTCTGGCACGCCACGCCGCTCCATCCGATGTTCCACCGCCACATCGGCTCGATTCCCATCGCCCTGGAGCGGCCCGACGTGGGCGCGCTCCGCCGCGCGCTGCACACGCTTCAGTCCGGCAAGGTGGTGGGCATCTTCCCGGAGGGGCCGTTCAGCGTGCGCGGCCGGCTCGAGCCCGGCCTCCCTGGCGTCGCGCTCCTGGCGCTCCGCTCCGGCGTGCCGGTGGTTCCCGCCGGCATCCGGGGCACGTACGAGGCGCTGGCCGGGCGCCGCGGCTACATCCCGCGGCGCGTACCGCTCGGCGTCAGGTTCGGACCGGCGCGCTGCTTCTCCGAGGACGGCGCCAACGGACGGCGCAGCGTCCGGCTCCACGTGACCCGTCGGATCATGGACGACATCGCGGCGCTGTTGCCGTGAAGTCGCGGTCCCGAAAGCGCAAGCCCCCGCCCTCCGCCGCAGCGCCGGCCGAGAAGCTCTGGGGCGGGCGCTTCACCGGGGGCGCCGATCCGGCCGCCGAGCGCTTCACCGGATCGCTCGCCTTCGACCGTCGTCTCTGGCCGCATGACGTCACCGGCAGCGTCGCGTGGGCAAAAGCCCTCGCGAAGGCCGGCCTCCTGTCGGCGTCGGAGCGCGACACGATCGTGAAGGGGCTCGAGGCCGTTCGGGACGAGCTGGCCGCGGGCACCTTCCCGTTCCGGCCCGAGCTCGAGGACATCCACACGAACGTCGAGCGGCGTCTCCAAGAGCTGGTCGGCGACGTCGGGGGAAAGCTGCACACCGGGCGCTCCCGGAACGACCAGATCGCGCTCGACGAGGGGCTCTACCTGCGCGAGGTGATCGCGCGCGTCCGGGCCGGTCTCCGCCGCGTGCAGGAGACGCTCGCCGCGCGTGCGGCCGAGACGGTGGAGACACCGTTGCCGGGCTACACGCACCTGCAACGGGCCCAGCCGGTCGTCCTCGGCCACCACCTGCTCGCGTACGTCTTCATGCTGCAACGTGACCGCGAGCGATTTCGCGACTGCGGCGCGCGCGCCGACACGCTGCCGCTCGGCGCGGCGGCGCTCGCCGGCACCGCCTTCCCGATCGACCTCGAGGCGTTGGCGAAGGATCTCGGATTCGCGGCGGTGTCGCCGAACAGCCTCGACGCGGTGAGCGATCGCGACGCGCTCCTCGAGTTCCTGGCCGCGGCCGCCATCACCGGCGTGCACCTCTCGCGGCTCGCCGCCGACCTGACGCTCTGGGCCACCGCCGAGTTCCGGTTCGTGGAGTTCTCCGACGCCTTCGCGACCGGCTCGTCCATCATGCCCCAGAAGAAGAACCCCGACGTGGCCGAGCTGATCCGCGGCAAGAGCGGGCGGCTCTACGGGAACCTCATGGCGGTGCTGGCGACGATGAAGGGCCTGCCGCTCGCCTACAACTCCGACATGCAGGAAGACAAGGAGCCGTTCTTCGACTCGGTCGACACGCTCGAGGCGATCCTGGCCGTGCTGCCACCGATGCTGGCGTCCCTCACGTTCCGAACCGATCGCATGCGGCGCGCGGCCGGCGAGAACTTCGCCACGGCGACGGACCTGGCCGACTATCTCGTGCGCAAGGGCGTGCCCTTTCGCCAGGCGCACGCGCTCGTCGGGCAGATCGTGCGGTTCTGCGAGGCCGAGGGCAAGGCGCTGGATGGGCTCGGGCTCGTCGAGCTACGCCGGTTCTCCCCGCTCTTCGACGACGACGCGAAGGACGTGGTCACGGTCGAGGCGTCGCTGCGCGCCCGCGCTCGCACCGGCGGGACAGCGCCCGAGGCGGTGCGCCGCTCACTCGCCCTCGCCCGCACCCTCATCGCGCGCGCATGACCCGGCGCGGGCTCGCCCCGTGCCTCGGGCTCGCGCTCCTGGCCCTCGCGGCGTGCGGCAAGAAGGCGCAGCCGGTCGCCCCGGAGGTCCGGGCGCCGCAGCGGGTCGCCGATCTCACGGGCGCCGTACACGACTCCGTGATCGAGCTCGCGTGGACGCCGCCCGTCAGCCGCGTGGACAGCACGCGTCTGCGCGACCTCGCGCTGATGCGCGTCTTCCGGGTGGAGGACGGCGGCAGCGGCGAACCAAAGGCGGCGATGCTGGTGGACGGCCGGATCGCCGGCTACGCGGAGATGGCCACGATCCACGCGGACGAGCCGGCCCCCGCCGTCGCGCGCGGCAGTCGTCTCGTGTTCGCCGACCGGCAGGGGCTCACGTTCGGGCGGCGGTACACCTACGCGGTCATCGCGGGCGATTCCCGCGGGCGCATCGGCCCGCCCTCGGCCCGCGTTTCGGTGACGTACGTCCCGGCCGCCGAGCCGCCCGTCGACCTCGTCGCCGAAGGGGGCGAGCGTGAAGCGCGCCTGACGTGGCAGGCGCCGGCGCGGCTGATCGACGGGAGCGCGCCCACCGATCCGCTCGCGTACGAGGTCTTGCGCGCCCCGTCGGTCGACGCGGAGCCCACCACCCTGACGCGCGCGCCCATCGCGGAGCGCGCCTTCGTCGACCGCGCGCTCGAAAACGACCGCACCTACTACTATGCGGTCCGCGCCGTGCGGGTCGTCTCGGGCACGACCGCGTACAGCGCGCCGTCGCCGCGCGTCGCGGTCACGCCGCGGGACATGACCCCGCCCTCGCCCCCGGCGAACCTCGTCGCGATCCCCTCCGAGCGGACGGTGCGCCTCACCTGGAGCCCGAGCCCGGAGAGCGACGTCGCCGCGTACGTCGTCTACCGCGCGGCGGGCGGGGGCGCGTTCGAGCGCGTGGGCTCGACACGCGCGCCGACCGCGACCTTCGTCGACCGCGATGTCGCCCGTGGCACGTACCGCTACGTCGTGACGGCGCAGGACTCGGCCGCCCGTCCGAACGAGAGCGGGCGCTCGAACGAAGTCCGCGTCAGCGTGCCTTGACTTCATCTGATCCGAGTGCTACGAACAACGGATACATGAGCCACTTCGACTACCGTGACTCCGAGCTCTGCTGCGAGCAGGTGTCGCTCCGCGCGCTGGCCACCGTCGTCGGCACGCCCGCCTACGTCTACTCGAAGGCGGCGCTGCTCGAGGGCCTCGCCGGCTACCACCGCGCGTTCCGCGACGTCCCGCACGTGGTGTGCTACTCCGTCAAGGCCAACTCCAACCTCGGAGTCATGTCGGTGCTGGCCAAGGCCGGCGCCGGCGCCGACATCGTCTCGGGCGGCGAGCTCTACCGCGCGCTGCGGGCCGGAATCTCGCCCAAGAAGATCATCTTCTCCGGGGTCGGGAAGAGTCGCGACGAGATGCGCGAGGCGCTCAAGGCCGAGATCCTCATGTTCAACGTCGAATCCCGGAGCGAGCTGCGGGTCCTCGACGAGGTGGCCCTCGAGATGGGCGTGCGTGCTCCGATCGCGCTCCGGGTGAACCCGGACGTGGATCCCCAGACGCACCCCTACATCGCGACCGGCCTCAAGACGTCCAAGTTCGGCATCCCCCACGACGAGGCGCTCGCGGCGTACGAGGACGCGGCCAAGATGCGAGGCCTCGAGGTCGTCGGCGCCGACATGCACATCGGCTCCCAGCTCACCAAGGCCACGCCGGTCGCCGACGCGGTGGCGCGCGTCGTCGCGCTCGTCAAGGCCCTCCGCGAGCGCGCGATCGAGATCCGCATGATCGACATCGGCGGCGGGCTCGGCATCCGCTACCGCGACGAGACGCCGCCGACCCACGAGGAGTACGCCACGGTGCTGCTGCCGGCGCTCCGCGAGGCGGGCGTGACGGTCTTGCTGGAGCCCGGCCGGTCCATCGCCGGCAACGCCGGCATCCTCCTCACGCGGGTCCTCTACCGGAAGGACACCGGCGCCAAGAAGTTCGTGGTGATCGACGCCGCCATGAACGATCTGATCCGGCCGTCGCTCTACGGCGCCTTTCACGACATCCTGCCGGTCGACGAAGCGGGCCGGGCGCGCGCGCGCGAGACCGTGGACGTCGTGGGTCCGATCTGCGAGTCGGGCGATTTCCTGGCCAAGGACCGCGAGCTGGCGCACGTCGAGCAGGACGACCTGCTCGCCCTCATGAGCGCGGGCGCGTACGGCTTCGCCATGGCCTCCAACTACAACACGAGACCGCGAGCCGCCGAGGTGCTCGTGGACGGCAATCGTTACACGATCGTGCGCCGCCGGGAGACGTACGAAGACCTGGTGGCGGGGGAGACGCCCCTATGAGCCAGACATTCCAGGGTTCATTCGTCGCGATGGTCACCCCCTTCAGGAACGGCAAGGTCGACGAGGCGAAGCTTCGGGAGCTGGTCGAGTTCCACATCACGCACGGGACGGACGGGCTGATCCCGTGCGGGACCACCGGCGAGTCCTCCGGCCTGACGCACGATGAGCACCGGCGGGTCGTGGAGATCGTCATCGAGGCCGCGCGCGGCCGGATCCGGGTCGTCCCGGGTACCGGCTCCAACTCGACCGCCGAGGCGATCGACCTGACGAAGCACGCGGAGCGGGCGGGCGCCGCCGGCGCGCTCGTCGTCAACCCGTACTACAACAAGCCGACCCAGGAGGGTCTCTACCGGCACTTCCGCGCGGTAGCCGAGTCGGTCGCCATCCCGATTCTCGTCTACAACATCCAGAGCCGCACGGCGGTGAATGTCGAGACCGACACGCTCGCCCGGCTCGTCCGCGACGTCGCGAGCGTCGTAGGGGTGAAAGAGGCGTCCGGCTCGCTCGACCAGATGAGCCACGTGATCGCGGCGTGCGGTCCCGACTTCTCCGTTCTCTCGGGTGACGACAACATCACCCTGCCGCTCCTGGCCATCGGCGGTAGCGGCGTCGTCTCGGTGATCGCCAACATCGTGCCGCGAGAGACGGCCGACCTGGTGCACGCCGCGCTCGACGGCGACTGGAAGCGGGCCCGGGATCTGCACTACCGACTCTTCCCGCTCGCGCGGGCGGCGTTCCTCGAGACCAATCCCATCCCGATCAAAGAGGCCATGGCGATGGCCGGCATGCTCGAGCCGGAGTTCCGGCTGCCCATGTGTCGCATGAGCGACATCAATCGGGAGAAGCTGCGCGCGATCCTCAAGTCGTACGCCCTCGTCACGTAGCGGCACCATGAGTGGCGCCGGCGGGGAGACATCCCCGAACGCGGGCGCGGCGGCCCTCCCGACGACAGATGTCGTCGTCGCCGGCGCGGCCGGCCGTATGGGCAACCGCATCATCGCGTGCCTCGCCGACACGCCCGACCTGCGTCTGGTCGCCGCGCTCGAGGCTCCCGGTCACGCCTCGCTCGGACGCGACGCCGGGGAGCTCGCCGGCGTCGGGAAGGCCGGCGTCGCGGTCGACGGGGACGCCGCGGCCGTGATCACGCGCGATCGCGTGCTGATCGAGTTCTCCGTCCCCGAGGCCTCGCTCGAGCACCTCCGACTCGTTGCGCGGCTCGGTGCCCGCGCGGTGATCGGGACGACCGGCTTCACCGCGGCTCAGCGCGCCGAGGTCACCGAGCTCGCCAGCCGGGCGGCGATCCTCCTCTCGCCCAACATGTCGGTCGCCACCAATGTCGCGTTCAAGCTCCTCGCGACCATGGCCAAGGCGCTCGGCGACGAGTACGACATCGAGATCACCGAGACCCACCACCGCTTCAAGAAGGATGCGCCGAGCGGCACCGCGCTCCGCATGGCGGAGGTCGTGGCCGCCGCGCTCGGGCGCGAGCTGGACCAGGTGGCCGTCTACGGCCGGCAGGGATTGCCGGGCGAGCGCGCAAAGCGCGAGATCGGGATCCTGTCGCTCCGGTCCGGCGACGTCGTCGGCGAGCACACGGTGTCGTTCGGCACGCTGGGGGAGCGGCTCGAGCTGGTACACAAGGCCCACAATCGTGATACGTATGCGCGCGGCGCGCTCCGTGCCGCGCGGTTCGTCGCCGGGCGTCCGCCCGGACTCTACTCGATGGCCGATGTCCTCGGCCTCGCGTGACGGTCAGCCATGCAGATCGTGCGCCTCAAGACGGAAGCCAACACTGCCTACGGTGCGCTCGAGGGCGGCGCGCATCGCTGAGGTCATGACGCTCCTGCCGGGGGACGTGATCGCGACGGGAACGTCGGCCGGCGTGGGCCCGCTCGTGCCGGGCGATCGCGTCGAGGTGCGGATCGAGGGGATCGGCAGCCTGAAGAACACGGTCGTGAAACCCTGATGGCCGACAAGCTCCTGCTGGAGGATGTGCGCTTCTACGGCCAGCACGGTCTGACCCGCGCCGAGCAAGTGGTGGGCGCCTGGTTCTCCGTCGACGTGGAGCTGGCGGTGGACCTGGCGTCCGCGGTGGCCTCCGATCAGGTGGCGTCGACGGTGGACTACGGCGCGGTCGCCCGGCGCATCGTCGAGATCGGTACCCGGAATCGCGTGAACCTGATCGAGCGGTTGGCCGGGCTGATCGTCGAGGCGCTCTTGCGCGAATTCCCGGCCCGGGAGGTCCGGGTGCGCGTGCGGAAGCTCACACCGCCACTCGAGGGCCTGGTGGGGACCCCCGCGGTCGAGCTGACGCGGAGCCGGTCGTGACGCGCGTCTACCTCTCGCTCGGCTCGAACATGGGCGACCGGCTGGCCGTCCTGCGGTCCGCCGTGCGGCGGCTCTACGGGCTCCAGGCGGTTCGCTTCGTCGACGCCTCACCGCTCTATGACAGCGAGCCGTGGGAGAGTGAGCCGGGCCAGACCGTCGGCGAGCAGCCCTGGTACCTCAACTGCGTCGTGGCGATCGAGACCTCGCTGACGCCGCGAGCGCTGCTGGCCGAGCTCCAGACGATCGAGAGCTCGCTCGGGCGGACACGGCCGCCGGGCACGCCGGAGGCCCGGCGGTACGCGCCGCGAACCCTCGACATCGACATCCTCTTCTACGGTGACCAGGTGCTGAGCGCCGGCGACGACCTTCAGATCCCTCACCTGCTCATCGCGGAACGCGGCTTCGTCCTCCGCCCGCTGGCGGACCTGGCGCCCGAGCTGGAGCACCCGGCCCTCTATCGCTCGGTCCGTGAGATGCTGGCCGAGCTCGTGGACGAGCACGACGTCCGCGCCGGTGACTATCCGGCGCGCTGGTTCGAGGACTGAGCGGTCCGTGGCCTCCGACGAGTTCCATCAGGCGGCGCTGGCGCACCTGGACGCGCTCTACAACTTCGCGATGTACCTGACCCGGAACCCTCCGGAGGCCGACGACCTCGTCCAGGAAACCTATCTGCGGGCTTTCCGATTTTCCCACCGGTTTCAGCCGGGAACCCATCTCCGCGCCTGGCTGTTTCAAATCTTGAGGAACACGTTCTTGACCTTCTATCGGCTTCGCGAGCGGGAATCCGCGCTCGCCGAGGACGGTGTTCCCTCCTGGGACGTCCCGATGTTTCACGACGCGCCCGAGGAGTCGAGTGGCGCCGTCGAGGCGCACACGGATCTCGAGCGCGCCCTCCAGCGCCTGCCCGAGGAATTCCGAACCGTACTTCTCCTTGCGGAAGTCGAAGGCATGGCGCTCGAGGACGTGGCACGCGTGATGGCCTGTCCGGTCGGGACCGTCAAGTCGCGGATCTTCAGAGCGAAGGAGCGATTGCGCGGTCTCCTGCGCGACTACACCGAGAAATGAGCGGCGACCACTCCCCCGATTCCGACGAAGCGCTCGGCGCGCGCCTGCGCGCGGAGCTGCCGCGCTACAGCGCGCCAGCGCACCTGCACGCCGCCATCGCCGAAGGGGCGGCGCCTCCGCGGCCTCGCGCGGCGTGGCTCGCCCCCGTCCTGGCGGCCGCCGCCACGGCGCTGGTGCTCGGGCTCGCGTTCCTGCCGCTGCTACCGCGAATCGTGCCGGCCGATCCGACCGAGCGTCTCGTGCGGTCCGTCGTGGCTGAGCACACGCGCGCCCTCATGTGGGGCGCGCGACACCCCGAGGTCATCCCGACGGCGCTGCCCTGGCTCACCCAGGAGTCGGGAATCGGGCTCCGGCAGGTCTTCGTCGGTGACGATCGGCTCGTGTTCGCCGGCGCGGAGCCGGTGTACCTGGAAGGGCACCGCGGCATCGCGCTCCACTACCGCGACGGCGACGGCCACCTGCTGACCTACACCGTGCTGCCCATTCCCGGCCTCCCGGTACCCGACCGCCAGCGCGTCCAGATCGAGCAAGGTACAAACCGGTGGCGGCCGGCGCTCATGCACGACAGCGGGTTCTCCGCCTGGGTGTGGCGACAGGGCGAGCTCGCCTGCTTCCTGGTGTCCGACATGGTCTCCGAGGCCGACGTGGAGCGCTTCAAGGATTACTTCGTCCGCGTCCGCGTCTCGACCGAGCCGGTTCCGGCGAACTGACTAGCACCAGCGGGGGGAGCGACGCCCCTGGGCACGTGCCCGTCTGTGACGCCTTGAGCGTCCCCTTCGCAGGGTTCATCCCCGGGCCTAAGCCTGCCCGGCGAAACGTGACCCGAGCAGGCCTCAGGATCGCCGATCCGCGTCGACGGCTTCCCGCTTCGTGTGAACCGGTTTTCGGAACCGGGGCGCATCAATCTTCGCCCGCAGTCCCAGCGATGCTATTGTGGGTGAGGCGCGCAGCGATCAGACGTCGCACCACAGCTCAATTCCGGATTTCATTCGAAGCGAACCGGAGCGATGATAATGACTCGACAACGCCGACTGCAGGTCATTCTGGGGCTGGGACTCGTCCTCCTGACCGGTGTGGCGCTCGCCGCCGGACTACTCTGGTCTCCAGGAGCGAGGAAAGCCCGCCATCTCGAGCGAGGGGATCGGTATCTCAGCCGAGCGCAGTATCGGGAAGCGATCATCGAATACAAGAACAGCCTCCGGCTCGAGTCGACCAACTCCCATGCGATTCGGCGGCTCGGCCTCGCCCACTATCAGCTCGGCGAGTTCGAGCTCGCGTTCCCCTATCTCGCGCGATCGACGCAGATCGAACCGAATGACCTCGAGATTCGGCTCAAGCTCGCGACGATCTATCTCCTGTCGCGGCAGTGGGACAAGGCCCGGGAGCAGGTCGCGCACGTTCTCGAGCGAGACCCGAAGCAGCTCGAGGCGCTCGGCCTGCTCGCCGGGGCAGCGAATACGTCGAAGCACATCGACGCCGCTCTGCATCGCCTCGACGCGGCGCGCGCCGACCTCGGCGACAAGGCAAGGCTCCACCTGGCGTTCGGGACTCTGTACGTCCGGAGAGGCGACTTCTCGGCTGCGGAGCGAGCCTTCCGGGAGGCCGTGGCCGTAGAGCCGAAGTCCCACGACGCACACACCGCCCTCGGAGAACTCTACGTGCTCAGACGCGACACGGCACAGGCAGAACGAGAGTTCAGGGCTGCGGCCGACCTCGCCCCCTTTGGGTCGCCCGCATGGATCACCCTCGCCGACTTCTATCGACGAGTGGGGAGGCCGCAAGCGGCCAAGCGCCTTCTCGGCGAAATCACCGAGAAGGTTCCGGACCATCGGCAAGCCTGGGGTCGCCTCGCCGAGCTCGCCTTCAGTGAGGGCGCGTACGAAGAGAGCCACCAGGCCCTGCAAGTCATTCTGAGAAAGAACCCCTCGAGCTTCGAGGCTCAGTTCCTCCGGGGGAAGGTTTATCTGGCTCAGCGGCGCACACCCGAGGCCGTCCAGGATTTCGAGGGCGTCCTGAGGTTGGAGCCGAGATTCGCCCCGGCGCACTACCAACTCGCTCTGGCCGAGCTGCAGATCGGAAACCACCGTCAGGCTCGCGTGAGATTGCGGGAAGCGACGACCATCGACCCAACCTTCACGGAGGCCGCGCTCCGGCTCGCCGAACTGGATCTCCAGGCCGGCGCGCTCCAGCCGGCCATCGAGACGCTGGAAGCGCTCGCCGCGAAGCCAGCCCCCGATGTCCGCGTGCACGTGCTCCTCAGCTCCGCGTATCTGACCCGAGGAGAATCTCTCAAGGCGATCGACGCCGCTCGCAAGATCCTCTCGCTGGTGCCCGCCGACCCCCGCGGACCGTTTCTGACCGGTGCCGGTCTTTCGGCACAAGGAAGACGGGCGGAGGCGGCGCAGCAGTTCGAGGCAGCCCTGGCGCTGGCTCCGGCGTATGTGGAACCGCTGACCCACCTCGTCGCTCTGGCGTTGATCGAGAAGAAATCGGACATGGCCCTCGAGCGGGTCAAACGGCAGATCGGCCGCGTCCCAACTTCTGGGCGGCCGCACGAATTGCTGGGGGCTGTCCACGTCGTGCGAGGCGAATCGGCACTGGCGGAGACCGCATTCCTCAAGGCGCTCGAGCGTGAGCCGGCTCTCATCAGCGCCTATCTGTCGCTCGCCCAGCTCTACACCGTTTCCGGAAAGAATGACGAGGCGCTGGTAAAGCTCTACGAGGGCCTGAGAGCCGATCCGAAGAATCCGATCGCGCTCGTGCGCGCGGGCATGCTTCATGAACGCAAGGGCGATTTCGTGCGAGGGCGGCAGGCGTACGAGCAGGCGCTGACGGTGGCGCCGCGCTTCGCCCCGGCGGCGAACAACCTAGCCTACCTGTATTCGGAGAGGGGCGGAGACAAGGATAAGGCGCTCGAGTTGGCACAGATCGCCAAGGAGGAGGCTCCCGACGACCCTCACGTCTCCGACACACTCGGCTGGATCCTCTACCGGCGCGGCATCTACCTGCGCGCGCTCAATCTCTTGAGAGAAAGCGCCGCCAAACTTCCGGAAAACTTCGAAGTCCACTATCACCTCGGAATGGCGGCGTACAAGGTCGGAGATCTCGACACCGCCAGACGGGCGCTCGCTAAGGCGGTCGCGTCGCCGAGCGCTTTCCTCGGTAGGGACGAGGCCGCGAGCGTGCTCTCGGCGATCAAGTGAGAGCACCTCGGCAACGGGTCGATCCGGTGTGCACACAACGCTGCGACTTTTGCGCGATTTTCCGCAGGAGTTTTCATTTTTCGGATCTGTTGCGCGGCGTAAAGGGCCGCCGTTTTGAACCACTCGTGCTTGGCACGACGAATGCTGTATGAGTCGGCGTGCGACCTGATCTGAGTGCTCAATGCTGACAATGGAGACGAGAACGATGAAGACCCAATTCCACTTTGCCGGAGGGACCCTCATGCAGGTTCGGGCTCGACAGATTTCGGTGATCGCTATGGCCGTGCTGGTCGCGGGACTGTTGGCGCCGCCGGCGATGGCGGTACCCCTCGCGCCGGGTGGAAGCTCGATCGTCATTGGTAGTGTGACGGATCCCTTTGTCGGAGGGACGCAGCTGGCGTCGATCAGCGCGCCCTTCGCCGCCTTCGATTTCGCGGGCGTCCTCACCCAGGACGTGTACAGTGGAGGCAGCCTCCCAGGGGTCTCGTTCAGATACACCATCGCGACCGACGCCTCGGGCCCGGCGGCTCTCGAGCGCGCCACAATGTCGTTCTTTTCGGGATTCTCCACGGACGCGGACTACATCAGCGGGACAGGCACCTCGGCCGCGCCACTCATCGTGAACAGACAGGTGAACGGCGCCACGATCGGCTTCACGTGGGCCCTGAACGAGGGCATCGAACCCGGCACCGTCGCGCCATTCCTCTACATCCTGACGAACGCCTCGGGGTACGACTCCGGCGGCATCGTCTCCCTCATGAACGGCGCGGTGGCAAGTGTCGGCGTCTACCGACCGATTTCGGTGCCCGAGCCCATGAGTCTCTTGCTCGCGGGCAGCGGCATTGTGGCGGTCGGGCTCTTCTGGCGGAAGGGAAGAAAGTACGTCAGGCAGGGGGAGGACGACCCCACGGCCTGATTTCCGCATGCAGCGCTGACCGTCCCTTTCGTCAGGGCCCGGCGCCTGCACTCATTTTTCCGCTTGCTCACGACGAATGTTTTCTAGATCCGCGTACGGCCTAAGGACAGCGAGGAGTGTCTGCTTCGCGGTCGTCGCTGGCCTCACGCTCGCCGCCTTCCACACGCCTCTGACCGTCCTGGTCCGGTTCTCCTTTGCGCACGAACACTATTCGCACATCCTACTCGTGCCACTGGCCAGCGCCTTTCTGCTCATTCTGGAGCGGAAGAGGATCTTCTCCGACGTCGCGACCGGGTGGCGTGCGGGGCTCCCCTTGGTTGTCGCTGGCCCTCTGGTGTACGCGTTCGCGCGGCGACCTTCGCTCTCGGCGGGTGACACGGACCAGCTGTCGATCGTCATGCTCGCCACGGTGCTGATCGTGGTCGGCGGCTTCCTTCTCTGCTACGGCACCCGGGCTTTCAAAAGCGGGGCGCTTTGCCGGGCTGTTCCTCTTTCTCATGGTCCCGATCCCCGAGATCCTCTTGAATCGAGTGATCATGTGGCTGCAGGCGGGGTCGGTCGAAGCTTCCTACGTGGCCTTCCAGCTCGTCGGGGTTCCCGTCTTTCGGACCGGATCCGTTCTGTCGTTGCCCGGGGTCACTATCGAGGTCGCCGAAGCGTGCAGCGGAATTCGCTCGAGTCTCGTCATGCTGGGCGTGAGCTCGGTGGCCGGACACCTCTTCCTCCGGTCGGCCCGGTCGAAAGTTCTCTTGTTTTCTGGCCACCCTTCCCCGGCTCATCGCCAAGAACGCAGTCCGGATCGTGACCCTCACGCTCCTCTCGGTGTACGTCGATCCGCAGTTTCTCGCGGGAAGTCTCCACCACCAGGGTGGAGTCGTATTTTTCCTCCTCGCGCTGGTTCCCCTGGTCCCCATCCTCCTGGTGCTGCAGGGATCGGAGCGGACGGCGAGGAGAATACGGGGAGACGAGACTCGGGCGGCCACTATGCGGTCGTAGCGGCCGGCGTCCCGGGCTGGGTTCGATGTCAAAGCGTGGCCGACAGTATCAGCGAGTCACCGCCGTTCCGAGCGCCGGCTTCGCCGGGGCAATCCGATACTGAGCGCGGTCGCAGCGGGTAACCGGTGGGGGGCAATCGGGGGGAGCGGCGTCGCTCCCCCCGATGTTGAATCAATGCACGCTGCCGCCGCCGTCCACGACGATCGTCTGGCCGGTGATGAAGTCGCTGTCGTCCGAGGCCAGGAAGATCAGCGTCCCCACGATGTTGAATCAATGCACGCTGCCGCCGCCGTCCACGACGATCGTCTGGCCGGTGATGAAGTCGCTGTCGTCCGAGGCCAGGAAGATCAGCGTCCCCACGATGTCCTCCGGGACTTCCGCGCGCTTCAGCATCCGCATCTTTACGTTCGTCGCCTTGCCCTCCGCCGGCATGTTCTTCTCGTTCTCGCCGCTCAGGGTGAACCCGGGCGCGATCGCGTTCACGCGGATGCCGAACTCCCCGAGCTCGCGAGCCAGCGAACGCGTGAACCCCACCACGCCGCCCTTGGACGTCGTGTAGTGGATGTAGTTCGGGACGCCCTTGAAGAAGGTGCCGGAGGCGATGTTGACGATCTTGCCTTTGCCACGCGTCTTCATGGCCGGGAACACGGCACGCGAGCACAGGAAGAGCCCGCGCAGGTTGACGGCCATCACGCGGTCCCACTCCTCGACGGGGATCTCCATGAACGGGCGGCGCTCGAGAACGCCGTAGAGGGCCGCGTTGTTCACCAGGACGTCGATGCCGCCGAATCGCGCGAGGGTCTCGGTGGCGAGCCGCAGCGTGTCCCCTTCACGCGACACGTCGCACTCCACCCCCAGCGCCTGAGCGCCCCGGGCCTCGATCTCCTTGACCGTGGCCTTCGGGTCGGCGATGTCCGCTACCACGACCCGCGCGCCCTCCGCCGCGACGCCGAGGCAGTACGCCTGGCCGATGCCCCTGGCTCCTCCGGTGACGATCACGACCTTGTCTTTGAGTCGCATGGTGCCTCCTACAGCTGGAACGTCTTGACGTAGACCCCGGGGGAGCCCGGGGCGTGCCGCATGTGTGGCCGTATGCGCTGGGTCTCCGGCGCGATGTCCCGCTGGGCGGCCCAGGCGGCACTCTCGGAGACTTTGGGGTTCTGGAACTCGTAGAACGTGAGATAGGTCGGGGCGCCCGTCAGGGCGCGAAAACGCCGGCCACGAATCACGCCGGGCACCTTCTCGTAGTTCGGAATATAGATCGTGTTGTACCAGGTGTTGAAATCGGCGTCGATTTCGGGCGGCACGTCCATCCGACCGAGCTGAAGAGCGGGCGCCATCTCGCTCTCGGCCACCGGCGGAGTCACGCTCTTCGGATGGATCAGCGTGTAGACGTTACGGATGTAGGTGGTGCCGATGACCTCGGGGGAGCACCGCCGGGTCCACTCCGTCGGGTTGGTGCGGACGCGCTTGTAGGCGTCGGATTCCAGCGCCGCGACGCTTTCCAGCTCGTAGACGGCGAGATGCTTCGGCCCGCCCTTGACCGCCTCGTAGCGCGCGCCGCTCAAGAACCCGGGCAACGAGAGTCGCTCGGCCAGATGCTCCTCGTTGTACCAGCGATTGAACTCCTTCTCCTTGTCCGCCGGGATGTCCACCCAGACCATCATGAGACCCGTGCCCTTCTTCTTCCTCGCCATGGCTGGCTCCTTTCAGATAGCTGGATCTTAGACCACCGCACGGGCGAGTGCCTCAGCCCGTCTCCATCGGCAGCGACGGATCCGCGGCCCATTCGGAGAGCGAGGCGTCGTACACGGCCACCCCGTCGTGGCCCAGGAGCGTCAGCACGAACGCATCACTGCTGGCCGCGATGCCGCCGCCGCAGTAGGTGATCACGCGCTCGGCCTCGAGCGCGCCCGCCGCGGCGAATCGTTCGCGCAGCACGGGGGCCGACAGGTACGCGTGCGTCTTCGGGTCGACCAGCGACCGCGCCGCGACGTTCGCGCTGCCGGCGATGCGGCCGGGCCGGCCGTACGTCACCCCGTCGGTGCCGCGATGCTGTTCCTCCGAGAGGGCGTTGAGGATGCAGGTGGCGCGCTGCCCGAGGCCCGCGAGCACCGCCCCCTTGCCGACGAACAGCGCCGGCCGCGGCCGCGCCACGAAGCGCGCCGGCGGGTACGCGCACGGCTCGGTGGAAGTCGGTCGTCCCTCGAACGTCCACTTCTTCCAGCCGCCGTTCAGCACCGCCGCGCCGTCGAAGCCCACCGCGCGCAGCATCCACCAGACGCGGGCGGCCCACATGTTGACCGCGCGGTCGTACAGGACGACCCGCGCCCCCTCGCCCACCCCGAGGCGCGCCATCGCCGACGCCATCTGCGCGTCGGGCGGCATCATGTAGAGCAGGGACGAGGCGCGGTCGCAGAGATCGTCGGTGAGGTCGGCGAACCCGCTGCGCGGGATGTGCCCGGCTGCCCACGCTGCCCGCCCCGACTCGGCGCGATAGCCGCCCTCGGGCCGCGGGTGGAGGATGGTCGTGCACTCCAGTACGCGCAGCGCCGGATCGTCGAGATGGGCCGCCAGCCAATCCGTCTCGACCAGGAACTGCGGGTTGGTCCAGGTCACGGCGCGCAGGGTAGCGCTCCACGCGCTGCGGAGTCAAGGACGCCCCCGCGTCTCGAGCGGGCCCGAACGACTCGACACTCTTGAAGCTTCCGGCCGGGTACGGTAGAGATTGACTCGGCGTGATGCCACAAGGGGTCCAACCTCGAAGCCGCACCCTGCCGGACCTGCTGGACGAGATCGCCGCGCGCGACCCGTCCCGCGAGTTCATCGTCGGCGGCCGGCAGCGTCTGAGCTACGGCGAGACGCGCGCCCGCGCGCGCCACCTCGCGAAGGGACTGCTCAAGCTCGGTGTGAAGCGCGGTGACAAGGTCGCGCTCTTGATGCCGAATCGCCCGGAGTGGCTGCTGGTCGACTTCGCGGTGACGCTGCTGGGCGCCACGCTCGTGCCGATCAGCACGTGGTCGCGCGCCCGCGAGCTCGCGTACATGCTCGATCATTCGGACGCCACGACGCTGATCATGGTCGAGCGCTTCGCGGGCCAGGACTATCTCGGCATGGTGGCCGAGTTGGGCGGCCCGAGCTCTGATCGCCTGCCGAAGCTGCGCCGCGTGGTCGTCGCGGCCGCACCCGTGGGGTGCGCGGACGTATCCGTCACGTTCGACCAGCTCCTGGACTCGAGCTCGACCGTCGGGGACGCCGAGATCGGCGCCGCCCAGCGCGCCGTCGGGCCCGACGACGTCGCGTACATCCTCTACACCTCCGGCACGACGTCGACGCCGAAGGGCGTCCAGCTCACGCACGGCGGCCTTGTCGAGAACATGTGGCACATCGGTGAGCGTCAGCATCTCACGCCGGCTGACCGCGTGTGGATGGGGATCTCTCTCTTCTGGAGCTTCGGCGGCGCCAACGCGCTCCTGGCCGTGATGACCCACGGCGGGTCGATCGTGCTGCAGGAGTCCTTCGACGCCGCGTTCGCGTTGGAGCTGATCGAGCGCGAGCGCTGCACGGTCTACTACGGGACACCGAACATCGCGCTGGCCCTCACCGAGCACCCCGACCGCGCGCGGCGGGACCTCTCCTCGCTGCGCACCGGCGCCGCCATCGGACCGCCGCGCGCGATGCAGATGGTGATGGACCTCGGGGCTCGGGAGATCTGCAACGTCTACGGTCTGACCGAGTGCTACGGCAATTGCGCCGTCACCGACGCTCACGATTCCGCCGACAAGCGCCTCGCGACCGTCGGCACGCCGCTGCCGGGCATGGAGATCCGCATCGTCGATCGCCGGACGCGACGTCCTCTGCCGCCGGGCGAGGTCGGCGAGATTCTCGTCCGCGGCCACCTCACCCCCGGCTACTACAAGGACACCGAGCGAAACTCAGCCGCTTTCGACGCGGACGGCTTCCTGGTGACCGGCGATCTGGGCCTCATCGGCGACGACGGCTATCTTCGATTCCGTGGCCGAATCAAGGAGATGGTCAAGAGCGGCGGGATCAACGTGGCGCCGCTCGAGGTCGAGGAGGTCCTGCTCGCCCATCCTGCCGTCGAGCAAGCGTACGTGGTCGGCCTGCCCGATCCGCGCCGAGAGGAGATCCTCGCCGCCGTGATCGTCCTCCGAGAGGGCCACGCCGCCGAGCCCGAGACGCTGCGGACCTTCTGCAAGCGGGAGCTCGCGGCGTACAAGGTGCCGCAGCAGTTCTGCCTGCTTCGGCGAGACGAGCTGCCGGTGACCGACACCGGCAAGGTGCAAAAGGTCCGGCTGGTCGAGATGCTCGCCGCGAAGCGCGGCGGCTAGGCGCCCCTGCCGAGATCGAGCCCCAGGAGCTTCCCGATCGCTGCCAGGTTGCACGCGGCGCCGACGAGGTCGGCCAGCCGGTCGTAGCGCGCGGCGGCGCTCGACGGCGCTCCCCAGCGTGGGTCCGCCGGCACGCCCCTGCGCGCGGCCAGGTACAGGAGGAGCGCGCGTCGGAGGGCGTCGTTGGCGAAGAGACCGTGCAGGTACGTGCCCACGACGTTGCCCGCGTCGTTCAGCGCGCCGTCGCGCTCGGCGACCGGGCGATCGCGATCCTCCACGATCAGGAACGGTCGGCGTGCCGACCTCACCTCGGTCCGGCCCACGTGGATCTCGTACGCCTCGATGTCCGCGCCGTCCGCCAGCGCGAACGGTCCCGCGTCGGCGGCCACGCGTCCGCGCACGCGCACGGTCCTCTTGTCGCGCTCCAGCGAAGTGACCACCGGCAAGAGCCCGAGGCCCGCCGTCGTGGCCGTCGAGGACTCGACGCCGTCGGGGTCGTGGACGGCCAGGCCGAGCATCTGGTAGCCGCCGCAGATCCCCATGACCGGCCGGCCACCCGCCGCGGCCGCGGCGACCGCCTCGGCCAGCCCGGCGTCGCGAAGCCAGGCGAGATCCTCCGCGGTGTTCTTGCTTCCGGGCAGAACGATCAGGTCGGCGTTCGCAATCTCCTCGGGGTGGCGCACGAATCGAACGCGCACGCCGGGCTCACGCGTCAGCGGCTCGAAGTCGTCGAAGTTGGCGATCCGTGGCAGCCGCGCCACCGCCACCTCCAGCGCGGCGGGGCCGCGCGCGCGCTCGAGGTCCTCGAGGTTCAGCGAGTCCTCGGCGGGCACGAGCGACTCGGCGATGAAGGGCACGACGCCGAGCACCGGCACGCCGGTCCGGGCGGTCAGCTCGTCGAGTCCAGGCGCCAGAAGCGCCGCGTCCCCACGGAACTTGTTGACGACGAAGCCGGCGATCCGCGCTCGATCCTCCGCCGGCAGCAGCGCCAGCGTGCCGACGAAGGCCGCGAAGACGCCGCCGCGATCGATATCACCGACGAGGAGCACGGGCGCGTCGGCCACGCGCGCGATCCGCATGTTGACGATCTCGCCTTCGCGCAGGTTGATCTCGGCCGGACTGCCGGCTCCCTCGATGACCACGACGTCGTGCGCGCGGCGCAGTCGCGTGAGGCTCTCCCGCACGAGGTCGAGCAGCCCGGGTTTCATCGCGGCGTACTCGCGGAACGTGGTGCTGGCCACGGGGCGTCCCCGCACCACGACCTGCGACCGGTTGTTCGCCTCGGGCTTCAACAAGATAGGGTTCATGTCGACGGTGGGCTCGACGCCCGCGGCCTCCGCCTGCGCCGCCTGGGCCCGGCCGATCTCGCCGCCATCGATCGTGACCGACGAGTTCAACGCCATGTTCTGCGACTTGAACGGCGCCACGCGATACCCCGCGCGGGCGAAGAGGCGGCAGAAGGCCGTGGCCAGAACCGACTTGCCGACGGCCGACCCGGTGCCCTGGATCATGAGACACGGCGCCAACCCGTTCATCCCCTAATACCGGACCTCGAAGCCCGTCAACGCCGTGATCCGGGGAGACGAGAACCCGAAGACTTCCTCGTACTTCTCGTTCAACAAGTTCTGGAAGCGGGTCTTCCAGGTGATCTCACGAAGTCCGATCACGTTCCGGAACAGGACGACGCCGAACGACAGATCGAGCTTCTGGTAGCCCAGAAGCGTCACCCGTGGGCTGCCCGGGCTGCTGAAGTCGCGATCGATGGAGTTCCCCTTGACGAAGAGGGACGCCACGGCGTTCAGTCGGTCGCCGGTGTACCCGACCGAGACAGTGCCCGAGTGCGCGGGCCGACGGAGCAGCGGCTCTCCCGTGGGGAACTCGTTCTGCCCTCCGATGCCGCCGTCGTCCGTGACCTCGGTATGGAGAAACGTATAGGTCCCGGACGCCGTCCAGCCCTTCACCGGTCTCAAGACCAACACCACCTCGACGCCCTGCGACCTCGCGGCCTGGATGTTCCTCGAGCCCTCCTTGAAGCTGACGAACGCGATCAGATCCTCCCACCGGTTCTCGAAGTAGGTGGCGCCCGCCTCGAAGACCCCGCCGAAGAACGGCTGGACGATCCCGACCTCCCAGCTCTCCGACTTCTCGGACTTGATGTCGCGATTGCCCGGGACTCCGAAGCCGCCGAACTGGACGAAGAAGCTCGGTTCCTTGATGCCGGTGCCCCAGGCGCCTTGCACGCGGGTCCGGGTCACCGGAGCCACGGCCGCGAGCGAGACGCGGGGCGTGACCTTCTCGCCGAAGCCGTCGCCGTTGTCGTACCGGGCGCCGGCCGTGAGGAACACGCTCTGCGGGATGAAGGTGAACCAGGGCGGCGGGGGGTTCGACATCCAGCCGAGCTGGACCTGGCCGTAAGCCGACTTGGTGTCGCGGCTCACGTTCGTCCGGTTGGGCTCGCCCACCGGATGGAGGCGCTGGGTGAAGTGCTCGCGCTCGTAGCTGCCGCCGAGGACGATGACCGGCGTGATCTCCCAGAGCTTCGGCGGGGAGATCGCGACGTTGTAGTCCGCGAAAATCCGGCTCTCGGTGCTCGAGGTCTTCGTCCCTTCCGGCGGCGAGAACGCGTCGGTCGGAACGTCGTCCCGCGGGTCCGCGAAGACGCTCCCCGTGAGGTTGGTTCCGAACTTCGCGCGATGCTCGAGCCACGACGTCTGGCGATATCGCGCGCCGAGGGTTCCGACGAAGCGCTGGTCCTCCAGGGACTGGTGAGGATCGAGGGTCTCGAAGCGGTCGCCGGTACCTTCGGTCGGGATCCCGACGCGGCTCGCGATGTAACGCGAGGTCAACGTGAAGTCGAGGTCGGATGTCGGGCTCAGATCGAGCCGGAGGGCCGCGGTGCGATTCCAGTAGCCGTTGTTGACGTCGAGGGTGCCCGCCGTCCCGACGTGACCGAACTCGAAGAAGACTCCGGCCTGTCGGTTACCCCACGAGACCCCCGTCCGCTCCTCGTTGGTCTCTTGATTGCCGCCGCCAGCAAATCCCCAGATGGACAGGGGGCCTTCGCCCCGCGGGGTGAAGAACTGGATGACGGACGTCATCGCGTCCGCGCCGTACAGCGCGCTCTGGGGCCCGCGGACGATCTCCACGCGGCCAACACCGGCCGTCGTGATGTTCCCGAAGTCGAACCCCCCGCCGCCCTGGTTCACCTTCATCCCGTCGATGAGCACGAGGTTCATGTCGCTGTTGCCACCCCGGGTGAAGATGCTGGTGGTGCTCCCGCGGGTCCCGCTCTGGATCAGCGAGAAGCCGGGCTGCTCTCTGAGCATCTGCAGCACGTCCGCCGCCTGTCGCTGCGCGATCTGCTCGTGCGTGAGCACGCTGACGGACGAGCCGGTCTGCCCGACCGGCGTGTCGGTTTTCGTCGCGGTGACCACCACGGGATCCATCGGCGTCGCCGGATCCTGGGCGGCCGCCTGTCCCGAGCTCCAGAGCACGAACACCAACGTCAGAACTCCGATGACCCGCGTCATCTCGTCCTCTCGAGGACTCGGACCGCGGAGCGCCTCGACTCTCCACGGGCCTGTCCATCTCGGCCCGGACCAGGTCTCCTGGCTCCCGGATCGTTCTACTCCCCGCCCTTCCCGGCCTCGCGCGGCCAGTGGTGTCGCGGGTTTCGTCCCCGGTTACAGTTGCGGGGCAGCGCCGGCTTCGCACCGGCTTCCCTTGCGTCCAGGCAGTGCACTGCACGCGTCTAGACCGTCGTCGGTTCCTTCGCTATCGCCTCCACGGTGACGGTTCGGGGCACGGGGACCGGCCGGGCGCTGCGGCGCACGCGTCCACGAAGCGGCCGGCGAGCTCCGGATTCGACGCAAAGTGCAGGTGCACGTAGCTCATCAGCGCGCGCCCGACGACATATCCCTCCGCACGCTCTTCGCCGTGGCGCCGGCACAGACGATAGACGCGCGCGACCGCGTCGGGCACCGGGTCGATCGACGAATAGTGGAACTCGTGACCCCGCGCCACGAGGCCGGCGGCGCCCAGCGGCGCGGCGCCGGTGAACGTGACCTCGGTGTAGCCGAGGGTGAGTCGACGGGGCCGCATGCGCACGACGGTCGGCAGCAGGCCCACCATCGCGTGCGTCGCCCCGTCGAGATCCTCGAGCGCGTTCGCCAGATACATGAGGCCGCCGCACTCGGCGTAGATCGGCCCGCCGGCGTCGGCGAAGGCACGGACGGACTCCCGGATGGGCGTGTTCGCGGCCAGAGCCGCGGCGTGCAATTCCGGGTAGCCGCCGCCGAAGTAGAGCCCGTCGACCCGCGGTAGCGCGTGAGCGGTCAACGGACTCCAGAACACCAGCTCGGCGCCCGCCGCCTCGAGAAGCGCGAAGTTGTCACGGTAGTAGAAGCAGAACGCGGAATCCCGCGCGACGCCGATCCGGGCGCGCACCGGCTCCGGAGGCGGCGCGCCGCCCGGCGGCTCGACGCGGAGCGGGGACGCCAGCTCCAGCAGCGCGTCGAGGTCGACGGAGCGCTCGACGAGGTCGGCCAGGCGCTTCAGCTTGTCCGGGGTCAGCGCGCCCTCGCCGGCCGCGACGAGGCCGAGATGCCGCTCGGGGAGGGCCAGCGTCTCGTCACCCGGTATCGTCCCGACGGGGACCGCGCGACAGCGCGCCGCGATGGCGTCGCGGACCCATCGCGCGTGTGTCACGCCGGCGAGTCGATTGGCGATCACGGCGGCGATGTTGAGGGCCGGGTCGAAGCACTCGAATCCGAGCGTCACGGCCGCCGCGCTGCGCGCCTGGGCGCCCGCGTCGATCACCAGCACGACCGGGGCCGCGAGCCACTTCGCCACCTGAGCCGTCGAACCCTCTTCGCCGGTGCCGTCGAGCCCGTCGAAGCAGCCCATCATGCCCTCGACGAGCGCCAGATCGGCGTCTCGAGCGTGTCGTGCAACGGTCGCGCTCACGTGAGTCCGTCCACACATCCAGCCGTCCAGGTTGTACGAAGGTCGCCCGGTCACGAGCTCGTGAAACCCGGGATCGATGAAGTCGGGGCCGACCTTGAAGGCCTGGACCGTCAAGCCTTTGCGACGGAACGCCTCGAGGAGTCCGAGCGTGACGGTGGTCTTACCCACTCCGCTCGCCACGCCGGCGATGACCAGAAGACGGGCCGATCTCGAGATGGCGGAACTCATCCCCCGTCCTCCCGCGAAGACTGGTGTTGGTGGAGCGCGCCCGGGCAGGTCTCCTGGCTCCCGGATCGTCCTACTCCCCGCGCCTTCCCGGCTTACGCCAGTGGCCTGCGGGTTTCGTCCCCGGTTACAGTGACGGGGTCGCGGCGGTTTCGCACCGCCTTCCCTGGGCCCTCGTGGGCACCCTGGACGCAAAAACGTGGCAGAGGCTAGCAGAGATCAACCCCGGTTGCAACAGCCTGGCCTATGATGCGAATCGAGGGATGAGACGGCTTCGTCCGGATGATTGGCGGCGCAACGTCTGGGCCCTCACGCTGACCGTCTTCATTTCCTTTGTCGGGTTCCAGTTCTTCTCGCCCTTCCTGCCGCTCTACATCCGCGAGCTCGGCGTGACGGATCCCGCGAAGATCGCGCTGTGGGCGGGGCTCCAGGCGGCGGTCACTCCCGCGATGTCGGGAATCCTGTCGCCGCTCTTTGGCCGTCTGGCCGATCGCTTCGGCCGCAAGATGATGCTCATCCGCTCGCTGGTCGGGTTCGTCGTCATCGTCGCGGCGATGGGGCTCGTCACCTCGGTGGAGCAGCTCTTCATCGCGCGCCTGGTCATGGGGCTCTTCGCCGGTTTCACGCCGATGGTGATGGCGCTGGCCACCACCTCGGCGCCGCGCGACAAGGTGCCCGCGGCGATCGGGATGGTGCAGTCGGCCCAGCTCCTGAGCGTGGCGGTCGGTCCGGCCGTCGGCGGCTACGTCGCCTCGCACTTCGGGATTCGCTACGCCTTCTTCGCGACGGCCGGATTGTGCGCGGTGGCGCTGCTGGGGCTGATCGTGCTCTTCCGGGAGGTCCCCGCGGGCCCCCCGGGTGCGCCGCGGGAGCCGGCGCCGCGGGTGCCGCTGGGGCGCATCTTTCAGTATCCGCACTTTGCGACGGTGATGGCGCTGCTCTTCATCGCGCAGTTCCTGGACCGCGGCCTGGGGCTCCTGATCCCGCTCCAGGTCGCGCACATGCCGGGCATCGAGAAGATCGCGGCCACCGCCGGCGCCATCGTCTCGATCGGAGCCATCGCGGCCACGACGTCGGCCAACGTCGCCGCGCGTCTATCGCGCGAGATTGCGCCCGCGAGACTGCTCTTGATCGGGCTGCTGGTCGGCGGACCGCTCTGCGCCGCCATGGCGCTGCCGCTGGGCTGGCTCGGCCTGCTCGTGCTGCGCACGCTCGCCGGGCTCTGCCTGGGCGCCGCGATCACCCTGAGCTACTCGCTGGGAGCCGCCATCGTGCCCGCGGAGCATCGCGGCGCGGCGTTCGGCTGGCTCGGCCTGGGGCTGCAGGTCGGTACCGCCGCCAGTCCTCTCGTCTGCGGAGCCCTGGCCGCCGTCAGCCTTCCCGGCGCGTTCGTCTTCGACGGCATGCTCGCCTGGGTGGCCGCCGGACTCCTCGCCTTCGGCGCCCGCGGTCTACGCTCCCGCCCCGCTCAGTCGTAGCGAGGCCGGCGCTTCTCGCGGAACGCCGCGACGCCCTCCGTGAAGTGGGTGCTGGCCCGCACGCGGTCGCCCAGCTCCTGGTCCAGGGCCTCGCGCGAGAGCGCGTGCTCGGCGATCGTCGCGCTGATCTGTCGCTTCACCGCCTGCACCGCGGCGGGGCTGTTCGCGGCGATCTGCTCGGC
>Ga0209056_10000227_pt1 | contig 62558 bp, 61 predicted proteins | sample GraSoiAngelo_114_FD_185876 | JGI IMG/M metagenome (GOLD analysis project Ga0209056, IMG submission 185876) | Grasslands soil microbial communities from the Angelo Coastal Reserve, California, USA - 14_0903_13_40cm (SPAdes) (version 2) | ecosystem: Environmental > Terrestrial > Soil > Grasslands...
TGCGTGCACATCGTCGGGTTCACGGCGCGCGGACGGACGGCGAAGCGAAATCTGCAGCGTCCCCGCGAGGCGGCGGCCGAACTGGTTGCGCTGGCCGAGGGCGGGGGAGGGCCGGTCGCCTTACTCTTCGGGCGTGAGGATAAGGGTCTCTCGAACGATGCGCTCGATCGCTGCCACCGGGTCGTCACGATTCCCAGCGATCCGAGTTACGCCTCGCTCAATCTGGGGCATGCGGTCATCATCATGTTGTACGAGCTGGCGCTCGCGCGGGGTGCCGAGACGCGTCCATTCAAGGCGCCCCGGCGACCGTCGGCGCCGCCTGACGCCGCGGAGCTCGAGCGCCTGTTTGCGGATGTCGCCCGTGCGCTGCACGCGATCGAATTCTTCAAGACGCGCAATGCGGCCGGCGTGATGCGGACGATGCGAGAGGTTGCCCATCGGGTCCCGCTGGACGCTCGCGAGGTGAAACTGTTGCGGGCCATGGCCATCGAGGTGACCAAATACGGTGAACGACTGGCGCGTTCCGGGCTTCACGTCGACCGGTAGCAAGCGCCCCGACGCGCTCTTCGGGACACCTGCGCGCATGACGCGGGCATCGGGCTGCCGCGTCTGGGACGAGAACGGCCGCGAGCACATCGATTTCGTGATGGCGCTCGGCGCGGTGGCGCTCGGATATGGCCACCCCGATGTCAATCGTGCAGCGACGGCGGCGATCGCCGCCGGTGTCGTGGGGCCGCTGCCCCCGGTCGCCGAGGAAGAGCTGGCCGAGGCGCTGTGCGACCAGATCCCCTGGCTCGAGCGGGTGCGCTTTCTCAAGACCGGCGCCGAGGCGGTCGCCGCGGCGGTGCGCCTGGCGCGCGTCGCGACCGGGCGTGACGAAGTCCTGGGCTGTGGCTACCACGGCTGGCTCGATTGGTGCCAGGGCGCGACCGAGGGCGTGCCGGCGCCGGTGCGCAATCTCTTCGCGGAATTGCCGTTCAACGACGTCGCCGCCGGGCGCGAGATGATTCGCGCGCGCGCGCCGCGCCTCGCCGCGGTCGTGGTGGAGCCGGTGATCGTGTCCGAGCCCACGCGCGAATGGCTGCAGATGCTGCGCGTCGAGACCGAGCGCGCGGGCGCAATCCTGATCTTTGACGAGATCAAGACGGCCTTCCGACTCGCGATCGGGGGCGCGGTCGCGCGCTACCACGTGACGCCGGCGCCCGACCTCGTCGTGCTGGGCAAGGCGCTGGCAAACGGATTTCCGCTCGCGGCGGTGGGCGGCCGGGCCGATCTGATGAACGCCGCGAGCCGCACCTGGATTTCTTCGACGCTGGCGACGGAGGGTGTGGCGCTCGCGGCCGCGCGCGCGACACTGGACGTGTTCGTGCGGGACGACGTCTGCGGTCATCTCCATCGCGTCGGGACACGGCTGTTGCACGGCCTGCACGAGGTGCAACGCGCGCACGCGGGAATAGTGACGGGAGTCGCAGGTATCGCTGAGATGTGCTTCCTGCATTGCGCGACCGAGGATCTGTCGCGTGCCGTGGCAGTGCAGGCCGCCGGGCGCGGCCTGTTGTTCAAGCGCACGGCGTACAACTTCGTCTCCCTGGCGCACGACGAGAGCACGGTGGACCGTGCCCTCGCCATGCTGCATGAGGCCCTGCGCGCGAGCTAGAAGAGCGTGTACGTGCTCACGAGCAGGAACACCACAATCGCCGCGATGATCACGACCGCGGTGTAGCCCATCGATCGATCCTGCGGCACTTTCATGAGCGTCGGCAGGCCCAGGTAGAACAGGTACAGGCTGTACAGCGAAACGAAGACGCCGACCATGAGGAAGCGGCCGTGAAGGTTGAAGATGCCGGCCAACCACATCGGCGTGCTCGCATACGCCGCGACCTTGAGGGCCTGGACGTCGTTCTTCTGTCCACCGAACCCTGGGGCCAGCAGGCTGATGATCTGCGTCAGCGCGAACACCGCGGCCAGCTGCAGCACCAGCGCGATGCCAAACCAGGTAGCCGCGCCGGTGATCGTGACGGACTCCGGCAGGCTCGTTCCCGCGATGCGCTTCCCGAAAACCAGTCGCCCGATGGCGCCGGCCAGCGGGCCGATCACGGCGAGCGGCACGATGTACCGGCCCCAGATGGCCCCCGGCTTGGTGAATTCGGAGTCGACTTCTTTGAATGTCGCGCGAGGCTCGAACAGCACGCCCCGCGCACGGCCCACCGTCGTCTCCATCCCGATCTCCCCACTGAGGAAGCCCCCAAGATAAAAGGGGCGTAGATTGTGGCAATGCTTGTCGACGTCCACGCTCATTTTTACCACCAACGGACGCCCCGGGCCGACTGGCGCGAGCGCAATGAGAGCCGCATCACAGCGGGCGCCAGGATCGGTATTTCGGTCCACGTCGCCTCGATTCTGGGCAGTTTCGGCCTCACGTCCCCGACCTATTTCCCCTCGCCGCGGGACGTCACAGCCGGGAACGATGCGTTGCTCGCCTTACAACGCGCCCACCCCGACCGCATTCGCGGCTATGTCTGCGTGAACCCGAACTACGGCGCGCACGCCCGCGCCGAGATCGTGCGCTGCCTGGACGCAGGGATGATCGGAATCAAGCTGGCAGCGAGCCGGCGGGCGGACGATCCGCTGCTCGATCCGATCGCCGCGCTGGCGCTGCAGCGCCGCGTCCCGATCCTGCAGCACATTTGGCAGCACCGCCGCCGCGACTGGCCGGGACAAGAGGCGTCCGACGCGACCGAGCTGTGCACGCTCGCGCGCCGGCATCCGGATGTCCCGTTCATCCTGGCGCACATCGGCGGCGGCGGGGACTGGCTGCACTCGCTCCACGCGGTGGCGAATGTGCCCAATGTGTACGTCGATCTGTCGGGCAGCGGCGTGGACGGCGGCATGCTCGAGGCCTGCATCGCAAGCGTCGGCGTGAATCGCCTGCTGTGGGGCAGCGACATCACGATGGACACCGGCTGGGCCAAACTGCGCTACCTCGAGACCTTCCTCTCCAAGGACGACATGGCACTGGTGCGCTGGAAAAATGCCGCGCGGATCTTTCCGCCGGGCGCCTTTCCGACCGACTGATGCGAATCGACTGCAACGCCTTTCTGGGCGCGTATCCGTGGCGCAAAGTGCCGGGCACGTCACCGGACGCGCTGCTGCAGGCGCTCGAGCGGACGAAGATCGATGCCGCCTGGATCACGCATCTCCCCAGCCTGTTCTGGCGCGATCCCACCGAAGGCAATGCCTGGCTGTACGACACTGCGCGGAAGGAGACGCGCTTCAAGCCGGTCCCGACTGTACATCCCGGCTTGGCGGAGTGGGAGCAGGTGATTGGCGACGCGGCAAACGCCGGCGCGCCCGCGATCCGCTGTGATCCGTTGTATCTGGGACTCGATCCCACGGGCGGCGAGATGCGGGTTCTCACGGCCGCGTGTGGTGCGGCCCGCCTGCCGCTCATGCTCGCCGTGCGGCTCGAGGACGGCCGGCAGCGCCACCCCAACGATCACGTTCCGGAGTTGCCAGCGGCTGCGGTGCGAGCGTTGATTCGCAGCGATGCCGACGTGCGACTCCTGGTCACGCACGCCGATCGCGCCTTCATCGAGGAAGTCCACTTCGGCTCCGCGCCCGAAGAGGCGCGCCGCATCTGGTGGGACATCTGTTGGATCTGGGGCCCTCCCGAGGACCATCTCGCCACGCTGCTGGACACGATTGGTCCAGAGCGGTTCGTCTTCGGCACGGGACAGCCGCTGCGTTTGCCCGAAACCAGCATCGCGAAACTCGATCTCCTGGATGTGTCACCCGATAAACGGGAAGCAATCGAATCGAAGAACGTGCGGGAGTTAGTGAGCTGACGGTCCGTCTCGAGGGCGGCCTCATTCCCGCCGTGCCGGTCCCGTTTCGAGGCGATACGATCGAATGTGCCGCACAGCGCGCGTACGCGAGCTGGATGGCGCGGCAGCCTATCGCCGGCGTCGCGGTGTGGGCGCACACAGGGCGTGGTCCCCATCTCTCGGACGAGCAACGACGTGTGGTCTTGGAGGAGTGGCGCGCCGCGCTTCCCGGCAAAGTCATCGTCGCCGGCGCCAACGGCCTGAGCATGGCGCGCGAGGCGAAACGGGGCGGTGCGGATGCGTTGCTCGCGTTTCCCGCTTCCGAGAACGCACTCGTCTATCATGACGAGTTGTCACAGGAGCTGCCGGTCATCGCGTTCTACTTGTATGAGGGGGCCGGCGGTGTGGACTACGACGACACGGTCTTGCACGGCATTCTGTCATTGCCGAACGTAGTGGGAATCAAAGTCGCGACGCTCGATTCGATCATGACGTTCCAACGGATCGCGGTGGTGATGCGCGATCATCCCGACAAGCTCCTGATCACCGGTGAAGACCGGTTCCTCGGCTACTCGCTGATGCTGGGCGCGCGTGCGGCCTTGATTGGCATGGGCTCGGCGCTCACGGACATACAGGCGGCACTGCTGAACGCTCACGCGAGCGGCGACGACCACGCCTTCCTGCGCCTTTCCACGCAGATAGACGCCTTTGGGCAAGCCACCTTCACTGAGCCCATGGACGGCTACATTCGGCGTATGCTCTGGGCCCTCGCCGCCGAGGGTGTGATCCCGGACGACGCATGCGACGATCCGTGGGGTCCGCAGTTGCCGGCGGCACAGCGCGAGGCAGTCCGGCGCGCGGTGCGCGAGGCGCGCCTACGGTAGATCGCCGCTCGTTCCTCAAGACTAGCGCCGCAGTGGCGCTCGGAGGGGGAGTCTTGATGCCAACAGCCAAGCAACCGCACATCGTGGTGGTTGGCGCCGGCGCGTTTGGTGGTTGGACGGCACTGTTCTTACGGCGCCAGGGTGCCCGCGTCACACTGGTCGATGCGTGGGGCCCCGGCAATTCGCGCGCGAGCTCCGGCGGGGAGACCCGCGTGATTCGCGCGACGTATGGACCGCGCGCGGTCTACACGCGGATGGCGGCACGCGCGCTGGCGCTGTGGAAAGAGCATCAGACGCAGTGGCACAGGCCGCTCTACCACGGCATCGGTGTGCTGTGGTTGGTCGAGAGCGACGAGCAGTACGAGAAGGCGGCCCTGCCGATCCTGCGCGAGGCGCGCGTCACGTTCGAAGAGCTGCTAGGCGCCGAGGTCGCGCGGCGCTTCCCCCAGATCAACTGTGAGCAGGTGCGCTGGGCAATTCTGGAGAAAGACGGCGGCTATCTCACCGCGCGGCGCGCGTGTGCCGCCGTGCTGGAAGGCTTTTTGGCCGAAGGCGGCGAGTATCGCCAGCTCGCGGTGCAATCCCCAATTCAGCCCGAGCGGGGAGAGCTGTCTTCAGTCACGCTATCTGATGGCAGTCGGCTGATGGCAGATGGCTTTGTCTTTGCGTGCGGACCGTGGCTCGGCTCACTGTTTCCGGGCGTGATCGGCGACCGCGTCCGTCCGACGCGGCAGGAGGTCTTCTTCTTTGGGACGCCTGCCGGCGATCGGCGCTTCACGGAGGAAGCGCTGCCCGTCTGGGCGGATCACGGCGCGCGCTTCATGTACGGCATCCCGGGTAACGAGTGGCGCGGCTTCAAAGTGGCCGACGATACCAGAGGACCCGTCATCGATCCGACCACTGAGTCCCGAGTCCCCAGTCCCGACGCCCTCCAAATCGCGCGCGACTATCTCGCCTACCGGTTCCCCGGCCTGAAAGGCGCGCCGCTGCTCGAGTCGCGCGTCTGCCAGTACGAACAGTCTCCCGACGAGCATTTCATCATCGATCGGCACCCGCAGGCGTCGAACGCGTGGATCGTCGGTGGGGGATCGGGGCACGGGTTCAAACACGGCCCCGCCGTGGGAGAGCTGGTCGCGCGACTGGTACTGAGCGGCGCGGCGGGGGCGCCCGATGAGCAATTCCGGCTCTCTCGCTTCGCTCACTAGAGACTTCGAGCGGTTCAAGCGGGAGCTGCCGCGCGATTTTCCCTCGCTCGTGCGCGACACCTACCGCATCAACCTCGCCGCGCGGTACCTCGGCCGGCCGCTGCCGCATCCCATCGGCAAGGGGTCCGGCCAGCTGTCGCTCAACAGTGGGCAGCTCGAGACCGACGCCGAGGCCGGGCTCGCGTTCGCGGTGCTGAAGACGGTGATCGCCCAGGACGCGGCCGGTGATCAATCGATGGCCGCGTGGGCGATTCACGAGTCGAAAATGAAAGTCGAGCGCCGCGGTGCGGGATGGACGGTCACCTGGAAGGGGAGGGGATGGGATCGTTCGTTCGACGAGTATCTGGCGTTGGTGCGCGCGGGCCGCGATCTCACACGGGCCGGCCGCCTGCTCGCCGTGCCGTCGGTGAAATATCACCTACCGCGTCTGGATGAACCGTTTCGTGATAGCGAGTATGCGTACACGACGCGCGCGCTGGCGACGGCGTGGAGAGACGCGCCGCTGCTGCTTGAGAAGGATTTCTCGCCGACGCTCGCGGGCGACGCCCTCGCTGAAGAGAAGCAACAGATCCTGCGCTGGCTGCGCGAGGTGCCGCAGCGCATTCGCGCGCACGGCGATGTGCGGCTGTCCATGAAACTGATGAACGCCCGTTTCGATGATGACTTTCAGGCCGAGATGATGAAGGCTGCAGCCAGTGCGGATGCCCTGGTGGTGTTCAATCGGCTGTTCGATTCAACGGCGGGTGTAGCATATGGTGGACCCGAATTGAGTGATCGCAATCTGCGGGTTTTGGCCTGTCTGACCCCGGGCGCAAGCCCGGGGATCCCGGAACTCTCCGGGACAGGAGACATTCACTCTGGCCGCATGATCGTCCACTACGCATTGCGCGGCTGCTCGTCCGTCCAGCTGCACACCTTCTTCCAGCTCCCGCTCGAGGAATATCCCGCGACTGACGGCTCGCGCACGCAGCGTGCGCTCCATGCGCTGGTTTTCGATCCGCGCGACGGATTGCTCGCTGTAATGCTCGAACGCGAAGCCGCGGGAACGCTTGCACGCCGCGGCGGCGAGCTGCGCTTTCTCGATCTCCTACCGGGAGAGGACCGGTGACCGAACGTCGTCGCTTGGGAGGCCTCGCCTTTCTCGTGCTCGCCGGTCTCTTGGCATGGGGCGGCACCGTCGATCCCACCAGGGCGTGGGCGCGTTGGCCCGCCGTCGTCGTGCTGGGATGCTTCGGGGCTGTCGTCCTATTGTCCGATCGGATGCGGTGGCTGCAAGAGCGCGACCGGATCGAGGGCGCCTACCTCTTGATGATCATGCTCGGCCTCGCCATCGCTGCCGTGGCGTGGTTGGTCCCGTCGAGTGGGAGCAAGGGGCTCCTCGCGGTCGGCGGGCTGCTCGCAATCATTCCGCTTGGTCTCTGGATCCTGGCGCGGCGCCGCGGAGATGACGATGACCCGAATCGCCCGCGCTGAGCTGTTCGAGCTCACCCTGCCGCTCCTCGAGCCGTTCGTGATTTCGGGGGGCGCGATGACGGAGCGGCGCTCGCTCATCGTGGTGTTGCACGATGATGCCGGGCACGTGGGCTACGGCGAGTGCCCGCCGTTTGAGCTCCCGTTTTATTCGGAAGAAACGCTCGCCGGTGCGCGCCATCTCATCGCGCACGTGCTGCTGCCGCGCGTCGTGGACCGCGAGTTCGAGCGCCCGCTGCCCGAAGCCGTGGATGCCGTGCTGCGCGAAGGGGTGCGCGGGAATTGGTTCGCCCGCGCCGGCGTGGAGACTGCGGCGTGGGATCTCGAGGCGCATCAGCGGGGCACGGGTCTCGCCGCGCTGCTCGGCGAGCGGCTGGGCGTGGCGCCGGCGGCCGCCGTTCCCTGCGGTGTCGCGCTCGGCATTCCCGCGGGCCGCGACCCCGCCGAGCTGACGCGCGCGGTGTATGATGCGGTCCGGCATGGCTACGCACGCGTCAAGATCAAAGTGGCCCCGGGCTGGGACGCGGCCGCGGTCCGCGCGGCGCGGCAGGGGCTCGACGGAAGCGATCTCCCGCTCACGGTCGACGCGAACGGCGCCTACGAGTGGCCGCGCGACGAGGCGGCGCTGCGCGCGCTCGACGATGCGGGCCTGCTGTATATCGAGCAACCACTCCACCCCGACGAGTTGGTCGGGCACGCCCGACTCGGCGAAACACTGCGCACCCCGATCTGCCTCGACGAAACGCTGCGCGATGCGCGCGCGGCCCGCCAGATTATGGCATTGAACGGACCGAGAATTTGGAACATCAAAGTCCACCGCGTCGGTGGGCTGAGCGAGGTCTGCCGGATTTACCGGCTGGCGGCCGAGTACGACGCCCAGCTTTGGGCCGGCACCATGCCCGAGTCGGGCATCGGGTCCCAGGCCGCGCTCGCGGCGGCATCGCTGCCCCTGTTCGTCTATCCGTCCGATCTCGAACCGTCCGCCCGGTGGTTCGGCAGGAACGGCGACGTCATCAAGCTGACAATGGGCCGGGGCGGGCGTATGGCAGTGCCGCAGCAGTCGTGTGGCCGGCTCCTCGATCCCGCCCGCTTTCGCCTCTTGACCGTGCCTGTACTTTAGGGGCGCGAATGAACAAACCAACGACTGACTACTGGGCCGGTCATCTCTACCTGAGCCCGCGCCAGCGTCCCAAGCCCGATCAGCCGGTGCGTGATCTGTCGCCACGCGCCGCCCAACGATTCAAGACCGCCCGCGAACAGCTCCGCAACCTGCGCCACGTGACCGAGCAAATCGTCTACCTCGGCACCACCTGGAAATGGGTCTGGATGTACGAGGTGGGAGGCCGGAAGCTGGGCTACCTGCACCCCATGCAGACAGGTGTCAGCGGCACGTTCGTTCTGTCGGGACTCGAGGAGCAGGAAATCAGCGCGACGAACGGATTACCGCGAGTCATCAAACAGGCGGTGCGTGACGGAACGCTGTCCGACGGCGTGCGCCACTGCTGGATGGAATTCGACGATCTCGAGGCGGTCAACGCGTTCGTCGACGTCGTGCGATTGAAATACCAACTACTGGCGCGGCCGGAGTAGCCGTTGTTACATTCGTGAGCCTTCGGGCTCAACCACTGATCAGCCTTAGAGGGAATCTGCGTTCAGCTGCGGTCGTGGTGTTGATCCTCGCCCTCCCGCCTGCGGCCCTTAGCGGCCAGCAGGCCCAATCGACTTCTTCACCGTCGTCCCGGTACCAGGCTCCCGTCATCAGCGACACCGGTGACCTCAAAGGGCCGCGCCAGCCGATCTTCTTTCGACACGACGTGCACGCGGGTGAAGACCAGATCCCCTGCATGTACTGTCATTACTCCGCCGCCGTCTCGAGCGAGCCGGGGATCCCGTCGCTGCAGACGTGCATTGGCTGCCATCAAGTGGTCGGCGGTGGCTCCCGCCGGGGACTAAAGGGCGACACGACCGCCGCGCGCGCGGAACGCGCGCAGGTCCAGCTCCTGCGCAACGCGTGGCGCGAGCGGCAACCGCCGGAGTGGATCCGCGTCCACGCGTTGCCTGGCTTCGTGCGCTTCCCGCACATGCGTCACATCAAGGGACTTAGCACCAGGCAGGGCGTCGAGGCTAACGCCACCTGTGCGACGTGCCACGGCGACGTGAAACACATGACCCAGGTCGAGCAGGTCTCGACGCTCCGCATGGGATGGTGCGTCCACTGTCACATGCAAAACACCGTGACGCGCGACTGCAGCGTGTGCCATTACTGATATGACCGACTCGATCGATCGCAGACGCTTCCTGAAGGTCCTCGGCGTCACCAGCGCCGGTGCGGCAGCCGTCTCGGCCTGTGGCATCGGTCCCGAGCCCACCGAGCGGCTGATCCCGTATTTAGTGCAGCCCGAAGACCAAATACCGGGTACCGCGACGTATTACGCCACGACCTGCCGCGAATGTGCGGCGGGATGCGGTGTGCGCGTGCGCGTGCGTGAGGGACGGGCCGTCAAGCTCGAGGGCAATCCGGACTCCCCGATCAATCGCGGGCGGCTCTGCGCGCGTGGGCAGGCGGCGCTCCAGGGACTCTACAACCCGGATCGTATCGCGCACCCAATGGTGCGGAACGCGAGCGGGAAGTTCGAGGACATCGACTGGGACGGGGCGCTGCAGCGGGTCACCGCCAAGGTGCGCGAAGCGCAGGGGAAGGGCATCGTCTTCCTGACGGGCGCCGAGCAGTCCACGTTCGGCGATCTCGTCGATGAATGGATGAAGCAGGTGGGCGGTCGGCGCATGAGCTACGAGGCCTTCGGCTTCGAGGCGCTCCGGGCCGGCAATCGCATGGCGTTCGGCACCGCGACGCTGCCCACCTACGACTTCGCGAATGCGAAGTACGTGTTGTCGTTCGGGGCCGACTTCCTCGACACCTGGCTCTCGCCGGTCGAATTCCAGAACGGCTTCTCGCGCGCGCACGCGTTCGATGCCGGTCGTCCCGCATCGATGGCAAAGTTCACGTATGTGGGGCCGCGTCTCTCCCTCACGGGCATGAACGCCGATGAGTGGATCGCGCCGAAGCCGGGTAGCGAGGGCTTGCTGGCCCTCGCGATGGCGCAGGTGATCATGAGCCAGCACTTGGCGCGCGTCCCGGCGGACGCCAGCAAGCTCGTGAGCGTGCTGGCAGCGCACACGCCGCGTGCCGTCGCGCAAGTGATCGGGATCGACGAGGCAACGATCGCCCGGCTGGCACGCGAGTTCGCCCGGTCGGGTGGCGGACTCGCCGTCGCCGGCGGGATGGCGACACAGGCCGCGAACGGCGCAGAGATCGTCGCCGCGGTGAACATCCTGAACTACGTCGTCGGCGCGGTCGGTACGCTCGTGAAGTTCGGCGCCGATTTGGGCGTAGGTGCGACGAACACGTTCGCCGACCTTGCGACGCTCACCTCGGAAATGACCAACGGCCGGGTGGCGCTCCTGTTCGTGTACGGCACGAACCCGGCGCACTCGCTCCCCGGCGCCTTCCAGCAAGCGCTCGGCAAAGTGGCGTTCAAGGTCAGCTTCTCGTCCTACATGGACGAGACGGCGGCCGCCTGCGACCTGATCCTCCCCGATCACCATCCGCTCGAACAGTGGGGCGACAGCCGGCCGCGGGCTGGTGTCATCGGGTTGCAGCAGCCAGTGGTGCAGCCGGTGTTCGGCACGCAGCCGACCGGGGATGTGATCCTAAAACTGTCCGGCAGGACTGGGACGTTCCAGGACTATCTCCAGGCGAAGTGGCGGGCGCGGCACGGGGCGAATTTCGATCAATACTGGATGGACTCGCTGGCCAAGGGCGGCGTGTACGGCGAAGCGCCGACGCGGCCCGTGCGGCTCGCAACAACCGCGGGAAACTTCAGCACCACGTTCGCCGAGGTGCCGTCGTGGGGTGGTGACGGCGATCAGACGGTGGTCGTGTTCCCGCACCCCGCACTGCACGATGGCCGCGGCGCGAACAAGCCGTGGTTGCAGGAGCTCCCAGATCCGGTCTCGAAGATCGCCTGGCATAGCTGGGTCGAGGTGCATCCCGACACGGCAGCCAAGTGGGGCCTTGCCACCGGGGACTTCCTGCTGCTCCAGTCAAAATTTGGCGGTCAGAAATTCCCAGCCTGGATAACGCCCTCGGTCCGGCCCGACGTGCTGGCGGTCCCCACGGGGCAGGGTCACAGCGCGTACGGTCGCTACGCCAAAGACCGCTCGGCGAACGCGTTCGAGCTGCTCGGTGGTCAGGCGACCGTATACGGCGGCCGCTCGTTCATCGTTCGCGCCACGGCGTCGAAGACGGGTGAGCATCAACGCCGCATCGCTACGATTGAAGGCAACGCGCGGGACCTCGGCATGGGCACGACGGAGGTGCTCCCGCTCGCCCGCGCCAAGGCGCTCCATCCGGGCGACCACCCATTCCATTTCGAAGAGACGCCCGAGTACGCGAAGGATGCCGTCGAATGGTGGGCCGAGCGCCAGCACGAAAAGGCGGAGCTTGGCAACTACAAGGGAGAGCAGCCACGCTGGGGCCTCGCGATCGATCTCTCGAAGTGCACGGGGTGCTCGGCGTGCGTGACCGCGTGTTATGCCGAGAACAACATCGCGACCGTCGGCGAAGAGTTGACGGAGCGGCGGCGCGAAATGGCCTGGCTCAGGCTCGAGCGCTACTGGCGCGTCGATGAACACGACAACCTGCAGGGCGCCGTCAATCAGCCGATGCTGTGCCAGCAGTGCGGCAACGCGCCCTGCGAGCCGGTGTGCCCCGTGTACGCCGCCTATCACACGCCCGACGGGCTGAACGGCCAGGTCTACAATCGCTGCGTCGGCACGCGCTATTGCTCCAACAACTGCCCGTACAAGGTCCGCTACTTCAACTGGTACAACTACGCCGAGAAAGACGGCAAGTACGAGGCGTTCCCCGAGCCGCTGTCGATGCTGCTCAATCCCGACGTCACGGTGCGCGAGAAGGGCGTGATGGAGAAGTGCACCTTCTGCGTGCAGCGGATCCGCGGCGCGCAGAACCAGGCCCGACTCGAGAACCGGAACGTGCGCGACGGCGACATCGTCACCGCCTGCCAGCAGACCTGCCCGTCCGACGCAATCGTGTTCGGCGATCTCAACGACCGGAACTCGCGCGTCTTCGAGCTCGCCGGCAACCCGCGCGGTTATCACGTGCTCGCGGGGCTGAACACGAAGCCGGCGATCACGTATCTGGCTCGCGTCGTGGCACAGGATACGCCCGGTAATGGCTGAGACGCCTCCCCCGACGACGCCGACGCGCGTGACGTACGACTACGTCACGCGGACTATCGCACGAACCCTCAGCACGCCCTCGCGGGGCTATTTCCTGCTGCTCGGCGCCGCCGTTGCGTTGCTCGCCATCGGCATCGTCACGCTGCTGTACCTGCTGCGCTACGGACTGGGACTCGCCGGCTATTCGCACCCCGTGTACTGGGCGGTGTTCATCACCTGTTTCGTCTTCTGGGTGGGTATCGCGCACTCCGGGACGCTGATCTCGGCGATTTTGTTCCTGTTCCGCTCGGGCTGGCGTACGGCGGTGTACCGCACCGCCGAAGCGATGACGGTGTTCGCGGTGATGACCGCCGGGCTATTCCCGCTGATTCACATCGGGCGGCAGTGGTACTTCTACTGGCTGATTCCGTATCCGAACGAGCGCGGGCTGTGGCCCAACTTCAAATCGCCGCTCATCTGGGACGAGTTTGCGATCGGGACGTACTTCACCGTCTCGACCGTGTTCCTGATCATGGGCCTGATCCCCGACATCGCAGCGGTGCGCGATCTCGCGACCGGGTGGCGCAAGAAGCTCTACGCGCTCACATCGATCGGCTGGACGGGGTCCAACGAGCAGTGGCGCCACTACAGCCGCGGCTACCTGTACCTTGCCGCGCTCGCGACGCCGCTCGTACTGTCGGTGCACAGCGTCGTGTCGTGGGACTTCGCGATGGCGCTCGTCCCCGGCTGGCACGCCACGATCTTCGCCCCGTACTTCGTCGCCGGCGCGATCTACTCGGGCTGCGGCATGGTGATCACGCTGCTCACGCCGATTCGCACTTTGTTCGGCCTCGAGGAAATCATCACCGTCAAGCATTTCGAGAACCTGGCGAAGCTATGCCTACTGACCGGCTCGATCGTGGGGTACGCGTACGTCTGTGAGTATTTCATGGCGTGGTACAGTGGCAACCCGACCGAACGCGCCGCCTTCTGGTATCGCGCCTTCGGGCCCTACTGGTGGGCCAGCTGGACGATGATCATCTGCAACGGCTTCCTCCCGTTGTTGCTCTGGGTAAAAAAGATTCGGACGAACATCACCGCGCTGTTCGTGATCTCGATCTTCGTGAACATCGGGATGTGGTTCGAGCGCTACGTCATCATCGTCGTGTCGCTGGCGGGTGAGCCGTTCACCAAGTGGGCGAACGCGGTCTACAATCCGACCTGGGCTGACTGGGGCATTATGGCCGGCAGTTTCGGCTGGTTCTTCATGTGGTTCCTGCTGTTCGTGAAGAACTTCCCGGCGGTGTCGATCTCCGAGGTGAAGGAAGTACTGCCGCCGCCTCGGAGTAAGCCGTCGAAGGTACATGTATGATGGCGCTTCCCAAGCCGCTGCACGATCTGTTTCGGCCGCCGCCGACGCCCGGGGTGCTCGCGGTGTTCTCCCACCTGGATACGACGCTCGCTGCCATCAAGAGGCTGCGGGCGGCGGGGCACACCGATTTCACGGTCTACTCCCCCATCCCGCGCCACGAAATCGAAGACGCACTCGGCCAGCCGGTGAGCCCGGTCCGGGCGTTCACGCTGGTCGGCGGCATTGCCGGATGCGCCATCGGCGCGTGGATCACGCTGTGGATGTCGGCTGACTGGCCGATCGTCGTCGGCGGGAAGCCCGTGGGGTCGATTCCGCCCTACGTCGTCATCATGTTCGAAATGACGATTCTGTTCGGCGCGTTGTCGACGATCCTCGGGATCCTCTTCAATTCGCTGTTTGCCGCGCGGCGGTTGGGGACGATCCTCTACGATCCGCGCTTCACGAACGACCGCTTTGGCATCTTCGTCCCGGCGGGATCGGACAAGGTCGCCAAGGTCGAGTCGCTGCTGCGCGAGGCCGGCGCGGAGGAAGTGCGCCGTGGCTAGACGCTGGCTGCTCGTCGCCGCGCTCGCGCTCCTCGGCGGCGCCTGCGATCCCGACACCGTCGTGCACAAGGTCGGTTGGTTCGCCACGATGCGACATCAGCGCAACATCAAGCCGTACGCCCGGCCGATTCCACCGGTCGCCGGCGCGGTCCCGGTCTCAGGCGCGGAGCTCCCGCTCACGCGCGAGACGGCTGACCGGCTGGCGAATCCGCGCACACGCACCGCGGAGTCGTTGAACCGCGGGCAGTGGGTGTATTCGACGTATTGCCAGGTCTGTCACGGCGAGCACGGCCGCGGCGATGGTCCGGTGTCGCTGGCGGGTGGTGGTCCGTTCCCCGGAATTCCCTCGCTCGTCGATCCGTCGCGTCCCAAGATGACCGACGGCGCGATCTACGGCATGATCGTCGAGGCGCAGCGCATGGGCCGCGGCTTGATGCCACGCTACGGAGACAAGATCCACGGCAACGACCGCTGGGATCTCGTCAACTTCGTCCGCAATCTCCAGCTCAACGCTCGAGCCAATCAGTGAGCGTGGCCACGGTCAACCGCTCTGAGCTCGTCCAGAAAGCGCGCCAGGCTCCGCTTGCGCGATTCATGCTGTTCGGAGCGTTCGCCGCGGGTTTGGGCGCCATCGTCCTCCTGCTTGGCCTGCTCAGCGGCCATCCGGAGCGGACCTGGTGGACGTACCAGACGAACTTCGTGTTCTGGGTCGGCATGGCGCAGGGGATGGTGGTATTCGCGGCGACTCAGAAACTCGCCAAGGGCCACTGGTCCGGCGTCATCATTCGCTTCGCCGAGGCGGGAGCGGCATTTACGGCGGTAGCCGTGGTGTTGTTCGTCGGCCTGATCATCGGCCGCCAGTACATCTTCACCTGGATCCACGAGCCGCGGCCCGAGGTCGGCTGGTGGCTGACGAGCAAGTGGTTCTTCGTGCGCAATGGCGCGATCCTGGCCGTGCTCTCGTGGCTGTCGTGGCGCTTCGTCCGGCACGACACCGCTCCCGATGTGCGTGAGGTGACGGGCGGTGAGGTGGTGGCCCGCACGGAGGACGCCGCCCGCATTTCGCGCGACGCCGCGATCCTGATTCTCGCGTTCGCGTTTGGCTACAGCCTGCTCGGTTACGATTTGATCATGTCGCTGGCGACAAAGTGGGTGAGCAATCTGTTCGGCGCGTTCTATTTCATGGGGAGCTTCCTCGCGGGCCTGATGCTACTCGCCGTGCTTGCCATCGTGTTGCGGCGCGCGATGGGCCTGGCCGGCATCTACACGTCTCGCCAGCAGCACGACCTCGGCAAGCTCTGCTTTGGATTCACCGTCTTCTGGGCGTATCTCATGTGGTCGCAATTCCTCGTGATTTGGTACGGGAATCTGCCGGAAGAGACGTACTTCATCTTCTATCGCTTGTACGGTGTGTGGCGCCCCGTCGGGATCGCAGTATTCCTGCTCGTGTTCCTGATCCCGTTCGTTGGATTGCTCGGGGTGAAGCCGAAGTTGTTCGCGCCAACCATGGTGGGCTTTGCCCTCGTGAGTCTCGTGGGCATCTGGCTCGAGCGCTATCTCGAGGTCGTGCCCGCGATCAACCAAGGCGCCGGGCCGGCGATCGGCCTGCCCGAAATCGGCGTGACCTTGTTCTTCGGTGGTCTCTTCTGCATGTCGTGGGCGTGGTTCGCGAGCCGCTACCCCATCATCTCCCCTCGTCTTGCCGCTGACGCGCTGGAGCGCGAGCAGCACTAGCCTCCCCCCCCACCGTCCCACTCTATTACGTCCGGCCGTTTGCCGGGACCGGGTGTACGACAGCACGTTGCGAGAGTCAAATCGTACGACCCTACTTCCCGTCTGGAGGGGCTATGCGGATGTCTCGTTGGCTCATGATCGCGTGTCTGGTCGGCGCAGCGGCCTGTGGCAATAGCACGGGGTATGGTGGCAGTCCGCCTCCTCCTCCGCCGCCGCCCGGAGGCGGTCATTCGACCACGGTCACCGTTTCCAACAATAAATTCTCGCCGACGCCCGATACCATTAGCGCCGGCACGATCACGTTTCATTGGGCGGGTGGTCCTACCGTACACAATGTCACCTGGCTGACGGCCCCTGGCTCGCTCCCGGTCGGCTCCGGTGATCGGGTGCAGGGTGATGCGGATTTCCAGCCCACACTCGCGGCGGGTGATTACACATACCATTGCACGCACCACGTCGGCATGAATGGTGCGATTCACGTGAACTAAGGGTGAGTATCATGGCGTACAGCTCCCGGGGCAGATACGGCTCCGGGAGCTTAGTTTTTCCGATATGAATGTCTGGCAAGCCGCCGCTGACCTCGTTCGTCGCTCCGGTTCGGGCGCGCTCGCGACCGTGGCGCGCGTACGCGGCTCGACGCCGGTGCCGGCCGGCACCAAGATGCTCGTCGGCGCCGAAGGCCGATTGATCGGATCGGTCGGGGGCGGGTGCGTGGAAGCCGACGTCATCGGTGCCGCGCTCGATGCGCAGGCCAGCCGTCGTCCTTCGCTCCTCACGCACCATCTGAATGCCGATCTCGCCGGCGACCTCGGCCTCTCCTGCGGCGGCACCGTGGACATCTTCGTGGAGCCACTGCTCGCCGACGAGGCGTACGTGCGCGTGCTCGACGCGGCCGCGTCAGCGGAGGCAGGGTTGGTCCGCACCGCCACCGAGTGGAGCGGGATAGAGCCTCGCAAGACATTCGAGCCGCTCGCTCGCGCCGCCTTTTCCGGCGCCGCCGCGACCCTGACTCGCGACGGGCGCTACATGGAAGAGCGGCTACTCCCGGCGCCGCGCGTGTTCGTATTCGGGGCAGGGCACGTCGGGACCGCGATCGCCCGCGCCGCTGCGGCAGCCGGTTTCCGTGTCGTCGTCATCGACGATCGCGCCGAGTACGCCGATGCCGCGCGCTTTCCTGACGGGATCGCAGTGCTCGCAGCGGACGTGGAAACCGCATTCACGCGGTATCCGCTGACGTCGGGTGACGCGGTCGTCATCGCGACACGGGGACATCGCAACGACGCGTTGATTCTGGAGCGCGTCGCGACGTCGCCGGCCGGCTACGTTGGACTGCTCGGGAGCCGTCGCAAGAAGGCGGTGGTCACGAAGGGACTGAAGGCGGCCGGAGTCCCCGCGAAGAGCCTGCAGCGCGTCCGGGTGCCGGTCGGGCTCCCGATCGGCGCCGTCACGCCGGAGGAAATCGCCGTCAGCGTGGTGGCCGAGCTGATCGGGTGGAGACGCGGCGAGCCTTAAGGGAGCGGCGCGACCTGGTCGAGCAGCCGGTTGAGCGAGTCCGGCGAGAGCGGACCCGTGATTTCCACTCGCAGGCCCTTCACGAAGCGCGCGAACAGGCGATTGCCGCGCTCCCGCGCTTGATCTTCGCTCGCATACCCACGCACGCGCAGGCGGCCCTCATTTGCGTAGCCGCTCCCGGTTGAGTCGTAGGGGTAGGCGGGCCGCTGAAAGATCTGAATCACCGTGGACGAGTCGATCGCCTGCTCGACGACGATCGTGCCCTCGGTTCCCGGCACGCGCCGGAAGTGTCGCGCGGCCAAGCCGGGAAGTCCGACCGGCTCTTCGCCGAGAATCGACTTCGCCATCCGCCGGCTGATCACCGGCCAATTCGTCGCCGCCAGCTGTTGCGCGACAATACCGTCGACGACGAGTGCCGGGGCGCCGGCAGCGGGGACGGCGCCGGAGATCACCTTGGCCTCGATCCTGATCGAGTCGGCGGTTCTGGGCGCAGGCGCGGCGACACTGCTGCGCGCGTCAAATTTCGGAGTTTCCGCGGCGGCGACTTCATCCAGACGTCTTTGGTCGTGCGCGCGCGCGGGGGCCGGGGCCGGTGATTTGTCCCTTTCTTCTTCAGTCTCCGCGGCGCGATGCTGAGCGATGGCAACGGGCTGTTCCGTAAGATCCGCAATAGGGGCCGTTCGGCCACTGGGACTCCGCATGTAGTAGCCAACCCCCAGCGCCAGGGCGAGCGATGCCGCCCAGGCGAACGATCGGCGCACCCGCCAGGGCGAGCGCTTCGGTTCGCGCCGCAGTTGGTCCAACGGCGGCGCCGGCCGCTCGGCGGGCCGAGCAGATCCCAACACCGCACTGGCCCGCTCGCGCAGCGACCGTTCTTCAATGAGGTTCCCGCGACACGTCGCGCAGCCTGCGAGGTGCGCCTCGAGTGCCGCCCGCTCGGCCGAGGGCAGCTCGCCGTCGAGGTATGCGTGCAGCGTTCCCTCATCCACGTGCGACATGCTGTCCTCCTTCCAATCCTGCATCATAAGCTTCGACCAATCTCCGGCGCGCCCGCGCCAACGTGGTGCCAATCGCGCCGCGCGCCAATCCCGTCTGCGCGGCGATTTCGTCGTATGACATCCCCGCATCCCACAACAGCAGCGCTTCTCTGTCGCGCGGCGTCAGCTCGTCGAGTGCCGCGCGAACGTGCTTGGTGCGCGTCTCGGCGTCGATGTCGTCTTCGGGCGAGCTGTGGACGGCGTCCGGCTCACTCTTTAACAGCGTGAGGTGCCGTTTCTCCCGCGCCGCGCGGCGCGCTTCGTCACGCGCCATGTTTGCCGCCACCACGAATAGCCATCCTCGTGTGTTCTCCGGCCGGTGGACCAGGGCACGCGCAAACGCTTCTTGCGCGAGATCCTCCGCGCGCTCGGCGTCCCAGACCTTGCGGTACAGGAAGCGCACGAGCGCGGGATAGGTGTTCCGATACACTTCTGCGATGTCGTCAGGCACGTGTTTATCCGCGGAAATCCCTCACGAGTCGCTCCAGTTCACCAGGATTCCACCGTGTCTTCCCACGTGCCTCAATCTTGATGCTCGCGCGCCGCCCGGCCACCAGCACCGCCGGCTCGAGTGCCGCCGGGTCCCGTAGATCCGGCAGCGCTTTCAGCAACTCAAAGTAGGCTTCGCTGTACGGAGCAATGCTGACCACGCGCAGTGAGTCGCCATGGCCGAGGTCGGTCCAGGTGCTGTCGCGCATGATGAAGAGCCGGCCGCCGACGCGCTGGGTCGGATTGATGCCTGAGCGCGCTCGCCGCGCTTCGTCCAGTGCTACGCCGTCTACGGTTACGACGACTTCTTGAAGTTGTGCGGTTTCGGTCATTGCACGATCCCGCGCAGCCTTTCCGACAGCGGCCGCGCCCGCCTGGTCGACCGGTGCGGGAGCCGACGCCTGCAGCGCCCGGTTCTCGGCCTCGCGGCGCAACGCGATACTCGGTTCCTGCACGAGATACGAGGTGTACTCGGTCAGTATCCCGTACCGCAACGCGAGCTGCTTCAACGCGTCCATGAGCTCCTTCGTCTGACCGTGCAGGCGGATCTCGCGCGACAACGTGCCCGCTTTTCGAGCAGCCCACAGCTGCTCGATGTACCGGGCGTCATCGTTGGAGCGATCGGTGAACGTCGTGCGGAATTCTTCCTGACGTCCACTGCGTCGTCCCATCACCGTCACGGACTGCTCTCCGCTCCCTGTTCCCCGGTACCTGCCGAGCACGACCATTTCGTCGCCCGCGAACAGGTCCGGGAGGTTGCCGGGCTGCCCGTCGTACAGCTCGATACCCGAGCCCGCGGCAATCGTCACATCGGTGAGCACCGGACTGGCGACCTTGGCTGCGAGCGTACCGACCGCCCGCTCGATGTTCTCGCCGGGGCGGATGTACTCCGTGGTGCCTCGGGCACGCTCGGTGAGCCGGTCGAGCAGGTACGTATTCACGTCGTCGCCGACGCCGAACGAAAAGACGCGGAACTTGCCGCGGTCCTGCTCGGCGCTCGCGGCGATCTTTTCGGGGTCCGTCTCGCCGGTGCTGGCCTGGCCGTCGGTGAGGAATACGACCACGCCCAACGACTGCTCGGCGGGTGCCTGGGCAAACGCTTCAGTGAGCGCGCCCGCGATGTTCGTCCCGCCTTCCGCCTCGAGACTGCGAATCCAGGCTTCAGCGTCGCGGCGAGTATCTGCCGACACGGCGGTCCATCCCTGCGCGAAGCGTCGGACGCCCCCCGAGAACGCGACCAAACGGAATCGGTCGCCCTCGCGCAGCGTGCCGAGGAGCTGAATCAACGCGGACTTCGCCTGTTGAATTTTCTCGCCCGACATCGAGCCCGAGACATCGATCACGGCGACCACGTCGCGCTGCAGCGTCGCCGCATTGGCGGCTGCGCCCGGAGCGAGCAGCAGCATGAAGTAGCCGTCCTCGCCGACGGGGTGATGTGGGACGAGCGAGAGACCAATCAGCCCACGGGCCAGCGGCAGGAACAGCTCGAAGTCGCCGGCGGCCGCGCTGGCTTCGCTGAGCGTCACTTCCAGGCGATCGTCGCGCCGCGTGACCTGGACTTGGTGCGTGGGCGAGTACGGATCGCTGAAGCGCGCCGCGCTGTCGACTTCCAGCCGGAAGCTGCGCGGGGCGGTCTGCCGATTGCGGTCGCCCAGATAGCGGAACCGCCAGGCGTCGCCGGCGCGGTCGAGCAGCTGCGTGTATTTCAGCGTGATCTTACGGGTCTCGCCGGGTCCGATGGGAAACATCCGCGCGCGGATCAACCCCTGCCCGGCGAGCTCGATCAACGCAGGATCGCGTTTCTGGCGGACGATGGCCTCATAGATGGCGCGGGCCTGCGCCGCGTCCATCGCTTCGCCGCGCAGCTCCTGGTCCCCCTGCCAGAGTGAGTAGCTCGAGAAGACGGCGTCGCCGGGGAGCGGGAAGTGATACATCCCCTCGTTCAGCGTCGGCCCGTTGTTGCGGAACCACTCTTCTACGGTGACGCGCGCGACGCGCCCGCTGATGCTGACCTGTACCGCACTGCGGAGGCGCTCGACCGCTCCGTTCAGGACTTGCGGGCCGGACGGAGGCCGCACCGGGTCGATCCAGCCTTGCGCGGGCAAGGCGGACGAGATGGTACACAAAAAGGCGGCGGCTTCCAATACCCGCAACGTTCGCATGGACTGCACCTGGTTTAGGGACGCCATGAGAGACGCGCGGTCCTGGGGGAGTTGCACAACACCGTGCGCAGCGCGCCGTAAGCCGTACGCCAGGAAGCGCTTACCGGCTCACAGCGCACGGCTCACGGCGCACGCATTACATCACCGCGCACTGATTCGGACCGGACTCGAGTATCTCGGCGTCCTCATCCGACAGCTGCACCAAACCCAGGTTGGCTTCCTTGATCATTCGGTAGGCATCGGGGAACGTCGTGGCATGATCCGCAATCCACTTCAGAAAAACCCGCTCGTCCTGGATTGCGGCAGCGGTATTGGTCGCGCTGATCACATCGAAGCGCGCGGCGACCGCGCGATCGGCGCGGCGTTCGTCTTCGCTGGCGTAATGCGCCGGCAGGACCAACCACTCACCGGGCCACCCTTCGCGCGCACGCTCGAGACTGTGCCAGAGCAGTTTCGCCCAGGAGTCGGACTGGCCCGCGAGGTCGGGCCGGCCGACCGACTTTACGAACAGGAAATCGCCGGTAAGGGCCAGGCCGTCGTCTGCGAGGAGCGCGATGCTGCCGAGGGTGTGCCCGGGCACGTGCGCCGCGCGCAGCGTGGCGCGCCCAAACGCGATCGTGTCGCCCTCGCGCAGCGCCTGGCACGTCAATTTGCCGGGCGTCTGGTCGTAGGGGGAAACCGCGTCGTCAGGATGCAGAAAGTATGGCACCTGCCAGCGGGCCGCCGCCGCGCGAGCTCCGCTCACGTAGTCGGCGTGAATGTGTGTGTCCACTACCGCCGCGGGCGTGGCGCGCAGCTCGGCCATGAGCGCGTCGTAGCGCTCCAGGTGGCGCCCCGGATCCACGACAACAGCGTCACCATCACTCACCAGGACATAGCTGAGCGCGCCTTTGCCGACGCGATCGAGCTGCACCACATGCGACAGGGACGGCGTGGGCGACAAGTGGCGGGCAACATACACTGTCTCCCACGCCGCCATGCCGCCGACGACCGAGTACGCCTCATAGCCCCGCTCGCGCAAGAACGCCGTCGCCTTCTTGCTGGAGTTGCCGTGGCCGCAGACGACCGCGATGGGCCGGGCGGTGTCGAGGTGGAGCTCGCCGACATCGGGGAGCGCGAAGAGCCTGGAGTTCGGGTGCGCATGGAAGTCGAGCTCTGATCCGAGCACGATATGGCCGCGCTCTACTTTCTCCGGAGTGCGGACGTCGAGGACCTGCAATGGCTCCCCGCGGTCGAGCCGCTCGGCGAGCTCCTGGGGTGCGATCTGCGGCAAACGCTCGTGCGACATGCTATCGCAGCACCATGGCCACTCCCAGCAGCACGGCGATCGTGTTCTGGGCGAGCGGAAAATCCTGCCGCTCCTTGAACATGGTATACGTGATGTCGACGCGCCCCTCGAGCGGTTGAACGATCGAGAAACGATATCCGGCCCCAACGTTTGCGCCGGCAAACCCGATGCCCTTTGATCCGCTCTGTTCGACGTATTGCAGATTGCCGCCGGCACCGGCATACAGGCCGCGATAGATCGCGACGTTCAACCGCGGGGCGATGTGGCCGTCAAACAGTGTGGTCCCGCGCTGCTGGATGCGTTGTCCGCCCAAGCCAATTTCGAGGGCCAATCGACCCACCAGGGGCGCGTCGAGAAACAAGGGAGGTGGGGTCGTCGCGCCCGACCCCGGGACAGCGATGTCCGTCTCGTGGGCGTCGAAGTAGACTCCCAACGCGGTTCCGTAAAGATGGTTGCGAGCGTACCCACCGGCAGCGCCCAACTGCAAGCGCCATGGCCTGAACGTCGGCGCATCGGATACAGCGCGCACGCCCTGTGATCGGTACGGGTGCGATAGTCCGAACAGCAGCGCATAGACATTGCTCGGTCCAATCGAGCCTGCCCGTCGCTGCGTGATCCATTCGGCTTCGAGCCGGGCGTCCAGGCCGGCTCCAATTCCGTGGTGGTACCCGAACGCTCCGACCGCGCCGGTCTGGGTAGAATGCCCGCCATTGAGCTCTCGGCGTCGCAGCATTCCCCCCGCGGCGACGTACACATTCGCGGTTACAGCGATATCGGCGCGGACGGTAAGACGGATGTCGGTACTTGTTGACGTGGGTATGAGACCGCTCGATTCGCTGAACTTAGCACGCATGGCACCGAGGCTGGACTCCAACCCTGCTCGTTCTGAGAGCGGCAGGATGACGAAGAGCGCCGGCTGGAGCGAGCCGCTGTTGGGGAGCTCCCACCGGTCGATTTCATCGTGTTGTCCCGTTCCCGCGGGCTTCTGGCGGGATATCCCGCCCGCAATGCCGAGCTGAGGAGTCCAGGTTTGGCCATCGACTGGGGAGCGGGCCAAAGCAATCATTAGTGAGAGCACGACCGCGGTTTTCATCGCCCGGAAGCTAGTGCTTTCGTGGTACTCCCGTTTTGCGGTCCGCCTTCTATATTCACGGCTATTGTGAAAGAGTTCACAAGCAACACCGGCAGCGACACTATCCCCCAGTCTCCAGTCCACGTCCGGAGGAGTCCCGCAATGCGCTTCGCTTTGCTCACCACCGTCGTCGCCATCGGCGCGGTCGCCTGTGGCAAGAAGGACCAGACCCAGACCCAAACGCAGAGCGCGCCCCCGGCGGCGCCCGCCGCCGCGGTGCCGGCCGGCCCCGTCGTCGAAGTGAAGATGACTGGTAACGGCAGCACCCGCGCCGCGTTCGAGCCCAGCACGATCACGATTCCGGTGGGCGCGACGGTGCGCTTCACCAGCGTCAGCGGCTTCCCGCACAACGTCGCGTTTTGGCAGGATTCGGTTCCGGCGGGCGGCGCAGCGGTCCTCAATGCGAACATGAAGAACACCATCGATAATCTTTCAGGGCCATTCCTGCAGCAGAACGAGACCTACGAAGTGTCGTTCGCCAACGCGCCGAAGGGGACGTACAAAGCCTATTGCACCCCTCACCAGGCCATCGGCATGAAGATCGCCATCAAGGTCGAGTAGTGATTGCCTGGCAGGAAACCAGCGGCCTCGGCAGATGCCGGGGCCGTTTTCTTGTTCTACATTCCCATTGATGGCGGACGGCTCGCGCAGAGCGGTTCTCGTACTCATCGACGGCGCCCGTTGCGATGTGCTGCGGGAGCTGCTCGGACGCGGCGACCTCCCCAATCTCTCGCGTTGGGTCATCGAGCGCGGTGGCCTGACAACCGGCACGACGGTGTTTCCATCGACGACCGGTGTGGCGTATATCCCGTTCCTGTTCGGCCGGTATCCCGGCAGCGTCGGCATTCCCGGCATTCGCTGGCTCGATCGGCCCGGCGCAGCCGGAGGCTGGCGCGAGCAATGGCGTGCCGCCCGGAGCTATTGCGGCGTACAAGGGGGCTGGCTGAACCGGGATATCGCGCCGGCGCCGTCCCTGTTCGACCTGGTCCCGGAGAGCATCGCGATCTGTACGCCGCTGACCCGGGGCCTCGGTCCCGGCGCAAACCGTCTGGCGTTCCGTCGCGCTGCGCTCGGCGCCGCGGCTCATTACGTGGGGACATATCCCGCGCTCGATCGGGCGATTGCGCGCACCTGGCTCGATGCCGCCGCCGAGCCGTGGCGCTTCATCTTTGTTGTGTTCCCAGGCGTGGACGGCATCTCCCACCTCAAGGATCCGTTCCATCCGGCGGTGCTGGAGAGCTATCGCCTGGTGGACCGCGCGTTGGGCGCCTTCGTCGCGCGTGTCAGCAAGGAAGGGAAAGGGGACCTTCCGGAATTCTTCGTCGTTTCCGACCATGGGATGACGGCCATGCGCGAGCACGCCGACCCCGCGGTGCTGCTCGAGGGCGACGGTGTCCGGACGTTGCGGCACCCCGTCCACGTGTGGCGCCGGGGAGCCAGGGTTGCGACGATGGTGTCAGGCAATGCGAGCGTGCAGCTCTATTTCGATCCGCGGTCGGGTCGAGCCGCGCCCCTGACTGAATCGGGCATCCCGACGGCAATCCTCGAGCGCCTGCTCGCATTGCCTGCCGTTCGGCTCGTCGGCTGCCGCGGCGACACCGGCGGCGTCGTCGTGCGAACCCCGCGCGGCCGCGCGCGGTTAACTGAGGCAGCCGGCTTAATTCGCTATCAACCCGAGAGTGGCGATCCGCTGGGCCTCGGCGGGTATCTAGAGCTCGACGATCGCGATCTGTTGTCACGCACGAGGGAGACCGACGTGCCCGACGCGCCGCGTCAATTGCTCCAGCTCTTCCAGACATCCCGGGCCGGCGATCTGGTGCTGGCGGGGGTGCCGGGCGCAGATTTCCGTGGCCCCTGGGAAATCCCGGCACACCGGGCCGGCCACGGCAGTCTCATTGCGGAACATATGGAGGTCCCGATCGCGGCCAGTGTGGCTCTTCCGGACTCTCCTATTCGTACAGTAGATCTGATGCCGACGATATTGGAGCGCCTCGATGTCGCCGTCCCATCCGGTGTCGTTCTCGATGGCGTTCCTTTCTCCAAAATCGTTGCCACAACGGAACCGCTGACTCGGTGAGGGACGTCCCGATGCCTCCACGTGCGTTCGTGGTCGTAGCCGCACTCCGCCTGGCCATCTCTGTCTACGCGGCGAGCGCCGATCCGGTACCGCCGCCACCAGTTGCGGACGACTGGAGCGCGCTGGAGCGAACCACGATCACGAAGAATCCCGTGCGCGACGAGCTCACGATGGATTTGCCGGCCGTGGATCTCCCGGCGGGCACCGTCGTTGATCAGGCCGCGTCGGTGGGGGAGTTCCCGGTGAATGGGTCGATCTACGCGCTCCACGCCGAAATCATCGACGAGCACGGGCAGCGGTTGCCCAACGACCTGTTGCACCACATGAACGTGATGAACCCGGCGGAGCGCGAGCTCTTCCTTCCTATCTCCCGCCGCATTCTCGCGTCGGGGCGGGAAACGGGCGAGATCCGGTTCCCGTGGCTCTTGTTTGGGTCACCGATTCGCGCCGGCGAGCGTATCCTGGCGAATGCCATGGTACACAATCCGACAGCGGTGAACTACCACGGCGTGCACGTCCGGCTCGTGCTGAGCTACGTGCCGGACCACCGGCCGTGGCCGTTTTTCGCCGTGATCCCGTGGCAGCTGGATGTCGGATTCCCGGTGGGTGACAAGTCCTTCGATTTGCCGCCCGGACGCAGCGAGCGGTCATATGAAGGAAGCCCGGCGGTCCCCGGGAAGCTCATCGTCATCGGTGGGCATATGCACGAATACGGCAAGACGATCGAGTTCTGGGACATCACGACGGGAAAACGGCTGTGGCACGGCGAACCAGCGCCGGCGCCCCCCGGCGAACCCCGCGCAGTCCCATTGGGCAAGCTCTACGGCCTGGCCGGACTCGGTATGCGCATCACTCCCACGCACCGCTATCGCGTGCGGGTGATATACCAGAATCCAACAGGCCAGACGATTCCGAACGGCGGGATGGGGGTGGTGGGGGGCTTGTTCATGCCGGACCGCAAAGCGACGTGGCCGGCGACCAACCAGGCCGACTCACTCTACCAGCAGGACCTCCGGCACTTCATGGGCCCGGTGGGCAGGTCGGCGGTCGCGGTGCCGATGTCCCACATGCACATGGAGCACTAGACGCTGCTGCCGGACTCCACTCCGTAATCGGCGACCGGCACGCGTTGCTGCGCGGTCGCTTCCGCGGTCTGCATGACGCCGAGCATCAACGCCGCTACGATCAGTCCGGCAAGCGCGTCCACGGCGTAGTGGAACTGTCCGTACACCACGGCGAGAATCAGCCCGGCGGTGAAGGGCAAGAGCACGAGACCCAGCGCACGCCAGTAGCGCAGCGCCATGCCCGTCGCTACGACCGAGGCGGCGACGTGTGACGACGGGAACGCGGCGCCCCACGAGTCCCCTCGATCCAGCAGCCAGGCGGCGAAGCGCGCCGGTCCGACTTCGGTGGCCGCATTGTGCGCGCCGTCGAAGGCGTAGCGCGGTCCCGCCACGGGGAAGAAGAGGAACGCCACGTAGCAGAGATAGAACGTCGCCATGACGGCAAAAATCGTGTGCCGGGACGCGTCGCGCCGGCCCGCCATCCAGAGCGCAAACGGCGCGGTGTACAGAATCGGATAGTACGCGAGATAACAGGCGTGCAGCACCCACGACCACACGACATTGGGCGACTCGCGAATCCAGCGATACGAGATCTGCGAGCCGAAGACCCAGGTCTCGAGCCGCTGGATGAGCAAATCGTTCTGGAAGCCGGCGCTGAGCGTGAGCACGCCGATCTCGCCGTACAGCGCGGGGAGCAGCAGCATCGGATACCAGTCGCCCAGGAACCGCCCGACGCGGCCGACGGTGCGCGCGCGCGGGGCGAGCAACACCAGCGCCGCAACCAGCGCATGCGCCGTCAGGACCCACGGCCAACCGCGAATGCCGTCGCCGCGGAAGGAGAGCAGGACGGCGCCCGTCGCCACGGCGATGTAGGCGCCAGTCGCGAGGTCGATGGCGGTGTAGCCCCGCCATAAGCCGTCAGTCCCACTCCACTTCCAGCCCCGGCTGTTCACAGCCATCCCACCTCCCGATACCAATTCGCGGCGCGCCGCAGCCCGGTTTCGAGTTCGATCTCGGCACGCCAGCCGGTGTCGCGCGTCAGGGCATCGCCCAGGCAGGTCCACGCTGGGGCCAGGTATTCGTTGCCCTTGTCGGCCGACAGCAAAGTGGCGCGGCCGGCCAGATGCGCAAGGGTGCCCGTCACCCAGAGCACGCCGCGCACGACGAGAGGGGGCATCGGAATGATGCGCGGGGTGGTACCAACCGCCTCCCCGATACGGCGTACGAACGCGCGGCTCGTGATCGGTTCCGGATGTGTCGCGAAGTAGACGTGCCCCGCCGTCCCCTTCGTCACCGCGGCGGCAATCAACGCCCGCGCGAGATCCTCGGCATGAATAACCGACAGTTCCTGCGATCCATCCCCAAAGACCGGGACGAAGCCGCGCCGGGCGAGCCGGAAAACGGTGAGCGTGCCACGGTCCCATTCCCCATACACCACCGGCGGCCGCACGATCGTCCACTCCATTGGCATGGCCCGTACGAGGACTTCCGCCGCGAGCTTGGAGCGTCCGTAATCCGTGATGGGAGCGGGGGGCCGCGCCTCGTCGATCGGGTGGCCGGGGGTCGTCGGACCGGCGACCGCGAGGGAGGAGATGTGGACGAAGCGCCGCACGCCGGCGTCCCGCGCCGCTTCCAGCACATTGGCCGTACCGTCGCGATTGGTCGCCATGAACTCGGCGGCCGAGCGGGCTACGATCTTGCCGGCGACATGAAATACCACGTCGGCACCGGTGCACCCGTCCCGCAGCGCGGCCTCATCGTCGAGATCGCCGCGCACGAGCCGAATCTCTGGTCCCCATCCCAACTCCTTCACCAGCGCAGGGCGCCGGACCAGGGCCGTGACGGAATCACCACGCGCACGAAGCGCTCGGACCAGGTGAGCACCGACGAAGCCGGTGCCGCCGGTCACGAAGACGTTCACAGCGGCTTGTCGTAGACGCGGTAGGTTTTGGAGACTTCGAATCCAAGCTGCAGCGCGGCCTTGGTCATCGGTACGTTGTCTTCCAGGATCCACCCGCCTTCGCCGTTCGGCATGCCGTGTTTGACGCAGGCCTGCCAAACCCAGTTGTAGAGCGTTCCGTCGATCCCTTTGCCGCGCAATTCGGGGACGACGCCCAGCAGCAGGACGCGCGCACGGTGGATTTTGCGGGAATACCACAGGACCTTGAGGATCCCCGGGAAGAAGCGGCCCGAGCGATTGTGCAGTAGCGCGAGGTTGAAATCGGGCAGGGCGACGCCGAATCCGACGACCTCACCGGCGCGCTCGGCGAAGACAACCAGATCGGGGATCACGATCGGCTTCAGCTGTTTGGCGAGGTGATCGATTTCCGCTTCCGTCAGCGGCACAAAACCCCAGTTTTTCTCCCAGGCCTTGTTGTACAGCGCTTTTACGAGCTCTACCTCTTCGGCGAACCGTTTCTTGTTCAGCGGGCGCAGCGTGATGCCCGCGCGCTGTGCCACGCGCTGAGCCAGGCGCTGGAACCGCTCGGGCGGCTTCGCCGAGCCGCCCCCTTCAAAGGCGAGCAGGTCTTTCGCTTTCGTGAAGCCGTACCGCTCGTGGAGTGCCTCGTAGTAGGGAGGGTTGTAGGGCATCATTAACGACGGCGGCATGCCGTTGTTTTTGATCAAGAGGCCGCACTCATCGTTGATCGAGGGGCTCATCGGGCCGCGCATCGTGTCGAAGCCGCGCTGCTTGAGCCAGGTGGCAGCTGTGTCCCACAGCGCGTTGGCGACCGTCTGATCGTTTATCGATTCAAAGAAACCGTAGAACCCGACGCGGTCCTCATGCTCCTTGTTGTGCATGTCATTCTTGATCGCGCCAATGCGTCCGACCATCTGGCCGTCTGGCGTTCGGGCCGTCCAGTACTGCGCTTCGGCGTGCTGAAAAAACGGATTCTTCGAAGGCGAGAGCAGCGTCTGGACGTCGCGACGCAGCTGGGGCACCCACAACGGATCATCGCGGTAGTGGTCGTACGGGAAGGCGATAAAACGATCGAGACCGCGCCCGTCGGAGACGGGCACGATCTCCACTGCGGTCAGATGACCCCCAACTCTTTTCCGAGGCGGCCGAACACCTCGAGGGCGAGGTCGATCTGTTCGGCCGTGTGGGTCGCCATCAGGCTGGTGCGCAACCGGCACTGCGAGGGCGGCACCGCCGGCGGCACCACGGGGTTCGTGAAGACGCCGGCGTCGAACAGCTTCCGCCAGAAGAGGAAGGTTTTCTCGAGCGGCCCGATCAGCACGGGGATGATCGGCGTCTCGGTCGGACCGATCTCGAATCCGAGTGCGCGCATCCCTTCCTGCAGGCGGCGGGTGTTCCGCCACAGCTGCTCGCGCCGCTCCGGCTCACGCTGCATCACGTGCAACGCCGCGAGGACGCCGGCCGTGTTGGCAGGCGGCAGGGCGGCGGTGAAGATCAGCGGCCGCGAGTGATGCCGCAGGTAGTGGATCACGTTCTCCGATCCCGCCGCGAACCCGCCGATCGACGCGAGCGACTTCGAGAACGTCCCCACGATCAGGTCGACTTCGTCCACCAGGTCGTAATGGGCCGCGGTTCCTTGGCCGTTGGGGCCGAGCACCCCGACTGAGTGTGCGTCGTCGATCGCGAGCGCGGCGCCGTATTTCTGGCAAATGCGGAGGAGGCCGGGGACGTCCGCGATGTCACCTTCCATCGAATAGATGCCGTCCACGATCACCATGCTGCCGGTGCCCTCGGGCAGCTTCTGGAGCTTCCGCTCGAGGCCCGCGAGGTCGCCATGGTTGAAGCGCATGGTCTCCCCATGCGACATCTTGGCGCCATCGACGATCGAGGCGTGGTCCAGCTTGTCCAGGAAGACGACGTCGCTGCGGCCCACGAGGCCCGAAATGACGCCCAGGTTGGCCTGGTACCCCGTCGAGAAGACGAGGCACGACTCCTTATTGAAGAACTCCGCGAGCTCGGCTTCGAGCTGCTCGTGGAGATCGAGCGTGCCGTTGAGGAAGCGGCTTCCGGTGCATCCCGACCCATAGCGCTCGAGCGCCCCACGCGCCGCCGCCAGGACTTCCGGATGATGGGTGAGGCCGAGGTAGTTGTTCGACCCCATCATGATCCGCTCCTGGCCTTCGATGATGACGACCGTGTCTTCGGAGCGGGAGATGGGTTTGAAATAGGGATACAGCCCCGCAGCTTGGACCTCGCGCGCCCGGGTGAAGTTCTTACACTTGTCGAACAGCGCGATATGCTGCAGGGTCTCTGTGCGCAATGAAGCCTCGGGTTGCTATGAGTAAGCGGTGGTACAGCTTAGCCCTGTGGTCTCGAAATGGCAAGGCTCAATGTGAGACCTGCCACAGCTTTCCGGGCCCCAGCAGCCTAGCCTAGATTGCTGCATTCGCGCAGGGTTAGGCCGTTCCTCCCGGAGGTTGATAGTGGTGTCACACGTTGTTCGGAGCCTGGGCGTTACAGTCCTGCTGTGTTTCCTTGTTTCGAATACGTCGGCCGCGCAGGACCAGCGACATCCTCGATGGGAAATCCCCGGATTCGACTTCCGGCGGGACGGCGTGTGGCGCAAGAAAGCCCGCGAGGTCCGCGCGATGCGCGCTCGCCTGCGCACCGCGGGACGTTTCGCCGAGCTCGCCGCGCCGATCGCTGGCGGTGCGCAACTCAGTCAAGCTGCGGGTCCGGGGCCTTCGGCGACACAGATCAACGGCGTGCTCAAGGTCCCCGCCATTCTCTTTCGCTATAAAGACTCGCAGGCGCCGGTATTCGTCGCCGCTGATTTCGATGCCGTGCTCTTCGCCGCAACTCCGACGGGCGGTCGGCCGTACACCTATCGTTCGTTTTACAACCAGATGTCGAACGGCGTGTTCGACATTCAGGGTAAGACCTACGGCTATGCGAGTCTCGACAGCAACGAGGTTTACTATACCGGTGGTACGAACCCAGATTGCGTCGCGGCGAATCCATACGGGTCGAGCAATTGCAACGGGCTCTTCGACGCCATCGCGATCAGCCGGATGCAATCAGCGCTGACGCAGGCGATCGCCAAGCTGGATGCCCAGATCGACTTTTCCCAGTACGTCGATCCCGCGACCGGCATCGTCCCGCTAGTGCTCTTCATGCATGAAGCGATGGGCGGAGAGTGCGGGCCGTCGAGCGCGCCGCAAAACCATTTGTGGGCGCACCGTTATTCGCTGCCGGCCTATCCGACCCAGGATGACTGGCCCGGCCATCCGGGTCAGAAGATCAAGATCAGCGATTACATCCTGCAACCGGCGGTCGGTGGTGCAACCAACTGCAATACTTCGCAGATCATGCCGATCGGTACGGTCGCACACGAGACGGGACATGGGTTCGGCCTCCCCGACTTGTACGACACACAGGGGCCGACTGAGGGCATCGGGCAGTGGGGGCTGATGAGCTCAGGCAGCTTCACTTCGCCGTTGAGCCCCGCGCGCATGGAAGCGTGGTCGCTCAATGAGCTCGGCTGGATCACGCTCGCGCCGCTGACCTCGAACGGCACCTATTCCTTCGATGCCGCGCCCCTGTCGGACACCGCCTATTACGTGAACGTTCAGGGCGCCAACCCACGGGGGGAGTATTTTCTCCTGGAGAACAGGCAACGCCAGCAGTCGGACAGCGCGCTGATTCGAATTCACTGCCAGCGCGCAGGAAATCCTCCCAACTGTGGCGGTGGGCTTCTGATTTGGCACGTGGATCAGACAAAAATGACCCAAGGTGGCAACGCCTTGAACTCAGGGACGCCCCATGGGCTCGAGTTGATGCAGGCCGACGGGTTCGGCAACCTCGACGCTTCGGCATCGGGGAACTCCTGCCCCGCGACGTCGATGTATTTGGGTTGCTCCAATCGCGGCGACGCCGGTGATCCGTTTCCCGGCACAACCGTGAATACGGGCTTCGTTTTTCGCACCAACCCCGCTTCGCTCAAGAATTCGGACGGTTCGTTTTCAGGCGTGGCGATCGATTTCATCAAGCAAGTCATCACGGACCGGACAATGTCGTTCCGGCTGCAGTTCGGTTCTCTCACTGTCGCCCGCGCGAGTGATACCGCCGCGACAATCCAATTCGACGCCGCGACCTACAACGTCTTCCGCGACCTCCTGGACCAAGGGTCGACGCATACCGTGGGTTTCGGTAGCGGCCAGGTGTCGAGCGACGGCCGGACGCGCTGGTATTTTTCGTCCTGGTCGGATGGCGGCGCCATCAGTCACCCCATTACGGGAAGCCTTGGCGGCGGCACGCTGACCGCAAGTCTCGCTCGCCAGTTCAAACTGATTGCCACGGCGACGAGCGGCGGATCGATCACCGCAGACACGGCGATCAATCTCTCCGGCGACTTCGTCCCCGACGGACGCGCGGTGCAGCTCACCCCGATCGATGGCGCGGCCAACTTCTGCGGCTGGACGGGCGATTCGACCACGACGGACTCCGTCATCTCGGTTTCGATGCAGCGGCCGTACACGGTGACGGCAAATTTTGGGACCAGCCCGACCATCACCTCCGCCAACGCGCGGCCGAACGGTGTCATGGGCGCCACCTACGCCGACACGCTGCGCATCTCGGGCGGCGGCGGCGTGACTATCTGGACCGTGACCGGTGGGGCATTGCCGCAAGGTCTCAGTCTCAGCGCAGCCGGCGTGGCGTCGGGGTTCCCGCGACAGAGCGGCAACTTCTCCTACACGGCGACAGTCTCGTCGTGCGACACGACCAGCCGCACATTCACGTTATCGGTGTCGGTGCCGACGCTCGCGACCGCGGACGTGACGGCGCAGCTGCTTGGCCCGACCTCGCCGCTCACTCAGGATCAGATTCGCTACCTCGATTTCCAAGGGAATAACAACGGCGGCTTCGATATCGGAGACTTCCTGGCCTGGGTGAAAGCCACCGGGGCGCCGCTGGGTGCCGCTGCCATGCAAGCGCGACAGCGGAAAGGAGGCCCGCGATGAAACGGCTCTGCGGTGCGGTATTGCTCGTGGGCGTGGTGACGGTCGGGCTCAGCTGCGGAGGGAAGGAACCGACGATGACGGGACCGGGCGAGGTGAAGGTCCGGCTGACATCGCCCAACTCGGGACTCGACTCCGCCATCACCTTCACCATTACCGGCCCGGCGGCGCTGACCAGCGCGGTGCCCGGCGCCGGATTGCGCCTGTTTCAGCAGCCACTCGGCGGGACGTCCACGCGATTTGCGCTGATCGGCCAGCTCAGCACCGGCGCGGTGATCCTGACGATCGGCGTGCAGGATATCAGTGAACTCACCCAATACAGCGGCTCGATCACCGGCGTCGCGCTGCCGAATTACAACCTCCGCCCGCTTCCCGGAGGCTACGCGCTCGCGTTGACGCGCTAGTCGCCGGCTTGCGCCGCCGCTTCTGGCTCCTGTGTCTCCCAGGCACTCGCCAGAATCTCTTCGAGCCTGCGGCGGAGGTCCTGGTAGAGCGCGAGCAACCGGCGGCATTCGTCGGTCAACGTCGTGGCACCGCCGCCGGGTCCACCGGCACGCGATACGACCACGGGTCTGCCGAGTGCCCGCTCCATTTCTTGAATCGCACTCCAGGCCGTGCGGTAACTAATCCCCGCCTCTGCCGCCGCATCCTTGATCGAGCGCACGCGATCCACCGCCTCCAGCAACCGCGCTTCGCGCTCGCCGATGACCGAGACGCCGCGCTTGGTCAGCGTCACGAGCCCGTGGGGAACCAAATCCTCGAATTGCATACGATCCTCCTACCGTCCGGCGACCGCGACGGGCGGGGCGCATTCACCTGCGGCCGGCGCAAATGCCGCCGCGCCGTCAGGCAAGCGCACCGCGAGCAGCCGGGGGCGCCAATTCGCCATCGCCCAGCTGCTGAATCGCATCGCGGCGCTGTCATGCGACGCCGAACGAATCACGTACAACGTATACGGGTTGCCGAGTGCCGTGTCGGCCGTGAACAGCACATGTAAATCGATGCCCGTTAATCGCGTAAACGTGGGCAAGTCGGCGAGCGCGTACGCGGCGCGCTCGTCGGCAATGCGCAGTGTAGCTGCCTGATCTCCACCGGCTTGCACGTACCAGGTATCCTGCGGAACGGCAGGTGCCACACCTGCCGACTTCCACAGCGATAACTCCTTGATGTGAGTACCAGACGAATCCGCGCGCGATATGAAACGGGCCCGTACCGTGGCGATGCGACGCAAAGCCTCCGCCGCATTGGCCGCCGTCGCCACATGCGCCGGATCGGCAGCCGGTCCCACAATCGCGAATCGACTCGTGACGAACGGACAGCGGAGCGCCGCGTGTCCGGGTTCGAGCAACAGCCGCTGTTCGAGACTGGGCGCATGCGTGATGACGACGTCGAGATCCCCCGCGGCTGCCGAGCGAATGATCGTGCCCGACGCACCGACCACGACGCGCACGGGAATCGTCGGATGCAGCGAATCGAGCAGCGCCAGCGCCCCCGATTGGTCGACGGTCGTCGTCGTGCCGAGGCGCAGGGGCGGTGCCTGTGTGCCGCGCGTGCAAGCAGCCTGCACAAAGCAGGCGAGAGCGAGTGAAAGAGTGTGTCGCGTCATGTCGCCATTCCTCCATGCGTATACCCGAGCGGCGAAATCGTTCCAGTCCTTTGGCAATGTCGCAGGCGCGCAACGGGAGAGTTAATTCTTCGTCAGCGCGGCCTCCATCGAGCGGTGATCGTGTTTGCTCTACCCCTCCACCCGTCGCGCATCTATTTTCGTTGCGGGGGGCGGTAGCTCAGTTGGGAGAGCACCTGGTTTGCAACCAGGGGGTCGTGGGTTCGAATCCCATCCGCTCCATACAAAAGCATTAATCCCCAGCGCCCCAGAGGATCGGGGGCCAGGAACAGCGGTCCTCGTCGACGCGCTGCGTCGGCTGATTCAATCCATCCTGGCTTCGGAGACACCATGATCATTGGCTTGCTGATTCCGGCTGTCATCCTCGCCCAAGCACAACAGCCTGCGACGCCGCTGCGCATCGCGGCGAGCAGCCTTGCGTCGGTGGAGGTACATCTCAACGCACGCCGCATCGGTAATCAGTGGTACGAAGAAGATGCGAGCCTGTCCGGCCCGTCGCGCATCGCCATCTCGTACGGTCAGCCGCACGCCCGCGGCCGCAAGATCGAAGGCGGCCTGATCCCGATCGATACGGTCTGGCGCTTCGGGGCAAACATGGCGACGACGCTCCATACCGATCTCAACATCACTCTGGGCGACATGAAGCTGCCGCAGGGCGATTATTCGCTCTTCATCCTCTACACCCGCACGGGCTACGCATTGATCGTGAATCGCGGCACGGGTCAGTGGGGCACCGACCGCGATCCATCCAAGGACATCGGGCGGATCCCGCTGGCGAGCCGCACCATGGCGGAGCCCGAGCCTTCACTATCGATTTATCTCGTCCCCGATGCGCCGGACCCCCGGACGGGGTATGCCGACCTCCGCGGTACGCTGCGCATCAAGTGGGGTACCACGGAATTGACGACCAACTGGCGAGTGGACCAGTGAGCGACGAGCGGTATCCGATCGGCAAGTTCACACCCGTGAGCGCGCTCTCGACGGCAGAGCGGGTTGCGGCGATCGAGCAGGTCACCGCCGCACCGGCAAACTTTCGGCGCGCGGTGGCCGGCCTCGACGACTCGCAGCTCGACACGCCATACCGGACCGGGGGGTGGACCGTGCGCCAGGTGGCGCATCATCTCCCCGACAGTCACATGAACGCGTACATGCGCTTCAAGTGGGGCCTGACGGAGCAGAATCCGGCGATCAAGACCTATGAAGAGAAGGACTGGGCGATGACGCCGGAGACGCGCGCTCCGATCGCGATGTCGCTCGATCTGCTGGCGGCGCTGCATACCCGTTGGGTCACGCTGTTGCAAGCGATGTCGCCGGCCGATTTCGCGCGCACGATCAAACACCCCGAATGGGGAACGCCGTCGCTCGACACGATGCTGGCGCTGTACGCGTGGCACGGCCGGCATCACACGGCGCACGTCACCGCACTGCGGCAGCGCCTGGGATGGGGCGACTGATGGTCGATTTCGCCGACGACGATCTGGATGAGGACTTTCCGCTCGGCGACGGGACCGCGGACACTGAGGGGATCGTGATGTGCCCCTACTGCGGCGAGCCGAACGAAATCGGCATCGACGCGGGCGGAGGCGCTAATCAGGATTACGTCGAAGACTGCCAGGTTTGCTGTCGGCCATGGCGTGTGACCGTCGTCTACGATGACGAGGGGAGCGCCCAGATCTCAGCCTCACCGCTCGATGAGTGAATCCCTCCCCCCCTCCGAAGATCTAACCCCAACGATTCTCGCACTCCCGGCTCTGCTCCATTACTCTCATCACCGATGGCTGCAATCCTATTAGTAGATGACGAAATGGACACCCGCCTGGCCCTCAGGGACTTCCTGACGGAGGCTGGGTTTGTCGTTCATACGGCTCGTGACGGTCAGCACGCCCTGCATGTGCTCGAGAAGATGGACCCGCCCGATCTGATCCTGCTCGATTACAAGATGCCGGTGATGGACGGGAAGCAGTTCCTGGCGGTCCAGCGGACGATTCCCCGGCTGCAGGGGATTCCGGTGGTGATCCTCTCGGCGGCAACGCGAGAATGGTCCGGCGCGCACCTCGAGGTCGAAGAGGTCCTGTCGAAACCCGTCGACCTCGAGCTGCTGCTGGTTACCGTGAACAAGATTTTCGCGAATCGTTCATAGGGCCGCTGCGTAGCGGCGCGCCACTTCTTCCCAGTTGACCACGTTCCACCAGGCCGTCAGGTACTCCGGGCGGCGGTTCTGGTACTTGAGGTAGTAGGCGTGCTCCCAGACATCGACGCCGAGGATGGGGACCTTCCCGTCCATCAGCGGGCTGTCCTGATTCGGCCGGCCGCCGATTTCGAGCTTGCCGTTGGCGACCGTCAGCCACCCCCAACCACTCCCGAACTGCGTGATCGCGGCGTTGGAGAGCTGCTCCTTGAATTTCGCGAATTCGCCGAACGTGCGTCTGATGGCGTCGGCGAGCTTGCCGGTCGGTTCGCCGCCGCCGCCTTTGCCGGCCGGGGCCATGATCGTCCAGAACAACGAGTGATTGTGATGTCCACCGCCGTTGTTGCGAACGGCCGTGCGAATGTCGTCGGGGATGGAATTAATGCCCCGCAGCAGATCGTCGATGCCCTTGTCGAGCAGCTCGGGATGCTTGTTCAGGGCGTTGGTCAGATTGGTGATGTAAGCCTGATGATGTTTGCCGTGGTGGATCTGCATCGTTTGCGCGTCGATGTACGGCTCGAGGGCCGCGAAATCGTACGGCAGCGGCGGAAGTCCGTGTCGCGTCTCGGGCGTAACCGTGCGTTGTTCTTTTACCTGTGCCATCGCCATTATCCTGAGAAGTTTGGTTTTCAAACCCCGCATTGCGCGGCACAGTTCCCCCCATATCTTGGCTGCGCGGACGTGCTGTCCTCTCCCACAACAGGAGGCGCTCGTGGCGGAGTTCCTGCTGCGCTGGTTCCATTACCTGGGCGGCATTACGTGGATCGGGCTGCTGTACTATTTCAATTTTGTACAAGGCCCGTTCATGGCCGAGGCGGACCCCGGTGCAAAAAGCACCGCGACGCAAAAGCTGCTGCCGCGCGCGCTGTCCTGGTTCCGCGGCGGCGCCATCGTCACGTTCTTGACTGGCGTCCTCATCATCGCGAAACGCTTCGGCGAATCACCGCTCGGCGCCGCCGCATGGTCGACGCCGTGGGCGATCACGATTCTCACCGGCGCGCTGTTCGGCACGCTGATGTTCTTCAATGTCGTCCTCGTCATCTGGCCCAAACAGCAGATCGTCATCGCCTCGGCGAAGGCGGCCGCGTCGGGGGGGCAGGCGAATGTGGCGGCGCCGGTGGCTGCGCGACGCGCGTTCCTCGCCTCGCGCACCAACGTCGTGTTCTCGATTCCGATGCTGTTCTTCATGGGCGCGGCATCGCACTTCACGTTGCCGGGGGGCGGGAATCACGCCCTGTACTGGGCGACCGTCATCGCCGTGGCGGCCCTCCTCGAGGTCAATGCGCTCGCCGCGACGACCGGCACCACCACGAAGCCGATTGAAAAGATCCCGGGTGTGATCGTCACGGGATTCGTCGTATGGGCCGTCGTGTACGCGCTTGCCCGGGCGTTCCTATCGCCCTGATCGGCTAACGGATGGCGTCGGTCACAATCCGCCGGCTGAGCAAAGTCTTCGACGGCGGCGTGCAGGCTTTGCACGAGCTGGATCTCGAGGTGCGGGACGGGGAGTTGCTCGTGCTCCTCGGCCCGTCGGGATCCGGCAAGACAACGGTGCTCCGCTGCGTCGCGGGATTGGAAGAGCCGACCACGGGTGACGTCGTGATCGGCGAGCGCGTGGTGACGCACGCTCCGCCTGCCGAGCGCGACGTCGCGATGGTGTTTCAAACTCCTGCGCTCTACCCCCACCTCACGGTCCGCGACAACATCGCCTTCCCACTCGAGCTCCGCAGCGTGGCGGATGCCCAGATCGCCCGGCGCGTGCTCGAGGCCGCGCAGCGCCTGGGGCTGGAGAGCGTGCTCGATCGCCTGCCGGCGCAGCTGTCGGAGGGACAACGCCAACGTGCCGCTCTCGGTCGGGCGATCGTTCGCGGTCCGCAAGCCTTTCTCCTCGACGAACCGCTGTCCCGGCTGGACGCGCCGCTCCGCATCGAGCTGCGCGGCGAACTGCTGGCGCTGCACCGGGCCCTCGGTGCGACGATGATCTATGTGACACACGATCAGACCGAAGCGATGACGATGGGCCAGCGCATCGCCGTGCTGCACGAGGGACGGCTGCGGCAGGTCGGCACGCCCGAAGATGTGTACCAGCGTCCTGCTGACGTGCACGTCGCGCGTTTTATCGGCACGCCGGGGATGAATGTGCTCCAAGGACGGGGAAGAGGGACGGGGGAAGAGGGAAGGGTCATCGAAGCGGGAAGCCTGATCATCCCCGTCGAGCTGTCCACCTATGAAGGTGAGCTGCAACTCGGCATCCGTCCGGAGTTCGTGGGCCTCTGCGCCGTCGACAAGGGGGTGGGCAACGCGGACGTGCTGGTTGTCGAGCCGCTCGGAAGCGAAACGCTGGTTCGCTTGAATTCGGGGGGCCAGGCTCTTGTCGCGCGCCTGCCCGGCTTCGCCGAGGTGCGCGTCGGGACGCGCGTCGGCGTCAAAGTCGATCGGCGCCGGCTGTATCTGTTCGATGCCGCGGGAGCGCCGCTCGCATGAGCTCGCGCCTCTGGGCGGCTGGGGCCACCGCGGCGGCGACGGTCGCTGCCGTCCTGGTCCTCGTCGTGGTCACGACCGCTCAGCGGCGCTACGAGCGGGCGTTCGCGCTCCGTATGGCGGCGACCACGGCGGCCTACGTCGCGGCCGTCACACCGCCGCCGCCGCCGCCGCCCTCGCCACGGCGCGTGCCCCGCGGTCGGCGGCGTGCAGCGGTGCCCGCGCCTGCGCCTCCACCAGCTCCCGCGCCGCAATCGCCCGCGGCGCGCAGCTATGATCTGCCCTCACTGCTCACCCAGGCTCATGCGCTCCGTACGCTTCCCGGCTGGTCGTCCGATGTCGAGGTCTACTTCGGCACCGCGCCGCTGGTGGATGCGACGGCACCACCGCTTTCTCCTGACGATCTGCCGCATCTCGCTGCCGGCGGGCGTTGGCGCGATGGTGCCGCGCTCGTCCCGCTCAACGACCGCGCAGGACAAGAAGTCGTGGGTGCTGTTGCAGTGCGGCCTCGACCTGTGCCACACGGTCCGCTTCCCGGCGGCCTGGGATTCGCGTTCCCAGCGGCGATCGTCGCCGTCGGCGCGGCCGCCACGATCGCGTTCCGCCAGCACTCGCTGCGCCGTGGCGGCTACGTGGGCGCGGCCCTGCTGCTCGCGCTCGCCGGCTATCTCGACGTCTGGGCGGCGGCGCGCCAGAGCACTGACCGCTGGCTGGTGGACACGCGTCGCTTGCTCACGGAGGCGGCGACCCGGCTACCACCGCCGCGCGCGCGTGTGGCCATCACCGATCTCGCGGCGATGGTCCGCGATGGGGAGATCGTCGTGGGCGAGCCGGCGGAGTCGGCGCCGCGCCGCGTGCGGATTGACGGTGAGCAGCGGGCAGTCGTGGCCGTGCTGATCGGGCCGGGCCGCTGGATCGAGCTCCGCTCCGTACCGGCCGAAGCCGAGGCGCCAAAGTGGTTGATCCTGCTGCTGCCGGGTGCGCTGCTGGGCCCGCTCGCAATCATGGCGCTGCGCTGGGCCGAGCGGACGCCGGTGCGCAGCCGGCGCGAAACCGTGATGGCGTGGGGCTTCCTGGCGCCGGCGGCGCTGCACCTGCTGATGTTCACGGTCGGTCCGGCGATCTACGCCATCTATCTCGCCAGTCTCGCGAACTTCCGTGCGCTGGTGCGCGATCCGTTGACCTGGAATTCGTTTGTCACGAGCGCGGCGTATGCGCTGTACGTCCCGATATCCATCGCGCTCGCGCTCGCCGTGGCCCTGGCCGTACATCGCTACCGGGAGCGGGGGGGATGGGGGAGGCGTCTGGTCAGCGTGGCTTTCCTGCTCCCCTACGTCTCGTCGGTCGTGGCGATCGCGTTGCTCTGGCAGGCGACCTATCATGCCGGTTCGCTCGGGTTGGGACGCCCCGACTGGCTCAGCAATTCGCACACTGCGCTACTCGCCCTGATGCTCGTGTCCATCTGGGCGCACGTGGGCGGCCAGATGCTGGTGTTCCTCGGCGGACTGGACGCGATTCCGCAGGCGTACCTCGATGCGGCCCTCGTCGACGGAGCGGGGGCGTGGCGCCGCTTCTGGCGCGTGACGCTGCCGCTACTCCGACCCGTGACGTGGTTCGTGTTCCTCACCGGTGTGATCAGCGCGCTGCAGATGTTCACCCTCGTGTTCGTGGTCACCCAGGGCGGCCCGTTCCCATTGCATGCGACCGACGTCGTGGTTCATCGCATCTACCGCACCGCGTTTGGACCGCAGGCCCTGGGCATGGCGAGCGCGCTCGCACTGATGCTTGGCATCGTCCTGCTGATTTTCCGGTGGCCGCAGCTCAAGCTGGTTCGCAGGCAGGAGCGCCATGCGTAGGGTCCTGCTGGGCGCACTGGGCGTCGTGATGGTCGCTCCCTTCCTCTATATGATGTCGGTCTCGTTCATGGGTGAGGGCGAGTTGCTGCGCTGGCCGCCGGCGTTGCTTCCCGCGTCCCCCACGACCGGCAACTACGCCGCGGCGTTCCAGGCACTGTCCTACACGCGCGTGCTCCTGAACACGGCGATCCTCGCCGGTTGTGTCATGGTCGGCCAGGTGCTCACGAGCGCGGCCGCGGGATATGCGTTTGCCCGGATGCGGTTTCCTGGCCGTGATAGGATCTGGACGTCGTTGCTCGCCATGTTGGCGATCCCAGCGATCGTGCTCCTGATTCCTCGTTATCTGATCATCGACGCACTCGGCTGGGTGGACACCTATCCGGGACTCATCTCCACGGAGCTCGTTTCGGTGTGGGGCATCTTCCTCATGCGGCAGACGTTTGTGATGCTGCCGCGTGATGTGGAGGACGCAGCCCGCCTGGATGGTGCAGGGGAGTGGACGCTGTTCTGGCGTGTCGCGCTTCCGCTTGCGCGGCCGGCGGTGGGGGCTGTGGCGGTGCTCGCGTTCATGGACCAATGGCGCAACTTCCTCTGGCCGCTGGTCGTCACCCGCACGCCCAGGATGGAAGTCGCCGAGGTCGCGCTGGCGCATTTCCACACCGCGTACGCCGCCAACTGGCCGTATCAAATGGCCGCCGCGGTCCTCGTGACGCTACCCGCACTCGTGGTGTGTCTGTTGGCCCAGCGGTACGTGATGCAGGGAGTGCGCTTCACAGGCGCGCGCGTTCGGCTCTAGCAGCTTCGCTGCCGCAAATCCCACCGTTTCCAGAGCGCTGCAACACCGTTGCGCCCACGTGTCAGCGGAATCGTGGCGTCGCGCCTCGCCACAGCGGATTCATCTGTGGCTCGGAAGTTGCGAAGGAAGTAGCGAGCGATCGCCGGTCTAGGCGCCCCGTGCTGCACTTCGCAGCAACCAGGACGCGTCGAGAGCGTCACAGCGGGCGCAAGCGTCAGGAGTAAGCACGTGGGCCGGTCCATCATACCAACGTTGGTTGCGCTGGGAGCTCTGACTACGACGCTCGCCGCGCAATCGAATACTGCACAAGCGGATAGCGCGCAAGCGACCAAGGGCTCGCAGCACGCCATCGGGTTCGGTCTGGTGGCGACGCTCGGTGCGAATTGGCAAATCGAATCGGCCGAGATCGGCTACGTGCACCGGCCCGCCCGTGGCGTCGCCGCCGTCGGGATCGCCGCGCGTCTCGGCACGTTCATGAACGAGAGCGCGATGATCGGCGGGAATCAGGGCTTCGTGTTCGCTACCACACTGTCCGTCCGGACACGCATGAAGTCGATTGCACAGTTCGGAGCCGACGAGCACGGCACGGGCATCGGCTTCGATCTGACCTTGGAGCTCAGCGGCTACCTTGCTGCAAGCTCGCCGATGACGCTGGGCTCCCGTTGGCTGGGGGTCTCCATGCTCCCCGCGTTCAGCGTCGGCAGCGGCAGCGCCCCGCATTTCGCGATTGTGATCGGCCCCACCGCGTTCTTTACCAGCGGGAAGCCGGTTATGCGTGGTCTGCTCGCGTTCCGCGGTGAGGCGCCGCTGGCGCGCCGGGAGCGGCATCCCTAGGTTAGCGACCTTATGGTCGCGCCGACGCTGACCTCGGACCATCCCGGTCTCGAGGTTCTCGCCGAAGTCGCCAAGGTGCTGGCCGCAGGCCGGCCTGCCGAAGAAGGGCTGGCAGGGGTCGTCGGCGTGCTGCGCCGGGGCCTCGCGTTGCGCCGTTGCCGTCTCTGGCTGCGTTCGCCCGACGGCTCCCGGTTTGTCCCAATCACGAGTCCTGAGGACGAAGCACAGCTCCCCGGGTACGCCGCCGCGGTCGCCGGTTGGGTGGCCCAGGGACCGCACCGCGAATCGGTCGCGGGCGGCACGCTGCTGCGTCTGCCGCTGGTCCACGAGGACGAAGCCCTGGGCTGTTTCGAAGGCATCATTCCCGAGGGTCGCTACGAGCGCATGGCCCACGACGTGTTGGTCGTGGTGGCACAGATGCTTGCGCCGGTGCTCGCCGCGCACGAGCTGTCCCAGGACCTGGCTTCGGAGGTCGCCCTGCGCACCCGGGAGCTGGAAGCGCAGCGCAACTTCGCCGCCCGCATCATCGACTCCCTGCCCGTTGGCCTGTACGTGATCGATCGCGGGTACCGCATTCGCGCCTGGAACCGCAAGCGTGAGGCCGGGACGCAGGGTGTGTCGCGCGAAGAAGCGCTGGGGCGCGAGGTGTTCGAGGTCCTGGACCGTCAGCCCCGCGAGCTGCTCAAGCTCGAGTTCGACCGGGTGTTCGCGACGGGCGAGATCCAGACCGTCGAGATGGACTCGCAGACGACCGGCGAAGCGCGTCATTATCGCATCACCAAGATCCCGATGCGGCTGGACGGGGAGGACATCTCGCACGTCATCACCATCGGCGAAGACGTCACCGCCTGGCGGCAAGCGCAGCAGCGACTCGGGCAAAGCGAGAAGTTGGCGGCGGTCGGGCAGCTGGCGGCCGGCGTCATGCACGAGATCAACAATCCCCTCGCCACGATTCTCGCGTGCAGTGAGGCGCTCAGTCTCCGCACCCCTGATTTGCCCGAGCCGGAGCGCCCGGCGCAGGAGGAGTACCTGCGCATCATCGATACGGAGGTGCAGCGCTGCCGCCGGATCGTCGACGGGTTGCTCGACTTCTCGCGGCCCAAGCAGAGTGCGCCCAAGGTCGCGGCCGACATCAATGCGATCATCGAGCAGACGCTCTTCCTCCTGAAGCACCATGAGCGCTTCAAGTGGCTCACGATCGAACGGCAGCTCGAGCCCGGCCTGCCGCAGTTCCCGGCCGACGCGGAACGGCTGGTGCAGTGCTTCATGGCGCTGATGCTGAACGCGATGGATGCGATGAACTCGCGCGGCGTGCTCACAGTCCACACGCACCGCAATCCGCAGCGCAGCGACGAAATCATGGCGGAGTTCATCGATACCGGCACCGGCATCCGGCAGGAAGACTTGCCCAAGATTTTCGAGCCGTTTTTCACGACCAAGCCGCAGGGCCGGGGCACGGGCCTCGGTTTGTCGGTGGCCTACGGCATCGTCGAGGAGCATCGCGGCCGCATCGAAGTAGAATCGCAGATGGGCGTGGGGACCAACTTCAAGGTGTTCCTTCCGGTCGGATGAAAATCCTCGTCGTCGAGGACGACAAGACGGTAGGAGACTACGTCCGTCGCGGTCTCGACGAGGCGGGGTACCACGTCGAGCTCGTGGGGGACGGCGACGAAGGGCTGCGGCGCGCCAGCGGGCGAGGCGCGAACTACGACATCATGGTCCTCGATCTCCGCTTGCCGAAAGTTTCCGGCATCGACGTGTTGCGCACCCTGCGTGATCGCGGCGTCGGCTTGCCCGTCCTGGTGCTGACGGCGCAGGACTCTGTGGACTTCAAGGTCCAGGCGCTGCGGATGGGCGCCGATGACTACGTGACGAAGCCGTTCGCGTTCGAGGAGCTCCTCGCGCGGGTCGAAGCCCTCGGACGCCGGCCGAAGGCGATCGCGCCGCCCACGCTGAAGGTGCATGGGCTGCTGCTCGACACGGGCAGCCGGGAGGTGACGCGGGACGGCAAGCGCATCGAGCTCACGCCGAAGGAATACGCCGTGCTCGAGTACCTCATGCGGCATCAGGGACGGGTGATGTCGCGCACGCTGATCACCGAGTACGCCTGGGATTACCACTTCGATCCCGGCACGAACATCGTGGACGTCGTCATTACACGGCTGCGCAAGAAGATCGATCACGGCAAGGAACCGAAACTGATCCACACCGTGCGCGGCGTAGGATACGTGGTGCGGGCGTAACCGTGCAGAGTATCCGCGCGCGGATGACCGTTTGGTACGCTACCGCGCTCATCCTCAGCATCGCCATCTTTGCGGTAGTCCTCTATTTCGCGCGCCGCAGCGCCACCTACCAGGATCTCGATCGCCGCATCCAGTCGGAAGCTGACCTGACCGCGGGCATTCTGGCCGAGAGCTATCACGCGCGCGGCGTGCTCGTGGAGAAGGACACGGCCGGGCGGCCGGTGCTGACGCAGGAAGTCGCGGCGGTCCTGGAGGTCGTGCCTGATTTTCTGCTCGTGACGAGCCGTGACGGGCGCCTGTTGTTCGCATCGCCCGATGCGCGCGCGCTCACGTTCACCGAGTTCGAGCAGCTCAACGCCATTACTCGACCGCCGGCCACCGGCGACTCGCACCTGCCTGGTCGCTTTCGGATCGAGCCCAACGGACCGACCCTGCATTACATCGTGCGGGCGGTGCCGGACGCGGGCGGTCAGTTCGGCGCCATCTTCGCGGGCGCCAATACGCGCTCGGCGGAGCTGCAGATCGAGCAGCTGCTGCTGACGATCGTGATCGCCTTCTTCGTGGGGGTCGTGCCCGCGATTCTGGTCGGCGGCTGGATCGCGGGCCGAGCGCTCGAGCCGGTGGACCGGATGATCACGGAGGTGCGGGAGATCACCGACGGCCGGAGCCTGCACCGGCGCCTCGCCGTGCCCATGGAGCGCGACGAGCTCGGCCGGCTGGCCGAGACACTGAATCAGATGATGACCCGCCTGGAACGGAGCTTTGCGGCGCTGCGGCGCTTCACGGCCGACGCAAGCCACGAGTTGAAAACGCCACTCACCGTCGTGCGCGCTGGCGTCGAGCGCGCGATCACGCGCCCGGACATGCCGCCCGAAACGCTCGCCGCCCTGGAGGAGACGCTCCAGGAAGTGAACCGAATGACGGAGCTGCTGGAATCGTTGCTCACCCTGGCCCGCGCCGACGAGGGCCGCGCCGATTTGCACCGCGAAGCGGTCGATCTACGCGACATCATCGCCGAGGCGGGGGAGACGGGAGAGCTGCTGGCCGAGCACGCCGGCGTTGGCATTGAGATCCGACTCCCACCCAAGCCACTCGTCCTCGCCGTGGACCGCAGCCGCATCCGCCAGCTCGCGCTCAACCTCATCGAGAACGCGGTGAAGTACACGCCGCGGGGCGGGCAGGTCTCGGTGGAGCTGGGAGGGAACGACGGGCGGGCCGTATTCACGGTGGCCGACACCGGCATCGGCATCGCCCCGGGTGACTTGCCGCACGTCTTCGATCGCTTCTGGCGCGCCGACTCCGCGCGTACCCGCACGAGCGAGCGAGCCGGCACCGGCCTCGGCCTCGCGATCTGCAAGTGGATCGCCGAAGCGCACGGCGGCACGATCGAGGTGCAGAGCCGCCCGGGGCGGGGCACCACGTTCACCGTGGGGTTGCCGCGCGGGTAGATCCCCATCCGGTTGTCACCATTCCGTAATTGACGTGCAAGTACCGGGTCACCGGTCGTCGGTATTTCTCAGATGCACACTCAGCTGAGAGCCGACCATGTACGATGACCTGGCGCGAACTCAGAATCCCACCCCGCTCGAGTGGTTCGTCGTACACGCGGTGATTCCCTCCGTTCTCGTGACCGCCGCTTTCCATTGGAATTCTCCCATCGCTACGGCGGCGGCGACTGCGCCGACATCCGGCCGGCGCGCCTGGGAGGCGCGCGAATCGAAGCCTGGATCACGATCGGCATTGATGTCAAACCTCTGGAGGTACCATGAAAGCCTTCAGCTCCATTGCTTCCATAACTCTCCATGTCGCCCTGGGTGCCGCAGTGTTATTCGGCACAGCCAAGGCGGGACGGTCGGATCCCCCTCGGCCGATAGAGCACACGATCGTCTTTCAGCCGGCATCTTCTGTCGAGCGAGATGGTGGCGGGCTCTCGCTCCCTGGTCCCATCACCGTGGTGCCACCGGACTTGGGGACCATCTCAGTCTCAATGCCGCTGCCCAAAACTGGTGCGCCAATGCCGACGTTGTCGCCGATCTATTCCGGTGCCGTGAACTCGCCGGGCGCGGGACAGCCCGGAGGCCTGGGCGACTTGCTCACTGAAGAGCACGCCGAGGTCCTGACCGGCCCGCTGCCCGTTTATCCCGATCTGCTGCGCCAGGCTGGAGTCCAGGGCAGGGTCGTGCTCGAGGCGGTCGTCGACACCACGGGCCGCGTGCTCGCGCAATCGATCTCGATCGTCTCAGGGACTAATCCCAGTTTCGTTGCGTCGGCGCGCCAGGCGCTGCTAGCCACCCTGTTTCGCCCAGCAATGGTGGGCGGAAAGCCAGTCCCGATGCGGGTTCGCATCCCGTACCAATTCGCGATTAGGAACGGGATGGGACGTGTTCGCTGAGTGGGCAGTCGAAGGCTCATCCGGCTGTCATCGTTTTGTAATCTTCGGCCTACTAGCGGGCATAATGCGACGGGTACTATTACTAAGCGAACCAGTCCACCAGTCTGGAAGGAGTCAGCGGTGTTTGACCACCTGATCGAGTCCAGTCGTAAGACGAACAAGAAGGGTGCGTTTGGTCTCGGTTTCGCATCGCTCCTGGGACACAGCGTGATCGTCCTGGCCGCCGTGGTCGCGACACTGACCGCGGGTGAGAAGAAGAACGAAGAGGCGATCGACACGGCGATGGTCTTCCTCAATCAGGAAGAACAAAAGAAGCCGGAAGAGCAGCCCCCTGTGGTCGACGTACCACAGCTGAAGGGCTTCCAAACCGTCGTCGCGCCGACGGACATTCCGACGAACATTCCGCCGATCAATTTGCAGCAGCACTTCGATCCCAAGGACTACACGGGCACGGGCGTCGAAGGCGGTATCGGCACGGGCATCGTGCCGTCGTCCGATCAGGTATTCATGGAGTCGGTCGTCGAAGAGCGCCCCGAGCTGCTGACCCGCCCGCCGCTGCAGTATCCGGATCTCCTGCGCCAGGCAGGTGTGCAGGGCCGCGTGCTGGTGCAAGCGATCATCGATACATCGGGTCGCGCCGAGCCCCCGTCGGTGAAGGTGATTCAGAGTCCCAATCCGGGCTTCGACCAACCCGCCAAGAACTTGGTTCTGAAATCGCTGTTCCGTCCCGCGCGCGTGCACGGGCGAGCTGTTCGGGTGCTGATCAATTTGCCCATCGACTTTTCGATCAAGAGATAGGGGAAAGACACAATGAGTTACGGAGCGCTATTCTCATCGATGGGGCCGTTCGCCAAAGGCATTGTCATCGTGATGTTCATCATGTCGGCCTGGTCGTGGGCGGTCAGCATTTCCAAGCAACTCTACCTCAGGAAGTCACAGAAAGAGACGCGCAAATTCGCGCCTGAATTCTCGCGCTACCTGCAGGAAGAACAGCTGGACGGCGCGATCGCGCTAGCGGAAAAGAACAAGAAGAGTCACGTCGCACGCGTGCTGGGCGAGGCGCTCGCCGAGGTGAAGCCGCTGCTCCGCGACCGGGCTACCATCACGGCCGCCGACATCAACTCCGCCGAGCGCGCCGTCGAACGGCAGATGCTCATCATCACCGCCGAGCTGAAACGCGGTCTCGGCATTCTGGCGACGACCGGCGCGACCGCACCGTTCGTCGGCTTGCTCGGCACGACGATGGGTATCGTGACCGCGTTCCAGGGCATGTCGGCGTCAGGCGGCTCCGGCTCGCTCGCCGCGATCACGGGCGGCGTCGCTGAAGCGCTCATTACCACGGCGTTCGGTCTGATCGTCGCGATTCCGGCGGTGTGGTTGTACAACTACTTCGCAACCAAGATCGACTTCCTCACGGTCGAGATGACCTACACGTCGAAGGAGCTGATCGACTACCTCATCAAGAGCGTCGGCAGCGAGTTCGGCCGGTCGATCTTCACCAAGGAATTCCAGACGCAGAAGGCGTCGCAGACCAGCGGCCCCATCAAGGGATAACGCACCATGGCGATTGGTGGCGGGAAGAGAACGGAAGGCGCGGTCGCGGCGAACATCAACGTCACGCCGATGATCGACGTGATGTTGGTGCTGCTGATCATCTTCATGATCGTCACGCCGGCGATCACCGCCGGCTTCCAGGCATCGATTCCGCGCGCCAAGAATCCCGACGCGCGCGAAGAAGGCGAAGGCGAGATCCGGCTGGGCATCGACAAAGACGGGAAGTTCTATCTCGATATCACCGGGGCGAGCGGCAAGTACACCGGCCCGCGCTCCGTCAGCGACGCTGATTTGCCAACCCAGCTGACTGCGCTGTACGCCAACCGTACCGTCGACAAAATCCTGTATCTCCGCGCCGACGAGGGGATCGAGTACTCGCGCGTACAGCAGGCGCTCGAGATCGCCCGTAAGGCCGGAGTGCGCGTGGTCGGCGCCATCGCCGAGCAAGAACGCTCGGCGCATCCGGAAAGGCATTAACCGATGCAAAGCGGTGGATCGGGCGGCGGGCTCAGCTCCGACATCAACGTCACGCCGATGATCGACGTGCTGCTCGTGCTCCTCATCATTTTCATGATTACGCTGCCGCTGTCACGGCGGGAATTCGACGTGCAGGTTCCGCCAGAACAGAAGCAGCAGCCCAAGCAGAAGCAGACGCAGAGCGATCAGATCGTGCTCGAGCTGGCTCCAGACGGCTCGTACTCGATCAACCGGCAGCCGGTCGCCTTCGACCAGCTGGATGCCAAGTTCCACGAGCTGTACGACCAGCGGCCCGCCAAGCTGCTCTTCATCAAGGCGGCGCCGAACCGGAAGTACGGCGACATTGTCAAGGCGATGGACGTGGCGCGCGGCGCGGGCGTGCAGGTGATCGGATTCACGCCGGCCGAGGCGGGGGCTGCCGCAGCGCATTGATGCGGGCGTAGCGCGTAACAATTGCGGGGCGCGGGCACTGAAACCGAGCCCCGTTTTTCTTTCTAGTGTATCTATAGATCGTGCCTCCCACTTCGCGACCAGTCTTCGACAGCTACGCGCTCCCGCTCCCGCAGCGGCGGGAAGGGTCGGCGGCCGCCCTGTCGTTCGCCGTGCACGTCGCGATCGCTCTGCTCGTGTTCTGGCGTGGCGCTGCGCTGTTCGAGGGCGGGGGTGGGGGTGGTGCGGGCCCGCGCGGTGGCGGTGGGGGCGGCGGTCGTCCCGCGGTCAGTTGGTTCGCGCTTCCTACGCCGCCTGCGTCGCACGCTGAAGCGGTGGCCGCTCCGCAGGCGCCGGCCGTCACCGTGCCGACGGTTGCCCCAGTCACGGCACGGGTGAAGATCGACAGGCCCGCCCCCACCCTCGTCGTGATGACCCCGCCCGCTGCGGTTGTGGGGACGGGCGATGGAACGACGGGTGGGCCGGGACAGGGACCGGGGTCGGGCGGGGGCACCGGGACGGGCAGCGGGACCGGGACCGGCGCGGATGCGGGTCCTGGCTCGGGTGGGAGCGCGAGTGATATCTTCGGGCCCACGCCGCTCTTGGTACCAAATGTCCCCGCGGGCGCGCCTCCCGAAGAAAAGCGGAAGCACGAGGTCCGGTTCTGGATTCGGGCGGACGGGCGTGTGACAAGGATTGAGGTGACTCCCCCGATCAGGGATTCTGGCTACCGTCGCGTATTCATGGACACCATGAAGAGTTTTGTGTTTAGTCCGGCGAAGACTCGGGACGGGCGCCCAATCGATTACCAATACAGCATCGTCGTCTATCCGTAACATCACGGCTCAAACCGAAGGCAGGGCAATTCGTGCGGCAGCTTTTTAAGCGGAAGCCGATCTCGGAGCTTCTGGTCGGCGAGCTCGAAACGCCGCAGTCGCTGAAGCGCGTCCTGGGCGCTGGCGATCTCATCATGCTGGCGATCGGCGCCGTCATCGGCGCTGGGATCTTCGGTGCGATCGGCACCGCGGCCGCCGGGCAGACCGACGCGGCGGGACACATGGTGCGCGCCGGCGCCGGTCCGGCCCTGGTCTTTTCGTTCCTGCTGCTGGGCGTCTGCTGCGCGCTCGCCGGCCTCTGCTACGCCGAACTGGCCGCCATGATTCCCCAGGCGGGGAGCGCGTACGCGTATTCCTACGCGACGCTCGGCGAGCTGATTGCCTGGATCATCGGCTGGGACCTGATTCTCGAGTACGCGGTGGGGAACGTCGCCGTGGCGATCTCCTGGGGCGACTACTTCAAGTCGTTTCTCGGCGCGTTCGGCGTGCACCTCCCCGATTTTCTGACGACCGGTTATCGCACCGCGCTGCTCAGCGCTGATCCCGCGACTCACGGCCTGCTCGACACCGCCCCCCACGTCGCCGGGATTCCGATCCTGATCAACGTGCCCGCGTTCGTGATCGTCGGCCTGATCACCTGGCTGCTGTTGCTTGGCGTGCGCGAGAGCGCGCGCACCAACAACGTGCTCGTGGTGATCAAGCTCCTGGTGCTTGGCTTGTTCATCGTGGCGGGGCTGACCCATATCCACGCGGAGAACTACACGCCGTTTTCCCCCAACGGCTGGCGCGGCATCCATCAGGGTGCGGCGATCGTGTTCTTCGCCTACATCGGGTTCGATGCCATTTCGACGGCCGCGGAGGAGACGAAGAATCCGCAGCGGAACCTCCCCATCGGGATCCTCGCTGGGCTCGCGATCTGCACGCTGATCTACGTGATCGTCGGCGCGGTCCTCACGGGCATGGTGAAGTACAGCGACCTCGGCGTGGCCGACCCGCTCGCCAAGGCGCTCGATGTCGCCGGGTACAAGACGGTCGGCTGGATCGTCTCGCTCGGCGCGATCGTGTCGATGTCGGCGGTGCTGCTCGTCTTTCAGTACGGGCAGCCACGCATCTTCTTCGCGATGGCGCGCGACGGCTTGCTGCCGCCCTGGGCGGCGAAAATCTCAGCGAACCGTCGGGTGCCCTATATCACCACGATCGTCACCGGCGCATTCGTCGCGCTCTGGGCGCTGATCGGCGATGCGAACGAGACCTACAACCTGACGAATATTGGGACGCTGTTTGCCTTCGCGCTCGTATCGGCAGGCGTGTTTGTGCTGCGCTTCACGGAGCCCGACCGACCCCGCCCGTTCCGGGTCCCGTGGTTCTGGGTGACGACGTTCGTCTCGGTGGTGTTGTGTATCTATGTGATGTTGGGGTTGCCGCTCGAGACCTGGATCCGCTTCGGGGTCTGGCTCGCGATTGGGCTGGCTCTGTATCTCGCGTACGGGTTCAAGCACAGCAAGATCCGGCAGAAGCTCTAATCGTTTCCCAGCAGCTTCGCTGCCAGGCGCAGGGCTCCCGCCGGCGCGTCTACCTGACCGCCGCCTTCGGAGATGCGCGCGCGCGGCAAGTCGGTCGCGAGGTCGGCTCGCAGCGCGATGAGTAACGGGGATCCCGCGCGGAGCAGCCCGCCGACGGTGGCCAGCTTGATCGCGGTGTGGTTCGGGAAATGGCGTAACAGCACGCGCACGAGTTGCGATAGCTCTGCCGCCGCCTCTTCGACGATCTGCTGGGCAACGATCTCGCCTTCGCGTGCGGCGTTGAGGACGTGCGGCGCGAGTGCCGCAACCTGCTCCGGCGTGGCGGTCGCGGTCCAGCGGATCAGGTCATCGAATGTCTCCAGGGCCAGCGCCACGAGCAGTCGTTCCAGGAGCGTCGAAGACTCCTCGAGGCCATCATGCGCGCGTGCGGCCGCGGCGAGCGCCCGGCGCCCCAGCCAGTAGCCACCGCCTTCGTCGCCGAGCTGCCAGCCGTGGCCACCGGCGCGATACAGCTGGCCATCCGCGCCGCGCGCATGAGCAATCGAGCCCGTCCCGGCATTGAGGAGGATGCCGGGCCCATCCCCGAACGCCGCGGCCAGCGCGATCTCGGTATCGCCGCGCACATCGGCGCGTTCGGCGACGCCCGCCGCCGTGATCGCGACCGCGAGCGCTTCCTGCTCGGGAGGACGACCGGCTCCGGCCGCTCCGACCAGCGCGAGCGTCGCGGGCAGCGAGACCTGGGCCTCGGTCGCCGCCCGGCGCGCGACTTCGAGGATGACGGCCGCCGAGCGTTCCGCACCGCCCGGTCGCATTGCCGAGCCTGGGCCTTCGGCGCGGCTGAGAACTCGACCACGTCCGTCGCCGACGGCAACGGCGGTGTGCGAGCCGCCACAGTCGATGCCTAAGAGGACGGCCGGACGGTCGGACGGCCTGACGGTCGGATCTGTCATGTTGGAGTCTGCGACCGTCCGGCCGTCAGGCCGTCCGACCGTCCCACGAGCGAAGAGATCAGGCCAACTGCGACGGTGACTGCGGTGCCCAGCGGTACATACCACCACCACGCGAGTCCGCGGAGCCGATGCAGCGGGAAGTGCGGGAGCACGGCGCCGAGGACAACAGGCGACATGAGGATGACGCTCACAACGATCGCGACGATCACGTCGATCTGGCGCGCCCGCGGCCAGGCCCCACCAAGGATGTAGGTCCCGAGCAGGCTGCCGTAGGTGAGTGACGCGATACTCAGTGCCAACTGTACGACGGGTGTATCTCGATCGCCGATGAAGGCGATCGCACCTATCACGAGCACCGCAGTCCAGAACAGCGTAAGCCAGCGTCCCACCCACAACAGGTGTTCCAGGTCGTGCCGGCCGGTGAGGGGGGCATAGAAATCATGCGTGGAAGCGGAGGCGAGGGAGTTGACGGCCGATGCGTGGCTGCTCATGGCGGCGGCCAGGATTCCCGCGACCACAAGCCCGGCGAGCCCGGTGGGAAGCTGGTTGATAACGAACGTTGGATAGATCGCGTCGCCGCGCATTACGCCATCGTCCGCGCCGGCCAGCCAGAGGCTGGTGCCCACGAGGAGGAAAAGCGCGAACTGCGCGATGATGAACACGCCAGACCCGATGAGTGCCCGCTGCGCGTCTCTCAGCCCCCGTGCAGCCAGCAGCCGCTGAACGATCAGGTGATCGGTGCCATGCGATGCAGCGGCGAGAAGTGCCCCACCCACCAACCCTCCCCAGAATGTGTACAGGATCTTGAAGGAAGGCCGAAAATCGAGCACTGCAAGTTTCCCCGCGTCCCACGCGCGGGCGAACGCACCCACGCCACCCGCGAGATGCGTGGCGACGATGAGCGTCGCGATCCCCCCTAGCAGATAGACGCCCAACTGGATCACGTCCACCCACACAACGGCGCGGAGACCGCCGACCCAGGTATAGAGGAGTGTCACGATGCCGATCGCCAGGATCCCGATCGCGAGGGCGTTGTCGGTGGGTTTCCCATACGCGATGATGGCGAGCGGAATCGCGGTCGCGAAGATCCGGACGCAGTCGGCCAATGCGCGGGTTATGAGAAAGACGCCCGACGCGGTACGGCGTGCGGCGGTCCCGAAGCGCCGCTCGAGGCGCTGGTACGCGGTATCCTGGGTTCCTTCGAAATACCCTGGGAGTAAGAGCTTGGCGACGCCGATCCGACCTATCAAGTAACCAAATGCGATCTGCAAGAACGTGAGATCTCCGCGCGCGGCGAGACCCGGCACCGAGATCACCGTAACGGCTGACGTTTCCGTGGCGACAACGGACAGCATCAAGGCCCACCAGGGAAGCCCCCGGTGTCCAAGGAAATAGTCCGTCGCGTCTCGCTGGCGACCGGCGAGCAGGAGGCCGAACACGATGACCGCGGCGAAGTACGCGACGATGACGGCGATGTCGAGGCTGCGCATGCCTAGAAAAGAAAGGGCCCGCGATGTACGCGGGCCCTGCCTACGGAATCAGGAAGGACCAACGTTCAGACCGTGAACGACGATCCGCAGCCGCAGCCGCCGGAGGCGTTCGGGTTCTCGAACGCAAATCCGGATTCCTGGAAATTGCTCTTGTAATCGATCACCGTGCCGTTCAGATACTGCGAGCTGAATTCGTCGACAAACAACCGCACGCCGGCGCTTTCGATCACCACGTCATCCGCCGCGGGCTGCTCTTCGATGTTCAGGCTGTAGCGGAAGCCGGAGCACCCGCCCGGCAGCACGGCGACGCGCAGGCCGGCCGACTCCTGCGACACCTTCTCCTCGGCCAGGAACTTCTTGACCTCTTCGCCCGCCCGTTCGGTGAGCGTCAGAGTAACCGACCGTTGTGTAGTGCCCATTCATATCCTCCAGTCTGGCAGCAACTTAGACAGTCACGGCAAGTCTGTCAACGGGGACGGGACGCTTGCCTAACTCCCCGTCGCGCCCCCAATTGGAGGCCCATGCGACTGACAATCATTGACTGGCTAATCATCGGGCTGTACTTCGCATTCAACGTCGGGATCGGGTTCTACTACAAAGCCCGCGCCGGCAAGAGCACGACGGAGTTCTTCCTCTCGGGACGCAACGTCCCGTGGTGGCTCGCGGGCACATCGATGGTCGCAACGACCTTCGCCGCCGACACGCCGCTCGCGGTCACCGGTTTCGTGGCAAAGAACGGTATCGCGGGGAACTGGATCTGGTGGTGCTTCCTCGCGAGCGGGATGCTCACGGTGTTTTTCTATGCGCGGCTGTGGCGCCGGGCGCAGGTGATGACCGACGTTGAGTTCGCGGAAATCCGCTATGCTGGAAAGCCCGCGGCATTTCTGCGCGGGTTTCGCGCCCTGTATCTCGGGATTCCGATCAACTGCATCATCCTCGGCTGGGTCAATCTGGCGATGGTGAAGATCCTCCGGCTGATCTTCGGCATCGGCAAGTTCGAGGCGATCGCCATCGTGCTCGGGATGATCGCTCTCACTTCGGCGATTTCGACCCTCTCCGGTCTGTGGGGTGTGCTGGTCACCGACATGTTTCAGTTCGTCATCAAGATGTCGATGGTCATCATCCTCGCGGTGTTCGCGGTCAACGCCGTGGGCGGCATCGAGGCGATGAAGACGAAGTTGGTGGCGGCGGGTCGCGGTGATGCATTGGACATCGTTCCTGCCGTCGGCTCGGCGTGGATGCCGATGATCGCGTTCTTCGTCTACATCGGCGTCAACTGGTGGGCGACCTGGTATCCCGGCGCCGAGCCCGGTGGAGGCGGCTACATCGCCCAACGAATGTTCTCGGCAAAAGACGAGCGGCACTCGTTGCTCGCCACGCTCTGGTTCAACATCGCGCATTACGCGATCCGGCCGTGGCCGTGGATTCTGGTTGCGCTCGCCTCGCTCATTCTCTATCCGGGGCTGCAGGATCCCGAGACCGGCTACATCCGCGTGCTAATCGATCACCTGCCGGCGGCGTTGCGTGGTCTCATGGTTGCCGCATTCGCGGCCGCCTACATGTCGACGATCGCGACGCAGCTCAACTGGGGCGCGAGCTATCTCGTGAACGACTTCTACCGCCGGTTTTGGAAGCGTGATCGGACCGACGCGCACTACGTGCTGGCATCCAAGGTGGCGACGGTGGTGTTGACGATCATTTCCGCACTCGTAACCCTCAAGCTGGAATCCATCGCCGGGGCGTGGAAGCTGCTGATCGTGACGGGCGCGGGAACGGGTGGCGTGCTGCTCCTACGCTGGTACTGGTGGCGCATCAATGCGTGGAGCGAGGTGTCGGCGATGGTGTCCGCGTTTGTGGTCTCGCTTTTCCTGCAGCTTGCTCTCGGTTTGGACAATGATAAGCCGATCGACTTCGCGCATATCATGCTCATAACGGTTGCGGTCACGACAGTCGTGTGGCTGGCCGTGACGTTCCTGACAAAGCCTGAGCCGCAAGAGACGTTGGTGGCGTTCTACCGGCGCACGCGGCCCTCGCGCGCGGGATGGGCCCCCATCGCCGCGCAAGCGCCCGACGTGAAGGTGGCGGGCGGCGGGTTGTCCAATCTGCTCGACTGGATCGCCGGGTTGGTGTTGGTGTACGGCGTGCTCTTCGGCGTCGGCAAGCTGCTGCTGCACGAGACATTGCCGGGACTGGTGTTGCTGGCGTTCGCAGCGTTGGGCGGCTTCGTGATCTACCGGGACTTGTCGCGCCGCGGCTGGGCTACTGTGGTGGAGTAAGCGCGTCGTTGACGAGGTCGGCCACGCGGCGGCGCACCTGCAGGATCTTCGTGTTGGCCCGCGTGGGATTCACGCGGTTGGTGAGCAGAATAATGAAGACGTTCTTGTCGGGGTCGAACCAGATGGATGTGCCGGTGAAGCCGGTATGTCCGAAGGCATTCGGCCCCATTTTCGTCCCGGCACTCGAGTTCTCCGACGGCGTATCCCATCCGAGCGCGCGGGACGACCCCGCGGGGATGTTCTGCCGCGTCGTGAAGGCGCGGACCGTCTTGGCGCTGATCGCCGGCGCATTCACTCCGGGCTGCCAGCCGGCGCTTAACGCCCCCCGGCGGAGCTCGAGCAGCCACGCGGCAAATCGCGTCAGGTCGGGCCCGCTGCTGAACAACCCCGCATGTCCCGACACGCCGCCGAGTCGGCCCGCGTTCTCGTCGTGCACCTCGCCGCGGAGCCAACGATGCCGGAAGGTCGTGTCATTCTCCGTCGGCGCGATGTGGTCGCGCCAGTCCTCTGGCGGCAAAAAGCGCGTTGACTCCATCTCGAGCGGGCCGAACACGCGCGCCTGCAGGAAATCGTTCACGCGCTGCCCTGTGATCGCCTCGACCGCCTGCGTCAACACGATGGCGCCGAGATCCGAATAGACGAACGTGTCGCCGGGTTGGCGGAGCAGGGGCGTCGTGTCGACCAGCGCCAGCGCTTGCTCGCGCGTTGCCGTCTCGGCGTATAGCGGCCGCCACGCCGGCATCCCGGACGAATGGGTGAGCAGATGGCGAATGGTCACGCGCTCCTTGCCGGCCCCCTGAAACGCGGGGACGTAGCGCTGGACGGGCGCTTCGAGGTCGATCTTCCCGGAGTCCACCAGGATCATCACCGCGGTCGTGAGTCCGATGACTTTGGTGAGGGAGGCGAGATCGTAGATGGTTTCGTGCGTGACCAGGCGCGGGTCGTCAACCGCGTAATGCCCGAAGGGAAACACCATGACGTTGCGATGCGCTCCTCCGATGACCAGCACGCCGCCCGGAAATGCGCTGTCCACTTGCGAGCGCAAATAGTCGCTGACCGGATCGAAGCGATCGAATTCCTGGTGAGAATCGACCGACGTCTCAGGTCGGAGGGGGGGCGCGGAACGAACGCAACCGAGAACCAGGGCCGCCGCGAGGGGCGCGCCAAGCCGGCGCATCATGGAATGATGACGTGCGCCGGCGGCTTGACCGGCGCCAGCGTCGAATCGGCAATCGTGAGCCCATGGCCGATGGGGTACGCCGGCGGAATCCGGATCGGCAGCTTGCCGCGCACGGGGGACCACCCGAGCAGCACGCGCGCCGCGGCGCGCTCGGCGGGGCGCACGCCGCTCCAGGCGATGAGATAGGACTTCACCGTCGGCGTCTGGTTGAGGAGGTAAGGGCTGCCGAGCGAGACGAGCACGGTCGGCTTCACGGAGTCGGTGACCGTAATCAGCCGCGCGAGCGAGTCGGGCAGCGCGATGCTGCCCTTCGCCGCGATCGGGCGCACGTTCATCGCGAAGATCACGGTGGGTGCGCGGCCGATCACCACGCGCGCCGAGTCGTAGGATGCGGTGCCCGACATCGGCCAAAGCCGGAAGAAGCCGACCGTGTCGCCGCCGGCGCGCATGAGCTCGAGCATGCGCTGCCCGACATAGCTGTTCAGCTCGTCGCCGTACGCGATGATGGCCATGCGGCTCCGCGCGCCGCGCAGCCGCGCGACGATGCCGGTCGTATCGCGGACGAGCGTCAGCGAGCGCTGCGCGATGTCGTCCGCAGCGTCCTGGAAGAGTTTCGCGCCGACGATGCGCGCGATCGAATCGAGCGGCACAGTCCGCCGCTCGAAGAGGCCAAGCTGCCGCTTAATCGCGAGCACGCGGCCTACGGACGAATCGAGGCGCGCGGTGGTGAGGCGCCTGCTCTGCAGCGCGACCAGCATCGAGGCGATCGCCGAATCGGGATCGGCGGGCATGAGCAGCAGATCCGACCCGGCCTCGAACGCGCGCACCGCCGCCTCGCCGGCGCCGTACTTGGCGACGATCGCGCCCATCTGGAGCGCATCGGTCACAACCAAGCCCTTGAACTTGAGCGAGTCGCGCAGGACGCCCGTGAGCATCGCGGCCGACAGCGTCGCGGGAGCGTCGCCGGTGAATGCCGGGAAGGCGATGTGCGCGCTCATCACGACCTGAGCGCCGGCGTCGATGCCGGCGCGGAACGGCACCAGCTCCACGGAGTCGAGCCGAGCGTAGTCGACGCGGATCGAGGGCAGCCCGATGTGTGAGTCCGCATCGGTATCGCCGTGACCGGGGAAGTGTTTCAGCGTCGCGAGCATGCCGTTGTCCTGCAAGCCGCGCACGTACGCGCGCACGAGGCGCGCGACGGCGCGGGGATCCTCGCCGAACGAACGGGTATTGATGATCGGATTGAGCGGATTGTTGTTGACGTCGGCATCCGGCGCGAAGTTCACGTGGATGCCGACGGCGCGGCCCTCGAGGGCGGCGACGCGCCCGATCGTGTACGCGTCCCGCTCGGTGCCCGTCGCGCCGGCGGCCATGATGTAGGGGAACGCGGTTGCGCCGACGACGCGCATCGCGGCGCCCCATTCGAGATCCGCGGACACGAGCAACGGCAGCTTGGAACGGCGTTGCAGCGTGTTGAGCTTCGCCGCGATGTCGTAGGGCGAGCCGACGGAGATGACGATGCCGCCGACCTCGAGCGAGTCGACCCAGCGTGTCGCGATCTGGAAGGCGGAATCGTCCAGCGCCATGTAGTTTCCGCCCAGCCACGGTACCACGAGCTGCGCCACTTTTTGGCGCGTGGTGAGCTTGGGCAGCACGGCATCGGTGACAACCGGCTGCGGGGTGCGGGGCGCGGTAGTCCGGCCACCACACGCCGCACCGGCTAGCAGCGTAACGATCAGGAGTCTATGCGCGCGCATCGTCTCGTTTGGATTCTGTTGGGGATCGGGTGTTCCTCGGGAACACGCGCTCCGTCACCTGCATCCGCGCAGGTTCGTCCGGGCATCGAGGTCTTGCTCGCCGACTCGGCGCACCTCATCGCCGGCAAGCGTATCGGTCTGCTCTCAAACAACACTGGCGTAGATCATTTGGGCCGCCGTGACGTTGACCTCCTGCGCACGGCGCCCGGCGCACGGCTTACGGTTTTGTTCAGTCCCGAGCACGGCTTTCTCGGTAAAGAGGATCGCTCCGGACTTCCGGACAGCCGAGATTCCGCCACCGGTCTCCCAATCTACAGTCTCTATGGCGGTTCGCGTACCGCCGCACGCGCCGCGGTCGATTCGGTTGACGTGCTCCTGATCGACCTGCAGGACATCGGGGCCCGCTACTACACCTACATCGCGACCACCGTCCAGCTGATGCGCGATGCAACGCGCGTCGGCAAGCGGGTGATCGTGCTCGATCGACCCGATCCCGTCGGCGGCGTGGCAATGCAGGGCAACGTGCGCGCGCGCGCCAGCGATCCCGATTCCCTCTTCTCCGGCTTCATGCCGGTTCCGATGCGATATGGCATGACACTGGGTGAGCTCGCGCGTCTGGCGAACGACGCCCTGGCAGTCGGCACAGATCTCGTCGTGGTGCCCGCGCTGGGCTGGAATCGCACGATGTTCTACGACCAGACGGGTCTGCCGTGGGTGAAACCGTCGCCCAACATGCCGGACATCGAGAGCGCCTTGCTGTATCCCGGCACGTGCTTGTTCGAGGGGACGAATGTTTCCGTCGGTCGGGGGACGGCCACCGCGTTTCGGGTGCTTGGCGCGCCCTGGCTCGATCCGGAGCGTGTGATCGCTCGTCTCGATACCTCGGCGCTTCGCGGCGTCGATGTGCGCGCGACGCGCTTTACGCCGATCGCGCCGACCGACGGCAAGTACGCCGGGGTTGCGCTGCAAGGGATTGAGCTGCGGGTCCGAGAACGTCAGGTCTACGATCCCACCAAGTTGGCGGTCGCTCTGCTGGCGGCGATCAAGGCGGTGCATCCCGCCGACTTCCAGTTCCGCGCCCAGAGCTTCGATCGTCTCGCAGCCGGACCGGAGCTCCGTACGGCGATCGAGGCGGGGCAATCGCCGCAGGCAATCTGGAATTCATGGACCAGCGATCTCGCGCGATTTCGCGAAGCGCGCGCGAAGTACTTGATTTACTAGATTAGGGCATGGCCGAGCGCCGCTACAACGACAAGGAAATCGCCGCGATCTTTCGCGCGGCGGCGGAAGAAGGACCCCAGACTCCCCAGCGTGAAGTCGCGCGCGACGAAGGATTGACTCTTTCCGAGCTCCAGGCGATCGGCAGCGAGGTCGGCATCTCGTCCGCCGCGGTCGCGCAGGCTGCCCGAGCCGTGGATGTGCGTCTGGGCGGCGCGTCGCGGACGTTCCTTGGACTCCGTATCGGCGTGGCCCGGACCGTCAATCTCAATCGCCGGCTCACCGATGAAGAGTGGGAGCGGCTCGTCGTGCTGTTGCGCGAAGTCTTCAACGCGCGCGGCCGCACGCGCTCCGAAGGCTCGCTGCGGCAGTGGACGAATGGAAACCTGCAGGTTCTGCTCGAGCCAACGGAGACCGGGCACCGCCTGCGCTTCGGCACGACGCATGGCGCCGCGCGTGCCTCGATCGGCGGGGGGGTC
>Ga0209056_10000228_pt1 | contig 62412 bp, 68 predicted proteins | sample GraSoiAngelo_114_FD_185876 | JGI IMG/M metagenome (GOLD analysis project Ga0209056, IMG submission 185876) | Grasslands soil microbial communities from the Angelo Coastal Reserve, California, USA - 14_0903_13_40cm (SPAdes) (version 2) | ecosystem: Environmental > Terrestrial > Soil > Grasslands...
AGATTCAAGGAAACCGTAAAGGAGGCGTCGTGACCCCACCAGTGACGCTGACGATCTTCTCCGACTACGTCTGACCCTGGTGCTATCTCAGTACCGTGCGTATTGAGAAGCTCAAGGCCGAGCACAACGTGAAGGTCGAGTGGGTGCATTTCCCGCTGCACCCGGACACCCCGGCGGAAGGCCGCGCGCTGGCCGATCTGTTCGCCGGGCGCAACGTGGACCGCAAGGCCATGCACGCGCAGATGAAGGCGCGCATGGACGCCGAAGGCCTTCCGTACGGCGAGCGCACGATGACCTACAACAGCCGCCTGGCCCAGGAGCTGGGCAAGTGGGCGGACACGCAGCCGGGCGGGGAGGCCATCCACGACGCGCTGTTCCGCGCCTACTTCGTGGAGGCGCGCGACATCTCCCAGCCCGCGGTGCTCCTGGAGATCGCGAAGCAGGTGGGGCTATCGGTCGACGGCGCGCGCGACGTGCTTGAGAAGCGGACCTTCAAGGAGGCCGTCGACAGGGACTGGGAGCTCTCGCGCCGGTACGGCGTGACGGGCGTGCCGACGTTCGTCGCGGGCCGCTACGGCGTCGTCGGCGCGCAGCCCTATGAAGCGCTCGAGCAACTCGTGCGGAAGGCCGCGTCCAAGGGGGATGCCGAGGGGTAGGGGTCGCGACGACAACCCGAGGGAGGAAGGCGATGCCGGTGTTCACGCGCCCTGATGCCGAGATCTACTACGAAGTCCACGGCTCGGGTTATCCATTGCTGCTGGCTCCCAACCTCGAGATCCAGAAGGACTGGCGCGGCCCCACGCATCTCGCCGAGTCGATCCGCCGGGTCACCGACTTCCTGACCCGCAACACGCCTTCATGAACGATGCGCTCACCGCGCAGACCGTGGAGCTGCTGCAGCAGCTCATCCGCAACCAGTGCGTGAACGACGGCTCCGTCGCCTCCGGCCAGGAGGTGCGCACCAGCGACGTGCTACGCGCCTATCTCGAAGGCAGCGGCCTCGACATCGAAGTGTACGAGCCGGACGGCGCGCCGGGACGCACCAGCCTCGTCGCCCGCATCGAGGGGACCGATCCGGCGGCGCCGACCCTGTGCCTGATGGGCCACACCGATGTCGTGCCCGTGACGCGCGCGCACTGGACGCGCGATCCTTTCGGCGGCGAGCTCGTGAACGGCGAGGTGTGGGGGCGCGGCGCGATCGACATGCTGAACCTCACGGCCTCCCAGGCCGTCGCCCTCAGGGCGCTGGCCCGGCGCGGATGGCGGCCGCGGGGCACTCTGGTCTATCTCGCGTGCGCCGACGAGGAGGCCGGTGGCGCGCTCGGTGCCGGTCACGTGTGCAAACGCCATTGGGATTCCCTCCGTGCCGAGTACCTTCTGACCGAGAACGGGGGGACCGTCAGCGCGCATGGCGGCAAGCTGAACGTCACCGTGCACGTCGGCGAGAAGGGCGTGGCCTGGCGCCGGCTGCGGGTCAAGGGCACGCCCGGGCACGGCTCGATGCCGTATGGCGCGGACAACGCGCTGGTCAAGGCCGCGGACGTCGTCACCCGACTGGCGGACTACCGCCCGGCGCCGTACGTGAGCGATCTATGGGGCGGCTTCGTCGGCTCGCTCGACCTCGACCCGGCCGTGAAGGCCGCGCTGGTCGATCCCTCGCGCGTCGACGAGGCCATCGCCAAGCTGCCCCCGGGCTTGGCCAACTTCGCGTGGTCGTCCACGCACACCACGTTTTCGCCGAACATGTGTCGCGGGGGCGTGAAGACCAACGTCATCCCCGACGTCGTCGACATCGAGGTCGATATCCGCACCGTCCCCGGCGACAACGAGGACGAGGTGCGCCGGCACCTCGACAAGGCCCTCGGCGACCTGTCGGAGGAGGTGGTCGTCGAGAAGCTCTTCTCCAAGCAGGCGTCGGCGTCCCCGACGGGCACGCCGCTCTGGGACGTGCTGGGCCGAGTCGCCGACGCGCACTACCCCGGCGCGAAACTGCTGCCGCGCCTGATCGTCGGGTTCACCGACGCGCCCTACTTCCGCGAGCACGGCGCGGTCGCGTACGGCTTCGGCCTGTTCTCGCGCGCGCTGACCGCCGAGGCGATGGCCGGGCGCTTCCACGGCAACGACGAGCGCATCGACGTGGCGTCGCTCGCGCTCACCACGCAGGCCTGGCTCGACACCTGCGAGCTGTTCCTCGGGTCGTAGTCGAACGGGAGTGATCACCGATGAAATTCGGGATCCACATCGGCCACATGGGCGGCCCTCTCGGTGAGATGCGCCGGCTGTGGAAGTTCGCCGACGCCAAAGGCTTCGACTGGTTCTCCGTCTCGGACCACTTCCAGGAGTCGCCGCCGCGCGGGGGCGACATGGACTGCTACGAGGCGATCACGACGCTGACCGCGGCCGCGATGGATACGACGCGCGTCCGGCTCGGCAGCGGCGTCTACTGCGTCGCGTACCGCAACCCCGGGTTACTGGCCAAGTCGCTCACCACGATCGACCATCTGTCGAACGGCCGCGTGGACTGCGGGCTCGGCGCCGGCTGGCACGACATCGAGGCGAAGGCGTTCGGCTACGCGTTCCCGTCGATCGGCCCCCGCGAGGACATGCTCGAGGAGTACGCGCAGATCATGCGCCGGCTGCTCGATCCCGAGCAGCGGCGCGCGAGCTTCGACGGCAAGCACTTCCGACTGCTCGACGCCCCCAACAATCCCAAGCCGCTGCAGCCCCGCATCCCCATCTGGATCGGCGGGCGCGGCGAGAAGCGCACGCTGCGCGCGGCCGCGAAGTACGCCGACGGCTGGAACGGCGCCTACATGGGCCCGGACGACTGGAAGCACAAGAGCCAGGTGCTCGACCGGTGGTGCGAGACGGAAGGGCGCGATCCCACGACGATCATGCGCACCGTGAACCTCGGCTTTTATCTCGGGGCCGACGCCCGGGGCGCCGCGCGCGCCGACGAGATCTTCCGCAGCCACTTCGGCACCGGTGCGCGCGCCGAGCGCACGGGTTATCTCCGCGGGACGATGAAGGACGCGCGCGCGATGGCGGACCAGTTCCGCGCGCTCGGCTGCACGCGGCTCAGCATCGCCCTGCGTGAAGGGCCGTACGATTGGGACGCGCTGGAGGCATTCGCCGCCGAGGTCGTGCGCGCGGGCTGAGCGTCGGCGGCAGTGGGTCAGGCTGACGGGCGCGGCGGGGGTCGAGAGGACCACGCGGCACGCGCCCGCTGCTCCGGTGCGGCTGGGCTCCATCGAGGCGCTCCACTCCCGTCGTTGGGTGCCGGGAACGGGTCCCTTCGACCCCCGCCGCGCCCGTCAGCCTGACCCGCTGCCGCCGGCCGCCGCGACTGAAGTGCGGGTCGGCCGCCGCGACAGGGCCGGCCGCCGCGACTTGACCGCTTTCGGACCGCGGGCTAGTCTACAGCACTCTTTGCACCGGTATGACCGATCTCCCGAGCGGAGGCTCTGACATGAAACGTCCCCGATTCGAGGTGCGCATGTTCCGTCTGCTGGCCGTCGCCCTGATACCGATCGCCGTCGCCTCGACGGCCATACCGTTCTCGTCGCCGGCCGGAGCCGCGGCCAAGAGCAGAATCGTCCTCGCCTGGCACGCCGGCTTTGCGTCCCGCTGGCTGGACCCCCAGGAGCATGACGGCACCGCCACGCCGGACAACTTCCTCACCGCCCTCCACGACGCCCTCATCAAGAATCAAGGCACGCAGCTCTACGACCATCCGGCTCTGGCCGAGCGGTTCACGGTCGCCGCGGACTCGAAGAGCGCCACGTTCACGCTGCGCAAGGGGATCAAGTTCCACAACGGCGAGCCGGTGACCCCGCAGGACGTCAAGTTCAGCTACGAGAACTACCGGGGCGCCAAGGCCGACGTCTTCAAGAAGAAGACCGAGCGCGTCGAGATCGTCGATGACCGTACGATTCGCTTCGTCTTCAAGGAGCCCTTCCTCGACTTCGCCATCCTCTTCGGAACCGCCAACGTCGCGGGCCCGGGCTGGGTGGTACCCGAGAAGTACTACAGGCAGGTGGGCCCGGACGGCTTCAAGCAGAAGCCCATCGGCGCGGGGCCCTACAAGCTCGTCCGCCACGAGCCGGGCGTGAAGGTCGAGATGGAAGCCTTCGACGGATACTACCGTCCGGTCCACGTGAAAGAGCTCGTCATGACCGCGGTGCCGGAGGCGTCGACGCGCGTCGCCATGCTCGAGCGCGGCGAGGCGGACATCATCTACAACGTGCCCGGCGAGCTGATCAGCAAGGTCGGTAAGCTCCCCGGGGTCACGCTCGCGCCGGTGCTGTCCGGCTCCTTTTTCATCGAGTTTCCCGGTTTCCAGGATCCGAAGAACCCGTTCCGCGACAAGCGCGTGCGCGAAGCGGTGAGCCTGGCCGTCGACCGGCGGGGCATGAACCAGGCGGAGACCGGAGGGATGGGCAAGCCGACGGGCAACTGGATCAACGACGACGTCCAGTACGCGATCGAGTGGCCCGAGTTCCCCCGCAACGTGGAGAAGGCCAAGCAGCTCCTGCGCGAGGCGGGCTATCCGAACGGACTCGACGTGGACTGGGTCACGCCGCTGCCGACGTTCTACTCGCGGGGCGAGCGCCTCATCGCGCAGCTCCGTGAGGTCGGCATCCGCGGCCGGCTCCAGACCATGGAGCGGGGCATCTTCTTCCAGCGGCTCCAGGGCGGCCTCAAGGAGTTTCCTGGGACCCAGATCATCCTGAACGGTGTCCGGATCGCGGGAAGCTGGTCGTTCTGGTACGAAGGCTACTTCAAGTGCGGCGGCTTCAACTCTCGCGATCGCATCTGCGTGAAGGACCTCGACGGCAAGTTCGACCAGTACGAGCGGTCGATCAATCCAGCAGAGCGCAAGAAGCTCGCCGAGGAGATCCAGCGCGGCATTCTGGAAAACTACTACCTCGTGCCGGTGTTCCGCCACGCGTTCGTCAACGCGATCGGGCCCCGGATCGTGGCGCAGAAGTGGCAGGACGTCTTCCCGACGATCACCACCGGCTATGCCTATCCCTGGGAGGACCTGAAGGTGAAGGACCAGTAGTAGCCGGTCATGCCGCAGTTCATCGTCCGGCGCGTCCTCTATAGCATCGTCACGCTCTTCATCCTGAGCGCGACGATCTTTCTCGTCGTGCGCTTCACCGGGGACCCCGTGGCGCTCATGGCGGAAGCCAGCGCGCGCCCCGAGGATCTCGACCGGATCCGCCACCAGTGGGGACTCGACCGCTCGTGGCCGGTGCAGTACGTGACCTTCATGCAGAACGCCTTCCGGGGAGAGCTCGGCAAGTCCTTCAACTACCGGCTCCCGGTCACCGAGCTCTACTTCCAACGGCTGCCCAACTCGCTGACTCTGGGTCTCGCCGCCACGCTCATCTCCCTGCTCATCGGCGTTCCGGCCGGCATCATCTCGGCGGTGAAGGTCAACAGCCGGTGGGACAACGTCGCCAAAGGGATCGCCCTGCTCGGCCTCTCGATCCCGGGCTTCTGGCTCGGGCTCGTCCTGATCCTCGTGTTCTCCGTCTGGCTCCGATGGCTGCCGACCTCCGGGGCCGGCGACTGGCGGCACGTCGTCATGCCCGCCTTGGCACTCGGGTGGTACTTCGCCGCGTCGATGCTCCGGCTGACCCGTTCGAGCATGCTCGAGGTCCTGGGCAGCGAATACATCAAGCTCGCACGGCTCAAGGGGCTGCCGGACGTCGTCGTCATCGCCATGCACGCGTTCAAGAACGCGCTCATCCCGGTCTTCACGCTGGCCGGCGTCAACATGGTCGTGATGGTCAACGCCGCCGTCATCATCGAGGTGATCTTCGCGTGGCCGGGCATCGGGCGCCTCCTCTACGAGGGCATCTTCCAGCGGGACTTTCCACTCGTGCAGGGCGTGGTGATCATGGCGGGCGTCATGATCGTGGGGATCAACCTGGTCGTGGACATCCTGTACGCCTTCATCGACCCGAGAATCCGGCTCACGAGATGAGCTGAGAAACCAGCTCACGAGGTGACGATGGCAACCATTCCGGCGGATACTCGGCGTGCTTCCCGACGGGCGGCGGCCGGCCGGCTCGGAACGATCGTCAAGGCGGTGCGGGAAGCGCCGCAGGCCGCGGTCGTCATCCTCGGCGGCCTCATGCTCGTCGCGATCTTCGCCGATTTCATCGCGCCGCACGATCCGACGCTTCCGGTGCAAGGCGCGGGCGTGTTCGACCCGCCGTTCTGGATGGAAGGGGGTCGCGTGACGACCCTGCTCGGCACCGACTTCCAGGGCCGGGACGTCCTGAGCCGCCTGATCTACGGAGCGCGCGTGTCGCTGGTCGTGGGGCTGATGGGGACGCTGGTGGCGGGCGGCATCGGGACCGCGATGGGGATCATTTCGGGGTACGTGGGCGGCTGGGTGGACCAGATCATCATGCGCGTGACCGATGCCTGGCTCGCGTTGCCCGCCATCGTCTTCGCGATCTTCCTGGCCGCCATGGTCGGGCCCAGCATGTGGAACATCATCGTCATCCTGGGCGCGGTGTACTGGACGCGGTACGCGCGCGTCATCCGTGGCGAGGTGCTGACCCTCCGGGAACGGGAATTCGTGAAGCTGGCCGAGATCGCCGGCGCCAGCAAGCTGCGCGTGATCAAGCGGCATATCCTGCCGAATGTCATGAACACGGCGACCGTTCTGGCCAGCCTCACGGTCGGTGTCGTCATCATCGCGGAAGCCTCGCTGAGCTTTCTCGGAGTGGGCGTGCCGCCGCCACAGCCCGCCTGGGGCCTCATGCTCTCGGAGGCGCGTTCCACGTTGATGGCCGGCCAGTGGTGGCTCACGGTGTTCCCGGGGTTCTGCATCCTCCTGATCGTCCTCGCGACCCAGCTTTTCGGCGACTGGTTGCGGGTCCGGCTGGATCCCCAGCTGAGGAATTTATGAATCTGGGGGGCCCCGACATGGCCCCCCAGACCCCCCAGCGCTCGGCGCGCCCCCGCGAAGCCGTGGCGCGCCGGGATCCCATCCTGACCGTGTCCGAGCTGCAGACGCACTTCTTCAGCTTCGGCGGGACACGCGTCGTCAGGGCGGTGGACCGCGTGAGCTTCACGCTTCACGAAGGCGAGACCCTGGGGCTCGTCGGCGAGTCGGGAAGCGGCAAGACGACGACGTGCCTCTCGATCGTCGGGCTCCTGCCGCGGGCTGCTCGGACCGTGGGAGGGAGTGTCGTCTTCGAGGGCGAAGATCTGACGCGCAAGAGCCAGCGTGAATTGCGGCGGATCCGTGGCCGGCGGATCGCCGTGATCCTCCAGGACCCCATGGCGTCTCTGAACCCGCTCTTCACCATCTTCAGGCAGGTGGCGGAGCCCGCCTTCTTCCACCAGCAGCTGCGGGGCCGCACGCTGCGGGAGCGCGTGCAGCACCTCCTCCGCGCCGTCCGGATCCCGTCGCCCGAGTGGAGGATGCGCGAATATCCCCATCAGATGAGCGGCGGCATGCGCCAGCGCATCGTCGGCGCGATCGCCCTCGCCGGCGGGCCGAGGGTCGTCATTGCCGACGAGCCCACGACGAATCTCGACGTCACCATCCAGGCGCAGTATCTCGACCTCCTCAAGGACATCCAGCGGGAGACCGGCGTGGCGTTGATCTTCGTGACGCACAACCTGGGCATCGTGGCGAAGATGTGTGACAGGGTCGCCGTGATGTATGCCGGCAAGATCATCGAGCAGGCGTCGGTGCGCGAGCTCTTCGATGACCCCAAGCACCCGTACACGCGAGCCTTGCTCGGCTCGGTGCCGAAGCTCGGGAGCAAGGAGCCCCTGTATTCGATCGCGGGTCAGCCACCCAATCTCGCGAACCTGCCCTCGGGATGCGCGTTTCATCCGCGCTGCCCGGAAGCGCTGCCACGCTGCGTGAGCGAGGAGCCGGGGAACTTCCACCTCGGCGACGGGAGCGTCGCCCGGTGCTGGCTCGTGGAAGGCAAAAACGAAGCGGGAGCGCATCGTGGCCGAACCGGTTCTTGAAGTCCGGGGCCTGACGAAGCACTTCCCCCTGCGGCACGGGCTGCTCGGACGCGGGAGGGCGTGGGTCAAAGCCGTGGACGGAGTGGACTTCGCGATCCATCCAGGTGAGACGCTCGGCCTCATCGGCGAGTCCGGATGCGGAAAGACGACGACCTCCAAGTTGATCCTGTTGCAGGAGACACCGACCGCGGGGTCGATCGCCTTCGAGGGCCGGGACATCTCCGGCCTCCACGGTGCGGAGTTGATGGCCTACCGCCGGGCGGTGCAGGTGGTGTTCCAGGACCCGTTCAGCTCGCTCAGCCCGCGCATGCGCGTGGAGGACATCATCGCCGAGCCTCTGGAGATTCACACCGATCTCTCGCGCGCGGCGATTCGTGAGCGCGTCGGAGCGGTGCTCGATCTGGTCGGGCTGCAGCCGGACGTGGCCCCGCTGTTCCCGCACGAGTTCAGCGGCGGCCAGCGGCAGCGGATCGCCATCGCCCGGGCGCTGGCGACCGACACGCGTCTCATCGTGTTGGACGAGCCGGTCTCGGCGCTCGACGTGTCGGTCAGGGCCCAGATCATCAACCAGCTCGAGCACCTGCAGCGGACCCTCGGCGTGAGCTATCTCTTCATCGGCCACGACCTGGCCACGGTGGCGCACATCAGCCACCGGATCGCCGTGATGTACCTGGGCAAGATCGTCGAGTCGGCCGACAGCGATACCCTGTGCGCGCGCCCGATGCACCCGTACACCAAGGCTCTCTTCGCCGCCGCGCTGCCGTCCCATCCCGACGACCCGCAGCCGGAACGGACCATCGCCGGGGAGGTCCCGAGCGCCCTCCGCCTGCCTTCCGGGTGTCGTTTCCATCCGCGGTGCCCGGCGGCGATGTCGGTGTGCTCCGAGGTCGAGCCGACCTTGCAGCCGCGCGACGACGGCGGCGGCGTGGTGGCCTGCCACCTGTACGGGTGAATGCAGATCCGCGGCGTCGCCTTGCGTCTGGCGCGCTCAGCCGCCCAGATCGACGATGGCGATGACGGGACCGCCGCCGTGCGGTCCCTGGTGCATGGCATCGACCGAGACGAAGACGGCTGGATCTCCGATCGCCGCCGCCGCCACGCCGCCGACCGCCGCCTTGGAGTGGCGATGGTGGTGGACGTCGGAGTCGTCGAGCATGATCTGGCGTCTGCCGCGCAGCGTGCCGCGATGGTCGGCCTCGGACTTGATGAAGCAGTTCACGAGGCGGCCCTTGAGGTCTTCGGCGCGCGGTCGGTCCGGCAGCTCGAGCCCGGCGTTCCGGATCGCCGCGTAGATGCCGTCGAGGTCGAGCGCATCCTTCATCACGCTGTGACCGATGCGGTAGCGCCCGCCCGCGGAGGCCTTGTTGCCCATGAGCACGATCTGCGCTCGCGTCAGCTCGACGCCGGAGGAGCAGGACGCGACCGACGAATACAGGTCGAGATCCTTGCAGATCTGCTCGGCACGCGGCATCGGGATCTCGCCCAGCGCGACCGCGATGCCCAGGCCGGTGGTGCCGTTCGACACGCCCATCGAGTCGTGCACTTCACAGGCCACGGTCTTGCCCCGCCGCTTCGCGTTCTCCACCCATTCGATGGTGAGCAAGGGCGTCTTGGTCTGGACGTAATGCACGTCTTTCGAGTCCTCGATGCCGGCATCCTTCATCGCCGCCTTCACGCCCTCGGCGACGACCTCGACCATGCGCAGCCGGCCGATGTCTTCGGGCTGAAGCTCTGCGCTCATGGCGGTCCCGATTACCAGGCGCGACTTGTCCGCAGATCCTTTCCCCTCGTTCCTCGCGAACACGGTCGCGTGAGGTGTGATGACGCCGTCGCAGCCCCCGGACCACACCATCGGGATCGTCGCGACCTCGGCCTCGCCGCGCTTGCCGTGCTTCAACAGCACGCGCCGGAAGGCGTGGTCGGCGAGCAGGCGGGTGAAGTCGTTGACCCCGCCGTTGCCCTCGGTCTTCCCCACGACGGCCACGACCTGGTCGGCGGTGAACTGGCCGGCCAGGATGCGCTCCTCGAGGCCGGAGGCATCCTGGACGCTTTTGAGCTCGACTTTTGCCACTTCGACGGCCATCGCGTGCGTCTCCTCAATTTATATTCGCGCCTCGGCCGGCGGGGCCCCAGCCCCGCGACGGCCTGCAGCGCGAACCACCATTGTCAGTCGAGCGGTCGAGGTTCTACGCGGATCCCGTCGTCCGCGGAGAAGTCGATTCGCAGGACTGTGCCCGCCGGGTGTCCGCTTCCCCACTCCATCAGGGGGGCTCCCGCATAGTGGGCGGCCACGCGGCCCTGGCTGACGTTGGTCTGGACATGCTGGTGGCCGAGGGCGATGTAGTCCCAGCCGGTGTCACGAACCTCATCGGCGAATATCGGCGACGACCGCTCCGGCCGCTGCCGCGCCTCGTAGAAAAAGCCGTGCGCCATGGCCAGGCACCAGCGTCGGTCGTCACGCCCCGGGATATGGGCGAGAGGCCGGAACTCGGGCGCGTGCTCTTCCATGGCGCGGCCCCACACGACCACCTCGAGCTCAGGGAAGTCGATGGTCTCTCCGTTCAGCTGGCGGATCACGTGGACGTGGCTCGCTCCGGCCGTGAGGTCGTGCCGGTCGTAGATCGCGCTCGTGCGCAGCGCGTCGTGGTTCCCGGGCAGGATGACGACCGGCTGGCGAAGCCGCTCGAGCTCGGTCCGCACGAACGCGACGGTCTCGTCGGACACGCGGTTGTGATCGAAGAGATCGCCGGCGATCAGCAGCAGATCGACCGTATCGGTCAACGCCCGATCGACGATGCGCCGGAAGACGCGCCGGCCGCGATCCCGGTGCACTCTTTGCTGATGGGCATCTCCATAGCCGTCGCTGTCGAGATGGACGTCGGCGGTGTGAAGCACTCGCAGGGGTCGTCTTGACGGGGGCATGACCAGCAGCATGCCATATTCCCCACGCGGCCATCGCGGATTGACAGGCACCCGGTGCGCGACCTGGGACGGGCCTTCCGACGCGGAGATCGCTTGCCTTCCAGAGCCTGATAGCGGATATTTTCTGCACCGCACTCTCGGGGGAGGGGAGCCAATGGCACGCCTGACGATCAACGGGAAAACCAACGAGGTCAATGTCGATCCCAACACGCCCCTGTTGTGGGCGATCCGCGAGCAGGTCGGCCTCACCGGCACCAAATACGGCTGCGGGATGGCCCTGTGCGGCGCCTGCACGGTGCACCTCGACGGCAAGGCGATCCGTTCCTGCGTGACGCCCGTCAGCGCGGCGGTGGGCAAGCAGGTCACCACCATCGAAGGCCTCGCCGCCGGCGGGGCGCTCCACAAGGTTCAAAAGGCCTGGGTCGACTACGAGGTGCCGCAGTGCGGCTACTGCCAGACGGGCATGATCATGGCGGTGGCCGCGCTCCTGAAGGACAAGCCGAAGCCGACCGACGCCGATATCGACGCGTCGATCACGAACATTTGCCGGTGCGGCACGTTCCAGCAGGTGCGAGAAGCGATCCACGCCGCGGCGAAGGCATAAGGGGGAGAGGTCATGATCACCAAGGCTCCGAAGATCGATCGCCGCTCCTTCATCATCGGCACCGCCGCGGTCGGCAGCGGGCTCGCCCTGGGCCTGAAGATCCCGTTCGGCGCGACCGTCGTTCGCGCGCAGGACGGCTCGCCCGAGATCAACGCCTGGGTGGTCATCCGCCCCGACGACACCGTCGTGATCCGCGTCGCGCGCTCCGAGATGGGCCAGGGCACGATCACCGGTCTCGCCCAGATGGTGGCCGAGGAGCTCGAGTGCGACTGGGCGAAGGTGACCACCGAGTACCCGACGCCCGGCCAGAGCGTCGCGCGCAAGCGCGCGTGGGGCAACTTCTCCACGGGCGGCAGTCGCGGAATCCGAGAGTCGAACGAGTACGTCCGCAAGGGCGGCGCCACGGCGCGGGTGATGCTGGTGCAGGCCGCGGCCAACGCCTGGGGTGTGCCCGCCGCCGAGTGCAGCGCCGCCAACAGCGTGATCACCCACAAGCCCTCTAGCCGCACGACGACCTACGGCAAGGTCGCGGAAGCCGCGGCCAAGGTGACGCCGCCGACGGAGGTAACGCTCAAGGACCCGAAGGATTGGAAGATCATCGGCAAGTCGGTCAAGCGCCTGGATACGATGGGCAAGGTGACCGGCGCCCAGATCTACGGCGCCGATCTGAAGCTCCCCGGCATGCTCAATGCCGCGATCAAGGACTGTCCGGTGTTCGGCGGCAAGGTGAAGAGCTTCGAGGCCGCCAAGGTGAAGACCATGCCGGGCGTCCGCCACGTGCTGCAGGTCGGCGACTCCGCCGTCGCCGTGGTGGCCGAGACGTGGTGGCAGGCCAAGACCGCGCTCGACGCGCTCCCGATCGTCTGGGACGAAGGCCCCAACGCCCAGGTCTCGAGCGCCACGATCGCCGAGATGCTGAAGGCCGGTCTCGACGCTGACCAGGCGTTCGTGCGCACGCAGGTCGGCGACGTGAAGTCCGCCATCGCCGGCGCCGCCACGAAGGTCGAGGCGGTGTATGCCTATCCGTTCCAGAACCACGCGCCCATGGAGCCGATGAACGCGACGGCGAAGTACACCCCGGATCGCTGCGAGGTCTGGGTGCCGACGCAGAACGGCGAGGCCGCGTTTGCGGCGACACTGGCGGCGTCCGGTCTTCCCGCCGACAAGTGCGAGGTCTACAAGATCAACCTCGGCGGCGGCTTCGGACGGCGCGGGGCGTTCCACGACTACGTGACGCAAGCGATCCTCATCGCCAAGCAGGTCCCGGGCACGCCCGTGAAGTTACTGTGGACCCGCGAGGAGGACATGACGCACGGCCGCTATCACCCGGTCATGCAGGCGAAGCTGACGGGTGGCCTGGATGCGAGCGGCAACCTCGTCGGGCTCCACCTGCGGCTGTCCGGACAGTCGATCCTCGCGGCCGTGTTCCCGCAGAATTTACAAGATGGCCGAGACAACGCCACCTTCCAGGGGCTCGACCCGAGCGGCGACTTCACCCTGGGCTACACCGTTCCCAACTTGCTGATCGACCACGCCATGCGCAATACGCACGTGCCGCCCGGGTTCTGGCGCGGCGTGAACATCAACCAGAACGCGATCTTCCTCGAATGCTTCCTGGACGAGCTGGCCAAGGCAGCCGGGCAGGACGCGCTCGAGTTCCGCCGCAAGCTGATGAGCAAGCATCCCAAGCACCTCGCCGTGCTGAACGCCGTGGCCGACCGAGCGGGCTGGGGCAAGCCGGCGCCGCAGGGTGTCCATCGCGGGCTGGCGCAGATGATGGCGTTCGGCAGCTACGTCGCGGCGTGCGCGGAGATCTCCGTGACCGGCGGCGACAAGATCAAGGTCCGGCGCATCGTCTGCGCGACGGATCCCGGGTATGCCGTCAACCCGGCGCAGATCGAGCGGCAGATCGCCGGGTCGTTCGTCTACGGGTTGTCCGCGGTATTCATGGAGGAGTGCACGGTCAAGGACGGCCGCATCGAGCAGACGAACTTCCACAGCTACGATTCGATGCGGATCGCGCAGATGCCGAAGGTCGAGTCGATCATCATGCCGTCCGGCGGGTTCTGGGGCGGCGTCGGCGAGCCGACGATCTGCGTGGCGGCGCCGGCGGTCCTGAACGCGTACTTCGCCGCGACCGGCAAGCGCATCCGCACGTTCCCGCTGAAGAACCACGGCCTCCAGATGGTGTAGACGCATGTTGAAGGTCATCGCCGCCGCGATCGGGTCCATTTCGATCGCGGCGGTGGTCGTCGCGTCGGCGGAGCCGCCCGCCGGCGCCGCGGCGTGCTCGGGCTGCCATCCCGCCTCGACGCGCGTGACATCGCCGGTGCTTCGGTTGGCCGCGCGCGATCAGGCCGCGATCGTCAAGGCGATGCAGGACTTTCGCTCGGGCGTCCGGGCCGCCACCGTCATGGACCGGATCGCCAAGGGCTTCACCGACGAGGAAATCCAGGCGATCGCCGCCTGGTACGCCGCGCAAAAGTGAAGTCGAGCCGCCGCGCGTTCTTGAAGCTCGGCATCGCGGCCACCGGCTCGGCCGCCCTCTTCTCCCCTCCGGCCTTCTCACAAGGGGCCGCCGCGCGCGTCGTCGTCGTCGGAGGAGGATTCGCCGGCGCCAGCTGCGCCCGCGCCCTCCGGCAGGCCGATCCGCGCATCGCCGTCACGCTGGTCGAGGCGAACGCGACGTTCATCGCCTGTCCGTTCAGCAACGCGGTGATCGTTGGCTTGCGCGAGCTGACCGCGCAGCAGTTCACGTACGAGCGCGTCGCCGCCGACGGCATCGTCGTCGCGCGCGCGACCGCGACGGCCGTCGACGCGCAGGTGCGGTCGGTCACGCTCGCGGACGGTGCACGCCTGCCGTATGACAGGCTGGTGCTGGCGCCGGGCATCGACATTCGCTGGGGTGCCTTGCCGGGCTACGACGAGGGGGCGGCCGCGCAGATGCCGCACGCCTGGAAGGCGGGCGAACAAACGCTGTTGCTGCGCCGTCAGCTCGAGGCCATGGACGACGGTGGGCTCGTGGTCATCTCGGCCCCGGCGAATCCGTTCCGCTGCCCGCCCGGGCCCTACGAGCGCGCGAGCCTGATCGCGCACTATCTCAAGACGAAGAAGCCGAAATCCAAGCTGCTCGTCCTCGACGCCAAGGATGCGTTCTCCAAGCAGCGGCTGTTCCAGGCCGCCTGGGCCGAGTTGTACCCCGGCTTGCTCGAGTGGGTGCCGCTGTCCAAGGGGGGCAACGTCACCTCGGTGGACGCCGCGACCCGCACGCTGGTGACCGATTTCGGCCGCCACCAGGCGAAGGTGGCCAACGTCATCCCGCCGCAGAAGGCGGGCCGCATCGCGGACGTCGCCGGCGTCGCCGACCGCAGTGGCTGGTGCCCGATCGATCCCGTCACGTTCGAGTCGAAGCTGCAGGCCGGCATTCACGTCATCGGCGACGCCGCGATCGCGGGCGCGATGCCGAAATCGGCCTTCGCCGCGAACTCGCAGGCCAAGACGTGCGCGGCGGCGGTGGCTCGTCTCCTCGCGGGCGGCACGCCGTCCGCCCCCAAGCTGATCAACACCTGCTACAGCCTGGTGGCGCCCGACTACGGAATCTCGGTCGCCGGCGTCTACCAGCCCTCGGGCGGGCAGCTTGCCGACGTCCCCGGCGCCGGCGGTGTCAGCCCCACGGATGCGCCGCGCGCAACGCGGGCGGCCGAGGCCGTGTTGGCCGAGGCCTGGTTCCGTACGATCACCGGCGAGGTCTTCGGGTGAGACTGGTGGCGGCGATCGTCGCCGCCAGCTGTACGGTGGGCGTGGCGAGTGGGCAAGATGCGATCCCGCAGTCGCTCACCGGCGCCAAGGGCGATCCGGCGCGTGGCCGGGCGCTTGTCACCAACCGCCAGGTCGGTCTGTGCTTGCTCTGTCACAGCGGGCCGTTCCCGGAGGAGCGCTTCCAGGGCAATCTCGCGCCCGATCTCAGGGGCGCCGGCAAGCGTTGGTCCGAAGGCCAGCTCCGGCTCCGGATCGTCGATTCGGCCCGGATCAACCCGGCGAGCATCATGCCGGCGTATCATCGGACAGAGGGGCTGGTGCGGGTGGCGCCGGCCTGGCGTGGCAAGACCATCTTGAGCGGGGAGCAGATCGAGGACGTGGTGGCTTTCCTGATGACGCTGAAGGATTGAATGAGACGACGCGCCTCGCGCCGTGAATTCCTGGTGGCCGCCGGGGGCGCCGCGGCCGGCATCGGGCTCGGGTCCGTGATTGCCGTCGCGCCGGCGCGCGCGACGCCCGAGGCGATGCGGGAGGCCATCCGCAAGGTGGTGGGCTCGGCTCGCATTGGGACGGGCCGGGTGAAGCTCGAGCTGCCGCCGCTCTCCGAGAATGGCAATACCGTGCCGCTCGCGGTCAGCGTCGAGAGCCCCATGACCGCGGCCGATCACGTGAAGGCCATTCACGTCTTCACGGAAAAGAACCCGCAGCCCGAGGTCGTGAGCTTCCGGCTCGGCCCGCGCGCCGGGCGGGCGAGCGTGGCGACCCGCATCCGGCTCGCCGACACGCAGACCGTCGTCGCGATCGGTGAGATGAGCGACGGCTCGTTTTGGTCCGCCAGCGCGAGCGTCGTGGTGACCCTCGCGGCGTGTCTGGAGGAGGCGTAGCCGTGGCGAACGCCCTCGTCAACGTGCCGGCCCGCGCCCGACGCGGCGACGTCATCGAGATCAAGACGCTGGTCTCACATCCGATGGAAACCGGATATCGCCGCAGCCAGCTCGGCGTGTCGATCCCGCGCGACATCATCAGACTGTTCGTGTGTACCTATAACGGTACCGAAGTCTTCCGCGCCGAGCTTCACCCGGCGATCGCCGCGAATCCGTTCATCGTGTTCTCGACGGTCGCCACCGAGAGCGGCACCATCGCGTTCCACTGGACCGGCGACAACGGCTTCACGGCGACGGAGTCGGCAGCGATTCTTGTTGAGTAGGGGGCCCCGACATGGCCGATTTTGTTGGGTAGGGGGCCCCGACATGGCCCCCTACACCCCCCGCGCTCGTCGCCCCCCGGCAAAGCCGGGGCGCTCCTCGATTACCCGATTCGCCCCGTAGTGCGGAGATTCGTTGCTGCACTGGGCGCCGTCGCGATCGCGGCGTCGGCCTTCGCCGGTGAGATCCCGCGCGCTGAGCGGCGCTCGGGCTACGACTTCATGAGCCGCGAGACGCGCGCGATGCAGGACGACGACACCGCCAATCCCGGTCTGCTCTGGGTGCTCGAGGGCGGAACGCTGTGGAACCGGAAGATCGGCGCCGCCGGCCGCGCCTGCGCCGACTGCCACGGCGACGGCCGCGCGAGCATGAAGGGCGTGGCCGCTCGCCACCCGGCCTTCGACGCCGCACAGGGGCGGCCGGTCAGCCTCGAGCAGCGGATCAACATCTGCCGCACCGACCGACAGCAGGCACCGCCGTTGGCCTGGGAAAGCCGCGAGCTCCTGGCGCTGACCGCGTACGTCGCGCGCCAATCGCGCGGCCTGCCGATCGAGATCGCGATCGACCAGCGCGCCCAGCCGTTTCTCGACGCCGGCCGCGCCATCTTCCATCGCCGCCAGGGCCAGCTCAATCTCGCCTGCAGCCAATGTCACGACGACAACTGGGGACGGCAGCTCGCGGGGAGCGTCATCCCTCAGGCGCACCCAACCGGGTACCCGGTGTACCGTCTGGAATGGCAGGGCCTCGGCTCGCTCCAGCGGCGTCTGCGCAACTGTCTCGTCGGGATGCGCGCGGAGCCCTATGACTACGGCGCGCCCGAATTCGTCGATCTCGAGCTATTCCTGATGTGGCGCGCGCGCGGGATGATCATCGAGGCGCCAGCCGTGCGACCCTGAGCGCGCCTGGTCTGCGTGCGGCGTAGCATCACGACCGTAGGGGGCTGACTTTTTGGCGGATTGACAGGTCTCGGCGCACACGCATAATGCCGCCATGGCTCCCTCAGCCGCGACCCCCGAGCAGTGGCTCCACACGTTCCAGGCCGTGGTGCGCGCGCGTGATTTCGCCGCCGGCCGCGCGCTGTTTGCCAACGACGCGGTGGCCTTCGGCACCTGGGCCCGCGCCGTGGCGGGCCTCGACAACATCGTCCGCGAGCAGTGGGAGAACGTCTGGCCGCGCATCCGCGACTTCCGCTTCGAGGCCGATGCCCGCGTCCGCACCGCCGGCGACAGCGCGTGGATCGCCGGAGGCTGGCTGACCGAGGTCACGGGCCCCGATGGCCGCCCGTTCACACGCCCCGGGCGAGGCACCTTCGTGCTGGAGCGGCGCGCCGGCAAGTGGCTCGCCGTGCACAGCCACTTCTCGCTGTTGCCATCCCAGTCCGAGACGGCGCACGGGCGCCTGCCCAGCGACGCCGCGCGCTCGTGAGCGCCGTCCGGGTGCGCCCCGCGCATCCCGACGAAGCCGCGATCCTGGCCGACATGGCCAACGACCTCAACGACCACGTCGGGGTTCACGGCCGGCCGTTCACGCCGGAGCGCGTCCGGACCGACGGCTTCGGCCCGCAGGCCGCCTTCACGCCGCTGATCGCGGAGCTCGAGGGCGCGGTGGTGGGCTACGTCTTCTTCAGCCCGGGCTACAACACGGACATCGCGGCCCGGTCCGTGTGGCTCCACGACATCTTCGTGGCGCCGACGGCGCGCGGCCGCGGCGTGGGCTACGCCCTCATGGCCGCCGTCGCAGCGGAGACGGTGCGCGTGAGCGGCGTATCGCTGGAGTGGGGAGTGCACGAGGCCAACGCTGGAGCGCTCGAATTCTATCGCCGCCTGGGCGCGGTCGCCGCGCAGACGCGCGTCATGGGTGTCGCCGGAGAGCGCCTGCGCGCTCTGGCCGCCGCCGCACCCTAGCCGGGGACTTCACGTGGCGCTACGGCGACGCCCGGTGCCGAACCCTCGTTCGCTCGCCCTCGCTCTCTTCGTGGCCGCGTGCAGCGCCCGCGCGATCCGAGCGTGCCGTCGACCGCGGATTGGCTCACCGCGCAGCGTCGGCGGTGAGCCTTCAGCGACCCTCGAGCGCGACCTGTTCGGCGTACGCGGCCCGGTAGCCATCGTAGGAGCGGGCATAGGCCGCGCGGGCCGCCTCGTCGAGATCGGCGGTCGGCGTGGGCTCGAGCTCGAAGTGGCCGAACGTATCGACACCGCGGACCAGCATGGCCGGCGTCTTGTGCTTCACGCCCAGGTGTTGCGCCTCGGTCGGGATGTAGCTGATCGCCAGGCCGATGCGACGTCCGGGCGACCGATTCGGCTGCGAGCGATGGAGGCACAGCGTGTGGTGCAACGAGAACTCGCCCGCGCGCAGCGGAGCCAGAACCGCCGGCGTGTCGTCCACGTCCCCGACGACAGCCTGGCCCGCACGATTCACGCTGCCGGCCACGACACCCGCGCGATGGGGCATTTGCCCGCGACCGTGACTGCCAGGCAAGAATTCCATGCAGCCGTTCTCGGCCGTCGCTTCGGTGAGCGCGAGCCACGCGGTGACGTGCACGTACGGGCGCAATCCGAAATACGTGGCATCCTGATGCCAGGCGGCGATCGCCGTGCTTTCGGGCTCCTTGATGAACCACGTCGAGGTGTACACGAGGATATTGGGACCGATGAGATCCTCGACGGCGTCCAGGATCGCGGGGTGGCGGGCGAGCGCATGGACCCAGGTCAAGAGGACGTGCGTGCGGGACCGGTAGCGTGGGTCCGTTCCATCGGACGTGAGCGGTCCGCCGACGACCGCTTCGAACGCCTCGAGTCTCCCGCGATAGTAGGCCGCCTGCTGACGCGTGAGCGCCACCATGGGCGACAGGAATCCGTTTCGCGCGTAGCTCTCGGCCTGGGCCGAGGAAAGCTTCGTCGGCATGGTCATCCACTTACCTCACTGTCGGGACCGCGAGCATCGCCAGGGCTTGCGCAAGGGTGCGGACGCGTGCATACATCTTCATGGACTTGTCGAGGCTGTAGGCGTGAGCCGCGCCGTCGCCGCCCCAGCAGCACTCGCGGACGACCACGGTGTCGAGGTCCATGCTGAAGGCCTCACGGACGCTAGTCTCGACGCCGCGATTGGTCGCCCCGCCGCCGATCACCAGCGCGGTGCGGCGGAGCATTCGCAGCAACTCGGCCACCCCGGTGCCGTAGAATGCGCTGGGCCGGCGCTTGAGGTACACGTAGTCCAGGGGCCGGGGGGCGATCTCGTCGGGGAAGCCGGCGTCCGGCGTGCCCTCGACGCAGTTGGTGAGGGACGGCACCCCCGTCTCGACGCTGAGGTCGGTGGGCAGCAACACGACGTCGGCGCCGTCCGCCCGGCTGACCGGGGTCGTATAGATGATGGGCACGGCGCGCGCGCGGCAGGCGCCGATCAGGGCGACCCAGGCGTCCAGGACGGGCCGCATCGCCGCGCGGCGGGCGGGATCGGCGGGAGTCAGCGCACGGCGGCAGGCGTCGTAGACGATCAGGGCGGCGCGCGAGGCGTCGATGCGGTCGGGCGTGGCTCTGGTGCTCATGGCCGACATTCTAATCTGGACGCGAGGTGATCCGATGACAGAGACGAAGCCCGGACGCGCGCACCTCATCGCCGGCGGCTTTCCGCCTGGTTCGTCTGCCGGGCACGACCACGACTATGCCCGCCTGCGGCTGCTCGGGCTCCTGGCGGAGCGGGGCGTTGCCGCCTCGGTCGCCAACGACTTCGCGGACGTCGAGAAGTGGCTGCCGGTGAGCCGGTTGCTGATCACCTACGTGGCCGGCCCGTACCCCGACGCCGCGCAGTGCCGCGCGATCCAGCGCTGGCTGGAAGCGGGCGGCCACTGGCTCGGCTTGCACGGCACCAGCGGCGGCCGCGCCGAGCGGGTCGAAGGCTCGCGACAGCGCCGCACGGTGAAGACCGAGCACCACGCGCTGCTCGGGAGCTACTTCCTCACTCATCCTCCCATCTGCAAGATCCGCGTCGACGTGGCGGCCGGCGACACGAGCCTGACGCGAGGACTCACCGCGTCGTTCGTCGTCGAGGACGAGCCGTACTTCATCGAGCTCCAGGATCCAGGGGCGACGCGAATCTTGCTGACCGCGGACTACGGCCCGGGCGCCGCGTCGCCCACCATCGGCACCCTCTACCCCTCGGACACGTCGTTGCGGCCCGACGGCAAGACCCGCGTGCTCGGCTACACCCGTGAGGTGGGCAAAGGCGGCGTCACGTACTTCGCGCTCGGCCATTGCCACAATCCGGCGATCCGAGCGTCCCGGGCTGTCGACCCGACGGACACGACGCCGCTCACGTTTCGAGGCTCCTGGGAGAGCGATGGGTTCATCACGCTGTTGCGCAACGCCATCGCCCGGGGCGTGGGCGCCTAGCGGCCCGGAGAGCGCCGACGCGCGACGCTTTGACGCGCCGCTGAACGCCCCGCGTCCTCCGCGAGCTCCGCCGGCTATTTCATCCGTTCCTGGATCTTCGCGATGGCAGCGCGGGCGCACTCCTCGTCGAACTGGCCGCCGGGAGCTCCGCTCACGCCGATCGCGCCGATCGCCTTTCCGCCGGCCATGATGGTCACGCCGCCGACCGCGTACGTCACGTTGGGCAGCGGCGTCTGCGGCACCGTGGTGGGGGGATTCTTCGCCACTCGGTCGGCGACGGCCTTCGTGCTGTCTTCCTTGCGCGCGAGCGTCAGCGAGGCGGCCGAGTACGCCTTGTAAAAGGCGTTGTCGAGCGTATGGATCGGCGCGCCGTTACCCCGCAGCAGGGCCTGGCGAACGCCATCGAGATCGACGACGACCGCCGTCACCGTGTACCCCTTCTGAGCGCAGGTCGCGACCGAATCCCCCACCAGCTCATTCGCCAGCGCTGCCGAGAGTTTCTGCGTGGTGACCAACCCTTGAGCCCCAGCGCCCGTCGTTGCGCCAACGAGGGCGAACGCGAACACCGCACCTGCCGCCAAGGTTCGTGACATGCTTTCCTCCCCGTCGATTTCCCCGGCCAGACGCCTGGAGTGGGCCAACGCGCGAGCCGTGCCCCCGCGGATCATACTCCAGTGAGGGAGCCACGGGGCCCGTTCTCCACCGGGTGTTTCACGGCGCTTGAAGACGGCGAGAATCTCGGCTAAAGAGACAGTACCCGCGGATGTCCACACAGGGAAGGAGCACGCCATGCTGGTCGTCGACGCGCAGATCCACATCTGGAAAAACAACAAGCCGACGAATCCGAACCACCGTCAGGTCACCGACTTTACGGCGGATGACGTGCTGAAGGAGATGGACGAAGGCGGCGTCAGCGCGGCCGTGATCCACCCGCCCGGATGGGATCCCAATTCCAACGCGCTGGCGGTCGACGCCGCGCGCCAGCATCCCAACCGGCTCGCGATCCTCGGCAACTTCCCCCTCGACAAGCCGGACAGCCGCTCGTTGATCGACGGCATGAAGAGTCGGCCGGGCATGCACGGACTCCGCTTCGCGTTGCTGCAGCCGCATCAGAAGACGTGGTTGACGGATGGAACCCTCGACTGGCTATGGCCCGCGGCCGAGCGCGCGAGACTGCCGATCGCGCTGCTCGGACCAGGCCTCCTGCAGGTCATCGGCGGGATCGCCGAACGCCATCCGGGGCTCAAGCTGATCGTCGATCATTTCGGGCGCCCCGACGCCGCGTGGTCGAACCTGCCAGATCTTGTCACGGCGGCGAGGCATCGCAACGTGGCGCTGAAGGCGACCGGCGCGCCGAGCTACTCGAGCGAGTCCTATCCGTATCGCGACATCCACGGACACATCAGGAAGCTCTACGACGCTTTCGGCCCGGAGCGCATGTTCTGGGGTACCGACATCACGCGGATGCCGTGCTCGTGGAAGCAGTGCGTCACGATGTTCACCGAGGAGTTGTCGTGGCTGTCGGCGAAGGACAAAGAGTTGATCATGGGGCGCGCCCTCTGCAACTGGCTCGACTGGAAGCTGCCGGGATAGGCCATGCCGGTGAGAGCTGCTGGCCGCGAGGAGAGCGACGATGGCTGACGACCCGCTGCACGCAGAGGTCGAGCGACTCAAGGCGGAGAACGCGGCGCTGAAGGCCCGGACGACGCGCGGCGTCTCGATCAAGGTCAGCGCGAAGGGCGGCGTCTCCGTCTACGGGCTCGGCCGCTTCCCCGTGACCCTGTACAAGGAACAGTGGGTGAAACTACTCGACATCGCCGGCGACATCCGGGCCTTCATCCAGGAGCACGACGCCGAGTTGAAGACCAAGGAGCCGCGCTGACCGGACGAATCCGGAGCTCGATGGCGGTGACGCGCAGCGGCACGGTGCGATCCTGGACGCCCGTCTCGCGAGGTCCGAGGTCGTGTTCGGCGTCCGCCAGCAGGCGCTCGAAGGATGACGGCCGCTCGATCGGGCGGCCGACCACGCCGGGGCTGTAGCCCTGCGGCCAGTAGCTGTTGGTCGGATGCCCGCCACCGGCCACGACGATCACGAAGTTGTCGGGGCTGGCGGTGATCGGCCACGGATCCAGGGCGAGGCTCTCACGCGTCACCTTGCTCGCGTCGATCTCGATCCACGCCGGGCATCCCGCGCGCCGGAGCTGTTCGGCCGGGATCCGCGAATGCTCCCAGAGGAACTCACGGATCGACCATATGCCCTCCTGGAAATCAGCTCATCGGCTACACGAGCTTGAGGTTCTTCAGCGGGAGGCTCCGCACCGGCTTGCCGGTCGCCGCGAAGATTGCATTGAGCACCGCGGGCGTCACCACGCAGATCGTCGGCTCACCGACGCCACCCCAGAAGTCGTGTGACGGTACGATCACGGTCTCCACGACAGGCATTTCGGCCAGACGCAAGATCCGGTAGCGGTCGAAGTTCAGCTCCGTCATGCGCCCGTTCTGTACGGTGCACTCGCCGTAAAACGCCGCGCTCAGACCGTAGGCCACCGAGCCTTCGACCTGGGCGGCGATCTGATCCGGGTTGACCGCATGGCCGCAATCGAGCGCCAGCACCATGCGGTGCACCTTGACCTTGCCCTCGCCGCTCACCGAGACCTCGGCGACGGCCGCCGAATAGCTGCCGTAGCCCATGAACTGCGCGATGCCGCGATGCACGCCGGCGGGCAGCGGCTTGCCCCAGTTGCCCTTGTCCGCCACGGCGTTGAGAACGGCGAGATGCTTCGGATGCTTGCCCATGAGGGCGCGGCGGAACTCGAGCGAGTCGGTGCCGGCGGCGCGGGCCGCTTCTTCGATGAAGCACTCCATGTACACGCCATTCTGATTGGTGTTGACGCCACGCCAGGGGCCGACCGGCACGTGCGTGTTGCGCATCGCGTACTCGATCAACAAGTTCGGCACGGTGTAGCCGAGCTGCGCGTCGCCGGGCTTGTCGGTGTACCCCTGGAGCTGTCGATCATCCTTGTTGCCGACGATCAATGCCGGATTCACGAACGCGTTGATCGACTGGCCGGAGATGCGAACGTGCAACCCGACGAGGGTGCCGTTCTCATCGAGGCCTGCGGCCAGCTTGCACTGCGAGATCGGACGGTAGAAATCGTGCCCCATGTCCTCCTCGCGCGACCAGATCATCTTGACCGGGACGTCGGGGAACTGCCTGGCGATGAGGACCGCCTGGCGAACGTAGTCCTGGTTGCCGCCGCGCCGGCCGAAGCCGCCGCCGAGGTCGTGCCGGTAGACCTCGCACTGGGCCAGCGGGACGCCCGACTGCTCGGACAGGGCGGCCAGCGAAGCCTCCGAGTTCTGCGTCGGCACCCAGCACTCCGCCCGGTTCGCCGAGATCTTCACGGTGCAGTTCATCGGCTCCATCGTCGCGTGGGCCAGGAACGGCGTGCTGTAGACCGCTTCGACCTTCTTCGGGGCACCCTGGATGGCGGAGAGCGCGTCGCCCTCGTTGCGGAACGCGTATGCCTCCTTCGCCGCCAGCCCCTCCTTGAGGTGCTCGGCGATCGTCGCGCTCGACTGGGAGGCGCCGGCGCCTTCGTCCCAGACGATCGGCAGCGCATCGAGCGCGGACTTGGCCCGCCACCACGTGTCGGCGACGACCGCGACGGTCGCATCGTTCACCTTGACGACACGGCGGACGCCGGGCCGGCCGGACACCTTCGCCTCCTCGTAGCTCACGAGCTTGCCGCCGAACACCGGGCAGGCCTTGATGGCCGCGTGCAGCATACCCGGCAGCTTGAGATCGATCGCGTAGACCTTGCTGCCGTCGAGCTTGTCGGCCGTGTCCAGCCGCTGCACCGGCTTGCCGGCGATCTTCCAGTCCCTCGGGTTCTTGAGCGTGATGCTCTTGGGATCCGGTGCGGGCAGCTTGGCGGCGGCCTCGGCGACCTTGCCGTAGGTCGTCCTGCGCCCGGAGGCCGTGTGCGTGATGACGCCGTCGGCCACGCTGACCTCGCCGACTGGCACGTTCCACTGGTCGGCCGCCGCTTGCAGCAGCAGCATCCGCGCGACGGCGCCGCCGCGCCGGACATAGTCCTGCGAGGTGCGGATGCCGCGGCTGCCACCGGTCCCCATCTCGCCCCAGATGCGCTTGCGCGCGAGGTTCTGGCCCGGCGTGATCGACTCGGTGGCCACTTTCTTCCAATCGCACTCGAGCTCCTCGGCGACGAGCTGGGCCAGGCCGGTGAGCGTGCCTTGCCCCATCTCCGAGCGCGCGATGCGAATCACACAGGTGTCGTCGGGTTTGACGACGACCCAGGCATGGACCTCGGTGCCAGCGTTGGCCACGCTCTGTGCCTCGGCCGATCCGAACCCCGACGGCAGCCGGATCCCGATGGCCAGGCTGCCGGCGGCGGCCGCCGTGCCGACGATGAAGTTGCGGCGCGAGAGATTCAAAATCCTGGCGCTGGTCGCTTTCATGTCACGCCCTCCCACCGGCCGCCATGTGCACCGCCGCCCGGATGCGCTGATAGGTTCCGCATCGGCAGATGTTCGACATCGCGTCGTCGATGTCCTGGTCGGTCGGTTTCGGGTTTCTCTTCAGCAAGGCCGCCGCGGCCATGATCTGCCCGGACTGGCAGTAACCGCACTGCGGCACGTCGACCGCCGCCCAGGCCTTCTGCACGGGATGCGAGCGGGTGGCCGACAGCCCTTCGATGGTGACGATCTTATCGGTGGCCTTCACGCTCCCGACCGGCATAGCGCAGGAGCGCACCAACGCGCCGTTGATGTGCACGGAACAGGCGCCGCATTGCGCGACGCCACAACCATACTTGGTGCCCGTCAGGCCCACCTGCTCGCGGATGGCCCACAGCAGCGGCGTGTCGGCCTCCACCTGCACCTCACGGACCCGGCCATTGATGTTGAGCTTAGCCATGAACCCCTCCCACGACTCACCGTGATGGCGACACTGTTTGCGACGCTTCGGTCGAGCACCGCGCGCCTGGATCCCCTGTGCAGCGCGATGCTACCACCCTCGAGGCGCTCCGCGCTCGTCTCCTTGCTCGGCAGTTTCCGTCACGGCGGAATGTCTCCAGGCTCCGAGATCACGGCAACAGGGCCGCGACGCGGATGCGGGCTCGGGGCGCGCCGAGCGGCGTGACGGCCGCGTTGCGTCGGAGCAGACTGACCGAGGTGTACCGGGCGTCGCCGTGCGCCGATGACTCGCGGACCGGCTCCCGGTAGACCTCCAGCACCTCGTCGATCAAATTGACCACCCAGTAGTCGGCGATCCCTGCTCGCGCATACAGGGAGCCCTTGCGCAGCCGGTCGAGCGCGAGCGACGTGTCGGCGACCTCGACGACCAGCACGGGCTGGGACGGATGGGCGTCGCGGTAGTCTCGCGGCCGGCCCGGCACGACGACGACGTCGGGCTCGGGCTCCGATCGTTCATCGAGCGCGATCGGTTTTTCCTCCCGCACGTAGTACGTGCGGCCGAACGCCTTCTCGAGCGCAGCGCGTACCAGGGCGACGGCCGTGGCGTGGCGCCCACCGTGCGGCTCCCGAGTGACGAGCAGGCCGTCCAGCAACTCGACCCGGTCCTCCGGGCCGAAGATGCCGACGTCAACGAGGCGGTCGTATCGGGCTCGCGTCATCCGCCAGAGGGGCAGAGCTGGCGCTTTCATGGCTGTCGCCACGATACGGCAACCGCGACCAGGGCTCAACGTCTGCGTCCAGAGACGCGGGATGGCCGAGGCTTGCCCCGGCGAGGTGGGCGCTCCGCGCGCACCGGTGGCGCGTCCTCCAGCTCGATCCCGAACACCGCGGACAACCGATCGTCGGCGATGCGCTTGCCCGCGGCCGGGCGCGCGCGCGACACAGCCCCGGCGGTGACCGAGCTGAGCAGCTCCGCCTGATCCACTTGGCGCAGCACGAAGAACAGCTCCGGCCTGGCGTCGAGGCGGATGCCCACACCGTAGAGGACCGCGGCAACGTGCTTGCACACCTCGGCCGAGTCCGGGCAGGAGCAGTCGAGGGTCATCTCACGCGGCTCCGGAAAGAGCCCGTCCTTCGCGTCGGTCAGCACGGCCAGCACGTCGTCGGACAGCTCACCGCGCAGCAAGCCGACGAGTGAGCCGATCCGGCCCGTGCAGCGAGCCACCACGCGGCGCCAGCGCGCCCTTGCCATGGATGCGATGGCGATCGTCACGCGATACAGCTCGCTGCCGGCCACGTATGCCTCGACGCGTCCCCCGGCGATCGCCAGATGCAGCACCGAGCCATTTCTCAGATACGCACGCCCGCGCGGCAGACGGTTGGCGAGGTCGGCGTAGCGCTCGAGATTGTGGGCCCAGGCTTCGCCCCAGAACGTGGAGGTGAGCTGTCGCTTGCGGTGCGCGATCACGACCGGCTCGGCCGTGCGCTTGCTCTTTCTCAGCAGCTGTGCCAGTGCCAGGACGCCGCGCGCCTTTTTTTCGCCCACCGAGAGATAGGGCGGGTAGTAGTCCCAGCCGCTGCTGTCGTACCAGGCCATCGCGCTCCCTTTATCTTACGGTTCGGCCGTAGCCCGACGGAGGTCGAGGGCGACCATGGCCATCAGCTCTTCGTCGCTCATCTCGGTGAGCAGCGTCTCGCCGCCGCCCTGCAGCACGCCACGAACCATCTTCTGCTTGTCCTCGATGAGCCGGTCGATGCGTTCCTCGACGGTGCCGCGGCACACGAGCTTGTGTACGAGCACGTTCTTGTGCTGGCCGATGCGATAGGCGCGGTCGGTCGCCTGGTCTTCGACCGCGGGGTTCCACCACCGGTCGAAGTGCACCACGTGCGAGGCCGCGGTGAGGTTGAGGCCGGTACCGCCCGCCTTCACGGACAGCACGAAGAACGACACGGTCGCGTCCTCCTGGAAACGCTTCACGATCCCGCCGCGGGCGCGGACCGGCGTGCTGCCGTGCAGCACCAGCCCGGGGCGGCCGAACAGCTCCTCGAGGAACGCCGCCAGCGGCTCGGTGGCCTCGCGAAATTGCGTGAACACGAGGACCTTCTCCTGCTTCGCCGCCACCGCCTCGACGATCTCGCGCAACCGCGTGAGCTTGCCGCTGCCCGCCTCGTCCCACGCGCCTTCGCCCAGCCAGTGCGCGGGATGGTTGCAGATCTGTTTGAAGCGCATGAGGTACGCGAGGACGAGGCCACGCCGCTCGATCCCCTGCGTGAGGCCGGCGATGGCACGCTCCAATTCGTCGACGGTCTTCTGATAGAGCGCAGCCTGCGGGCCGGAGAGGAGGCAGAACGCCTTCACCTCGGTCTTGTCGGGCAAGTCGGCCACGATCGAGCGGTCGGTCTTGAGCCGGCGCAGGAGATAGGGCTGGATCAGGCGGCGCAGGGGCGCGTAGCTCTCGTCCGGGCGATCGGCCAGCCGCTTGGCGAACGCGGAAAACTCCCGCGCCGAGCCCAGCAAGCCAGGGTCGAGGAAGTCGTAGATCGACCACAGATCGCCGAGCCGGTTCTCGACGGGCGTGCCCGTGAGCGCGACGCGCGCGTACGCCTTCAGCGCCTTCACCGCCTGCGTCTGCCGGGCCCCGGGGTTCTTGATCGCCTGTGCCTCGTCGAGGATCGACAGCGACCACTCCCGGCTCCGGAGCGCCTCGACGCGCGCGAGCGTCCCGTAGGTGGTGATGACGAGATCCGTGCCGCCGAGATCGGCGCCGGCCAGCTCGGCGAGCTCGCGCGCGGGCATAGCGGAGGGATGGGCCACGAGCGTCGCCAGCGACGGCGCGAAGCGCTCGATCTCGGCCTGCCAGTTGGCGAGCAGCGACGCCGGCGCCACGAGCAGATGCGGCGGCTCGCCGCCGCGCGCGCGGCGCTTGTGCAGGAGCAGGAGTCCCAGCACCTGGATGGTCTTGCCGAGCCCCATGTCGTCGGCCAGGCAGACGCCGAGCCGCAGCGACGAGGCAAACGCGAGCCACGCCACGCCGACTTTCTGATAGGGTCGCAGCGTCCCGCGCAGGTCGCCGCCCGGGTCGGCCGCCGCGAGCCCGGCGGGCCCGCGCAGCCCCTCGAGCGTGCGCGCGAGCCAGGCGCCGGCCTCGACGCGTGACCAGCCCTCGTCCGCACTGAGCGCGGCGGCATCGTCCTCCGTCCGCGCGGCGCCGGCGAGCAGCCGCATGCCCTCGAGAAAGGACAGCCCGCTCTCCCCGGCCTCGCGACGCACGCGCTCCCAGTGCGCGAGCACCTCGCGCAGTCGCTCGCGGTCCAGCTCGACCCATTGACCGCGCAGCCGCACCAGCCCGCCCGACGACGCCAGGAGCTGGCGCACCTCGGCAGCCGTAAGCTTGTCGTCGCCCAGCGCGACGGCGACGGAGAAGTCGAGCAGCGCGTCCATGCCGACTGCGCTCGGCTTCTTCTCGCCCACGCGCACCGCGACCTCGGGTCGCGGCGGGTGCCGGGGGCGCCACCAGTCGGGGACGCGCACGACCAGCCCGGCCGCCTCGAAGGCCGGGATGGCTTGAAGAAAGCGGTGGGCCTCGGCGGGCGTCCACGCCATTGCCTGGTAGATCGCGCCGGAGTCGATGAGCTCGGCCAGCCACGGTCTTTGCTCCGCGGCGCGCTGCAGTGGCACCAGGAGGTGGAGCAGTGCCTGCCGGTCGCCGCGTGCGGAGGACGCCTCGAGCCCGCGTGCCAGCGGGCGATGCTGCACCTTGCCGCCGGCACTCGCGCGCACCGCGTAGGTGGCGAGGAACGCGAAAGGGTGCTCCTCGTCGCCGCGGTTCTCGGCCAGGTGCAGGCACACCTTGCCGACGGCGTGCCACGAGGGGTGCTGCGCGCGCAACCACTCAGCGACGGGCCCGCGGTGCGTGCGGATCTCGTCGGCGAATGCGCGGTTGAGGTCGGCCCAGCGCGCGGCGACCCAGTCGGCGTCGACGTACTCGCCGCCGTCCATTGGCGGGACGGCGCCGGCCAGCCGGGCGCGCTCGTCCGTCGGGCAGTCGACCTCGATGCGCTCGCGCCGCTCCTCGAGGTCGGGCATGGCGCAGAGCCGGGTCACGAACGCGCGGCCGAGGTCGCGGAGGAACGCGAGGGGAGGGACGAGCGGCGCGTCGAGCTCGGTCGCGCCCAGGTCGAGCAGGGCGTGTCCGGGCCCACGCCCGAAGGCGCGGGCGACACGGGCGCGGGCCGTGGCGGACAGGCCGTCGCTCGCCTCGTCGTTGACGGGCGCCGTGTCCGCGAGCAGTGCGCCCGACGGTAGGATGGCCACGCGCATCGCCTGAAATCTAAGCGCCGGCGTCGCTCGGCGCAACCGCGACCATCGGCCGGGCCCGCTGCCGAAAGGGGAGCGCGGCCCCCGTTGGGGTAGTTCAAGGGCGGCGGTGCCCACCGCGGGAAAACGTGGGCGCCGAGCCGCCGTACGCCGACACGCCGCACCCGCTTCCGGGCGCTACACGAGGTAAACGCGAATGCCGTATCGCTCGTAGACAGGCGCGGCGCGCCGATCGCACGTCACGAGTTCGAGGCCATGGCTCGACGCCGTCGCAGCCACCAGCGCGTCGTACGAGGCGCCACCGGACACCCCGTGATCGGGCAAGTGCAGCAAGAAGTCACGGTAGGCTGGAGCGCTCAGGCGGAGGAACGGCTGGCGAAATCGCGCGGCCAGAAAGTCGCGCACCACGTCCCCTGGTGCCCGGTGAGGAGCGGGTAGCCGGGTGAGCACCGAGTACGTCTCCAGGGCGCAATGCTCGACCAAGCGCAGCGCGCCGTCCAGCACTCGGCGCGCGGCATCGTGCTTCTCGTGCCAGGACGCGAATGCGGCGACGACCAGACTCGAGTCGGCTGCTCTTACCGCCGTACACGCTCCAGCGTGTCGCGGACCTGCTCGGCTGTGAGGGGAGGCAGCTTGGCTTCCGGCACCGCCACCAGTCCCTTGCCCCGCTTCTTCAGCATCATGGGAGTGGAAGCGATCTCGATCTCCAGCCGGCCGTCGCCAGCGCGGATCTCGAGCAGCTGACCGGGCGTCAGTCCCAGAGCCTGGCGTAGCGGCTTGGGCACGACGATCCTCCCTGCGCGATCGATGACAGCTTTCATGGTACGCACAATGCCACAGAAATGGCATTGACGCAATAGCTGGCCTCCCGCATTCTGACGAGGCAGGCGTCGGCGGTCGACTCCGCGAGGCTCGGGGTGTAGAGGCCGGCGGGCATGGGCTTCACCAGCGCGTCGTGGAGGGCGTAGATCACCATGAACGGCGTGGCGATCCCCTCGGTTTCACCGGGGTCGAGCCAGCGTGAGGCCAAGGTGATGTGGACTCCCCAGGTCATCGTGCCCACCGGGGCGTCCGCGGCCGAGCCGACGGCAGGAAAGCCCAGGACGAACGCGACGACGACGATGACGCGCCAGCCGAATGACCTCATGGGTTCCTCCCAGGGGCGGGTGTCGAGCGGAAGCTTCTCATAAGCACGGAGGTCCGTCGATGCGCTAGAATGGCGCCCGAAGCGGCCACGAGGGCGTACCCAGCGGCCCCTGGGGAGGAGAGCACATGAGCGCGAACGCGCATTCCACACCCGCACAGATCCGGTCTCACCTGAACCATCCGGTCATCGACGGTGACGGCCACTGGGTCGAATTCGACCCCGTCTTCAGCGACCGAATGCGAAAAGTTGGGGGTGACAAGGCCGGCGACGGGTTCCTCGCCGCGATGAAGACCACGCGCGACGCGCTCAGTATGTCGGTCGCCGAACGGAGGCGCCGGCGTATCGCCCAGCCGGGCTTCTGGAGCCGTCAGGCGGAAAACACGCTCGATCGCGCGACCGCGATGATGCCGCGCTTGCTCTACGAGCGTCTCGATGAGTTCGGCACGGACTTCGCGATCATCTATCCGACCGCCGGCCTGCGCGTGCCGCGAATCAGCGATGACGAGACCAGACGCGCGGTCGTTCGCGCGCACAACATCGTCACCGCGGAATACTTCCGCGACCTGGGTGATCGGATGACCCCGGCCGCGATCATTCCGATGCACACCCCGGACGAGGCGATCGCGGAGCTCGAATACGTCACGCGGCAGCTCGGGGCGAAGGTGGGCATGTTCGGCAGCGGTATGTCGCGGCGCGTTTCGTCGGTCGCGGCGACCGACCCGGATGCGGCGCGTCTCGCGGTCTGGTACGACGTGCTGGCGCTCGACAGCGACTACGACTACGACCCGGTCTGGGCGAAGTGCCAGGAGCTCGGCATCGCCCCGACCTTTCACAGCTCGAGCAGCAATCAAGGGTTGCGGTTGTCGCCGACCAACTTCGTCTACAACCATATCGGGCATTTCGCTGCCGCCGGCCACGCGGTCTCCAAGGCGATCTTCCTGGGTGGCGTGACCCGGCGCTTCCCGAAGCTTCGATTCGCGTTCCTCGAAGGCGGCGTGGGCTGGGCTTGCCAGCTGTTCGGCGACCTGACCGAGCACTGGGAGCGGCGCAATCGCAAGGCGCTGGAGCACATGGATCCGCGAAAGCTCGATCGCGCCCTGCTGATGAGCCTGGTCGAGAAGCACGGCGATCCCGACATGGCGGCGGCGCTGAAGGCGCGGGATGGCTGGCCCGACCTCGACCCGAGCCTGACGGGCGGGGTCGACGATCTCGACGATTTCTCCGCCTGCCAGATCACCCGCAAGGAAGACTGGATCGATCTGTTTGCCAAGCCGTTCTACTTCGGCTGCGAGGCCGACGATCGGACCAATGCCTGGGCATTCAGCCGGAACAATCCGTTCGAATCGAAGCTGAACGCGATCTACAGCTCGGATGTCGGGCATTTCGACGTGATCGATATGCGCGATCCGCTGCCGGAGGCCTATGAGCTGGTCGAGGAGGGCCTGATCAGCAGAGACAACTTCCGTGACTTCACCTTCGCGAACACGGTTCATCTGTGGGGGACGCAAAACCCAAGATTCTTCGAGGGGACGGCGGTTGCCAAGGCGGCGGCGGCCGAGCTGGCGCGCGCGCCGGTGCAGGTGACGACGGCGTAGGCACCGAGCTAGAAGGGCAGCGCGACGCCCTGCGAGCGGAAGAAGCTCGCCACCGCGGCGGTCCAGAGGGTCGTGCCCGGGAACGGTCCGTCACCGCTCGGCCGGAAGCTGGTCACCACGATCGTCGCGTCCGCGTCCGCCACACGCACGGTGTGGATCTCTTCGCGGAGCGACGTCTCGAGCGCCGCGTCGCGCGCGGCCGGCAGCGCGCAACCGCCGAGAGCACCCAGGAGCAGCAGACCGAGCGTCAGGCTGCGCACGTGCGCGATTTTACGCGGTCGGGGGGTGTCTATCTAATCCACGCCCCGTGACGGCGGCCCTCCGGGGTCGCGGCCTGACCGGGTCAGGAAACGGTCGAGGTGATTGGCGAAGCGCTGCCGATCGCTCTGGTTGAACGGCGCCGGGCCGCCGAGGATGTCGCCGGTGGACCGCAGCTCTTGCATGAGATTGCGCATGGCCAGGCGCTCCCGGACATTGTCCTCCGAGTACAGCTCTCCGCGCGGGTCGAGCGCGTGGGCTCCGCGCCCGATTACCGCGGCGGCCAGGGGGATGTCGGCGGTGATTACCAGGTCGCCGGGCTGGATCTGCTGCATGATCTGCTGATCGGCGACGTCGAAGCCCTTCGCCACGCGGACGCTCCTGATGAAGGGGGAAGCGGGGATTCGCAGCGGCGTGTTGGCGACCAGGGTCGTCGAGACCTGGGCGCGCTCGGCGGCCCGGAACAGGATTTCCTTGATGACCTGAGGGCACGCATCGGCGTCGACCCAGATCTGCACTCAGGGCCTTCGCCGGGTCATCAACGAGCCGAGCCGCATGATTCAAGCTAATACCATGGCCGCGTCGAGAGATCACCGCCCTGCCTGCGGCGCGCGATGTGGTAGTAGACTCGGCGGCAGTCTGGGCCGCTGTGGTGGAAGGGAGAACCCGTCAGATGACTACGATCGATCCCGTGTGGGCCACGGTCGCCGAATTGTCCCGCGCGTTCGGCGCGCGCACGCTTTCGCCCCTCGACGCCGTCGACGCCCTGATCGGGCGGATCCGCCGGCGCAACCCGGCCCTGCACGCCTACATCGCGGTGTACGAGGCCGACGCGCGTCTGGCCGCCGAAGCCGCGGACCAGGCCATCCGCGCCGGCCATCGCGTTGGACCGCTCCATGGCGTCCCCATCGCGCTCAAGGATCTCGTCGACCTCGAGGGGCGCGTCACGACAGGCGGGTCGAAGGTGTGGGCCGAGCGCGTGTCGCCAATGACCGCGACGCTCGCCGAGCGGCTCATCGCCGCCGGCATGATCGTTCTCGGCAAGACGCACACGGTCGAGTTCGCGATGGGCAGCTGGGGCACCAACACGCACATGGGCGCTCCGCGCAATCCGTGGGACCTGAAGGTGCACCGTACGCCCGGCGGCTCGTCCAGCGGGTCAGGCGTCGCCGTCGCGGCCGGCCTCGCGCCGGTCGCGATCGGCACCGACACGGGAGGGTCCGTGCGCATCCCCGCGGCCTGGTGCGGCATCGTGGGGCTCAAGGTGACGGTAGGACGGATCAGCACCTACGGCGTCCTGCCGCTCAGCTCGACGCTCGACACGCCCGGACCGCTGGCGCGCTCGGTCGAGGACGCCGCGCTGATCTACCGCGCGCTGAGCGGGCCCGACCCGCGGGATCCGCAGACGCTTGCGTGGACGCCCGCCGATCCTCTTCCGGCCCTCCGGCGCGGCGTCGCGGGCTTGCGTCTGGCCGTCCTGCCCGACGTCGAGCGCACGGGCGTCGACAAGGAGGTGCTGCTCGCGTACGACGCCGCGGTCGACGCGCTCGCCAAGCTCGGCGCCCGGATCGTCCGCGTCGAGCTTCCTCACCGCCTGAGCGACTACGCCGCGGCGACCGGGCGCATCATCGGCGCCGAGGGCTACCGATTCGTCGGCCACCTCGTCGACGACGAGAGTCTCCCCACCGACCCGCACGTGCGTCCGCGAATCCAGCTCGGCCGGACCATCTCGGCGCGCGACTACCTGCTCACCCTCGCGGCGCGCGAAGAGCACAAGCGCGCATTCGCCATGGCGCTCGCCGACGTCGACGCGCTGCTGACGCCGACCGCCCAGACCGTGGCGATCCCGATCGACCGGGTGGACCAGTCGGGCACCGCCGCGCACTTCACGCGGCCGGGAAACTACCTGGGGCTCTGCGGCCTCGCTGTCCCCAGCGGCGTCTCGGCAGATGGCATGCCGACGTCGCTCCAGATCCTCTGCCACGCCGGCGACGAGGCGATGGCGTTACGCATCGGCTGGGCTTACGAGCAAGCCACCGGCTGGATGGCGCGCCGGCCGCCGGAGCCCTGAGGCGGGATCAGGGTTTCGCCGGTGGGCGCGGGGTGACGTGGCCGCAGCGGCTGCAGGTCCGATGGGCTTCGGACCCGTAGAACTCCTCGTAGGCACGTGACACCGGATCCTCGCGGTAGTCGGCAACCTGCTTGACGCTCTCGTGGAGCTGAGCGCCGCATTTGGCGCAATACCACGTGAAGCGGTCGCGCTCGTCCGGCCGCCGCTTGCGCTCGAGGACGAGCACGAACGAATCGGGCGAGAACCGTGGAGAGTGGGGGGTGCCCGCCGGGCAATACACGATCTCGCCCTCACGGACCACCGCGATCTTCTCGTCGCCATCGGGCGTCCGGTAATGGAGGTTCATATCGCCCTTGATCATGTACATGACCTCGTCGCTCGGGTCACTGTGGAACTCGCTGCGGAACTCACGGCCTCGGGCGACGAAGGCGACGCTGTCGGGCGCCTGCCAGAGGACCGTGTTGGGCCGGCCGGAGGCTCGAATGCTGTGCATGACCTGACCGAGATCGACCGCCTTCATCTCATCCATTGTTCTTGTCCTTCCTGTCTGTCAGGTCTGGAGGTCACCCACCGCCGCGGCCAGCGCCTCGAGCTCGGCGCGCCAGGATGCAGGCGCGACCACCGGGCGCACCACGAACTTGGAGAAGCCGACGGCGATGAAGCGCTCGATCACCTTGCGCAACGCAGGCAACCCCACCGGCGTGAGCTCGAGCGATCGCGGACGCCGGGCGGCCATCATGCGCGCGGTGGCCGGGTCGATGGGCGCGCTGGCGTAGCCTATGCTCATGCCGAAGTGCTCGCTGCTGATCGAGCGCCCGGCCCGGGACGCCGCTTCTTCGATGACCACGCGTCCCGCCGCCGCCTCTTCGGGCGTGCACTGCGAGGGGAGCCACCCGTCGGACAACCGACCGCAACGTTCGAGGGCCGCGGGCGCCGTGCCGCCCAACCACACTTCGAGCGGCGTCTGAACGGGCAGGGGCGAGAGCTTGACGTCCCGGAAGCTGCCGGCGATGCCCTCGTGGCTCACCGTCTCGCCCGCCCACAGGCGCCGCAAGAGCGGAAGCGCCTCATCGATGAACGCGCCGCGGCGCTTGGGATCGACGCCGATGGCATCGCGCTCCGGCGCGTACGTGAGCCCGGGAACCAGCGTCACGAGCAGCCGCCCCTTGCACAGCACGTCCAGGCTCGCGAGCTGCTTGGCCAGCCGGAGCACGTGGCGCCCGGGCAACAGCATCGTGGTCCCGAGCTTCAGCCGCGGATTGCTCGCGGCCGCCCAGGAGAGGCCCACGACGGGATCGAGCACGGGCGCGGTCAGCACCTCCGAGAGCCACAGGGAGTCGAACCCCAGATCGTCGAGACCCCTGACGAGCTCGGCCAGCCCTTCAGGCGTCGAGGAAGCGCCTCCGGATCCCACTCCGATGCGGATCTTCATTTCACCCCCCGGCTGTGCACAGAGTTCCCCTTTACCCCGTCCCCCGCTTGGTACAGCACGGCCGGACCAGCCGTCAAGCGAGCAAGTAGCGCGCGCGTCAGATCATCCATTGGCAGTGCCCTTCGCGGGCCGGCCCGAGCCGGTCGCCGTCGATTGCAGCGGAGCGTCGGCTCGGGCCGCGCGCTGGTGAGGCAGCCCGAGTGCCACGAGAATGCCCAGCGCATTGCCGCCGGCGGCGATCAGGACCGCCGATCCGTAGCCACGAGTCAGATCGAACAGGTAACCGGCGGTGATCGGCAGGATGATGGCGGCGGCGCACCACGCCAGGTAGATCCGGCTGGCCATCCGGCCATACAGTGCGCGCCTCCAGTACACGGCCACCGCGGCAGCAGTGACGCCGGAGATCACCCCGTAGCCCAGCCCCACGAGCGCCAGCGCGAGGACCGATACGCCGGGGCCGGGCCATAGCGTCAGCGCCACGTTGCCGGCGAGCGCAACCGCGTGGGCGCCGGCCGCCACTGCCGGAATCGTCAGCCAGTCGACCATCCACCCGCCCCCCAGCCGTGCGACGGCGATCGTGCCGGCGATGAACGTGGTGCCGTAGACGGCGAGCGTGGTCGCACCCCCGTACGCCGTGATGATGCCGGCGGCCTGGCTGAGCACCATGAGCCCGGCGGAGGCCGCCAGGAAGAAGACGATCCACAGGCGCCAGAACACGGGCCGTCGTCGTTCTGCCGCACGAGGTGCGATCGACGCGGCCGCCGCCGCAAGCGTGACGCCGGACTGCGCGATCAGCCATGCGCTGATCGAGCCGGTGACGGCCAGGATCGTGGCGAGGCCCCCGAGCGTGGCGCGCACGCCGAACTGGCCGACAGACCAGCCAAAGAGGGGAGCGGCGATCATCGCGCCGGCCGGATACAGACCGACGATGTAGCCGTTCACCAGGCCATGGCGTCTCGTCACGGCCAGGTTCACCGCCTGCTGCGCGAGGATGTAGGCGGCGCCACCACCGGCGCCGAATAGCACCCCATACCCGACGGCCAGCTGGACGAGACCGCCCGCCGTGGCGGCAACCGCGATGCCCAGCGCGCTCGCGGTCGCACAGGCCAGCACGAGTATCGAGGGCCGCGCGAGGCCGAAGAACTGGGGCGCCAGAAGCATGCCGGTGCCGAATCCAGCGGACGCCAGGGCGAAGACGAACGCGAGATCGGCTCGGCTCAGGCCGAGCAGAGCTTCCAGCGGCTTCAAGAACACGCTGAACGCGTAGAGCGAGCCGAGCGGGGCATTGAGCACGGTGGCGGCCGCGACGGCGCGCCACGGGCTCGGCCTGACGTCAGGCTCGCTCACGATCGACGAAGAAGCAGCAGCGCCTTCATGACTGTCGCCACGATACGGCAACCGCGACCAGGGCTCAACGGCTCCGTCCGAGTACGGCGGTCAGCGCCGAAGTCGTGTATCTGTCCAGGGACGTTGACGCGCCCGTAGCCCGCCGATACGATGCGCGCGATGACGAGCTACGAGCCTAGGACCCGACGCTTTACCCGGGCGGAGTACGAGAAGCTCATCGAGCTGGGCGTGTTCCAGCCGGGCGAGGCCATCGAGCTCATCGGTGGCGAGCTCATGGTTGCCGAGCCCCAAGGCGCTGCCCACTACACCGCCATCCTGAAAATCGCGAAGGCGCTGGAGGCGGCGTTCGGGCCGGGATGGGTAGTACGCACGCAGGGGCCCATCGGGCTCGACGAGGACTCCGAGCCCGAGCCTGACATCGCGGTTGTCCCAGGGAGTCCTGACGATTATGGCCGCGCCCATCCCTCGCGTGCGGCCCTCACTGTCGAGGTGGCCGAGTCGAGCCTCGCCCTCGATCGGCAGCGCAAGGGCAGTCTCTACGCGCGGGCCGGCCTGCAGGACTACTGGGTGCTCAACCTGGTCGACCGCGTCCTCGAGGTGTACCGGGAGCCGGTCCCCGATTCTGCAGCGCCGTTCGGCTGGCGTTACGGTCGCAGCGAGGTGTTCGACCCCTCCGCGCGGGTTGCCCCTCTGGCCACGCCGGGATCGAGCATCCCCGTCTCGCACTTCCTGCCCTGATCGCCATGAAGCATGCGGAGCGGCCTGGCCTGCGTCGCTGGACCCGCCACGAGTACGAGCGGTTGATCGACCACGGCTTCCTCGACGAGGACGACCCGATCGAGCTGCTCGACGGGTTGTTACTCGTGAAGGAGCCGCAGCACAGCCGGCACAGGACGGCGGTGCTGCTCGTGGCGAAGGCGGTGGAGCGGGCGTTCGCAGAGGGATGGTTCGTCCAGACACAGAGTCCGATCATTCTCGGCGACCGGTCCGAGCCGGAGCCGGACGTCTGCCTCATCCGTGGCTCGCCGCGGGACTATGTCAATGCGCATCCGACGCGCCCGGCGCTCATCGTCGAGGTCGCGCAGTCGGGCCTGGCGCTCGCCCGCGGACGCAAGGCCGCGGCCTATGCTCGCGCGCGGATCGCAGACTACTGGATCGTCAACCTCGTCGATCGCGTGCTCGAGGTGCATCGCGAGCCGGCGAGACCCGGTCCGGCCCGGCGGCATTGGGGCTACGCGGCGATCGAGACCCTCGGCGCCGACGCCACCATCACGCCGCTCGCCGCGCCGTCCGCGGGTATCCGCGTCGCCGATCTCCTGCCGTAGGCGAGCTTCCTTCAGTCTCGAGCTGCATCGCCACCGCCCGGGCTAGAGCTTGATCGCCAGCAACCTCGCCGCGGTCTCACCGAGCATGGCCCTGCGCTCGGCGGGGGTGAAGCCCGGTGCTTTCAGGATGTGATCTACCGACTCGGCCTGCCACGGGATCGGATGGTCGGTGCCGACGACGAGCTGGCTGACGCCGACTTCCGCCGCCAGGTGTCGTAGCGCTTCCGAGGTGAAGACCAGCGTGTCGTAATACATCTGCCTCAGATACTCGGTCGGCTTCTTCTTCAGCTTGACGCCAGTATCCATGTCCGGCGCGACGCGGAGGCTGTTGTCGGAGCGCGGCGCGTAGGACGGCAAGTAGCCACCGCCGTGGGCCGAGCATATTTTCAGTCCGGGGAAGCGATCGAGCGTCCCCTCGAAGATCAGGTGCGAGAGCGCGATGGTGGTGTCGAGCGGGTTGCCGATGGTGTTCGCCAGCCAGCCGTTGCCTTTGAATCTCCTGGCGAGGTCCGGCGTGCTCTGTGGATGGATGAAGATGAGAACCCCGAGCTCCTCGGCCTTGGCCCAGAACGGGTGAAACTTCGGGTCGGAAAACTCGTCGCCAGCGACGCTCGCGCCGACGGCGGCGCCGCGGAGCCCGAGCTTCTTCACGCCTTCCACGAGCTGCTGCACCGCCAGGTCCGGATACTGGAGCGCCACCGACGCAAAGGCGACGAACCGGTCCGGGTACGTCCCGCAGAAGGCGGCGAGCCGTTCGTTCTGGATCTTGATCACCTGGGCCACGACGTCGCGCTCGGCCCGGTACCATGCCGGGTTGATGCTGAGGGCCTCCATGTCGATGCCCTGCGCGTCCATCTCGCGGATGCGCCTCGGCCCCACCTCCCCGATCCCCGGTCCGCGATGGTCGTCCACCTTCAGCCCCAGCAGGGCGTACGCCTCCGGTATCACGCAGTGCGCGTGTACGTCGATCGTCTTCACGCGGCGGCCGCCCACCACCACTTCGCGGCGCCGGTTGGTCGCTACCGCTTCGGCGCGACGCGGGACCGGCCTTGCTCGGGCCTTCCCTCGCGCGGCCGCCGGCGCCTGCGCTCGCGCGCGGGTCCGCGTGGCACTGAGCAGCTCGCACCCGGTAAAGGCGATGCCGGCCATCGCGCCGACCGTATTCTTGGCGATCGCTTCACGAACAATCATCGTGTCTCCCCGGCTATTTCGTGGCGAAGCAGTAGAACAGGCCGTTGCCGCCGGTGCTCTTCAGATCGCTCTGACTGCAGCCACCATCCGGTCCGCGCGAGGGATGCGACGAGTTCCAGGACTTCGACGCGTCGTCGTCTCGCAAGCCCTGCCGGTCATGATGGCCGACCATCGCGGCTCCTTGGCCGCTCTTCGTCCAGTTGCCGCAGGTGCGGTCCTCGCCGGCAGCGAACGCGGTGCCGTCCGGCTGGGAGCCGGTCAGGATGTCGTGCATGTTCGGCGTGTCACCGCGGCCGTTGACCATGTCACCCTTCTCGGTCAGCGCCGTCTGCTTGGTGACGTTGTTCTTGCCGTGCAGCTCGGCCACGTCCTTCGCGATGACGACGCCCTTGGCGTTCTGCCACGGGCCGCGGCCGATGCGGTCGCGCGCGTTGACGGCGCCGGAGCCCTGCGTGCTCAGATAGGCGCGCCAGGTCATGCCGCCCGCGCCTGCCCCCTGCGCGAGCAGCTGGCATTGCTTGTCCGCACCGGAGAGGCCGCCGAGGTCCCCGCCCTTTCCGGAGCCGGCGCTGGTGACGAAGAACGACATCGTGGTCTGTTGTGCTTGTCCCCCGGCGCTCCCGCCGAGCGACAGCAGCGCCACTGATGCCAGGATCGACAACCCCATTCTGTTGTTCATTTCGGGCCCTCCGTAAGAGAATCGCGGCCCTAGATTACCGCAGAGTGCGGGGGAGCGTCCTGCTCGCGTCCCGGGCCGGGCGCGGCTTCGACCAGAGCGCTATACCGCGAGGATTCCCCGGCGCAGCGCCACCGCCACCGCCTCCGTGCGGCTGCGCGCCCCGAGCTTGGCGAGAATGGACGCGACGTGAAACTTCACGGTGTGGCGCGAAATGGCGAGACGCGCAGCGATGATCCGATTGTTCGCCCCGTCGGCCATCAACTCCACGATCTCGCGCTCTCGCGAGGTGAGAGGCGCTCCCGAAGCCACGGCCGTGTCGCCCGTCCTCGACGGCACCAGCCCCTCCGGATGGACGACCAGGAGCCCGGCGTGCACGGCGCGGACCGCGCCGGCGAGCTCCTCCGCCGTCGCGCGGAGCGGGAGCGCCGCGCGGAGCCCGAGCGTGCGAGCCGCGGACGTCCAGAGCTTCGCGGGGTCGTCGGAGAGCGCGATGATGGCCGGGCTCCGCGGCCAGGTGCGAATGGCTCGCAGCATCCGGCGGGCGTCGACATCGGCGAGCACCATCGCGACGATCGCCTCCGGGTGCTCTGCCAGGAGGTCTTGTAGCTGCCGTGGCCTGCAGACTTCGATGCGCCAACCGGTGAGCTCGCGAAGCGCGGCCTCCGCCCGTGCCGCCTGCATCGAGTCTTGCGCGACGACGATCACGGTGCAGGCTCGCGTATCTCGGCTCATGTGGGGCTTGCCACGGTCGAGACGACGAAGCGGCGGACATCGTTGATGGGGATCGCGAGCGCCAGGCCTCCGGCGATCATCGTGTTGATACCCACGATCTGTCCGGCCGTGTCGGCGAGGGGTCCGCCCGAGTTGCCGGGCGCAAGACGAAGGTCTGCATGGATCCAGCGTCGGCCGCCCGGCAGCGATGGCGCGAAGGCGTGGACGACGCCGGCGGTGAGCGTCCTCCGCAGACCGAGAGGATGGCCGAGGGCGACGACGAGGGCGCCGACGCGCAGGGCGTCGGAGTCGGCCAGGGCGGCAGGAGCCAACCCCACGCGCGGCAGACGGAGGAGCGCGAGATCCGCGCGACGATCGGCCGCGACCAGGCGCGCCTCGACCTGTCGGTCGTCGGCGAGCCCGACGCGAACGCACGCGGCGCGGGCGACATGCGCGTTCGTCACGACGAGATCGGGCGCCCACAGGATGCCCGCGCCACCCCCGCCCGGGCTCTCGATCTCGACCGTTACCTGCTGGAGCCGGTCCGCGACCCGAGCGAGGTGCGGTGGCAGGGCCTCAAGCGCGGGAAGGACGCTCACCGACGGTTACCTGGAGCTCCCGGGGCTCTCCGCCGCGCAGGACGCTCATCGTCACGGCCTTGCCGACGCGATCGGGCTGGAGCACGGCGGGGAGATCTCCCGGCTCGGTGATCGCATGCCCGGCGATCGCGACGATGACGTCGCCGATGACCAGCCCCGCTGCGGCTGCCGGGCTGTCGGGCGTGACGTTCACGACGATGACCGCCGTCCGCTGGGCCAGGCTGAGCCGCTCGCGGAGATGGTCGGGAAGCACGACGGGTTGCGTGCCGACGCCGAGGTACGCCCGCGGAATCTTTCCGCCACGTACCACGTGCTCCGCCAAGCGGGTGACCACAGCGGCGCGCACCGCACATTGAAGATGCCTCGATACGCCGGACGTCGTGATGCCGACGACACGGCCGAGCACGTCGATGAGCGGCCCCCCGGAGAAGCCGGGATAGAGCGTGAGATCGACGGCCAGTATCTCGCCGGCCCCGGGCTGGCGGCCGCCGCGAATGTCCAGTGCGCTGACGATGCCGGCGCTGGCCCGGGGGCCGGCGCCGAGCGCCAGGACCAGATGGCCGATGCGGAGATCATGATCGTCGCCGACGTCGGCGGCGGGGATGCCATCGACGTCGGAGCGGAGCACGGCGATGTCGAGTCCGGGATCGCGCCCGGCAACCCGGGCCGATAGCGTCCGACCATCCGGAGCGGTAAGGGTCACGTCGCGGTCGGGCTCGACCGTGTGGCTCGCGGTGACGATGAGCCCTGCACGCCACTGCACTCCCGTCGACGGCACACGCGGGCGGCCGTGCACCGCGAACACCGATCCCGCGGCCCGCTCGACCGCGCCGGCCAGAGCGTTGGAGAGATCCGTCACTGTCGTCATTGTTCTCCTCTCTTCCTGAATGCGGCGCCTTCCTGGCGTCAGATCCAGGATAGAGAGGATCTCTCCGGATGAACATCCGCCACACGGGCAGGTAAGCCTGCCGGTTTTGCCAGGTGTAGGCTCTCCAAAGGAGAGCACGCCATGAAATGCATCCAATTCGGACTGGCTGCACTGGTTCTGCTGTGCCTCCCTCCACGCGTTGCCTTCGGCGCCGACGAGCCCGTCGAGTATTTCGGCATCGGGGCCCACTTCAACTTCTGAAAGGGCGGGAGATCGGGTCACTGACGGGTGCGCTGCTCGCCGCGCTGATCCTCGTTGTCTCCATCCCACGGGCGGTCGCCCAGGAGCAGCCGGCGGATGCGACGAAGCTCGAGGTGCTGCCGCCCCTCGTGATCATCGACTCCACTCCCGTTCCGGCCCTCGGGACCCCGGTCGAGAAGTACGCGGGCAACGTCCAGTCGATCCAGGCGAAGGAGATCGACAATCAGAACCTGCTCGACCTCTCGGGCATGCTCTATCGTAATTTCGGCTCCGTGAACGCCAGCGGTCACCAGGGCAACCCCTGGCAGAACGACCTCAGCTACCGGGGCTTCCTGGCCTCGCCGCTGGTCGGCAGCCCCATCGGTGTGTCGATGTACCTGGACGGCATGCGCTTCAACGACGGGTTCGGGGAGACGATCAACTGGGACCTCATCCCCCAGTCGGCCATCGCGGGCATCGACATCATCCCCGGCTCCAATCCGATCTTCGGGTTGAACACCCTCGGCGGGGCGCTCGCCGTGCATACCAAGCGCGGCGTCGACTTTCCGGGCGTGAAGCTGGAGGCGTCAGGGGGCTCCTTCGGGCGCTGGGCCGTCAACGGGGAGTACGGCGGCTTCCGCGGCCCGTTCGACTGGTATCTCACCTTCAACGCCCTCAACGAGGACGGGTGGCGCGAGCACTCGCGGAGCGACCTGCGCCAGCTTTTCGGCAAGGTCGGATACAAGACGGACCGCACCGACGTCGAGGTCAGCTACAACTACGCCAACAACGATCTGACCGGCAACGGCCTGGCCCCGGAAACCCTGCTGGCGCGGGACCGACGGGCCGCCTACACGTTCCCCGACGAGACCCAGAACCTCATGCACCTCGTCAACGTGCGCGGCAGCCAGTGGCTGACGGACGATCTGCTGGTCTCGGTAAACACGTTCTCCCGCTACTACCAGCGCACGACTAAGAACGGCGACGTGGACATCTCCTGCGTCGACGACGCCAGCGGCGCGCTGGCCTTCAACCCCAACGGGCGGGTCGTGCACCTCGGGCGGTGCCAGGGGTCGGCGGCGGCATTCGTCGACCGGGATGGCAATCCGCTCGCCGGAGACCTCGCGCGAGAGGCCGAGGGAGAGTTTCGCAAGACGAAGACCGTCACCCAGGACTGGGGCGCCATTCTGCAGCTCTCGTACAAAGGAAAGATCCTGGGTCGCGGGAACCAGGTCACGATCGGGGTGGCCTACGACGGACACCGATCGCGCTTCACCCAGAGCGGGGCTGACGCCGACTTTGTCCCGGATGGCAACAGCGTAGGCACGCAGCAGAGCGGCCCCTTCGAGACGGCGGTGAACGTCCGCACCGACCAGCAGGACGTCGGCGTCTATGTCACCGACACCCTCGACATCACCGACTGGCTGGCCCTCACGGTGGGCGGGCGCTACCAGACCGTGAACATCCGGATCCGCGACCGGAGCGGGGAGAACCCGAGCCTCGACGGCAACCACAGCTTCCAGCACGTGAGCCCGGCGGTGGGGCTGACGGTGCGGCCGCTCCCGAACCAGACGTTCTTCGGCGCCTACAGCGAGGGGTTTCGCGCCCCCACCGCGGCGGAGCTCTCGTGCGCCGACCCGAACGCCCCGTGCAACCTGCCCAATGCGTTTATCGCCGATCCGCCCCTCAACCCGGTCGTCGCCCGAACCTACGAGCTCGGGGCGCGCGGGAAGCTGCCGCTGGGTGACGCGCTCCAGTGGAGCCTGGCGTTTTTCCGCACCGACGTCCACGACGACATCCTCTTCACGCAGACCGAGACCACCGGCGCCGGCTTCTTCCAGAACGTGGCGAAGACGCGCCGCCAGGGCGTGGAGGCGGGCCTGCAGGGATCGGCGTGGAAGCGGCTCAAGTACCACCTGAGCTACGCCTTCGTCGACGCGACATATCAGTCCAGCGTGACCCTGGCCAGCGTGACCGATCCGAACGGCGTGCAGGTGAAGCCCGGCGACAGCATCCCCGGCGTCCCCCAGCAGAACCTCAAGTTCGGCGCAGAGGTCGCTATCCTGGACAACCTCTGGCTCGGCGCGGACGTGGTCTCCGTGTCGGGCAACTATCTGCGTGGCGACGACGCCAACCAGCAGGCCAAGGTAAGCGGGTATACGCTGCTGAACCTCAGCGTTCGCTACCGCCCCGTCAAGTATCTCGAGATCTGGGGGCGCGTCGACAATGTGACCAACGCCAACTATGCGACCGCGGGCGCGCTCAACTGGAACGCCTTCGACGACCCTATCAGCGTCCAGCGCTTCGTCGCACCCGGGGCTTCTATCGGGGGGTGGGCAGGCGTGAAGGTGCGGTTCTAGGACCAGCCTAGCGCTCGCGTCACGCGACGATACCCGTAGCGTTGGCGACTGCTCATTCGCCCGGTAGGAGTCCCGGCCGTGTGAGAGACTGCTGCCGGATGTCCTGGCGCTGTCTGGCAACGGTGATGATCGCATCGAGCCTGCTGCTGGTCGCGGCCACGGCCTCTCCCACTGGCGGTGACCGTGCCACCGCCGGCGACCCGGTCGACCTCTTCACCGGCCTCAACGTCCGTGAACACGACGACATCGTGCTGGACGGCGCTCCACCGATCCGGTTCACCCGCGCGTACGGGAGTCGGTGGCACCGTTCGAGGGCGTTCGGCATCGGAACGAGTCACTCCTACGATCTGTTCCTGGCTCTGGACAGCAGTGCCGAGCACAAGTATCTCGACCTGATTCTTGCGAACGGCGCGCGGGCACGCTACGTCCGCATCTCGCCGGGCGCCGGCCGCACCGATGCCGTGCTCGTCCACACCGCCAGCCCCTCGGAGTTCTACATGTCCCGCCTGAGCTGGAACGGCGGGGGCTGGGACCTCGATCTCAAGGATGGAAGTCGATACTCGTTTCCACCCTGCCAGGGCGCCGTTCGTCCAGAACAGTGCGGACTCAGCGGCTATCGCGACGGACAGGGCAGGACCCTCACGCTCAAGCGTGATTCGTTCGGGAACCTCTTACGCATCAGCGCCGGGTGGTTTCGCAAGATCGAGCTTCGCTACGACTCTGCGCACCGCATCGTTCGCGCTGAAACGGGCCTCGGGCTATCGACGATGACCGTGCGTTACGCCTACGACGCGGGCGGTCGACTGGCGAGCGTGATGTCGAGGCATCTGAGCGTTGGGACCGTGCTCTTCGAGATCGTCTGGGCCTATCAGACGAGACAGTTGCCGTCGCTCGAGCGTATGTGGATAGAGCAAGCCTCGGAGTACACGTACGACGAGCACCACCGCATGCGCTCCGTCAAGGAGCCGGGCATCGAGCTCAACCACGACTACGACGCGGCCGGGCGCGTGGTCAGGCAGGAAGTCGCGGGCTGGGGCGCGTGGACTTTCAGCTATACGCTGGGCGAGCACGGCACCGTGGTCCAGACCGATGTCGTCGATCCGGGGGGCCTCCATCGACGCGTTGCCTTCAACGTCGACGGGTATCCCCGGAGCGATACGAGGTCGCCTGGGCTGTCCGCGAACGTGTCACTCGGTTACGAGCGGGCGCCCGGAGGCAATCTCGTGACCCGGATCACTGTCGAATGCCTGTCGTCCGCCGGCGCCCCGCTGAGCGCGACTGCGACCGTCGAGCGGGAGCCGGCGGAGAACGTGGAGCAGCGATTGCTGGCTCAGTGCGCGCGAGAACTGGAGGCGATCTCACCCAGGTAGCCACTGGCCACGAGCACCCGTATCGAGCCCCATCGCGGCCGCCCGGTCCAGTGCGGACGGCTTTGAGTTTGAGCTTCGCGGCACGTATCCTCGACGCATGGGCAACACCTGGGGACGCCTCTTCCGCGTGACGACCTGGGGCGAGTCGCACGGTGGCGCCACCGGTGCCGTCGTCGACGGCTGTCCCCCGCGGCTGCCCCTGTCCGAAGCCGACATCCAGCCGGATCTCGACCGCCGCGCACCGGGGCAGAGCGCTCTGGTTTCCCAGCGGAAGGAATCTGATACGGTACGGATTTTGTCGGGTGTGTTCGAGGGGCAGACGCTCGGCACGCCGATCAGCCTCGTCATTCAAAACGAGGACATGCGGCCAGGCGACTACCGCGAGGTCCGCGAGAAGTACCGGCCGAGTCACGCCGACTACACGTACGACGCGAAGTACGGGGTCCGCGACTGGCGCGGCGGCGGCCGGACGAGCGCGCGCGAGACCGCCGGTCGCGTGGCTGCCGCCGCCATCGCGCGCAAGCTCCTCGCCGTGCGCTTCAACGTGACGGTCGTGGCCTGGGTCTCCAAGGTCAGCCGGCTCATCGCGGAGTGCGACCACGAGAAGGTGACCCGCGAGCAGGTCGACGCGACGCCGATCCGCTGCCCTGACCTCGCCGTCGCCGCGCGCATGATCGCGGCCGTGGAGGCCGCGCGCAAGGACGGCAACTCGCTCGGCGGCGTCGTCACCTGCGCCGTGCGTGGCTGCCCGGTGGGCTGGGGCGAGCCGGTGTTCGACCGGCTCGAGGCCGAGCTTGCCAAGGCCGTGATGAGCCTGCCCGCGAGCAAGGGCTTCGAGATCGGCTCGGGTTTCGCCGGGACCGACCTCACCGGCGCCGAGCACAACGACGAGTTCTACATGGAGGGCGAGCGCATCCGGACGCGGACCAACCGCTCGGGGGGAGTGCAGGGCGGCATCACCAACGGGGAGACGATCTACTTCCGCGTGGCGTTCAAGCCGACGGCCACGATCATGCGCGAGCAGCACACGGTCAACATCTATCGCGAGGAGACGACCATCGAGGGACGCGGCCGCCACGACCCGTGCGTGCTCCCGCGCGCCGTGCCGATGGTGGAGGCGATGGCGGCGCTCGTGCTCGCGGACCACGCCCTGCTCCACCAGGCGGTGACGTAGCCCGCATTCAGCGCGGGGTCTCGCCGCGCGCTACTGCCACGCCCGGTTGTCGACGGTGTTCTCGTAGGTCGCGCCGGGCACGGTCATGTTCCACTTCACCGTCCAGGCGTAGGTGTCCTCGAAGCGCTCGCGCGTGTAGGGCTGCGGCGCGGCGTGCAGCAGGCGCCAGGTCTGCAGCTCGTCCGGCTCGAGGAGACCGCCCGTCTCCCGCGTCAGGTAGTGGACGAACGGCGTCGGGTCCTGTTCGAGCAGCTCGACCGCCCTCGCCTGCGCGCGGAACATCCTGGCGAGCGTCGGACCGTCGAGGTCATCGCCCGCGGCCTCGCTGCGCGTCGAGTGCGACTCGATCAGGATGCGCTGTCCCCACTTCCGCGCGACGCTGATCCACGGCTCCACCAGGCTCGCCGCCGCGACCTTACCGTCGCGCACCGCCTCGAGGCGCTTGAGCATCGACCCCACGTTGATCCTCGTGACGTGCTCGGGCGTGAGGAAGCCTTCCATCATCTTCAGCGTGGTGAACTCCGAGCCGTTGTTCGGCGTCACCGCGATCGGCTTGTCCTTCAGCATCTCGGGCTCGTAAATCTTGGAGTCGCGGGACACGACGATGGCGAACTTCGACATGGAGGCGCCCAGCGCCACGATCTTGCGCCCGCGCAGCCCCTGCGCGTTGGCCTCGACGGCGCGCTTCATGATGCCCCATTCGCACATGCGGTAACAATCGATGCCCCCCTCGTTGTAGACGGAATCGAGCGGGCGCTCGAAGACGGAATCGAACTTGACGGTATGCGAGGTCGTGACCTGGGCCATCCCCGGCGTGGTCACGAACTCGAGGTCGAGCCCCTCGTCCCGGAAGAACCCCTTGTCGCGGGCGACCAGCACGGGCAGGTCGTGGACCGCGTTCATGATCGCCACCTGGGGTTTGGTCCTGGTCGCGGGAGTCACGGGCGCCTCCTATGGCTGCTGATTATCCGTCTTCCGGATTTCAGGGGCAATCGGGCCGCCCTCTCAGAGGGTTCGAAGGTCGACAATCGAGATGTCGAGGCTCCGCGTCGACAGCCTGCGCAGGAGGCGTTGATCAGCGGTGACGAAGGCCGCGTGCTCGCGCTCGGCGAGAGCGAGGTACACGCAGTCGTAGACCGGGTGGCCCAGCCGCCGCGCCACATCCATGGCGCGCGGTAACAATGGCCCGGTCGGGCGGAGGTCGATCCCGCTGCGTCTCACGAGATCGAACGCCGCATCGGCCTCACGGGGAGAGAGCTCTTTGGCGGAGGTCTTCCTCCAGAGCGCATTCGCGACTTCGACGAGCAGCAGATCGGGAGCGAGGACGTCGTCCTGACCGTCACGGACGCGGTCCGCCTCGTCGCTCAGCACCTCGGGGATAACCCACTTGACCGCGATGCTGGCATCGACGACCAAGCTCACCGATCACGATCCTTCCGGATCAGGCGCGTGCTGTCGCTGTGGCGGCGGCCGGCCAACTTGCGACGGAACGCGGCCGCCCGCTCGCCAAAGCCGGTGCGGTCGGCGCGCGCCGCTTCGGTCAGGATCGTCCGGAGCTCGCGCTCGAGCGAGACGCCCTTCCGGGCCGCGCGCGACTTCAAGCGGCGCATCGCATCCTCATCGATGTTGCGGATCACGACCTGGGCCAAGCGGCGATCCCTCCCCGGTGATATCGCGATGATATCATGCAGCGAGGGGCGTTGCCCACCGGCAGCTTGTCGCCCTGGTGCCGCCGGGCAATGTCCAATCTCAAAAGCCCCAGAAGATGTGACTGAAGACGAACAGCCATGCCAGCACGGCGGCGCGGATAAAGAGCGGCAGATGCGTGCCCACCAGAGCAATCAGGAACAAGAACGTGGAGATGATTCCCGCGAAGAAATAGACGGGATGGTGGCTCTCCGCCAAGCCACGAAGAAAGCGTGAGATCGTGACGTGATCGTCAACGAGTGCGTAGGCTTCGTAGACCAGGGCGGACGGCGTGACCAGCGTGACTACCCAGACGATAGTCTTCGATAGCGCCTGATTCACCCGAAACGGCTTAGTGCCGTATCAGCTGGATCGCAGCGAGGAGAATGGCCGAGCCGATGCCAACGATTTGGATCCAGCGAGGCACCGACCTGGTTGCTTGCGCGAGAGACTCCCGCGACGATCGGACCCTTTGGTCGAAGCGCTTCACGTTTGCAGGATAGCATACTCATGCCATCGTCGTTGACCACGAACAGAATCGGGTCAGCGAGCCTCTCCACAGCTCTCTTCCACGACCACGGTTCACCACCCCGCCACGTACGGCAGCTTCTTCGCCGTCGTCTCGATCGCCGGCCCCGCCTCCAGCAGCACCGCCGTCGAATCCCACGTCCCCCCCACGAGCTGATTGCGCGAGCCGTCGGGCATGGTCGCTTTGATCACGCGGTCGGCGAAGCGCACCTCTTGCTTCTCCACGTCCACCGCCACCGGCGCCTGCGGTGTCCGGCTGATAGCTTTCTGCAGCCACTCGAGATCCTCTTGCGAAGCGACCAGGCAGGGAATGCCCAGCATCACGCAGTTACCGAAGAAGATCTCGCCAAACGACCCGCCGACGACGGCCGCGATTCCCCAGCGCATGAGCGCCTGCGGCGCGTGCTCGCGCGACGAGCCACAGCCGAAGTTCTGGCCGACGACGAGCACCGACGCGCCCTTGTAAACGCGCGAGTTGAACGGATGCTCGGGATTTTGCTTCTTCGCGTCCTCGAAAGCGTGCTCGCCCATGGTCTCGAAAGTCACTTCCTTGAGGAAGCGCGCGGGGATGATGCGGTCGGTGTCGATGTCGTTGCCGGGCAGGGGAATGCCGCGTCCCGAGATCTGGCGCCGCTTGAAGTCGGTGGTGGTGCTCATCGCAGGATCTCCCTCACGTCGGCGACGGCGCCTGTGATGGCGGCGGCGGCGACCATGGCCGGGCTCATCAATAGAGTGCGCCCCGTGGGGCTGCCCTGGCGCCCGATGAAGTTGCGGTTGCTCGACGACGCGCTCATCTCGCGGCCGACGAGCTGGTCGGGGTTCATGCCCAGGCACATCGAGCAGCCGGCCTTGCGCCACTGAAAGCCCGCGGCCTGGAAGATCTCGTGCAGGCCCTCGGCCTCGGCGGCCCTGGCGACCTGCTGCGAGCCAGGCACGATGAGCGCGCGCACACTCTTGGCCACCTTGCCCTTCTTCGCGACCTCGGCGGCCACACGCAGGTCGGACAGGCGCCCGTTGGTGCACGAGCCGACGAAGGCCACGTCGATCTTGGCGCCCTTGATCGGCTGGCCTGCCTGGAAGCCCATGTGGGCGAGCGCCTCGCGCAGGGTCGACCGGTCGGCCTCGGGCGCGGACTCGGGCGCCGGAATTCGCTGGCTCACACCCACCGACAGGCCCGGATTGATGCCCCACGTCACCACCGGCTCGATCGCGTCACCATTGATGCGCGCCACGTCGTCGATCGCGGCGCCCGGCTCGGTCGCCGTCGACTTCCACCAGGCGGCTGCCTTGTCGAAGGCCGCGCCCGCGGGCGCGTATTGCCGGCCGCGGAGATACTCGATCGTCGTCGCGTCGGGATTGACGTAGCCAAAGCGGGCGCCGCCCTCGATGGACATGTTGCAAACAGTCAGACGCTCCTCCATGGTCATGCGCTCGATCACCCCTCCCGCGTACTCGTACGCGTAACCCACACCGCCTTTCACTCCCAGCACGTTGATGATCGTGAGGATGACGTCTTTCGCGTAGACGCCGCGGGCGAGTGCTCCGTCCACCCGCACCTGCCGCAGCTTGGGCTTCGCCATGGCCAGGCACTGCGTGGCCAGCACGTCGCGCACCTGCGTGGTGCCGATGCCGAAGGCGATGGCGCCGACGGCGCCGTGGGTCGAGGTGTGGCTGTCGCCGCAGGCGATGGTCATGCCCGGCTGGCTCAGGCCCAGCTCCGGCCCGATCACGTGGACGATGCCCTGCTTGCCGGTCGACATGTCGAACAGCGGCAGCTTGAACTCCTTCATGTTCCGGATCATGTGGACCGCCATCTCCTCCGCCAGGGGGTCGGCGTAGGGGCGGGTCTGGTCGGTCGTCGGGATGATGTGGTCCAGCGTCCCGAAGGTGCGCTCGGGCATGCGCACCTTGAGCTTCGAATCCTTGAGCATCTGGAAGGCCTGCGGCGTCGTCACCTCGTGGATCAGGTGCAGGCCGATCAGGAGCTGGGTCTGGCCCGACGGCAGCGTCCGGACCGTGTGGGCTTCCCACACTTTATCGAGCAGCGTGCGTGCCATGAGACTCCTCCTTGAGCGCGGACCCTTCCGGCCTCAGAGGCCGCGGGCGAAGGCGCCGCGTCGCGTATCGTGCCCCAACGCGACCGTCGTGTCCATCCTCACGAAGCTCCCGAGAGGGGGTGGCGATGGCCGCTTTCCGAGCGAGGGTCGGCGGAGCTACACTAGCGCTGGCGCCGGCACCCCGCCGGCTCGTCGAAACCAGGGAAGGGGGAGGACATCATGATGCGGCTCAAGGAAATCGGCCACGTTCTGCTGCGGGTGCTCGACCTGGAGCGCTCCAAGAAGTTCTACTCGGAGGTCCTCGGGTTCCAGGTGCTGGAGGAAGACCCCGAGCACGGCGGAACCTTCATGGCTCTCGAGGGGCAGAGCCATGCGATCGACCTCTTCCAGGTCAAGGATGCCGAGGCCGCCCAGCAGCAGACGCCGGGTGTCCGGGGTCTCGGTCACATCGCCTTCCGCGTGGAGAGCGAGTCGGCGCTCAAGGACGCGTACGCCACGCTCCAGGAGCACGGCGTGGAGATCACGCGCACGATCGATCACGTCAGCCAGAAGAGCGTCTACTTCCACGATCCGGACGGCAACACGCTCGAGATCTACTACGAGCTCCCCGACGCCCTGGAGATCTTCGCTCGAGGCCGGAACGACCGGGACGTTCCGCTCGCCCTGGACCGATAGGCCCAGGGGCCTGGATCGAAGATCGGAATGACGAGCCCCACGACTGCCGGAGGAGCGTGATCGCCGACGGCTGCCGACTCTACATCATCACGCCCGAGACCTTCGACCTTCACACCTTCCCCGACGCGCTCACTCGGGCGCTCGACGCGGGCGATGTCGCCGCGGTCCAGCTGCGGCTGAAGAACTCCGACGATGACGTCTGGAAACGAACGATCGACGCGCTCCGTCCCGTTTCCAAGTCGCGCGCCGTCCCGTTCTTGTTGAACGATCGCGCCGATCTCGTCGTCGCCGCGGGGTGCGACGGCGCCCACGTTGGCCAGACGGACATGCCCGCGCGCGAGGCGCGCCGCCTGATGGGCCCCGACCTCACGCTCGGCGTCACCTGCAAGTCCTCCTTTGACCTCGCCCAGCGCGCGGTCGAGGAGGGCGCCGACTACGTGGCATTCGGCGCCTTTTTCCCTTCCACCTCGAAGCAGGTCACCAACCTCGCCGATCCCGAGATCTTGCGTCGCTGGTCGCAGCGGAAGGCACTGCCCTCCTGCGCCATCGGCGGCATCACCGCGGCGAATCTCGCCCCGCTGGTGCAGGCGGGCGCGAATCTCCTCGCCATCATCGGCGGCGTCTGGAACCACGCCGAGGGTCCCGCCGCCGGCGTGCGCGCCATCAATGCCGCGATCAAGTCCGCCATGGGCTGACCGGCGGGGTGACGCGAGGCTCGCTTCCTAGCTGGTGAAGATGCCCTCCGGGATCAGGGCCGACACGACGTAGTTCGGCACGTCGACCACGTTACTGATACGCAAGTCCGCCGCCACGCTGCAGAGGACGTACGCCTGCTCGCGGCTCCATCCCCGTTCTTGCAGCAGATCGATCATGTTGAGCAGCGCGTTCCGGCAGGCGAGCGTCAGGTTCTCCCCGTCGTTCACGCCGTCGTCCCGGATCGGCATGCCCATGGCGGCGACGAATCCCCGTGGCGCCGCCCACTCCGGCGGCGCGAAGTACCCGGCGTGCGAGAAGCGCGGGCCGCGCATCGCGCGCGCCGCCCCGGTGCCCTTCAGCACGCGGAAGCGGACGGCGGCGGTGGCGCCCATCTCCACGGCGGTGACGCAGACCTCGCCGTCGCCCTGGGCGAAATGACCGTCACCGGTCGAGAACAGCGCCCCTTCGACCGCGACGGGCAGAAGCAGCTTCGAGCCCTTGGTGAGCTGCTTGACGTCGAAGTTGCCACCGTTCTCTCGGGGCGGCAGCGTTCTGATGCCCTCGGTCGCCGCCGGGCCGCGGCTCGGAACTGCGCCGGTGGCGTCGGGTGGGAACACGAACCCGCCGCGAGCGAGCAGATCGTTCTCGCGCGCCGTCCACGCGCGCACCTGTGCCGCCGAGGGCGCAACGCCGGACACGCCCATGAACGGCGCACCGGGAATCCGGACTCCAGGCAGCTTCGATGACGTCGCCCAGCCGTCGCGGATCTGCCAGTGGACCAGAAACGGGGTGGTGAAGAGGTCGCGCAGGAAGCCGAGCCCCGGGACGATCGCCGTGAACGCGTGAGGCTGCGGGACGATGTCGAGGAACTCGATCTCCAGAGCGTCGCCGGGCTGGGCGCCCTTGACGAAGACCGGGCCTGTCAGGGGATGGATGGCGCCGGCCTCCATCTGGGCCATGTCCGCCTCGCTGGTGGAGGGACCGAGCTGGCCGTCGATGCCGTCGCGCGTCGCCAGAACCACTTCTTCGCCCTCCTCGACGCTGAGAATGGGCGGCACGCCCGGATGGAACCGGTTGTGTCCCGTCGTCGGCTGATCCTTCAATCGCTTGCCCCGGTCGATCTCGACGCTCTTCATCGACGCCTCCTGTACACTGCCCGCTGACAATCTCACTACGGCCAGAACGGAGCCATCATGACCGACAAGCCCTTTCACGTCTACGTCATCCAGGGACGCGGCGAGATGGACTACAGCGACTGCCAGGCGGCGCTGACCCGGGTCCCGGCGACGATGACTGCGCTGCCGTTCCTCGGCACCGAGGACGAGGTGATCGCGCGCACGCGCGACGCCGACGCGCTCGTGGTCTCGTTCTCGCCGGTCACGCGCGGCGTGATGGGCGCGCTCGAGGGGCTCAAGACCGTCGTGCGCACCGGGGTGGGCTACGACGTCATCGACGTCCCCGCCGCCACCGAGCTGGGCGTGATCGTCGTGAACATCCCCGACCTCTGGGTGCGCGAGGTCGCGAACCACGCGCTCGCGCTGCTGCTGGCCTGGAACCGCCAGATCGTCACGTCGGACCGGCAGGTGCACGCCGGCGTGTGGAGCGGGAGAGTGCCGGGCGACCGAACGGGATCGCTGCACGGCGAGACGGTCGGCATCGTCGGCCTCGGCAACATCGGCAGCGCCTTCGCCCGACGGGTGGCTGCGTTCGAGACCAAGGTGATCGCGTGCGATCCCTACGTGGACGAGGGGCGCTTCGCCGACCTCGGCGTGGAGCGCGTCTCGCTCGAAACCCTGGCGGCGCGCGCCGACTACGTCTCCATCCACACGCTGCTGAACGCCGAGACGCGCCATCTGATCGGCGAGTCGTTCTTCCGCCGCATGAAGCCGACGGCCATCCTGATCAACACCTCACGCGGTCCGGTGGTCGACGAGGTGGCGCTGGCCCGTGCGCTCCGAGACAAGCGCCTGGCGGGCGCGGCGCTGGATGTGTGGGAGCGGGAGCCGGTCGCCGGCGACAACCCCCTCTTGACGATGGACAACGTCATCGCCACGCCCCACGCCGCCTATTTCTCGTCGGCCGCGGTCGCCCAGGTGCCGCGGCGGTGCGGCGAGGAGATCGCGCGGGCCCTCACCGGGCAGCGGCCGCTCAACGTGGTGAACCCGGAGGTGTACGCGTCCGGCGCGGCGCGCCGGAGCTGAGGGCTACTGCTTCACGGCGCCGAACGTGAGGCCGGTGACGATGTGCCGCTGACCGAGGAGGGCGACGAGGAGCACCGGCAGGGTGATGAGCGTGGCGGCGGCGGCCAGCGTGCCCCAGTTGATCTCCTCGTTCGGGGATGTTCTTCTCGAGCACATCGATGAACGGGTGCTTGGTCAGGAGCAGGAAGAGCTCCTTGCCCTGGAAGCGCTTCCAGTTGAAGCCCTGCGCGCGCGCCGGAGTCCAGACGAACGGCCCGGCGGCGGCGCCGGCGGCCACCGTCGCCACGAAGGCGCGACGGGTGAGTCGGCGAGCGGTCATCGAGCGCTCCTTCACCGGATCTGCTTGTGCGTGAACTCGCCGATCAGCTCGAGGGCGCGAGTGGACGCGGGTGAGCCGGGCTTGCGCATGATGAAGCCCTGGCCCTCGCCGTCGAACAGCTCGAGATCGACCACCCCGCCCGCCTTGCGATAGGCCGCGACGAAGCGATCGAGGTGGGGCCGGGGATGCGCGAGGTCCTCGGTGCCCTGCAAGTAGAGCACCGGCGGGAGCAGCGTCTTCTCGCCCTGCTCGAGCGCCCGCGCCGGGGCGCCCTCGTCCATCGCCACCTCGGTCCGCCAGTACGCGTCGTGGCAGGGGAGCAGTTCATCGACCGCCAGCGGGTACGGCTTGCCCTTGGCCTCAATGTCCTTCGCGTAGCGGTAGCGGCCGAGGGGATCGATGACCGGCGAGCACATGATCACGCACCGCACCGTCGCGTCGGCGGTCGATCCCGCCGGCTGCGGCAGCGCGGCGTAGCGCGGATCGAACGGGCGCATGGCGAGCAGCATCGCCTGGTGGCCGCCGCTCGAGTTGCCCATCGAGCCCACCAGGTCGGGCCGGCTCCCGAGCTCCGTCGCCCGCGCCTTGAGCCAGCGGATCGCGTAGTGGATGTCCTGGAACGAGGCGGGGTACGGCGCCACCGGCGGCTGCCGCCAGTCGAGCGCGGCCACGATCACGCCGGTCCTGGCCAGCGTCTCGTGGATCAGCGTGTCGGCGAGACGGTCTGAGCGGCACCACGCGCCGCCGTGCAGCTCGACCATGATGGGGAACGGCCCGGAACCCTGCGGCCGGTAGAGACGCGCGAGCTGCGGCGCGCCGGCGTGACGGATGTACTCGACGTCCTCGATCTTGATCGCGTAGCTCATGATGGCCTCCTCGAGCCCTTCGGCTCAACTGTGCATGCGGGGGATTCTAGAACAAAGCGGGCATGTCTTCACTGTGTTACGCTTCGCGCGCGCGCCGGGCGACCGGCCACCCCAGAAAGCGAGGTGCGACAGTGCGACCGAACAGGATCAAGCAGATGTGGCGCGACGGCAAGTTCGTGACGCTGGGCTGGCTCTCGGTGTCCCACGGGTTCACCGCCGAGGTGATGGCGCGCCAGGGTTTTGACGCCCTCTGCGTGGACATGCAGCACGGCACGACCGACATGAACGGCGTCTGGCCGATGCTGCAGGCGATCTCCCAGACCGACACGGTGCCGGTCGTACGGGTGCCGTGGAACGACCCGCCGACGATCATGAAGGCGCTGGACCTGGGCGCCTACGCCATCATCGTTCCGCTGATCAATACCGCCGAGGACGCGGCGAAGGCGGTGGCCGCGTGCCGCTATCCGCCGCTGGGCATGCGCTCCTCCGGCCCGGTGCGCGCCGTGCACTACGGCGGCGCCGATTATCTGGCCAAGGCGAACGACGAGATCGTCGTGATGGCGATGATCGAGACCAAAGAGGGGCTCGCCAACCTGGACAAGATCTGCGCGACGCCGGGGCTCGACGCCGTGTACATCGGCCCGTCCGACCTGTCGTTCGCGCTCGGCCTGGCCCCGCGCGGCGACAATCCGGACCCGGTGCACATCGCCACGTGCGACAAGATCCGCGATGCGGCGCACAAGCACGGCATCAAGGCGGTCATGCACTGCGCGAGCGCGACGTTCGCGGCGGGCGCGGTGAAGCGCGGCTTCGACATGATCATGCTCACGTCGGACCTGGCGTCGATGATCGCCGGCGCCCGCCGTCAGCTCGACGATCTGAAGGCCGCGACCGCGTAAGGCGAGGATGACGATGCGCTATCGCGCGTTCGGCAGGACCGGGTTGCAGGTATCGGCGGTGGGCTTCGGCTGCTGGCCGATGGCCGGCGACCGCTATGGAGCGATCGAGGACGACGAGGCCGTCAAGGCCATCCACCGCGCCCTGGATCGGGGCGTGAACTGTGTGGACACCGCGCCGGCCTACGGCGCCGGCCACTCAGAAGAGGTCGTCGCGCGCGCCCTCGAGAAGCGCCGCCGCGACGTCATCCTCGTCACCAAGTGCGGGGTGAAGGCGCCACCACCCGGCCAGCTCGGGCCGCTCCGCGACTCGAGCCGCGTGAACATCCTCTATGAAATCGACGCGAGCCTGAAGCGTCTGCGCACCGACTGGGTGGACGTACTGCTCGTCCACTGGCCGGACTCGGGCACGCCGTTCGAGGAGACGATGCGCGGGCTCGACGAGGTGGTGACTTCCGGGCGCGCCCGCTTCGTGGGCGTCTCGAACTTTACCGGCCCAATGATCGCCGAGTGCATGCGTACGCGGCGCATCGACGTCTCGCAGGTGGGCTATCACATGTTCGATCGTCGCCAGGAGCAGGAGAGCTTTCCAGCCTGCCTCAGCCACGGCATCGGTGTCATGGGTTACGGCTCGCTGGGCCACGGCCTCCTCACCGGCGCCTTCACCGCCGCGACGAGCTTCGGAGACCCCGCCCGCGACTGGCGCGGCAACGGCGTGGCCTTCGGCCAGCCGATTTTCCGTGGCGACAATTTCAGGACGAACGTCGGCGTGGTCGAGCGGCTTCGCCGCGAGGTCGCCGAGCCGCGTGGTGTGCCCCTGAGCCAGATCGCGCTGGCCTGGGTGCTCGGTCACCCCGCGATCAGCACCGCGCTGGTCGGCGCGCGCACGCCCGCGGAGGTCGACGCCAACGACGCCGGCGCCGAGCTCGAGCTGTCCTCGGGCGAGCGCGCCAAGATCGACGCGATCCTGGCCGGTGCGGCGGGCCGCGTGCGCGAGTTCACGCCGCTGCGCCCGGCCATGGAGCCGTGGGGCGCGGAGATTCCCGCTGACCGGACGAGCTGAGGCGAGGGCGATGCGTCAGTCGAGGCGCTGCGCCGAAGCAGTACCACGACCTTGATCATTGCGCCAGCGCTCCGCCATCGATGACGAGCTCGCTCCCGGTCATGTACGCCGAGTCGTCCGACGCCAGATAGAGCACGGCGGTCACGATCTCGGCCACCGTTCCCATCCGACCCAGCGGGACCCGTAGCAGCCGCTGCCTCAGGACCTCCGGGTCGGGCATGGCGCTGTGGAGCATCTCCGTGTCGACCGGGCCGGGGTGGACCGAGTTGCAGCGGATCTTGTCCTTGGCGTGCTGGCTCGCCGTCACCTTCGTGAAGATCCGGATGGCGCCCTTGCTGGCCGCGTAGGCGGGCTCCTGGTGCAGTGACTGGCCGATCCCGGCCACCGAGGAAAGGTTCACGATCGAGCCGCCGCCGGCCCGGCGCATGGCCGGAATCGCGTACTTCGTACCCAGGAACACGCCCTTGGCGTTCACCGCCATCACGCGATCCCACTCGGCCGCCGTGCGGTCTTCGATCGCGACGCGCGGGATGACGATCGCGGCATTGTTGATCAGGATGTTCAGCTTGCCGTAGCGGCCGGTCGCCGTCTGGATAGCGCTTTGCCAGTCGGCTTCGCTCGTGACGTCCAGATGCACATACGTGGCCTCGCCCCCATTGGCGCGAATGGTCGCCTCGACCTTCTGACCTTCGGCGTCCCGGACGTCGCCGAAGACGACCTTCGCGCCTTCCCTGGCGAACGTCTCGGCTTCCGCCGCTCCCTGTCCCCGCGCGCCGCCGCTGATGAGCGCGACCTTGCCGTCCAGCTTTCCCATGGCGTTCTCCCTGTTCTGCGTCGCGTGGATCTCAGCGCGCGGGCGCCGGGTGCGTGGCGACCCAGTGTTTGGCGATGTCGATGCGCCGCGTGAACCACACGCCCTTGTGAAGTCCGATGTAGTCCAGCGCCCGCTCGAGGCCGGCTGCCCGGGACGGGTGCCCGATGAGCCGCAGGTGCAACCCGAGCGACATCATCTTGGGCTGCGTCTTGCCCTCGCGGTACAGCACGTCGAAGCCGTCTTTCACGAACGTGAAGTAGTCGTCCGCGGTGAAGAAGCCACCCCGGCCGAACTTCGAATCGTTGGCGGTGAGGCTGTACGGCACCACCAGGTGCGGGCGCTCGTTCACGCGCACCCAGTACGGCAGCTCGTCGTTGTAGGCATCCGAGTCGTAGAGAAACCCGCCCTCTTCGACGATGAGGCGCCGCGTATTCACGCTGGGCCCGGAGCGGCAGTACCAGCCGAGCGGCCGCTCGCCGACGGTCTTCTGCATCGACTCGACGGCCATCCGGATGTGCGCACGCTCCTGCTCTTCGGTGAGCTCCCAGTGCTTGATCCATCGCCAGCCGTGCGAGCAGACGTCGAATCCGGCCTCGCGGATGGCGGCGGCGACGGCCGGGTTGCGCTCGAGCGCCAGCGCGCAGCCGAACACGGTCAGCGGCAGCCCGCGTTCCTTGAAGATGCGCAGCACGCGCCAGAAGCCCACCCGGCTGCCGTATTCGAACAAGCCCTCGGCCGCCAGGTCGCGGCCCTGCACCCCGGAGTCGGCGCCGCCGGCCTCGGTCAGCGTGGCCTCTGAGAAGCCGTCGTCGTGCATGTTGTACTCGGAGCCTTCTTCGTAGTTGATCACGAAGTTCACGGCGATCCGCGCCTCGCCCGGCCAGCGCGGGTGAGGCGGATTGCCGCCGTAGCCGATCAGATCGCGCGGATAGGGGGTAGACATTGGCGAGATTCTAGAACATCTTGGCGTCGAGGAGGGCAGCCCGATGACGCCGGCCATGATTCTCTCGTCCGACTCTCACGTCTTCGAGCCGCCGGACCTGTGGACGACGCGCATCGACGCGGCCTTTCGCGATCGGGCGCCCCGGATGCAGCGCACCGACGGCGCCGACCAGCTCGTGGTCGAGGCGGACCAGGTGATCTCCGGCATCGGGCTCATCTCCAACGCCGGCGCGCGGTTCGAGGCGCCGGAGACTATTTCCGGCCAGGGGCGTTTCGAGGACGTCCCGCGGGGAGGGTACGACCCGGTGCAGCACCTCCGGGACATGGAGGTCGACGGCGTGGCCGGCGAGGTGCTCTACCCCTCGCAGGGCCTGTTCTACTTCCGGGTGGCCGACACGGCCCTGATGTCGGCGATCTTCCGCGCCTACAACGACTGGCTGGCCGAGTTCTGCAAGACCGACGCGTCGCGGCTCAAGGGCATCGCCATGATCAACCTGGACGACGTCCAGGACGGCATCCGCGAGCTGGAGCGCGCCGCGCGCCTGGGGCTGGGCGGCGCGATGATCACGGAGTATCCGCTCGAGCACCGGCGCTACGACCAGCCCGAGTACGAGCCGTTCTGGGCGGCGGCCCAGGCGCTCGGGATGCCGCTCAGCCTGCACACGGCGACGCGACGGCAAGGCAAGATCCGCGGCGCCGGCGACAAGACGCTGCGCGACGCGAGCAGTCGCGCGACGAAAGCGTTCTATCCCGCCCTCTCGATGTGCGACCTGATCTTCTCGGGCGTCTTCGAGCGTTATCCCCGCCTCACGCTGGCGATCGTCGAGTTCGAGCTCGCGTGGGCTCCCCACGTGCTCACCAGCATGGACTACACCTATCGCGAGCGCCACGGCGAGGCGATCTATCGGTTCAAGGGCGGCATGCGTCCCAGCGATTTCTTCCATCGAAACATCGTCCTGAGCTTCCAGGAGGACGTCATCGGGATTCGCCTGCGCGACGCGATCGGCGTGGACAACATGATGTGGGGTTCTGACTATCCGCACAGCGAGTCCACGTTCCCACGGTCGCGCGAAATCTTGAAGGCGATCCTGGCCGGCGTGCCGGCCGACGAGCAGGCGAAGATCGTCGGCGGCAATACCGCGCGCGTGTACCACTTCG
>Ga0209056_10000229_pt1 | contig 62407 bp, 58 predicted proteins | sample GraSoiAngelo_114_FD_185876 | JGI IMG/M metagenome (GOLD analysis project Ga0209056, IMG submission 185876) | Grasslands soil microbial communities from the Angelo Coastal Reserve, California, USA - 14_0903_13_40cm (SPAdes) (version 2) | ecosystem: Environmental > Terrestrial > Soil > Grasslands...
CGGACCCTGCACCTGCTCGAGCTCAGGACCGCGTTGAACCAGGTCTATCAATCGCTGGGGAGAGCGTTGCCGACGTACACCGACCCCACGATCGTGGCGGGGCAGATGGTCAGGGCGGTCCACATCGCTGAGCTCCGCGCCGCCGTACGAGTCCTGCAGTAGCCCCGAGTCTGTGGTGCCGGGAATCACTACGACCTCGCGCTCGGTAACCCAAATTTTTATGTGATGCGACCTCTTGAGGTGGCGTGGGGCTAGACGTAAGCTTGCGGCCGTGGTCGGGATTCACGCGCGCACGATGTTCGAGAAGATCTGGTCGCGGCACGTCGTGGCCGAGGGGCCGGGCGGACACGTCCTCCTGTATATCGACCGGCACCTTTTGCACGAGGGCTCGACCAGCGCCTTCGCGCGGCTCGCGAAACACGGGCGGCGCGTGAGGCGGCCAGATCTCACGTTCGCGACGGCGGACCACTACGTCCTCACGTCGCCGGGATCGGTGGCGATCGACGCCGAGATCCGCGCGATGGTCGAGTCGCTCGGCCAGCACACGAGGGAGCAGGGGATCGTCTACTTCGGCGTCGGCGACCCGCGGCGGGGGATCGTGCACACCATCGGGCCGGAGGAGGGGCTGGCGCTGCCCGGGATCACCCTGGTCTGCGGCGACTCTCACACGGCGACTCACGGAGCGTTCGGGGCGCTCGCCTTCGGCATCGGTTCGACGGAAGTCGAGCACGTGATGGCGACGCAGACGCTCTGGCAGAAGAAGCCCCGGGTCATGCGCGTCACCGTCGAGGGGCGGCTCGGTGCTGGCGTCACCGCCAAGGACGTGATTCTGGCGATCATCGCCGAGATCAGCGCGGGCGGCGGCGTGGGGCACGCGATCGAGTACGCGGGCTCGACGATGCGCGCCATGTCCATGGACGAGCGCATGACGGTCTGCAACATGTCAATCGAAGCCGGCGCGCGCGCCGGCATGGTGGCGCCCGACGAGACGACCTTCGCGTACCTTGAGGGCCGACCTTTCGCGCCCCGAGGCGACGCGTGGGGCGCGGCGCTCGCCTCCTGGAGGGCGCTGCCGAGCGATCCCGGGGCCCCGTTCGATCGCGAAGTAGAGCTCGCCGCGAGCGCGATCGCGCCGACCGTCACCTGGGGAACCAGTCCGCAGGACGCCCTGCCCATCACGGGGCGCGTGCCCGATCCAGCCGTGGCCGGTAACGCCGCGCGCCGCGAGAGCATGGAGCGCGCGCTCGCGTACATGGGGCTCAACGCCGGCACGCCGCTCACCGAGATCAAGGTCGATCGCGTCTTCATCGGCTCCTGCACCAATAGTCGGCTCGAGGACCTGCGCGCGGCCGCCCGGGTGGTGAAGGGGCACCGCGCCGTCGTGCCGGCGTGGATCGTGCCGGGCTCGGGGCTCGTCAAGCGCGCCGCCGAGGCCGAGGGGCTCGATCGTGTCTTCGTCGAGGCCGGCTTCGAGTGGCGGGAGGCCGGCTGCTCGATGTGCGTGGGGATGAACGGTGAGACGGCGCGCGAGGGCGAGCGCGTGGCCTCCACCTCCAACCGCAACTTCGAGGGACGCCAGGGCAAGGGCGCGCGGACGCACCTGATGTCCCCGGCGATGGCGGCGGCCGCCGCCGTTACCGGTCGGTTGACCGACGTCAGGACATTCGCGACCTAATGGAGCCCTTCACGCACCTCACAGCCGTCGCGGCGCCGCTCGATCTGCCCAACGTCGACACGGACCGCATCATTCCCGCGCGCTTCTTGCGAAAGCCCAGGGGCGCGACGGGGTACGCGAGCTTCCTCTTCCACGACGTGCGCTTCAACGCCGACGGCGCAGAGCGGCCCGAGTTCGTCCTGAATCAGGCGCCCTACCGTGACGCGAAGATCCTCGTCGTGGCCGAGAACTTCGGCTGCGGCTCCTCGCGCGAGATGGCGGTCTGGGTGCTCGACGCCTATGGCATCCGCTCGGTGATCGCGCCGAGCCTGGGGGACATTTTTCACCAGAATTGCTTCAAGAACGGCCTCTTGCCGGTGATCTTGTCGGCCGAGGTCGTCGCCGGCCTCCGCCGTCAGCTCCACGACCGGCCGGGCGCGATGCTCGGCGTGGACCTCGAGGCGCAGACGGTGGCGGCGCCCGACGGGACGCGCCACCGCTTCGACATCGACCCGTTCCGCAAGGAGATGCTGCGCACCGGCCGGGACGAGATCGGCCTGACACGCGAGTTCGAAGCGCGGGTTCGCGAGTTCGAGGAGCGCCACGCGCGAGAGATGGCCTGGGTGACGCCTCCGAGGCGTTAGGGCCGGAACGTCGAGGGCGATGCCTATGCTCCACGTGGACACGCCGAAGGACCTTCTGCAGCACATCGGGCGCGAACTGGGCCCCTCGGACTGGATCACGGTCGATCAGGCGATGATCGACCGGTTCGCCGATGCCACGGGCGATCGCCAGTGGATTCACGTGGACGTCGAGCGGGCCCGGCGCGAGATGCCGGGGGGCAAGACGATCGCTCACGGCTACCTCACGCTGTCGCTGATCCCCCGAATGGCCGCCAAGCTGCTCGAGATCAGCCGGCGGAGCCGGGGCATCAACTACGGCTCGAACAAGATTCGCTTCATCAGCCCCGTGCCCGCGGGATCGCGCATCCGCCTGCGCCAGCGGATCCTCGGCGCCGACGAGGTGCCGAGCGACGGCATCCGCGTGACGTCCGAGATGACCGTCGAGGTCGAGGGGCAGGAGCGTCCGGCGCTGGTCGCCGAGCTCATCGGTATTCGGTACGCCTGACGGCGCTCGGCGCCGCGCTACGTCCCGCTCCGCAGCACGAGGCGGCGGTACGCCTCCCCGTACTGAACGCCCGCGCGCTTACCGTCGCGCACCGCCCAATCCCTCAGCAGCGTGTCCACCCAATCTCCCGTCCCGACTTGCGAGACGTGCGCCTTGAGCGCCGCGCACTTGATCGCTAGCGTGTCGCCGACGTCGACCCAGGTGTCAGGCGGAACCGCGCCGCTGAGGAAGACCTCCTTCACCTTGTGGGGCTCGAGACCCTCCGTCAGGAGCTCGGGGAAGATGGCGCGGGTCTCCGCGGACGGGAAGACCGCGTCGAGCGCGGCGCTGGCGGCCGCCCGGTGGTCCGGGTGGTTGAGGTACTGGCTCCCGTACCAGTGCACCGTGGGGTCGCCGCACACTACGACGTCGGGTCGGGATCGGCGGATCACGCGCGTCAGGTCCCGGCGCAGGCCGAGGGTCGGCTCCAGGACGCCGTCCTGATACCCCAGGAACACGAGGTCCTTCACGCCGAGGATCCTCGCCGCGTCCCAGGACTCTCGCTCCCGGATCGGCACCAAGCCGGTATTCTCCGGTGTGTGCTCATTGGTTCCGGCGCCGCCGCTCGTCACCAGGCAGAAGACGACGTCGCGCCCTTCGCGCACCCACCGGGCGACGCTGCCAGCGATGGTGAACTCGATGTCGTCGGGGTGTGCCGCGACGCAGAGGATCCGGGCGAGCGACGCGTCGAGCGTGTGCGGTCGCGGCGAGGTCACCGCGGCGCCTACGGCCGCATGGGGTGCGCGGACGGGCCCGGCCGCCGCAGCGGGGCCGCGAGGTTGGCGAACTCGCAGAGGAGCGGCCGGGTGTCGCGCGGATCGATGAGCTCCTCGATCCAGAAGGCCTCGGCGGACCGGAACGGCGAGCGCAGCTTCGTGAGGCGGTCTTCGATCTCCGCGAGCTTGTCCTTGGGATCGGCGGCGGCGTCGAGTTCGGCGCGGTACGCCGCCTCGATCCCGCCTTCGAGCGGGAGCGAGCCCCACCGCCCCGACGGCCACGCGTAGCGCGTGCAGTAGCGGCTGCCGTTCCGGTGGGCGGCGCCGGCGACCCCGAAGACGTTGCGCACGATCACGGCGCACCACGGGACCGTGGTCTGCCAGATCGCGGACATCGCGCGGACGCCCTGCTTGATGGTGCCGGTCTGCTCGGCGTCCTTGCCGATCAGAAAGCCGGGGCAGTCGACGAGATAGACGACCGGCAGGTGGAAGGTCTGCGCGAGATCCACGAAGCGCTCGACCTTCTGACAGGTGTCCGCCGTCCAGGCGCCCCCGTAGAAGAACGGGTCGCTCGCCATCAGCGCCACGGGCCAGCCGTCCAGGCGGGCGAGGCCGGTGACGATCGCGCCGCCGTAGAGCGGGGAGATCTCGAAGAACGAATCCTTGTCCACGAGCGCTTCGACGATGGCGCGCATCTTGTACGGCTTCCGGACGTCGTGCGGGATCGCCTCGAAGAGCCAGGGCTCGCGGCGCTCGGAGTCGTCCGTCCGCGGCCCCCGCGCCGGCAGCTCGTCGATCGACGACGGGAGGTAGGACAGGAAGCGCCGGGCGCGGGCGAACGCTTCTTCCTCGGTGTCCACGGCGTCGTCGACGGCGCCGGCCCTGAGCTGAATCTCCCAGCCGCCGAGCTGGTTCTTGGTGAGCTTCTGGCCGAGGCGCTCGACCACCGGCGGCCCGGCGACGAACAGCGCCGACTTCTCCTTGATCATGATCGAGTAGTGCGCCGCGGCCAGGTGCGCGGCGCCCAGCCCGGCCACGGAGCCGAGGCCGAGCGCCACCCGGGGAATCGTGCCCATGTTGGCGACGACCCACTCCCAGCCGTCGACGGCGGGAACGTTCGCGCGCCCGGTCGTCTCGATCGTCTTGACCGAGCCCCCGCCGCCGGAGCCCTCGACGAGCCGGATCAGCGGTAGCCGAAGGTCGTGCGCCATCCGCTCGCACATGTTGTGCTTGCCCTTGATGGTCGCATCCGCCGACCCGCCGCGCACCGTGAAGTCGTCGCCGCCGACGACGACGGGGCGCCCGTCGACCGTGGCGCGCCCGAACACGAAGTTTGACGGCGTGAAGCGCGTGAGGTCGTTCTTCTCGTCGTAGACCGCGCGGCCGGCGATCTTGCCCAGCTCGTGGAAGGTCCCGGGGTCGACGAGCTTGGCGATGCGCTCCCGGATCGTGTACCGGCCGCCGTCGTGCTGTCGTCGCACGCGCTCGAGCCCGCCGAGCTCCTCGGCCAGCGCCTCGCGGCGCCTCAGCTCGTCCATCTCTTTCTGCCAGTCCATGCCGGCCTCCATCCGACCCTCTCGCGCAGCGGTATGGCGACCTCGGGTGTGGGCCGAGAGTAGTCCCGCGGGCGGCGTACGGTCAATGGAGATGCCCGTCCGTGGAGATGCTCGTCCGGCGCGCCCACGACCCCGGTGGATCCTTGGATCCGACTGCTGGCGAGCGTGTTGATTGCGGCGGGGATCCTGCTTCGTCAAACGCAGGGCGGGCAGTCGAGCCGAGGCTCGTGCTCACGGTGGGGGCGCACGCGGCCGCGACTTCCTCGAGAAGAACTACATTCCGACTGGACCGAGAAGAAGGTCCAGGACCAACGGCGATCCTCCCGTTAGCCCCACAATCCGGAGGAGTTTGTTCCAGGCGAGCACGCCTAATCCCAGCGGACGCGGCATGGTATGCCGGAGGAACGCGACCTTCTTGATATAGGTAGGGACACACCATGTGCAAGAGGTCCCGGCGGGAAAGAATACGACGTCGCCTGGGCCGAGCCGACGTTCTTCGCCTTGCCCATTGGTAATGAAGGCCTCGCCGGAGATGACGACAAAAGTCTCGTCCTTGTTGTAATGCCAGTTGAAGCGCCCGGCCGTGCACTCCCAGACCATGCTGTGCGAGGTACGGTCATCGCTTCTCGCCAGTTCCTTGCTCCGCGCCTCTGGCGTACCGTTCAGAATCCAATCTCGGGGGATCGGGGCGGGTCTGAGGTCAGCGGCGGCTCCGGCCTCGACCACGATCGATTTGGACATGACATTCTCCAAATGTAATTGGTTAATACCTGGACGCAGCACGTGACATGCGCGGTTAACCTCGGTGCACATTCGATGCCGCATCAGGACGGGCGAGAGTGGTGCCAAACCAGCCGATTCCTCGGAGGGCTAGTGCGCCGGCTTCCGGCCGCCACGATCAGTCCTCGTCTTGGACTGTCAAAACGTCAGCAGCGTCAGGCCATGACGGCACGGCGGTCCGATTGGGGGCGGGATTCATGGCGGGCTCAACGGAAGCCCTTCGAAACGGTGGCCCTCCTCAGCGCCTCAGACCCGGTCGACGGCCGGGCGGATCTCCTTCGCGACCAGCTCGAGGATCTCCAGCATCTCACCGAGCGAGTCGCGTCGGAAGTCGAGCATCACGTGGGTGAGCCCGAGCGCCTTGTACGCGGAGAGCTGGTCCACGACGGCCTGGCGCGCGTCGGCGGTCAGGGCGTGCCGCAGGGCTACGCGGATCGACAGCGCGATGGTCTCGAACGGCCGGCGCGCGGCGTCCGCCATCGCGCGCAGGCGGTCGAGGCTCGCGGCGAGCTCCGCTGGGGACTTCGACGTGGCGTGCCAGCCATCGCCGAGCGTCACGACACGCCGAAAGGCGCCCGGGCTGTCCCCGCCGACCCAGATTGGCGGATGCGGCTTCTGGACCGGCTTGGGGGCGAAGCCGACGTCGTCGAATCGATAGAACTCGCCTGCGAAGCGTGGGTGGTCGGACGTCCACAGCTCCTTGAAGACGCGGAGGATCTCGTCGGCTTGCCGCCCGCGTCGGTGGAACGGCGCGTCGAGGATCGTGAGCTCCTCCTCCCACCATCCGACGCCCACACCGCAGACGAGCCGCCCGTTGGACAGCGCGTCGATCGTCGTCAGCATCTTCGCCATCACGACCGGGTGGCGGTGGCCGAGGATGAAGACCGACGAGCCGATGCGTGGCCGCGTGGTCGCGACCGCAGCGGCCGCAAGGACTGCGACCGGCTCGAGGTAGGGCGTGTCGGGCGCGAAGGGGAAGCGTCCGCCGGGGTACCGGCCGGTGGCCGTTCGAGGGAAGATCACGTGGTCGCTCACCCAGAGCGAAGCGATCTGGCGGTGCTCCGCCTCTCGGCAGAAGGTGAGCAGCGCCTCGCGCGTCGCGACGGGGCCCTGCGTCGGCAGATGGCAACCGATGTCCATTCAGGCCTCGGAGTCCCCGCGACGCGCGTCGCGTCAGTCCACGGGGACGAAGATGCAGTGGCGCGGCTTGCCGTCGAGCGCCTTGGAACGATGCCCCTTCCCCCACGTGTCCTCGACGAGGATCACCTCGCCGGCGCCGATCCGTCGCGTCTCGCCGTCGCTCGCGGTGATCTGCACGCCCGCGTCGAGATTGATGATGTATTGCCGCCGCGGGGCGGGATGCCAATCCAGGTCGTACTCGGGCTGGACTTCGCGGAAGATGATCCCGGTAGCGGGAAGGCGCGCGGACAGCCGCCCCGCGCGGCTCGATTCCGTGAGGGGGACCTCCATGTCCTCGAAGTGCGACTCACCGTTCGTGTCGACGTAGAGCCGGTGGATCTTCATGGCGCTCCTTCGCACAGCGGAATCGGTCTAAAGTCCCTCTTGTCGCCGCCAATCAATAGCGCTGCGCGTCGGTCTGTGCAAGCGGTGTTTCCAGGTGTTTCCCGGAGGACCAGATCGGGGATCTCCACGGGATCGACGGTGCTTGCCCTGACGGCTCGTCCAGTCTTTTCCACACATGGCGTCAGGGATTCCCCTTATTTCCGGAAAAATCCATCTGGTTTAAGCTGTGCACTCATGGAGAGGGTGCTGACAGTTTCGATCCTCGGCGCACGAGCGCGCCGGCATTGGTGGGCCTCCCACGCACGCCCGCCCTGGACGGAGATGTGGAGAAGGGGTCCGTAGCTCCGCGGAGGCAGTTTGTGGCTCGTTTGCTCCTCATCGTCTCGCGGACGGAGCCGTCACGGTTCACGTACCTGAAGCATGTCTTCGGTAGTGAGTCCGTGGACGTGATCATCGACCGCCGGACCGAGGAGCGTCGTCAGCGCTTGGAGCGAGCGTCGTCGGAGAGGCGCCGGCACGAGAACCGGCGCCAACGGGACATCACCAAGGATCTCCAGACGTACGGCTGGGCTCTCGTGCGGCGCTAGGCGGCGTTCCCGCTCAGAGGGCTCCGGGGTCGGCCGCCGCCGCAACCGCGACGCCTTCGACAAAGCCGTCGGCTTGGCGGAGGCTGGCGCGGAGTACGAGTGGCGCGCCGTCGTCCCGCCGCCACCGCAACTCCTGGTTCTCGACCACGACGCCCGGCGTGAGCGCACGCGCCACCTCGTGCCAGTGCGCCGGGTCGGGGAAGAGATCCTTCACGTTCAGCGCCAGGATCTGCTGGGGCGAGGAGGCGCCGAGGAGACGTACGAAGAGGTCGTTGCACTCGACGATGCGTCCGTCGCGCCGAGCACGGAACACCCCGGCAACGCTCCCCATCCGCTCGCGGTAGCGGTCGACCGAAGTTTGTAACTCGTCCACGATCGCCACAAGCTTGGCAGCCACCGCTTCCACCGTCTTCCGCTCGTCGGACTCTCGCCGGAGCTCGCGGGTGACGCCCTCGACGCGACGCTGAGCGTCCAGGAGCTGCGCGTTCAGCGCGCTCAGGAGGACGCCGACGCTCAGGAACAGGACGAACCCCATGAGGTCCACGGGGCCCTGGATTATCAGTGAGTGGATCGTCCGGTCGATGTACGTGAGCACGAGCGCGGAGAGCAGCGTCGTGACGAGCCCGGGGCCGAAGCCGCCGAACCACGCGCTCAGCATGACCCCGGGATAGCAAAGCCACAGCAGGTGGCGCGGGGTTGACTGCGGCTCGAGCTGGAGGCTTGCCAGCACGGCCAGTCCCGCGAGGATGGCGGCAAGGCCGTAGCGCGACAAGAACGCCAGGGATTGAGCTCGGGAAGCCACGGTGTGAGTGATCCGGCTCCAATCTAGCTCTGTCCCTCTGACGGAGTCAATGAAGCGAGAGGACATGAAGCGAGAGGACGATGACCCGATGAGGGATTCTCCCCGGGGGAAATCCAGGCAAACTGCCGATATGACGGGCACGGGGCTGCGCCTAGAGTTGATAGGGATGACGCCACCCAGAGTTCCTCTCGTATCGTGGGGCCTCCTCGTGCTCACCGGCGTCTACGTCCTCGCCGGGAAGTTCGGGTTGTCGCTCGCCTTCGTCCACGCGAGCGCGTCGGCGGTTTGGCCGCCGACGGGCATCGCGCTGGCCGCGACGCTGTTGCTCGGCTATCGGGTCTGGCCCGCCCTGCTCCTGGGCGCGTTCCTGGTGAACGTCACGACGGCGGGGTCGGTCTGGACGTCGCTCGGCATCGCCGGTGGCAACACGCTCGAGGGGCTCCTCGGCGCCTTCCTCGTGAGGCGGTTCGCGAACGGCCTGAAGGTCTTCGACCGGGCGCGGGACATCTTCACGTTCGGGGTACTCGCCGGGCTCGGCGCCACGGCCGTGAGCGCGACGGTGGGGGTGACGACCCTGTGGCTGGGGGGCCACGCGCGCTGGGAGGGGTTGGGGGCGATCTGGCTCACGTGGTGGCTGGGGGACGTGGCGGGGGCGCTGGTGGTGGCGCCGGTGCTGATCCTCTGGGGGCTGGACCGGACGGTGCGTCTGACGCGGGCGCAGGTTCTGGAACTCCTCCTGCTGCTCGGCTCGGTGCTCCTGGTTGGCGAGGTCGTGTTCGGCGGCCTGGGGTCAGCGTGGGCGTGGAACTATCCCCTCGAGTTTCTGTGCATCCCGCCGCTCGTCGTGGCGGCGTTCCGGTTCGGCCGGCGCGAGGCGGCGACGTGCGTCGCGCTGCTCTCGGTGCTCGCGAACTGGGGGACGCTGCACGGCCTGGGGCCCTTCGTCCGGTACACGCCGAACGAGTCGCTGCTGCTGCTCCAGACGTTCATGGGGACGATGGCGATGATGACGCTGCTCCTGGCGGCGAACGTCAAGGCGCACGCGCGGACCGAGGCGGCGCTGGCCCGCGTCGCCGCGATCGTGGAGTCCTCCGACGACGCGATCATCGGCAAGACGCTGGACGGGATCATCACGACCTGGAACGCGGGCGCCGAGCGGCTCTACGGGTACGCGGCGCGCGAGGTCATGGGGCGCCCGATCTCGATCGTCATCCCGCCGCAGGTCGGGGATGAGCTGCCGGAGATCCTCGACCGGCTCGCGCGGGGCGAGCGGGTGGAGCACTACGAGACGGTGCGGGTGGCGCGGGACGGGCGGCGGATCGAGGTGTCCATCACGGTGTCGCCGACGCTGGACCCGGCGGGGCGGGTCATCGGCGCGTCGTCGATCGCCCGGGACATCACCCATCGCAAGGAGGCCGAGGCGGCGGTGCGGGAGCGGGACGCCCTCCGGTACGTCGCGAGCCTCGCCGCGGCGGCCGCGCACGAGATCAACAATCCGCTGGCGGTGGTCGTGGGTCAGGCCGAATTACTCGACGAGACGCTCGACGCGACGGGCCAGAAACGAACGGAAGAGATCCTCCAGGCCACCCGGCGCATCGAGGAGATCGTCGGTCGCATGAAAGGTGTCAGCCGGCTGAAAGTGACCGGTGTAGCCCCGTATATTCCCGAGATGCTTGACCTGGACAAGTCAAGTGAGCCGGGCGCCGGGAGTCCGCCCTCACCCGCGCGTCAGGGGGCGTGACGCTTCGTCAGGTGAATTCCCGTATATAATGGGGTAAATACCTGATGGGGCGATCCAGGTAGAGACCTTAGAGTGCTCGCCGGATAAACTCTAGACATAGAAAGTCTGTCGAGCACGCGGGAGGTGCCCGATGAGTAAGACTACCAGGGATCTGGCGACGGCCGCCGAGCCACGCGTCGAGTCGACGGCCTCGCTGCTGCGCGAGCTCGTGGCGCACCTGAGGCAGCAACGCGCCCAGCTGCGCGAGGAGTGGGCCCGACTCATCACCGAGGCCAAGCTGCTGACGGCGATGACGAAGGAAGAGATCTTCGCCGAGGCGACCTCGGTGTACGACAACTACGTTGAGGCCCTCGAGACGGGGACGTACGAGGCCCTGCAAGCCTACGCGCGCAACCTCTCGGAACGCATCATTCCGCGAGGCGTCGAGACGCACGAGGTCGTCGGGATCGTGCTCCTGCTTCGCGACGTGCTCGCGCGCTCTCTCTTCGCGAAGTATCACGAAGACTTCAACAAGCTCAATCGCATCCTCGACGCGTACGAGCCGGCGGCCAACCGCATCGCGATCACGGTCGCCGTCGGGTTCGTCCAGGAGCGCGAGCGCATCATCCGCGAGCAGCAGGAAGCGATCCGTGAGCTGTCGACCCCGGTCCTCCAGGTTCGCGAGCGCTTGCTCATCCTCCCCATCATCGGCGTCATCGATCCCCAGCGCGCGCGGCAGCTGACCGAGCAGCTGCTCCGCGGCATCCGGACCAACCGCGCCAAGGTCGTCGTGCTGGACATCACGGGCGTGCCCTACATCGACTCGCCCGTGGCCAACCATCTGGTCCAGACCGTCGAGGCCGCGCGGCTGCTCGGCGCGACCGTGATCGTCACCGGTCTGTCGCCCGAGATCGCCCAGACCCTTGTTAACATCGGAGTGGACTTGGGGAAGATGAACACGGTCGGCGACCTCCAGGGCGGCATCGAAGAGGCCGAGCGGCTGCTGGGGTACAAGGTCGTCCTGACGCGGGAGTCGGCCACGGAGCCCGCGTAAGCGCGGGAGGGAGGAACCGTGCAGGTTCCGATTCTCAAGCAGGGCGCGTATCTGATCGCGACGGTCCAGTCCGCGCTCACGGACGAGGACCTGAAGCAGCTGCGCGACACCCTGGTCGAGCGGGTCAGTGTGGTCAGGGCCCGCGGCGTCATCGTGGACGTCACGGCGCTCGACGTTATCGACTCGTTCGCGACCCGGACCCTGCGTGACGTCGCGCACATGATCAGGCTGCGTGGAGCGGAGACCGTCATCGTCGGGATCCAGCCGGAGGTCGCCTTCTCGATGGTCAAGCTGGGGCTCACGCTCGAGGGGGTCGCGACGTCGCTGGACCTCGAAGAGGGTCTCGCATACCTCGATCGGAAGGGGAAGGGCCCCGGGCATGAGGTTCGCACTCATCGCTGATGAAGTGCGAGTGGCGATAGATTCAGACGCGGACATCGTCTCTGCCCGCCAGAAGGGACGCGGTTTGGCGTCCCAGTGCGGCTTTCCCTCCACCGACCTGGCCGTCGTCGCCACCGCGATCTCGGAGCTGGCGCGGAACATCGTCCGCTACGCGGTGCGCGGCGAGGTGATCCTCCGACTGATCGACGATAACGGCAGGCGCGGGGTCGAGGTCGTGGCCACCGACGACGGACCGGGGATCCCCGACATCACGCTGGCCATGCAGGACGGGTACTCGACGTCCGGGAGCCTCGGGCTCGGCTTGCCGGGGGTCCGGCGGCTCATGGACGAGTTCGAGATCGCCTCCGATTTCGGCAAGGGCACCACGGTGACGGCACGTAAATGGAAACGGTAAGCACCGGGGTGATCGAGTGGGCCGTCGCGGAGCTCGTCCTGCCCGGGCAGACCGAGTCCGGTGACCGGTGCCTGGTCACCGCGCCGTCGGAGGGCGGGCTCGTGGCCGTCGTGGACGGCCTGGGCCACGGCGCCGAGGCCGCCGGGGCGGCGAAAGCCGCGGTGAGCTCGCTGGAGCGTCACGCGCAGGAGCCGATCATCCAACTCATCCGGAGCTGCCATCGGAGTCTCGCCGGGACGCGCGGTGTGGTCATGAGCGTCGCCGTGTTCGACGCGCACGCCGAGACGATGACGTGGGTCGGCGTGGGCAACGTCGAGGGCGTGCTCCTGCGCGCGCAGGCCGCCGCGAGCCCGCGTCGCGAAATGCTCCTGCTGCGGGGCGGCGTCGTCGGCGTGCACCTGCCGGCGCTTGCCGCCGCGATCCTCCCGGTGGCGCGCGGCGACGTGCTGATCCTCGCGACCGACGGTGTCCGGAACAACTTCTCCATCGATCCCTTCGCCCACGGCGATTCGCCGCAGCAGCTCGCCGATCGCATCCTCGCGGGGTGGGGTACCAAGACCGACGACGCGCTCGTGCTCGTCGCCCGCTATCTGGGCGCGGCGCCGTGAACCCGGAGCTCCGGGAGCTGGCGGACGAGTACGCCCGGGCGCTCGAGAACTACCTGGTCGGGCGTGGCGAGGCGGCGCTGCAGGACGCGTACGAGCTCGGGCGGAAGACGCTCGCGAAGGGCCTCGGCATGCTCGACGTGGCGACGATCCAGCAGCGCGTGCTGCTGAAGTGTCTCATGCGAGCCCCGACCACAAAGGAGGGGACCCGGATCCTCCGGATGGCCCACAAGCTCTTCGTCGAGAGCCTGCTGCCGTTCGAGATGTCCCACCGCCGGGTCCAGGAGGTCAACACCGCGCTGCGTGAGTCCGAGCAGCGCTACCGGAACCTGGTCGACACCGCCCGGGACGTCATCTACACGCTCTCGATCGACGGGAAGATCAAGTCCCTGAACCCAGTGTTCGAGACCATCACGGGCTGGCTCCGCGACGAGTGGATCGGTAAGGAGTTCTCGCCCCTCGTCCATCCGGACGATCTCCCCCGCGCCACGACGCTCCTGCAGGTCGTCCTGGCGGGCCGGGTCCCGCCGACGTTCGAGCTGCGCGTCCGCTCCAAGTCTGGCGCCTACATTCCGGGCGAGTTCACGGCGACGCCCCAGACCCAGGACGGACGCGTCGTCGGCGTCCTGGGGGTCGCCCGTGACATCACCGATCGCAAGCGTGCCGAAGAGGCGCTGCGGGGGCTGAACGAGGCGTTGGAGGAGGAGATCAAGCGGATCGCGCACGCGCTCCACGACGAGGCGGGTCAGCTCCTCGCCTCCGTCCACATCGGGCTGGCCGAGGTCGCGCGCGACCTGCCGCCCCACACCTCGCGGCGCCTGGACGACGTGCGGGGGCTCCTGACCAAGATCGAAGAGCAGCTCCGACACCTCTCCCACGAGCTGCGCCCGACGATCCTCGACGATCTCGGCCTTCACCCGGCGATCGAGTTTCTCGCCGATGGCGTCTCGCGGCGAACGGGGCTGCAGATCACGGTCGAGGGGGTGCCGGGCAAGCGCATGCCCGCGCCAACCGAGACGGCCCTGTACCGGATCGTCCAGGAGGCGCTGACCAACGTCACCAAGCACGCCCAGGCAAGCCGCGTGACGATCCGGTTCGCGCGGGACGGTCGGCTCCTGCGCTGCTCGATTGGCGACAACGGTGCGGGGTTCGACGTCCTCGCCGTGCAGGCGCGCCGGGGCGCGCGCGGCCTCGGCCTCATCGGAATCCAGGAGCGGTTGAACGCGGTCGGGGGAACCTTGAACATCACCTCGATCCCAGGAAGCGGGGCCGAGCTGATCATTTGCGTGCCTGTGGAGGCAGGCGGTGCCGACGCGGATTCTCCTCGCCGATGACCACCTGATCGTGCGCCAGGGTCTCAAAGCCCTGCTCGAGCACGAAGGGTTCGCGATCGTCGCCGAGGTCGGCGACGGCCAGGAGGCGGTCCGTTCGGCGCGCGAGCGTTGCCCGGATGTCGCCGTGCTAGATTTCGCGATGCCGCTCCTGAACGGGCTCGGCGCGGCCCGGGAGATCCTCCGCACCTGTCCCCGCGCCAAGGCCATTCTCCTGACGATGCACACGGACGACCACTACGTCCTGGAGGCGCTCCAGGCGGGCGTCAAGGGCTACGTCGTCAAGACTCAGGCTTCGGGGGATCTGGTGCGGGCGATCAACGAGGTGCTGCGAGGCATGATGTACCTGAGCCCCGGAATCTCCCAGGCCGTCGTCGAGGCGTACCTGTCCAAGTCGGAGGTGCCGCCCGACCCGCTGACGGCTCGGGAGCGCGAGGTCCTCCAGCTGGTCGCGGAGGGCAAGTCCACGAAAGAGATCGCCAAGCTCCTGGGGATCAGCTTCAAGACCGCAGAGTCCCACCGGACCCGGATCATGAAGAAAACCAACATCCACGAGACCGCCGGCCTGGTCCGGTACGCGGTTCGGCGGGGCCTGATCCAGCCTTAGCCCCCCTCGCTCCCCCCGGCCTACGGAGATCCCGGAGGGCCGGATTAGGTATTTCCCTGGTCAGATTTGAGGCACTTTCCGGATTTTCCGGAGACCGCCTCTCGATAGACTTTTACCAAGATGTCGACGCGTATTCTCTTGGCCGACGATCATGAGATCGTTCGGCAGGGTCTACGGCTCCTCCTCCAACGGGAGGGGTTCGAGGTGATCGGCGAAGCCGCGAACGGCCAGGACGCGATCCGCCTCGCCAGGGAGAACTGCCCGGACGTCGCCGTGCTGGATTACGGGATGCCGCTCCTGAACGGCATCGGCGCGGCGCGCGAGATCATGCAGGCGTGCCCGCGCACGAAGGTGATCCTCCTGACGATGCACACGGACGACCACTACGTCCTCGAAGCGCTCCGGATGGGCATCAAGGGGTTCGTCGTCAAGACCCAGGCGCCCGCGGATCTGATCCGATCGATCCACGAGGTCCTGTCGGGCATGGTCTACCTGAGCCCGCGAGTCTCGCGCACCCTGGTGCAGGCATACCTGGCGAAGTCGGCCCTGCCCGCCGATCCGCTGACGCCGCGGGAACGCGAGGTGCTGCAGCTGGTCGCGGAGGGCAAGACGACGAAGGAGGCCGCCAAGCTCCTCGGGATCAGCGCCAAGACCGTCGAATCCCACCGGACCCGGATCATGAAGAAGCTTGACACGCCAAACACCGCCGGCATCGTCCGCTACGCGATTCGCCTGGGCCTAATTCAGGTCTAACCCGTAGTACGTCCGCCGTTCGTCCTCCTGGGGAGAACACCGGGGCCGGCCGTCAGGGCATTTCCGCATGCGCTTTTAGGGGTTCTATGTCTTGAGGGGCGCCGCGGGTCGACCGTACGGTGAGAACAGATCGAGGGCGAAAGGCGACCAAATCGTATGTGCGGAATCGTCGGGTACGAAGGGGCGAAGGCTCGGAGCGGTATCGTGGTCGCCGTCGCCAGCGACGGCGACCACGACATCGCGGGGTGGGTGGATCACGTGCTCTACGTCCCGCCGGCGTCCGAGCTGCTGACGAGCGCGATTCCGCTGCAGCTTCTGGCGTACCACATCGCGGTGCTCCGCGGCTGTGACGTGGACCAGCCCAGGAACCTCGCGAAGCGCGTCACGGAATAGGCGGTCGGGCGCGTCCGCCCGGCGGACCCCGGCCGCGAAGCATGATGACGAGAGGTGTGTGTGGTTCGTTCCCGATAGGGAGCCGCGAACCAAAGGGGGCGAAGCCCGTCCGATGAACAGCGCAATGCCGACCGACTTGATCTCGCCGGCCCGGGACACCGCCGCGGTCCACGCCGGCGCCGTGTGCTCGTCGACAGCGTGGCACGCGTTGTGGACGCGGAGCCACTGCGAACAGCTGGTCCACGACCAGCTGGCGGCGAAGGGGTTCGACCTGTTCCTGCCGAAGATCGAACAGTGGTCGCGGCGCGGCGGGCAGCGGCACCTCATCTGGGTTCCCATGTTCTCGGGCTACGTCTTCCTGCGCGCCGCGCTGGGCAAGGCGAGCTACGTGGAGGTGATGAGAGCGCGGGGGCTGGTCCAGGTCCTGGGTGAGCGCTGGGACCGGCTGGCGACGATCCCGGAGGGGGAGATCGACACGATCCGGCGGATCGTCGATGCGCGGGTTCCCGCCCTGCCGTACCCCTTCTTGCAGGAGGGCCAGCGGGTGCGGATCACGCGCGGGCCGCTGGCGGACGTGGAGGGCATTCTCGTACGGACCAAGCCGAACCGGGGCCTGCTGGTGGTGTCGGTCGACCTCCTGCGGCGCAGCGTCGCCGCGCACGTCGACTGCACCTGGGTGGTACCGGCGTAGGCCCTGATGAGGACGGCATCATGACGATCATCAAGCACGTCATCACCACGGTTCTCGCCATCTCGCTGATCGTCACCGGGCTTGCGGCGGCGGAAGAGGCGCCGAAGGGACTCGCCGGGGCCGCGGCGGCGGACGGCGAGTACCGGATCGGGCCCGAGGATCTGCTCGACATCGCGGTGTGGAACAACCCGGCCATCAGCCGGACCATGCCGGTCCGTCCGGACGGCAAGATCTCCCTCCCGCTGCTCAACGAAGTGCAGGCGGCCGGTCTCACGCCACCCCAGCTGCGTGACGTACTCATGAAACGGCTGACCGACTACATGCCGTCGCCCGAGGTGTCGGTCATCGTCCGCGAGGTGCACAGCTTCAAGGTCTCGGTGATCGGCGAAGTCAAGACCCCGGGCCGGTACGAGCTTAAGAGCCGGGCCACGGTGCTGGATGTTCTCGCCCAGGCTGGCCCCTTCACCGACTTCGCCTCTCGCGCACGAATCTTCGTCATCCGCTCCAACGGGGGCGCCGTGAAGCGGATCCCGTTCAACTACAACAAGGTCGTGTCCGGCGACGCGCCGGACGGGAACTTCTCCCTTCAGCCCGGCGACATCGTGGTCGTGCCCTAGGCGGGCGCGAGGAGGGAGAGGGGCGATGGCGGATCGCGCGCAGAAGAGCTCAGCATTCGAACTGATGCCGGAGGTCTGGGGCCGTCGGAAGTGGCTCGCGGTCGCCGTCTTCGCCGTGGTCTTTGCCGCCGTGGGTGGCCTCGCGGCGTTTCTGCCGAACGTCTATCGGTCGACGGCGACGGTGCTCGTGGAGCGCCACCAGGTGCCCGAGACCTTCGTGCGATCGTCGATCACCGGTGAGCTCGAAACCAGACTCCAGACGATCAGCCAGGAGATCCTGAGTCGAGCGCGCCTCGCGGATTTGATCACGCGCTTCGACCTCTATCACGATTTGACGACACGGGTGCCGATGGAGGGTGTCGTCGAGAAGATGCGGCGCGATATCACGCTCGTGCTCAAGGGGGTCGAACAACAGATGAGCGGCCGGAGCGCCACCGTCGCGTTCGACCTCAGCTACCGGGGGCGCGACCCAGGGACGGTGGCGCAGATCACCAACACGCTGGCGTCCTTTTACGTCGAGGAGAATTCGAAGATCCGCGAGCGGCAAGCGACGCAAACGGCCCAGTTCCTGAAGGTCCAGCTCGAGGAAGCGAGGAAGCGGCTCGACGAGCAGGAGGCGCGGCTTCGGGACTTCAGGGCTCGCCACACCGGCGAGCTCCCCCAGCAGATGGGGGTGAACATGGCCACCGTCGAGCGACTCCAGGGCCAGCTCCAGCTGAACAGCGCGAACCAGCTTCGGGCGATGGAACAGCGGGCGGCGCTGGTGAAGCAGCTGGCCGAGTCCGGTGCAGCGGGCGTCGGGGGGGGCCCCGACACCGCGACCGCGAGGCTCGCCAAGCTGAAGCGGGATCTGGTGGCGTTGCGTACGCAATTCAGCGACAGATATCCGGACGTCATTCGGGTGAAGGAAGAGATCGCTGCGCTCGAGCGCGAGCTCGCCACGGCCAAAACGGACGGGGGCCCAGATGCGGACGCGGCTGCCGGCCGCGGGGATTCTCCGGCCCCCCCGTGGACGACCGCCCTGAGCCCGATCGACGCGGAGATCAAGTCTCTCAAGGCCGAGGAGCAGCGCCTCCGGAGGCAGATCGAGACGTACCAGCGACGGGTCGAGAGCGCCCCTCAGCGTGAGCAAGAGTTCCAGGAGCTGTCACGGGGCTTCGAGACGGCCAGGGAGCTCTACGCCTCGCTGCTGAAGCGGTATGAGGATGCCCAACTCGCAGAGAACATGGAGCAAAGCAAGCAGGGCGAACAGTTCCGGATCCTGGACCCCGCGATTCCCACGAAGCAGCCCGCGGCGCCGAATCGATTCCGACTCGTCCTCCTCGGCGTGCTGCTGGCTCTCGGAGGGGCGGTGGCGGCCGCGGTGCTGGCGGAGCACCTCGACACCTCCTTCCATACGCACGACGATCTCCGCGCGTTCACGAAGGTCCCGGTGCTGGCAAGCATCCCGCGCCTCGTCAGCGGTGCGGACGCGGCCCGGCAGGCTCGTCAACGTTGGCTCGCCACGGCCTCGATCGCGCTCGGGCTGGCGCTCGTCGTCGCGGCGTCGTACCACCTGGCGCACGGGAACGATCAGCTGGTCCACCTCCTGTCGCGGGGCGCCTCGTGACCCGAGCCGCGCAGGTTGTGGTTGTGGGGGGCTGAGCCGATGTACCTGACTTTTTACGGGCTCAACGAGAAGCCGTTCAACACGACGCCGGACCCGAAGTTTCTCTACCTCACACCCGGACACCGTGAGGCCTTGGCCCAGCTCGTGTACAGCGTGCGGGAGAATCGCGGATTCCTCGTGTTGACCGGCGAGGTCGGCACCGGCAAGACCACGCTCCTGCAGGCGTTCCTCCGGCGACTCGACGGCAAGGCCGCGGTCGCCTACGTGTTCAACTCGATGCTGCCGTTCGAGGGCTTGCTCGAATACGTGCTCGAGGAGCTGAAGGTGCCGGAACCAGGGAGCTCACCGGCCCAACGCCTCCTCGCCCTCCGGCGCTTCATGCTCGATCGTCGACGCGCGGGCCAGAGCACCGTGCTCGTGCTCGACGAGGCGCAGAACCTCGACGTGCCAACCCTTGAAAGGATCCGCATGCTCTCCAACTTTGAGACGCCGACGGAGAAGCTCCTGCAGATCCTGCTCGTGGGCCAGCCAGAGCTGAGGGCGAAGCTCCAGCGCCCCGAGCTTCGGCAGCTCCAGCAGCGGATCGAGCTGCAGTGCAGCCTTCCGCCGTTGTCGCCCGAGCAGACCCGCGACTATATCCAGACCCGCCTCCGTGTGGCGGGCGCGCGCGTTCTCGACCTCTTCAGCGACCGGGCTCAGACCCGGATCGCCAAGTACTCGCGCGGGATCCCGCGACGCGTCAACATTTTGTGCGATCACTGCCTCGTCATCGGGTACGCCGACCAGCGGCGTCGGATCGGGGTCGACGTCGTCGACCAGGCCATCGCGGCGCTCGATGGGCCGGCACGCCGTCCGGCGCGTCAGACGACGTCACCGGTCGGGGCAATGCGTGAACGCTGGATCTTGGGAGCCGTCGCCGCCGCGGTGCTCGCCGGGGTCGCGGTCTCGCCGCTACGAATCGAGGCCACGCAGTTTCTCACGCTCGTGCGACATATGCGCGACCTCTTCCTGCCATGAGCAAATTCTTCGAGGCGCTTGAGCGAGCCGAGCGGGGGGAGGTCCTCGGAACAGAGGCGCCTTCCTCGCGACCAGCGACCGGCACATCCCCGTCACCGCCACCGGCGGCGCCGTCCCGGGGGGTGGAGCCGGCCGCGCCACCGCACCTCGGGCGGCCTGTCGTCGAGCCGCCAGCGCCGGTGACCAAGCCGCGGGTCGATCGCCCCAATCGCGCCGAGGACCACCTCGTGAGCCTGTTCGATTCCGAGTCGTGGGAGGCCGAGCAGTACCGCGTGCTCCGCCACGCGGTTGAGACGCTGCGGAAGGGCGTCAACCTCCAAATCGTGGCGGTCACGAGCGCGGCGGTCGGCGACGGAAAGACCACAACCGCCATCAACCTGGCGGGGGCGCTCGCCCAATCGGCGGACGCCCGCGTCCTCCTCGTCGACGTGGATCTTCGCCGGCCGGCGGTGGCGCGCCACCTCGGGCTCGGCGGCTCGAAAGGATCCCTGGTGGGCGCGCTACTGGATTCGGGTCTCACGCTCGAGGCGACGGTCGAGAGGCTCGCCAACTCCAACCTCTCGGTGCTGCCTGCAGGTCGTGCCACCGTCGCCCCATACGAGTTGCTCAAATCTCCAAGGCTCGAGGCACTGTTCGAGGAAATGCGGCAGCACTACGACTACGTCGTCCTCGACACGCCGCCGTTCCTTCCCGTCCCGGACTGCCGGCTGATCGAGAAGTGCATCGATGGGTTTCTCCTCGTGGTCGCGGCCCACCGAACCCCACGGGGCGCGGTGGCGGAGACCCTGAACCTCATGGACCCGGCGAAAGTGGTCGGCGCCGTGTTCAACGGCGATGATGCACGCCGCTCGAACTACTACGACGTCTACGCCCGGCCGAGCGCCGCCCGGTGGCGTCGCGCGTGGAGCAAGCCGTGAGGGTCGTCGCGCTCGGCGGCGGGACGGGGCTCCCGGTCGTCCTGAGGGGGCTGCGCCGCTACCTCTCCGCCAGCGGCCGCATCACGGCGATCGTCACGGCCGCGGACGACGGGGGAAGCTCGGGGGCCCTCAGACGGCAATTCGGCGTGCTTCCGCCCGGCGACATTCGCAACTGTCTGACGGCGCTGGCCCGGGTTGCGCCGGAGGTGTCGGCGGCCCTCCAGTACCGGTTCGACGGGGGCGAGGCGCAGCACCCGGTCGGGAACCTCCTCCTGGCGGCGCTTGACATGGTCGCGGCCGACGAGGTGACGGCGATCCGGCTCGCGTCCGAGCTCCTCGGCGTGGACGACCTCATCCTGCCGTCGACCACAGAGCGAGTTCACCTGGTCGCCGACCTCCTGGACGGCCGCTCGGTTCACGGCGAGTCGGAGATCCCGAAGAGTGGCACGCCGATCCGGCGCCTGCGGATCGATCCTCCCGATGCGGCGGCCGCGCCCGGTGTGTTCGAGGCGTTGCGTGAGGCGGACGCGATCGTCCTGGGTCCGGGAAGTCTGTACACGAGTCTCCTCGCCACGCTGGTCGTTCCTGGGGTCGCCGCGGCGGTGGTCGGCGCGCGCGCCGTCCGGATCTTCGTGTGCAACGCGATGACCGAGCGCGGCGAGACCGATGGCTATGGCGTCGCCGTGCACCTCGAGGCACTCGCGGCGCATGGCGTCGCGCCGGAGGCGCTCGATTATGTCGTCGTCAACACGACGCCGATCCCGCCCAAGGTCCGCGCCCATTACGCCGCCGAGGGCGCCGGCCCCGTGGACCCCGACTTCGTCTTGCCCAGCGCCCCCCCGGTGATCGTTCGCGCCGATCTCCTCGAGCCCGGTCCCGTCGTGCGGCACGCCTCCGACAAGCTGGGGCGGATCCTGTGCGACCTGGCCGCCAGGCGCCTCGAGTGGGCGTAGGAACGATCCGACCGCTCCGGGGCCCGCGACGGCTCCGCATGAATCCATGAGCATCGTCTACAGCCTCGTCCCTCAGACGCAGCTCGACGGGAATCCGCTCGTGGCGAGCCTCCTCGTCCTCGTCGGTTTCCTGCTCGGACTGCGCTTGTGTCACGGCGTCCGGCGCCTTCGTCACGTCAGCGAGCGCGTGCTGATCCTCGGGGGGAACCCTCTGGGCCGTCAGATCATCGAGGAGATCGAGCGGCGACCGCAGCTCGGCTACGCCGTCGTCGGCGTGGTGGAGAACTCCGAGGACCTCGGTCGCACCATCGAGGCGACCCGGCCGAATCGCATCGTCGTCGCGCTGGCCGAGCGTCGGGGACGCCTGCCGCTCAACCCCCTCCTCGAGTCACGGGCGCGCGGAATCCTTGTCGAGGACGCCGCCGAGACCTACGAGCGCCTGACCGGGAAGCTTGCCCTGGAGGCACTCTCGCCCAGCAGCGTCATCTTCTCGCCCGATTTCCATCCGTCACGTCTCCATCTCGCGCTCTCGCGGGCGCTCAGCCTCCTCGCGTCGGTGATCGGGTTGATCGTCCTGACACCCGTTCTGAGTCTCATCGTGCTCCTGATCAAGCTCGATTCCCGTGGCCCCGTGTTCTTTGTCCAGGAGCGCGTGGGGCTGTGCGGTCGGTCCTTCAAGCTGATTAAATTCCGCACGATGCACCCGGTCAGCCGGCCGAAGTCCGAGTGGGAGCGGGACAACTGCGATCGGATCACGCGCGTCGGGAAGTGGCTCCGACGGTTCCGACTTGACGAGCTGCCCCAGCTCGTCAATGTCCTCCGGGGCGACATGAACCTCGCGGGTCCGCGACCGCATCCCCAGACGAACCTCGAGCTCATGATCCTCGCGGTCCGCAACGTGAGCGAGCTGTCGGGCGAAGCGATCCCGTACTACTCGCTCCGGTGCTCGGTCCGACCGGGGATTACCGGCTGGGCGCAGATCCGCTATGGGTACGCGAACACCCTCGAGGAGGAAATGGAGAAGATCCGTTACGATTTCTATTACCTCAAGCACATGTCGTTCTGGCTGGATCTGCAGATCCTGTTCGAGACGGTCAGGATCGTCCTTTCCGGAGGCTCGCGTAGCGGCGACGCCGGCGGGCCGAGCACGCGAGACCGTCGCCCCGTCACCCACCTCGGTCGGGCGGCCTGATACCGAGCTCGACACGGGAAGATCACGAGAGAAGGGAAGCGAGAACCATGATTGGAAAAACGACAACACTTGGCGCCCTGCTGATCCCGGCTCTCCTCCTGCTGTCCACCGACGGCGCCAAGGCGATCAATCTTATGTTTGCGCCCGGCGATGTGTTTGTCTCGCTGGAGAGCGGCGCCGTGCAGTGGCGGCTTCCGGACGGGACGCTCAACAGGATTCTCGTTGGCACCGTTCCAGGGACGGGCGAAGGGATGGGGTTCGACGCCGGTGGGAACCTGTACGTCACCCGTTGGTGCACCGAGCCGTGGTGCCAAACCAGGGAGAGCGTGGCCACAGATACCGTGGAAGTGTTCGGCCCCCTCGGCCAGCCGCAGGGAACGTTCGGCAGCGGCTACGACTGCGCTCCCCACGCGATCGTGTTCGATGCGGCGGGGACGACTGCCTACGTCGGCCAGGCGGGTTGCACGGGCGCGATCTTGAAGTTTGCGCCCGGCCAGTCGCCGATCGCGTTCACCGTGGCTCCTGACACCCAGGGATCGTTCTGGATCGATCTTGCCGCCGACGCGTGCACGATCTTTTACACGTCCTGGGGTCCCAACGTGAAGCGCTTCGACGGGTGCGCGGGGGTGCAACTCCCAGACTTCAACGTTGCCCCGATGCCCGGCGGTGCAACGCAGGACCTCCGCGTGCTTCCGGATGGGGGCGTCCTCGTCTCGAGCGGTCAGGTGATTGCGCGCCTGAGCGCGTCCGGCGCTCTCGTCCAGACGTACGAGGTGGCCGAGCCCGGCTTCTGGGCTGGGCTGGACCTGGTCGGCGACGGCACGTTCTGGGCGGCAAACTATGAGACCTCCAACGTTTACAAATTCGATCTCACCACCGGGACTGTGCTTTCCAGCTTCAACGCTGGAACAGCGCCGCACACCGTCGTGGGGGTCAGGGTAAAGAAATGAGCTGAGCGTTCCCATCACGACGCGGCGATGAACGAGGAGGCCATTCATGTTGTCCGAGCCATCGGTTGATCTGTTTTCGACCTGTCCCGCCTCGACCAGCGTGGCCAAAGATCGCTACGTCCAACGGGTCGCCGAGGTGGCGCGCTGGAGTGAACAATCGGGATGCAAGGGGATCCTTGTCTATTCGGACAACAGTCTCCTGGATCCCTGGCTGCTTGCCCACATCATCATCCAGAACACGACGGCGTTGTGCCCGCTCGTGGCGGTCCAGCCGGTCTACATGCATCCGTACGCGGTCGCCAAGCAGATCACTTCGTTCGCCTACCTCTACGGCCGCCGTCTCTATCTCAACATGGTCGCCGGAGGCTTCAAGAACGACTTGGACGCCTTGAGCGACACCACGCCGCACGATAAGCGATACGCTCGCCTGGTCGAATACACCACGATCATCAGCCGCCTCCTGACGGGCCCCGCCCCTCTGACCTATGAAGGCGACTTCCACAGCGTGGCGATGCTGAAATTGACGCCGCCCTTGCCAGAAGCACTCGTACCGGGAATATTTATTTCGGGCTCGTCCGAGGCAGGACTCGCGGCGGCGAGGACTCTGGGTGCGACCGCCATCAAGTATCCCAGAGCCGCCGATGCGGAAGAACGCTCGCCCGACGATCTCCTGCATCTTGGCGTCCGGGTCGGCATCATCGCCCGCGAACGCGATGCTGACGCCTGGGCGGTGGCCTATTCGCGGTTCCCCGAGGATCGCAAGGGCCAACTGACCCATCAGCTGGCGATGAAGGTGTCCGATTCTTCCTGGCACAAACAGCTCTCAACCGTGGTCGTCGAGACGGAACGGAGTCCCTACTGGCTGGTCCCCTTCCAGAATTACAAGACCATGTGTCCCTATCTCGTCGGGAGCTACGACAGAGTGGCGCAGGAGTTGGCGAGATACATCGCCCTCCGATACCGGACGTTCATTCTCGACGTCCCCTTCGATCGGGAGGAGCTCGACCACATCAACCTCGCGTTCGCACGAGCGCTGGAGACGGTCGGGGCATGACGGAACTCCTTCAAGACTGGGTCACCCTCCAAGCCGAAACGCGTCCAGACGCGTTCGCCGTGGTCTTGCGAGAGGACCGCCTGACCTATGGACAACTGGAGGCGCGGTCGAACCAATTGGCAGGCTTACTGAGGGACACGGGGTGTAAAAAGGGGGACCGCGTCTGCCTCCTCATGCCGAAATCCCCGACGGCACTCGTCGGCCTCCTGGGGATTTACAAGGCGGACTGTATCTTTGTCCCACTCGATCTCTCGAACCCAGCGGCTCGACTCACGAAGATTCTCGAGTCCTGCGAGAGCCGCTGCATCCTGGCCGCTGGCCCGGTTGTTCATTTGCTGGACGAACTCTTCACCGATGCGGCGCTCCGCGTTTCTCTTTCGGTGGGCTGGCTCGGCGCCGACCGGCCCGTGGCCGGCAGCTTCGTCGCGCACTTCGCCATGGAGGATGTCCGCGGATATCCGAGCACTCCACTCGAGTCCCGCAACACCCGGCACGACCCGGCTCACATCTTGTTCACGTCGGGATCCACCGGTCACCCCAAGGGCGTCGTCGTCAGTCACTCCAGCGTCATTCATTTCGTCGAGTGGGCGCGCCAGTACTTCCACATGGACGCCTCCGATCGGACGTCGGGCCATTCGCCCTTGCACTTCGACCTCTCCACGTTTGATATCTTCGGCACATTTGCGGCAGGTGCCGAGCTCCATCTTGTCCCACCCGACCTCAATCTGCTCCCGCACAAGCTCGCCGATTTCATCCGCGCGTCCGAGCTCACCCAGTGGTTCTCGGTCCCCTCCATTCTCAACTACCTGGCCAAGTTCGATGTCGTCAAGCCCCACGACTTTCCCACCCTGAAGCGCCTCTTGTGGTGCGGAGAGGTATTTCCGACGCCGGCCCTCAGCTACTGGATGACCCGGCTGCCTCACGTCAGCTTCACCAATCTCTACGGTCCGACGGAGGCCACCATCGCGAGTAGTTACTATACGGTACCGGAGTGTCCGCCAGACCCGAGCGCCGAGGTCCCGATCGGGACCGAATGCGACGGTGAGGAGCTCCTGGTCTTGGACGATCGATTGGAGCCAGTTCCCAACGGCGAGATCGGGGATCTCTACATCAGGGGTGTGGGCCTGAGCCCTGGGTACTGGAGAGACCCCGAACGAACCGCCGCGGCGTTTCTGCAAAATCCACGCGCCTTGGACCCCACCGATCGCCTCTATAAGACGGGCGACCTCGCCAGAATCGGGCGAGACGACGGCCTCATCTACTTCCTTGGCCGAGCCGATTCCCAGATCAAGAGCCGAGGCTATCGAATCGAGCTGGGCGAGATCGAGGCCGCGCTCAATGCCATTGACGGTCTGCAAGAGGCCGCGGTGGTCGGGATTCCGTCCGGAGGATTCGAGGGGACGCTGATCGCCTGCGCCTATGCCCTGCTGCCCGGCCGGGACGTCTCTCCGGCGGATCTGCGCAAAGCACTCAGCGCCCTCCTCCCGACGTACATGATTCCCGCGCGCTGGCTGTTGTCGGCAAGTCTTCCGAAGAACGCCAACGGGAAGATCGACCGACGTGCGCTGCGGGAAAGGTTCCAGGCACATGAAGCTGCTACCGCTTGACAGTCCGGAGCGCATCCACCTCGTGGCGAGCTGGCTCGCCCAGAAAGAAAACTACCAGTGGCTGGACTTCGGGGACGGCCGCCAGCTCGTGAGCCCGGAGTGGCTCACCATCGCGACGCAGCGGGGCACCCACGTGTTCAGACTCTTCACGTCCGACGTCGACGATGCCCCGATCGGGGTCGTCGGACTCAGTAATGTGAACCGGCACTTCAAGACCGCCACCCTCTGGGTCGTCCTCGGCGACAAGTCTTACGCCGGCCGCGGCTACGCGAGTCGGGCGACGTCCCAGATGCTCACGCTCGGGTTCTTGGAGCTCGGACTCCACGCGATCAACACGTGGATCGTCGAGCACAACCCTTCCGTTCGCGTCGCCGCGAATGTCAACTTCAGGCCCATCGGCAGGCAGCGACAGTGCCATGACATCGACGGCCGCCGCTACGATCGTCTGTGGTTCGACCTCCTGGCGCCGGAGCACGAGGAGATGTAGGGCACGGCCATGTCTGAGACGGGCACCGTACAGGATCGGATCGCCACGTGGTTCCTGACGACGCTGAAGTTGGACGTCCCGTCCGCCGACACGGACCTGTTCGAGAGTGGGGTGCTGGACTCGATGGCCTTCGTCGAGCTGCTGCTTAACTTGGAGCGGACGTTCGGCCTCAAGGTGGCCGTCGAGGAGCTCGAGATCGAGAATTTCCGCTCGATCCGAAAGATCGCGGATTTCGTCATGGCGCGCGACGCCAGCTCGCGCCCGTTTCCGGGATGAGCGTCCTGGGTGTCATAGCACGCACTCCCATTTCCGGAATGAGGGTCGTTTCCGGAATGAGGGTTTTGAGGCCGGGCGCGTTGGGGATTTTCCTGCCGGCCTGTGAGTGATTTTCCGCCCACCGCGAATGCGAGGAGGGGGTTACGCTTTTCGCGAGGTTCCACCTCCTAAGGAGCGGGCTATGATACCAGAAGGGCGGCAGTCGTTCGATCTGATGAGTCCCACGCAGTCGCGCATCGCGCCACTCCAAGACGAGGTCAACCGTGCAATCGATGACCTCCTCGCGTCGTTCCCGGATCCTGACCGGCTCTCCTTCGACGAACGACGCGGGATCATCGCGCGCTACACCGCGGTGCTCGAGGGGAATTTCATTTACTGGATGACCGCCGCCTATCTCGCGTGCGTGTCGGCCGAGGCGCACGCGATCATCCACGAGAACCTCCTCGAAGAAGTGCGTGACAATCACCCCGGGATGCTACGACGGTTCGCCACCGATGCCCACGCGGTGCCGACGGATTCGGATGCGCTGGCGGTCTATCGGAGTTTGCAGAGCGTTCGGCTGTTCGTGGGGCGCCTCTCGGGGGTGAAGATCGTGCTCATGATGGCCTTTTTCGAGGGCTGGATTACGCGGTTCATGCCCTATCTCGCGGAGCTCGCCAAACGGCAGGGCTCGGCGGAGTACGAATACACGGACGTGCATGGCGAGTGTGATGTCGTCCATACGCAAGAGCTCTTCCGTGCGCTCGAAGGAGAAATGACGCTCACGCCCGTCCCTCTTCCTCCCGCGACCGAGCTCCTGGAGGGCGTGGGGCTCCTTCGGACGCTGATCAGAAGCATCGTTCATAACTCCTAGTTCCAAGCCTCGGCAGGTCACGCGGTTGGGAGGGGCACCATCGTGTCGGTGAGGGCCAGTGTCCTCGCGCAATTCGAGCGCGTTGCCCAGGAGCAGAAGAAGACCTTGGCGCCGCTGACGGATGATCTGGTCTTGCTGGAGTCGGGTCTCGACTCTCTGTGCCTGGCTGTCATCGTCGCGCAGCTCGAGGATGCGCTGGGCGTGGATCCGTTCAGTGCCGCCGAGGATGCAGAGTTTCCGGTGACCCTGGGCGACTTCATCGAGCTCTACGAACATGCCGCCCCGTGACGGGCGCTCCTTGTGGGACGCGGTGCGGGCCGCGGGCGCCCTGGCCGAGCGCGCGCTCTGGGGCGCTGAAGCGAGCGTTCGGTTGGGGGAGCTGGTAGGGGGCTCGAGCCTGGGGGGTCGGCTCGAGGAGCTGCGTGGGCGGTCGGTCCTCGTCGCGACGCGGGATCAGCTCACGGCGGCGTTGGCGCTCCTCGAGCTCGATGGCGTGGCGCGCCGCCTCGTGCTGTGTCCTCCCGATCTGCCGCGGAAGGTCGTGCCGTTCGTCATGGCGACCGCGGCGGTGGATGCCGTTGTGTCCGATCGCGCCGCCCTGGAAGCCGGCAGCGTGGGCACAGTCGTCACCTGCAGCGCGAGACTCGCACCCGCCGATTCCGAGCGGACCGGACCACACCACACGGAGTGGATTCTCCTCACCTCGGGGACGACGGGCGTGCCGAAGCTGGTCGTGCACACCTTGGCCAGCCTGGCGGGTGCGATCAACGGGGATCGGGTCCAGACCGTCCCGGCGGTGTGGAGCACCTTCTACGATATTCGCCGGTATGGAGGCTTGCAGATTTTGCTGCGGGCGCTGCTGGGCGGGGGCTCGCTGGTGCTGTCGAGCGCCGCTGAATCGACGGGGGACTTTCTGATCCGGGCCGGCGCGCGGGGCGTGACCCATATCTCGGGGACCCCGTCGCATTGGCGTCGCGCGCTCATGAGCCCGTCGGCACACCGGATTGCGCCGCACTACGTGCGCCTGTCGGGGGAAATCGCGGACCAGGCCATTCTGGACCATGTCCGGGCGTGCTACCCGGGGGCGCGGATCGCCCATGCGTTCGCGTCGACGGAGGCGGGCGTGGGGTTCGCCGTCGAAGATGGGCTCGCGGGGTTTCCGGCGAGCCTGCTCACGCAGCGCGGGGCGGAGGTGGAGCTGAAGGTCGAGGAGGGCTCGTTGCGGATCCGCTCGGCGCGAACGGGAATCCGCTACCTGGGCAGCCCGGGCGAGCCGCTGGCGGACCGGGACGGCTTCGTCGACACGGGGGACATCGTCGAGCTACGTGGGGCCCGCTATCATTTTGTCGGCCGACGGGGTGGGATCATCAACGTGGGCGGCCTGAAGGTGCATCCCGAGGAAGTCGAAGCGGTGATCAATGGCCACCCGCAGGTGCAGATGTCGGTGGTGCGGACTCGGAAGAATGCCATCACGGGCGCGCTCGTCGTCGCCGACGTGGTGCTGCGCACCGCGCCGGACTCCGCGGAGACCGGGCGGGTGGCGGAGCTCGAGCGCGAGATCCTGCAGCGCTGTCGCGACGCGCTGTCGCGACACAAGGTGCCGGCCGCGATCCGCTTCGTGCGGTTCTTGGGTGTTGCGGGGACCGGCAAGGTGGTGCGTCAGCATGCGTAATGTCCTCGTGACGGGCGGCAGCCGGGGTCTGGGCCTCGGCATTGCCCGCCGGCTCACCGCGGCGGGGTACCGGGTCATCGCCGTGGCGCGGAAAGAGAGCCCCCAGCTCACGTCGGCGATGGAGGAGGCGGAGGGCGCCCATCCGGGCTCGCTACGCTTCGTGGCGTGTGATCTGGCGGAGATCGACGACCTGCCCGCGTTGGTCACGACGGTGCGAAAGGACGTCGGGCCGATCTATGGGCTGGTGAACAATGCGGCGGTCGGGTTCGATGGGGTGCTGGCGCTGATGCCGACGTCGCAGATCGCGCAGCTGGTGCGGGTGAACACGCTGGCGCCGATCGTGCTGACGAAGTATGTGGTGCGGGCCATGCTGGCCGACGGCGGCGGACGGATCGTCAACGTCGCCTCGATCGTCGGGTTCACCGGGTATCGCGGGCTGTCGGTGTACGGCGCGACCAAGGCCTCGCTGCTGGGCTTCACACGCTCGCTGGCGCGGGAAGTGGGGGGCATGGGGGTGACCGTGAATGCGGTCGCGCCCGGCTTTCTGGACACCGAGATGACGCAGGGGCTCGACGGCGTGCAGCGGGAGCAGATCGCGCGGCGCAGTGCGCTGCGCCGCCTGCCCGACATCGACGACGTGGCGGGCGCCGTCGAGTTCCTGCTCGGCGACAACGCAAACAGCATCACGGGAAGCGTGCTCACGGTGGACGCCGGCAGTACCGCATGACGCACATGCTGGCCGACGCCCCTCCGCGGAAGAAGAGCGAGGGCGACGCCGTGGGGCGCCCGGGCGCCCTGGAGCGTGGGTGCGCGCGCTCGAGGAACGCGATCCGGTGGCCACCGTCGACGCCGTCTATCCCAACGACCCGGAACCCCAGATATTCGTGCGGCTCGACGCGGAGCCCTTCGACCGGCCAGGTGCGTCTATGACCGGCCCGGCAGAGTCGAGGTGAGCCCATGAGACGCGAGACGATCGCGATTCACAGCGGCTATGAGGTCGATCCGACGACGAAGGCCGTGGCGGTCCCGATCTATCAGACCGTCGCGTATGCGTTCGACAGCGCCGACCATGGGGCGGCCCTCTTCAATCTCGAGGTCGAGGGGTATCGCTACAGCCGGATCAGCAACCCGACCACGGCGGTGCTGGAGCGGCGGGTCGCGGCGCTCGAGGGCGGCCTGGAAGCGCTGTGCGTGAGCACGGGGCAAGCGGCGGTCAATTATGCGGCGCTCAACGTCACCGAGCTCGGCAGCAACATCGTGTCGATCCCGCAGCTGTACGGCACGACGTACACCCTGTTCGCGCACGTGCTGCCCGGGCAGGGCGTGACGGTCCGCTTTGCGGCGTCGGATCAGCCCGACGCCGTCGAAGCGGTGATCGATGAGAAGACGCGGGCGGTCTTTTGCGAGAGTGTCGGGAATCCGGCGGGCAACATTTGCGACATCGAGGCGCTTGCGCGCGTGGCCCACGACCACGGCGTGCCGCTGATCGTCGATAACACGGTCGCCACCCCGATCCTGCTGCGGCCGATCGAGTACGGCGCTGACATTGTGGTGCATTCGCTGACGAAGTTCCTGGGGGGGCACGGGACGACGCTCGGCGGCGCCATCGTGGACGGCGGCAAGTTCCCGTGGACGGCGCACGCGCAACGGTTTCCGATGTTCACCCGGCCGGACCCGTCGTATCACGGGCTGGTGTACGCCGACCATTTCAAGGAGGCGGCGTACATCGCGCGCTGCCGCAGCGTCTACCAGCGGACCACGGGGGCCGTGTTGGCGCCGCTGAGCGCGTTTCTGCTGCTGCAGGGCATCGAGACGGTGGCGCTGCGGGTCGAGCGCCATGTGGAGAACAGCCGACGGGTCGCCGAGTTTCTGCGCCACGATCGGCGGGTGGAGTGGGTCAACTACGCGGGGTTCCCGGACAGTCCGTATCACGCGCTCGCGCAGAAATATCTCGGGGGCCGGGCCTGCTCGCTGATGACCTTCGGGATCAAGGGCGGGCTCGACGCCGGCAAGCAATTCTACGACGCGCTCAAGTTGTTCAAGCGGCTCGTCAATCTGGGGGACGCCAAATCGTTGGCGTGCCATCCGGCCTCGACGACCCATCGGCAGATGTCGGTGGAGGAACAAAAGAAGGCCGGGGTGAGCCCCGAGACGATTCGCCTGAGCGTCGGCATCGAGCACGTCGACGACATCATCGCCGATCTCGATCAGGCACTCGAGGCGGCGGAATCGCACGAGTAAGCCTTCGGTGATCCTGGTGGAGAACCTCTGATGGCGGTCTGCTGGGAGAGAGATCCGTCGGGGCATAGCCTCTTGCCCGGAGCAGAATGTTTGAGCAGGACGTCGCCGGTCGAGTTCCGTGACTCGGACGCGAACTGCCTCGAGATCGGCCTCGTCAACAACATGCCGGACGCGGCGCTGGAAGCGACCGAACGGCAGTTTCGCGCCCTGCTCGACGCGGCGGCCGACGGCATCGTGGTGCGCCTGACGCTCTACGGGTTGCCCGATGTTCCGCGCGCGGAGTGGGGCCGACGCCATGTGTCGAGCTTCTACGCCGGCATCGGTGATCTATGGGACCGCCACCACGACGGCCTCATCGTGACCGGGACGGAGCCGCGGTCGCCGGACCTGAGAGACGAGCCCTACTGGGGGAGCCTGACCAGAGTGCTGGACTGGGCCGAGGACCACACGCACTCGGCGGTCTGGTCCTGCTTGGCCGCCCATGCCGCGCTTCTCCACATCGATGGCATCGGCCGGCGTGCGCTCAGCGACAAGCGCTTCGGCGTCTTCGACTGCGCGCGCCTCTCCGGTCACCCCTTGACGGCCGGCGTGCCGTCTCGACTGCGGATGCCCCATTCCCGGTGGAACGATATCCCGGAGGACGCCCTGACGTCGTGCGGCTATCGTGTCCTCACGCGGTCGAAGGAGGGCGGCGTCGACGCGTTCATCAAACACAGACGCAGCCTGTTCGTCTTTTTCCAAGGGCATCCGGAATACGAAGCCAATACGTTGCTGCTCGAATATCGCCGCGATGTCAAGCGCTTCCTCCGGGGCGAGCGAGAGACCTACCCGCCCATGCCACGTGGTTACTTTGACGAAGAGACCGTCGGGGCATTGACCGCCGTGCGAGCGCGAGCCCTGTCGGAGCGGCGCGAAGGGCTGCTCGAGGAGTTTCCGACTGCCCTCCTGGCAGGAAAAGTGACGAACACGTGGCGTCCGGCAGCCGCGCGCGTCTATCGCAATTGGCTCTTGTACCTGTGCGCGCAGAAGGATCGACGGCTGAAGCGAGGTCGGGTCGAAAGCGGTGTACACGGATGAGAGCTGCCACGCTCCCCGGCTCGGTCAACGACAACAGTCAGGGCAAGGAAGACACTAAGAAGGTTGAGATTAAGAAGGTTGAGATCCAACCAGTCCTCGGTGCCGCACTGCCCGAGGTGGCACACTTCCTTCACAGCTGGCACGCCCATCGGGATCAGGCGTCGCCCATTGAGCATCTTGTTCGTGAAGACTCTCCGAGCATTGAACGGCGTCTGCGATGGCTGCAATGGCTTCTCGCAGAGAACCCGCTCACCGGCGCCGCCACTCCGTACGGCCTGTGCGCTCGCGATGCGTCGGGCGTGATCGTGGGACTCCTCCTCTCGTTCCCCGGCGCGTTCCTGGCTGGAGATCAGCGCCTTCTCGGCCTTGGTTCGGGCAGTTTCTTCGTTGAGCCACCCGCCCGGACGCTGGGATTCTACCTGTTCAAGCGATATCTGAATTCCCCAGGCTACGCCTTCTTCTTTTCCACCACGTGCAACGCCAATTCCGGTGCGCTTTGGGCGAAGCTGGGCGCCTGCACCGTTCCTAATTCCGACGTGGAGTACGTTCTCCCTCTCAAACTCGACGTCATGCTTCCCTTTTTCCTCGCCGGAAGGACGTCGAGTTCGTTGGCGGCGGAGCTCGCGCGGCTCGTTGGCCGGTGTGCCAATCCAGTCCTGCAGCTTCTCGCGCGGCAGTCGGCGGAGCTCACTGTCGAGCCGTGTCGGGACTGGGAGAAGCTCGCGGAGCTGTTTCGCCGTCACAGGTCCGCACACCGAATCACGACTGACCGATCGACCGTCTTCCTGCAATGGCGATATGGGCCGAGCTCGCACAATCACCCGTTCGACATCTGTGTGTTCCGCGACAAACTTGGAAACGAGGGATGGTTCTCGTTGGGAAGCATCATCCGCGAACCCCAGACGATTCGAGGACGCGTTCTGCTGGATGCGATTTGGCCCCGGGAAAGGATGAGCTTCAGGGACATCCTGCCGGCAATCCTTCGGCGCGTGGCGTCCAAGGCCGATGCCGTCTTCTTTCAGCCTCGACCCGGTCTCGACTATGGCGAGTGCAGTCGTTGGGTCATCCCGTGCAGATTGGAGGCGCCGAAAGTCTTCGCCATACCCCGAAAGGGCGGCGCGCCGTTCGCGGCTTCCGCTCTGGATCTGGTCCCCGCGGACGGCGATGGATATTTCTGATGGCATTTGACGAACTCCGGACCGTCGTGGCCAAGCTCGAATCCGCCATCGCGAGCGGTCCCATCGTCCCGACGGTGACGCCGCAGGAGATTCGGAGTTATCTCGCCTCGCGCTACGACTTCACGACGCCGCTGGCGCTCGACGAGGTCGCCGCCGATGTCGAAGGGATGTTACGCACGTGGCAGGTGCAGGTGACCCATCCGCGCTACTTCGGCTTGTTCACATCGTGGAAGGCGGCGACGGCCCGATGAGCGCAGTCGCGATGGCAAGGCGGATGAGGATTGGTCGGAGAGTCCCACCGGCCGCGGCGCCCCTCTGCTGGAAAGACCTGTGGCACGGCGTCCGCGGGATCTTCTCCCCCGAGGGGTCTCTACGGGCGCTCGAAGCCGAGATCCGCCGGCACTTCGCCGTCAGTCACGTCTTTCTCGTGTCTTCGGGAACCGCCGCGCTGACCTTGACGCTCATGGCGTTGAAGTCCTTGTCGCCCAAGACCGAGGTCGTGATGCCGGCCTACACTTGCTTTGCCGTCCCGGCCGCCATTCTGAAAGCCGGGCTACGACCCGCGCTCTGCGACATCAGCCCTGAGACCTTCGACTTTGACCACGCACTCCTCAAGGAGGCGCTCGACGCCAACACGCTCTGCGTGCTCTCTCACCACCTGTTCGGTGTCCCTTCCGACATCGAGGGGATCCGGGCGCTCTGTCAGGGCCGGGGGATCTTCGTGGTGGAGGACGCGGCCCAGGCGATGGGGGTGGAAGACAGGGGCCGCCGACTCGGAACGATTGGCGATGTCGGTATCTTCAGCCTCGGCCGCGGAAAGAACATCACGTGTGGATCGGGCGGCATCATCCTCACGAACTCTGCGCCCATCGCGGAGGCCATCGCCCGGCACTACGGCGAGCTCGAGATGCCCCGCAGCAGCGAAGTGTTGAAGGATTTCGTCCGGCTTGTCCTCATGACGATCTTCATTCGGCCGCGCCTCTATTGGATTCCCGCCGCCCTTCCTTTTCTTCGGTTGGGCGACACGGTCTTTCCGAAAGAAATTCCGGTCAAGAGAATGTCCGGAACGAAGGCGGGCCTCCTCCGCAGCTGGCGGAGTCGTCTGACCCATTCCAACCAGGTCCGGTCCGAAACCGCGACCTACTTCAGCCAACGGCTGTCGCTTCGACTGGCACCCGGGCCGTCACACCCGTACTTGCGCCTGCCGATCCTCGTCGCGACTCCGAACGAAAGGGAGAGGCTCTATTCGCGATCGCAGGAGAGTGGGTTGGGACTGAGTGTCGCGTACCCGACCCCCATCAACGAGATCCCTGAGATCCGGGGGGCCTTCAACGGTAAGCGCTTTCCGTCCGCCCGCCGAGTGGCGGAAAGCCTCCTGACCATCCCGACCCATCATTGGCTCTCAGAGAAGGACAAGAGGGCCATTGCCGAATTGTGTCGGGACCTTCCAGTCGCATGATGGCCGAAGTCGCATTCTGGTCCTCCGTCGCTCTCGTCCTCTACGCCCACCTGGGCTATCCCCTCGCATTGATGGCTCTCTCCCTCATCAGAAACCGCCCCGTGGAGACGGGGACCGTGACCCCTCGCGTCTCCTTCATCATCGCGGCCCACAACGAGGGACGTCGCATTCGCGGGAAGATCGAGAATACGCTGGGTCAGAATTATCCAGCCGCGAGTCTCGAAATCATCGTCGCCTCCGACTGCTCGACCGACGGAACGGATGAAATTGTCGGGTCCTACTCGGATCGAGTCCGACTGGTCCGGGCGCCGGAGCGGAGGGGCAAGGAAGCCGCCCAGCAGCTCGCCGTCGAGGCAGCGTCGGGAGAGATCCTGGTCTTCTCTGATGTCGCGACCGCCTTGGCAGCCGATGGCATCTCGAGCATCGTCAGGAATTTCGCTGACCCGACGGTCGGATGTGTGAGCAGCGTCGACCGCTTCATAGATCCCGACGGAAGGATCACCGGCGAGGGCGCCTACGTCAGATACGAGATGTTTCTTCGGACCCTGGAGACGCGGGTGAACAGCCTGGTGGGCCTCAGTGGCTCCTTCTTCGCAGCGCGGCGGGAGGTATGCCGCAAGTGGGCCGCGGACCGTCAGAGTGACTTCAACACGCTCCTCAATGCCGTGGACATGGGCTTGAGGGGTGTCTTGGACCCGGACAGTGCCGGGTATTACCGGAACATCGTCGACGACAGGCGCGAGTTTCAACGAAAAGTCAGAACGGTCGTGCGCGGCATCTCGGTCCTCGCCGCCAACGTGCGTATGCTGGACCCCGTTCGATACGGGCTCTTTTCCTGGCAGCTGTTGAGCCACAAGGTCTGCCGCTGGCTCGTCCCGTTCGCAATGATTGTGGCGTGCCTCAGCAACGCGCTTCTCATCTCCCGCTCGCCGGTGTATCTCGCCAGCTTCGTTGTCCAGGTCGGGTTCTACGCGGCGGCCCTCGGAGGCCTCTGGACGGGGTTCCGGGTGCTGAGGATCCCCTCCTTCCTTCTCATCGTGAACCTCGCCATCCTCACGGCGTGGTTCCGTTACGCTCGCGGGGAACGGATCACGAGCTGGAGCCCATCGGAGCGCATGAGGGCACTCCCTCAGACCGGCTCTCGCTGACTTCTCGAATGGTCGACGCGCACACGCGCGTGGGGGCATGGCAGTGACGCTGGATGTCGGCTTCGAAACGGTTGGTAACGCGACGCTGATTTGTCACGATCGCGGCCCCGTCCTCGTGACAGATCCGTGGATTTCGGGAAGCGCCTATTTTGGAAGCTGGGGCCGCTCGCATGAAATACCCGCCGAGCAGATGGACGCGATTCACCGGTGCAAGTTTGTCTGGCTGTCCCACGGCCATCCGGATCACTTGAGTTCAGAATCGCTACACGTGCTGAGAACGAAGACGATCCTCTTGCCCGATCATGTCGGAGGGCGGATTTTCACCTCCCTCAAAGAGCAAGGCTACGATGTCCACATTCTGAAGGACAGGGTCTGGACCGACCTCTCAGACCGAATCAAGATTATGTGTATCGCGGATTATTTCCAAGATGCCATCCTCCTCGTCGATCTCAACGGTCGTCTTCTCGTGAACAAGAATGACGCGAACGACCGGGGCTGGAAGCGCTTCGTCAAGAGGATCATTAAGCAGTATCACGTGTCCTTTCTGCTCAGCCTGTCCGGATTCGGTGATGCCGACATGATCAACTTCGTTGACGAAGGTGGCACTCGAATCCTCCCCTACGCCGCAAGGAAGTACCCGGTGGGCAGAGCGATCGCCGCAGAAACAGAGGACTTTGGCACTCTGTTTTTCGTCCCGTTTAGCTCGTTCCACAAATATCAGAGGAAGGACAGCGTCTGGGCAGAGGAGTATCGGACCACACTGGCGGATTATCCTCGGGGATATTATTTGCAGTCGCGCGCGATCCTGCCCGCCTTCATACGCTATGACTGCCTCAGTGACGCGGTCGCGGAAATTGGGCCGCCCGAAACACCAGCCGTCCTCCTCGACCCAGAGCACTTTGACGACAAGTGGGCCGAGCCACTCGAAGCTTCTGACGTGACCGAGATCAGGAAGTATTTCAAATCGTTTGCCCACCTCGCGAAGTATCTCGACTTCGTCAACGTGCGGGTGGGCGGCAAGGATAACGTCGTCGAGCTCGGTTCGGCGCAATTCAAGAGGGGCATAACGTTTGCGGCTCCGCGGCACTCGCTGATGCTTGCCGTACGTCATGAGATCTTTGATGACTTGCTCATAGGGAATTTCATGAAGACGACCCTGCACGGGAAGTGGACGCTGGATAAGCTCTATCCAGACTTCACTCCCTTCGTCGCCAAATACGGAGATAACGGGCGTGCGAAATCGGACGAGGAGCTGGCGCAATACTTTGAGGCGTACAAACGCCGGGCGCCCATAGACTTCGTACGCCATGAACTCGAGTCGCGCTCCAAGCACATCATCAGAGGGTGCATTCCGTATGAGAGTGGCGCGTATCGTCTCGGGCGACGAATGTATTGGTCGCTGAAGACGTCCTGGCGCTCTGGAGTGAGACCACAGACCGGAGTGCTCCTCTCGCGCGCCGACGATGGAATGCAGAGTCAGACGTTGGCCCGGAACGGCGACCCCCCGGGCGGAGAGTAACCCGCCCGACGTGCGCCGACGCTCGGTTCCCGCGTCGCTCCAAACCCTGTTCTGCTCACCCAAGGGGAAAACCAGATGCTCGTGAACGCGCTCAGCGTGGACGTCGAGGAGTACTACCACGCAGCGATCTTTCGGACTGGCGCGAGGGACTGGATTGCCCGCCGTGTTGAGAGTCGGGTCGAGAGGAGCGTCGACCGGCTCCTGGCTCTCTTGCGAGAACATCGCACCCACGCCACGTTCTTCATCCTGGGTGAGGTCGCCGCGGCCCATCCAGCCGTCGTGCACGCGATCGTTAAGGAGCGCCACGAGGTCGCGTGCCACGGGGACCGACACGAGGATGTCTCTCGTCAGACTCGTCCGGAGTTTCGCGCCGACATCTCTCGTGCAAAGGCACGGCTGGAGGATCTCGTCGGCGAGTCGGTCATTGGCTACCGCGCGCCGAACTTCTCGATCGGTCGGGCCCAGTCCTGGGCCTACGAGATCTTGGTCGAGGAGGGGTTTCGCTACGACTCGAGCCTGTACCCGATCCTGCACGACCGGTACGGGCAGCCCGGCGCGCCTCGCTTCCCGTATGAAATCTGGCGGAATGGGTCCCACCGGCTCGTGGAGTTCCCCGTCAGCACAGCCCGGCTTCTGGGGGTGAACTTTCCGATCGGCGGCGGCGGATACTTCCGCCTCTTGCCCTTCGGGTTGGTCCGGCTCGGCATCCAGCGCGTCAACGCTCGGGAGCAACAGCCGGTGATGTTCTACCTTCATCCTTGGGAACTCGATCCAGAGCAGCCCCGCCCGCCGATGGCTTGGCATCATCGCTTTCGTCTCTACGTGGGCCTCGAGAAGGAGGCGGTCAAGGTCGCTCGCCTCCTTGCTCGGTTCCCGTTCGGCACAGCTCGCGACGTTCTCCGGCTCGGAAGACGAGGGGAACCGACCACTCGCGACGGCGCACGGTCGGGTCTCGACACGTCGGGGTAGCCCGTTCACGATGGCGACGATCCTCAATCGATCCGATATTCGGGTGGGCCGCGCGTCCCCGGAGGCCGTCGCCACGTGGCGGCAGGTCGTCGACGAGCTGAGCCAGGCAACCCTTGCTCACTCGCCCGAGTGGTTCACGGTGGTCCGAAACGCCTACGGACACGACCCGCTCTACTTGAGTGCGGAGGACGGCGAAGGACGCCTGGGCCTTCTGCCCGCCTTCGTCGTACGAAGGCCCTTCTTCGGGACGATCGTCACCTCCATGCCATTCCTCGACGCCGGCGGCCCCTGTAGCTCGTCTGTGACAGTCGCCCACGCGTTGGTCGAGCATCTCCTCGGCGAGGCCCGCGGCGTCGGAGCGCGGGTCGTGGAATTCCGTTGCACGGAGCGACTGGCGCTGCCCTCTCAGCCGATGGAGCACAAGGTGAACCTCACCCTTTCCCTCGGCGCCGATTCCGGTCGCGTGTGGCGAGACCTCGACTCGGGTGTTCGGAATCAGATCCGGAAGGCTGAGCGCTCGGGACTGTCGGTCGAGGTCGGCAGAGGGGAGAAGTTGGCGCCCTTTTACGAGATCTTCGCGGAGCGAATGCGCGACCTCGGGTCTCCGGTGCACGCTCCCCGATTCTTCCGCGCTGTCTTGGATGCTTTCGGAGCCCGCGCTCGGATCGCTCTGGTACGGAAGGGCGGCACGCCGGTGGGCGGCCTGGTTGCGCTCGCCTTCAAAGACCGTCTCGCGGTGCCCTGGGCCTCGTGTCTGAAGGAGTACCTGTCGTTGTGCCCCAATATGCTCCTGTACTGGGAAGTCCTCCGAACGGCATGCGTGGAGGGGTTCCGGACCTTCGATTTCGGCCGGTCGAGCCGCCATTCGGGTACGTATCGCTTCAAACGTCAGTGGGGCGCGCGAGAAGAGCCGCTGTTCTGGTACACGATCCCCATCACCCGACGGCGCGGTCTGCCGGAGGCGAGCCCCCACACGGGGGTTCTGCTCGCGAAGGTGTGGCAACGTCTGCCATTGGCAGTGACCCGAGGCCTTGGCCCCCGCATTCGCAAGTACCTCACGCAGTGATGGCGAGGAGACCAATTATGCTAGCGCACATCGGAAGCTCGCAAATCAAGCGAACTCGCTGGTTTGCGGCGCAAGAATACGAGCAGGCCTTCTGGCAAAGGCGCGCCACGAGCATCGAGGACGGAACTGCAGGCCAACTCGATTGGTACGACTGGAAAGCCTGTCGACTCGAAGAGCACCTCGCTTCTGTTCCGATTCCGAGATCGAACGCCAGCAGAGTCCTCGAAATCGGGAGCGGTCCCATCGGGATCGTCAATGCTCTCGAGTGGGGCGAGCGCTATGCGATCGATCCGCTCGAACAGTTCTACAGACAGCGACCGAGTCTGATCAGGCTCCGAAAACCAGGCGCGACCTATCTCCCGGGCGCCGGGGAGCGACTCCCGCTTCGTAGCGCCTCGTTCTCGCTCGTGATCATCGACAACGTCATCGATCATACCTTTGCACCCGCGGAGATCGTTCGGGAGATTTCTCGAATCCTCGAGACGCGTGGCTGCCTCTACCTGACGGTGAACGTTCACACCGTATGGGGGGCCTTCCTCCACAAGGTGTTGGCCGCCCTCCATATCGACAAGGGGCACCCCTATACATTCACCAGCTGGACACTTCGTCGCTTCTTGGCGCGACACGGATTCAAGATCCTCCGAGAGGAGACCGAGGATTACAGGCAGGTGAAACGGACGAACCGCCGATCGCCGAGTCTCAGGGAGCGGATCAAGGGATACACCGGACTTTCCGAGTTCCAGCATACGGTGGTCTGCTGCCAGAGCGCCCCGGTGTCCACGACCTGAGAGATGGCGTCGCACGCTCAACCCCTCTCGGCAGACGCCCTTCCGCGGGCGGTCGGCGCGCAACGCGGACTACGGGTCTGCCACATCGTGTCCGGCGACTTGTGGGCCGGCGCGGAGGTCCAAGTCGCGACGGTGGCTTCGTACCTGGTCGAGCGACCGGACGTGAACCTGAGCGCTGTCCTGCTGAATGAAGGACGGCTGGCCAGTGAACTGAGACGGCTCGGCGTCCAGGTCACGGTCATCGACGAGAGTCGGAACAGCGCCGTGAGGATTGTGACCCTCCTGACCCGATACTTGAGGGAGCACCACGTCGAGGTCGTCCACACGCATCGCTACAAGGAAAGCGTCGTGGGAAGCATCGCGGCGAAACTGGCGGGCGTGCCCCACGTGATCCGAACGGTGCATGGCATGCCTGAACCGATGAGGGGTTGGGACCGGGTGAAGGCCTGGGCGTACGGAGCGGTCGATCGCGCGACACTCTGGTGGTTCGCCGACCTCATCATCGCGGTCTCGAAGCGCATGGCGGAGACCCTGAAGGATTCCGGGTACGCGCCGACGCCGGTGACCCATATTCACAACGGAGTCGACCCGCGCAAGGTACGGGCGACGCGAACCGGGGACGCAGTGAGGCGAGAGCTGGGTATCGGCCCGCGCGCACTCCTCGTCGGCACCGCGGGCAGGCTCTCGCACGTCAAGGGGCATCGGTACTTTCTCCGAGCCGCCCAGCGAATTCTTGAGACAGAAGGCGACGCAAGGTTTCTCATCGTCGGGGACGGTCCGCTCCGACATGAGCTGCTCGCCTCGGCCGCGCACCTCCGGGTGGAGGGCGCGTGCCTCCTGCTCGGCCCTCGGACCGATATCTACGACTTGATCGCCGCGATGGACATCTTTGTCTTGCCCTCACTCGACGAAGGAATCCCGATGGTCATCCTCGAAGCGATGGCGCTCGGGACACCCGTGGTTGCGACGGCGGTGGGAGGGGTCCCCGAGGTGATCCGGCATCGCGAGACCGGCCTGCTCGTCGCGCCAAGGGACGAGCGGGCCCTGGCGGACGCCTGCCTGGAGCTGGCGCGGAACCGCGATTGGGCGCAGACCTTCGGCGCTCGGGCAAGGCGGGTCGTCGACGAGGCGTTTTCGCACGAGAGGAACGGACACGCCTTGATGGAGGTGTATCGCAGGGTCACCTCCGGTAGAGAGCTCGGTGGAAAGGAACGCCCGCGCCAATGAAGGGATCCATCAAGAGTCTTCTCGGCCGAATCGTCTTCGAGTCTCGCCTCACGGCGATTCTGCTGAGAAACGCCGCGGTCATCGTGGCGTTTCATCGTGTCCAGGACACCGCGGGTTCTGACGGGCTGACGATCAGCGTCGCCATGTTCGAACGTTACTGTAGATTTTTCAGGCGTCACTTCCGGGTGGTCTCGTTGCGAGACCTCGTGCACAGGCTGGAGCGCGGCCTTGCGCTGGATCGTGACCTCGCCATCACGTTTGACGACGGATACCGAGACAATTTCGAGAATGCCGTTCCGGTGCTCGAGAAGCTCTCCTTGCCGGCAACCTTCTTCGTCGTCAGCCAGTGGATCGGAACGGACGTCGTTCCGTGGTGGGACAGCGCGCAGGGCGCTCGTCATCCCTGGATGACGTGGGATCAGGTTCGGTCGCTCCACCGGAAGGGCTTCGACGTCGGTGCGCATACGCGAACCCACGTCGATCTCGGTCAGGTCTCCGAAGCCGAGGCGAGGGAGGAGGTTGTCGGCGCGCGGCTCGAGCTGGAGGGGCAACTCGCCGCACCCGTCGAGTTGTTTGCCTACCCGTACGGCGGACGGAATCACCTCGCCGACGCGAATAGAAATCTCGTGAAGGCCGCCGGGTTCCGCTGTTGCTGCTCGTGCTTCGGCGGAGTCAACGCCGTCGGAACCGATCCGTTTCATTTGGGAAGAATCCCGATCTCGCCCTGGTATGCCTCCCCGCACCAGTTTGGTCTCGAGCTCGCTCTCGGGATGAGCGTCCAATCCCCGTAACGTCGGCCGGCTCCTCCGCCCGCCCCTCAGGAGACGAACATTGCTGCGCAACGTTGGAAGCAACTGGGTGCTGACACTGGTGACCATCGGGGCCACCTACGTGCTCACGCCCTTCGTCATCCACGTCCTCGGGCCAGAGGGGTACGGGACCTGGACCCTGATCACGTCCATGACGGGTTACATCGGCCTGCTGGCCCTGGGAGTTCCGATGGCGTCCGTTCGGTACCTCGCGCAGCACGTGGCTGAAGGCGATCGACGGAAGATGAACGAGGCGATCGGGAGCTGCGTCGGTCTCTACCTGATGATTGGTGTCGCCGCCGCCGTGATCGGCGCGGCGTTACTCGCGTTGTTCGGCATCTACGAGATCCCCGCCAACTTTCAGAAGACGGCGCATCTCGCCTTCGGCCTGATGGTGCTCCAGGTCTCGGCGGGATTCATCGGGCTCCTTCCCGAGGGCATCATGTTCGCGCACCACGACTTCGTGGTCCGGAATCTCGTCCGGATCGGCGGAGTTCTCCTGCGGCTGAGCCTGACCATGGGTCTCCTGACGCTCGACGCCTCGCTCGTCATCCTGGCCCTCATTCAGATCGCCTGTCTGGCGTTCGATTTCGGCGTCTCGTGGCTCCTCGTCCGTCGGCGCTACCCCGGGGTTCGGCTGAGCCTGGCCGACTTCGACCGCGGGATGTTGCGGAGGATCTTCGCCTTCAGCCTCTACGTGTTGTTGCTGAACACGGGAGCGCGTCTGAGCTTCGAGACCGACGCCCTCGTGATCGGCGCATTCATGGGCGTGGGATCCATCGCCTTCTATGCCGTCGCCAACAGCCTCGTCGTCTACCTGATGGACTTCATCGGGTCCATCGCGGCGGTCGTCTCACCGATGGCCACTAAGCTGAATACGGAGGGAAAGATGTCGGACCTCCGAGAGATCTTCCTGAAATGGTCGAAGGCCGCATTGTCGCTGACCATCATGGCGGGCCTCTTTCTGATCGTTCTCGGGCCGAGATTCATCGGGTGGTGGATCGGTCCTTCGTTCGAGCACCCGGCCGGCGAGGTGCTCCAGATCCTCATGGTTTCGAGCCTCGTGTTCCTCCCGGTCAGGGGCGTGGCCGTGCCCGTCCTGATGGGCCTCGGGAAGCCGACGGTGCCCGCCATGGCCTATCTCGCGGCCGGCCTGCTGAATCTGGGGCTCAGCGTGCTCCTCATACGGCCGCTCGGGCTGTCAGGGGTGGCTCTGGGGACGGCCATCCCCAACGTCCTCTTTGCGCTGGTCGTCGTGACCGTCGCGTGCCGAGAGCTCGAGATCTCTCTGCCGCATTACCTGCGATACGTCGTTCCTCGAGCGGCGGTCGGAGCTCTCCCGGTCCTCGCATTGCTGCTGTGGTTCAAGCTCGGCCTGGAGGTCCAGAGCATGACAGGGCTGATCGCGGCGGGGTCAGCCATGGTCGTGCTGTTCGGCGTGATCTGGGTCTGCTTCGTGTACCGCAACGATCCCTACGTCGACTTGAGACCTCGTCTGGGTCGTCTCCGTGCGTGGAGCAGGGCATGAGCCAACTCCTCGTGACCGGTCCCTGCGAGCCCGGACCCCAGGCCTCGAGCGCTTCCGCGCCGGCGGCGCGCATGACCGTCGAACTCACACAGGACCTCGGCTTGCGACCGGAGGACGCCGCGTCTCTTGAAACTCTCATCGAGGGCCACCCGAGCCTCGGGGTCTTCCTCTCGAACGCCTGGCTGTCCGGCTTCTTTGCCGAGCCTCCGACCGGCTTCGAGCCGTCGCTCGCGCTGCTGCGTGAGGGGAACGCCCTGCGGGGTGTCGCGCCAATTGCACTTCGCGATACGCTCACGCACCGGCGCGTGGGTCTCGTGGGCGGAGGCATGGGGTCCGACCGGATCGATCTCCTGGCCGCCAGGGGGTTCGAGGCGGTCTGTGCGGACGCATTCCTGTCTTGGCTCGGAGAGGCCTTTGGCGGGAGGGCCTTCGTCCTCGAGCTACGAGATGTGCCTGCCGACTCGCCCCTCTGGGGGGCGGTTCACCGTGCCGGAGTCGAGCGCACCCAGCCCCTTGCCCTCCAGCCGCGAGAAATCCATACCCTTCCATATCTGGATCTCGTCGAGCCGTGGACTTCCGCCATCGACGCGGCTCCTCCGGCCCGGAGCCTCCGTTCCCTGGACAAGCACCGCCGCTGGCTCGAGCGTCGCTGTCGCTTGAGGATTGACCTCCTCGAGAACCTCAGCGAGGTGATGGACGCCTTTGAGTCTCTTGCTCGATTCCTTCACGCTCGCTGGCGCGATCGGGACCGTGGATCGATTCTGGACAACCCCCGCACGCTCCGGTTTCACCGACACGTGCTCCCGCTCCTGTTGAGCGAGAAACGTCTCAGGATGATCCGGTTGTCGGCCGACGCCCGAACGATCGCCGTTTTCTATGGGCTGGCGAGCGGTCGATGGTGGGGATATTACCTCGCCGGCTATGATCGCGAGTGGGCAGGACGCATCCACCTCGGGCAGATCGCGCTCGCGACCGCCATCGAATTCGCCTCGAAGGAGGGCGCCACCGAGTTCGATTTCCTCAAAGGCGCGGACCGGGTCAAGTATCTGTGGCCGGTTCGCGAACGCGCGACACTGGACGCCGACGTCTATTCGGAAGGATCTGGAGCGCAGTTCAAACGCGTGACGCGGGCGACCCGTGACGCGGCCGCAGCGCTCGCCAAGTCCGGCCGCGATCTCTTCTTGAAGCGTTTACACCCTTGACTCGCGCCCCGTCCGTGTCTGATTCGTTGCTCTCGGTCCCCTCCGCGCGCACGGGACACATTCGGCCATTTGTTGCGGAAGACATTCCGCAGGTCGCGCGACTTCACAGCATGGTCTTCGGGCCGCGTGGCCGGACCGACGCCGCGGGGCTCGATTCGTATCCGGCCTACTTTACGCGCGTCTTCCTCGACAATCCCTCGCGCGATGTCAGGCTCTCCTCCCTGGTGTGTGAGGAGGGGGGTGGACGCATCGTCGGCTTCTTGGGCGTGGTGCCGCGGGGGATGTCGATGAACGGACAACGACTGCTGGCGGCGATCAGCTCCCAGTTTGTCGTGGACCCGGCGGGCCGTGCGGGCGTCGTGGCCGTGCGGCTCGCCAAAGCGTTTCTGGACGGTCCTCAGGATCTATCCATCTCGGACGAAGCCACCGACGTGTCTCGCAGGATCTGGGAGGGGCTCGGCGGGACGACGTCCCTGTTACACAGTATTCACTGGACGCGCCCCTTACGACCCGCTCGACTCGCCCTGTCGTTGTTGCGCAACCGGGGCCGCGTCGCGCCCTTCGCCGTGGCGGCCGGGCCCCTCGCGCGGATCGTCGACGCGCTCGCGACACGGATCCCGGGAAGCCACTTCCGTCAGTCCGCGCCTCGGGTTTCGGCGGACGACCTGCGCGAGGAGGCGCTCCTGGCGTGTCTGCCCGAGTTCGCGGGGGTCGGGTCGCTTCGCGTGGAATACGACGGTCGGACGTTGCGGTGGCTGCTGGAACGGGTCGAGCAGAAGACGAGCGGCGGCCGCCTTCAGAAGGCCCTGATCAGGAACGAGGAGAAGATCATCGGTTGGTATCTCTACCATCTGAACCGGGGAGGCATCGCCGATGTGCTGCAGATCGCGGCGACGCCCTCCTCCGTCCATGAAGTTCTCGATCACCTCTTCTATCAGGCGTGGCGGCAGGGCGCGCTCGCGGTGACCGGGCGCCTGGAACCCCGCTTCCTGCAGGCCCTGTCGGACAAATACTGTCTGTTCCACCGCCGCGGTCCATGGATGCTCGTCAGCGCGAAGAAGCCACGACTCGTACAGTCCTTCCTGAACGGCGACGCCTTCTTTTCCCGCTTCGACGGCGAGTGGTGTCTCGGCTACTAGCGGAAGAAGGGTGCGCCGGACGACCGACGGGCACCCGAACTCTCACATGGAGCACATCATGACGAGCTCGCTGTGGGTCCTGGCCTCTGTCGTCCTCCTGCTTCTTGCCGTGGCGGCGGAGCTTGCCGCCCGATGGTGGTTACGTCACCGGAGCCTCTATTATGTGTTTCCCCCGGGCCTGCGCCTCCGCCTCCATCCGGACCCAGAGGTGTTCCCGCAGCTCGAGCCGCTGGTGCGGTTCGAAGTCAACCGCCACGGCGAGCGGGGAGGCGAGGTACCGCGCGTGCACTCGGGCGCCAGACTCTACCGAGCACTCGTCGCCGGCGGGAGTCAGCCTGAGGGCTACCTGCTGGACCAGGACACGAGCTGGCCCGGTGCCCTCCAGCGCCTGCTCCAGGCGCCGGAGCACCTCCAGCGTCTGGGGGCCTCCGAGGTGCATGTGGGAAGCATCGCCCGCTCGGGCGCGGGGTCGGAGGCTGTCGATGTCATCCTCGAGCGGCTGCTCCCACGTTACCCACGCATCCAGGCGATCATCATCTTGGTCGGTGTGAGCGACGTCTTCCGGTGGCTGGAGCACGGGGCGCCGCCCTCTCCGCCCCCTCAGGTCCGGACGTCGGAGCTCTTCATGTGTCATCCCGAGGGGCCGTTCGGCTGGAAGCCGAGGGAGCTCGCGCTCGTCGAGTTGCTCCTGAGGATGCGCCGGCTCTGGCTCCGGCCTGTGCACGTGCACGAGCGTGTCGGTAAGTGGGTCGGAAAGGCCAGGGTAATGCGGGCGCGGGCGAAAGAGATTCGGACCGCCATGCCGGATCCGGCCCCGATGCTGGACCACTTCGAGGTCCACCTCCGGAAGGTTCTCCAGAAGGCCAAGGCACACGCCGATCGTGTCCTCGTGGCGCGACAGCCCTGGTTCGACAAGGACTACACGCCGGAAGAGGCGGCCCACATGTGGCACGGCGGGGTGGGACAGGCCTGGCGCGAGGAGGTCACGACCTACTATTCCTTCGAGGTCGTCTCCAGGCTCATGGCCCTCCTGGACGCCAGGGCCGCCCGCGTGGCGAAGGAGCTCGAGGTCGAGCAGCTCGATCTCATGCCGATCCTGGAACGGAGCCTCGACACCTACTACGACTGGCTCCACCTCTCTCCGGCCGGGGCGAGGGCCGTGGCGGCCGCCGTGGCTGCTGCGATCCTTCGCCGGCCGCTCCCGTCACCCCTGCTGCCGGATCCGGACGGGGACGGACTCACGTCCTCCCGAACCCCACTGGGAGATCCAACGAGATGTGCGGCTTCGCCGGCATCCTGACAACTGCCGGACTCAGGAGCGACGAGCTCGCTGATCGGGCCCGACGCATGATCGCGCCGATCGTGCACCGGGGCCCGGACGACAGCGGAGTCTGCGTGGACGAGCAAGCGGGGCTCGCCTTCGGGTTTCGCCGGCTCGCGATCGTCGACCTGTCAGCCAACGGTCACCAGCCGATGTGGTCGCCCTCGCGCCGGTTCGTCATGGTCTTCAACGGACAGGTCTACAACTTCAAGGAGCTCCGCCGCGAGCTGGAGCAGTACGGATACGGCTTTCGGGGGCACTCGGACACCGAGGTGATCCTCGCCGCCTTCGAGCGGTGGGGAATCCACGAGGGCGTCCGCCGCTTTGTGGGGATGTTCGCCATCGCCGTGTGGGACGCTCATCGCAGAGAGCTGTCGCTCTTCCGAGACCGAATCGGCAAGAAACCGCTGTACGTGTACAGCGAGCCGGGCCTGATCACGTTCGGGTCGGAGCTCAAGGCGCTGCTGGCCGGCCCCTCCTTCGACCGCTCGATCGACCGCACGGCGCTCGCGTCTTACTTTCGATATCTGTACGTCCCGGCGCCGAAGAGCATCTTCCAGCGTGCCATCAAGCTGCCGCCGGGACACATCCTCACCGTGTCGGACCCAAAGCTCGCGCTCCCCCCTCCGCAACCGTATTGGTCGTTGCGCGAGGTCGCGCTCACCGGCCTGGCCAAGCCCTTTACCGGCTCGGATGCCGAGGCGATCGACGAGCTCGACGCGCTCCTCGCGGACGCGGTCAGGTGTCGACTGTACGCGGACGTTCCGCTCGGCGCGCTCCTGTCCGGAGGAATCGATTCCTCCGCGGTCGTGGCGCTCATGCAGGAGATGACCACTCAGCCCGTCAAGACGTACACGATCGGATTCGCCGAGGAAGAATTCGACGAGGCGCGGCACGCGGCCCGGGTCGCGCGACACCTCGGGACCGACCACACGGAATTGTTGCTCACGGGCGAGGGCGCGCACGCGGTGATCCCGCGCCTGCCGGAGATCTTTGATGAGCCGCTCGCGGACCCATCACAGCTTCCGACGTTTCTCGTCTCGCAGCTGGCTCGCCAGCACGTCACCGTGGCGCTCTCGGGGGACGGTGGGGACGAGCTGTTTGCCGGCTACAACCGGTACCTCTACGGCGCGCGCGTGCTCTCGGGCGTGAACCGTCTTCCTCGGGGGGTACGGCGACTTGTGGCCGCGGGTATCGGGAGCGTGCCGCAGCCGACGTGGGATCGCCTGCACCGGGTGACGACGGCTCTGCTTCCCGGAGTCGCGAACCAGCATCTGCCCGGGGAGCGAATGCATAAGCTGGGCAATCTCATGCGCGCTGCCTCAGTGGGAGACATGTATCGCGCTCTCCTCTCGGCCTGGCAACAACCAGACAGCCTCCTGGTGGACCGTGGCGCCATCGAGGACCCGAACCGACGGATTCTAGACGGCGGCCAGCCGGCACACTTGCTGGACCGGATGATGCTCGCCGATCAACTGACCTACCTTCCGGATGATCTCCTGGCAAAGGTCGATCGAGCGAGCATGGCCGTGAGCCTCGAGGTTCGCACGCCGCTTCTGGATCACCGAGTGGTGGAGTTCTCGTGGCGATTGGCGCACTCCCTCAAGGTGCGAGGGAGCCTGGGAAAATGGGCGCTGCGTCAGGTGCTGTATCGTCGATTGCCGCGGCACCTTGTGGAACGCCCCAAGATGGGATTCTCGGTGCCCATCGATCGATGGCTGCGAGGACCTCTTCGGAAGTGGGCCGAGAGCCTGCTCTCCCACGACGAGCTTGGTCGGAACGGATTGCTGGAACCCGCGCCCATCATAGGCGCGTGGAGAGAGCTGCGCGACGGTCGACGGCCGGCCGGCCCGGCCCTGTGGGCGGTCATCATGTTTCAGGCCTGGAGGGCGCGGTGGGGAATCTGAAACTCCTCTTCCTGTGCCAGACGCTGCCCTACCCACCGGATGGCGGGGTGTGGATCAGGACGTACCACGTCCTCCGTCTCTTGGCGCGCGCGTTCGACATCACCGCGCTCTGCTTCGAGCGCGCGGCGACGTCCGGCAACGGCGCGGCCTCGGATCTCGCCGCGAGTCGCGATGCGTTGGGTCGGTTCGCAGCCGTCGAGGTATTCCCCATTTCACAGAAGCACAGCCGGCTCAGGTATGCGTGGGATCACCTCCGGAGCGTCGCGTTGCGGCGGGCCTATACGGCATACATGTACGATTCGAGTGCCTACGACAAGAGGCTTACCGACCTCGTGCGATCGAACGATTTTGATCTCGTCCACGTCGACAGCCTGGGGGACCTGGCCGGGTACCTGCCCGCGTGCCGTCGCATTCCTGTCGTCTGCGTGCACCACAACGTGGAATCGGCCCTTCTCCAGCGGCGCGCCGCCATCGAGCGGAGCGAATGGCGGAGCGCGTATCTCCGGTATCAGTCCCGGCTGACGGAAGAACTGGAGCGCCGCTGGTGTGAGCGCGTCGCCTTGAACGTCGCCGTCTCCGAGCAAGATCGCGCGACGCTGAAGCGTATCGCTCCGGCTGCGCGCGTGGCCGTCGTCCCGAACGGGGTCGACATCGAGGAGTTTCAGCCCGATCGCACGAAGGGAAACGGCGTGGCGTTTGTGGGCGGAACGAATTGGTTCCCCAACCGCGACGCGCTCGACTTTTTCTGTGATGAGATCCTGCCCCAGGTGCGTGCGGCGAGGACAGGTGTCCCCGTGCGTTGGATCGGCAGCGCGTCAACCGAGCAGCGACGATACTACTTCGAGCGATATGGCGTCGAGGTGACTGGCTACGTGGCGGATGTGCGGCCGTACATGCGCGAAGCGGCCTGCCACATCGTGCCGCTCAGGGCGGGCGGTGGGACTCGATTGAAGATTCTCAACTCATGGGCCATGGGCAAGGCGGTCGTCAGCACGTCAGTCGGGTGTGAAGGGCTCGCGGCCGAAGCGGGCGAAAATATCCTGATCCGAGACGATCCCACGGACTTCGCGAACGCCATTCTGGCGGTGCTCGACGATGACGAGCTGCGTCGCCGGCTGGGCGAGCGCGGCCGTGCCACGGTGGAACAGCTCTACAGCTGGGAGGTCATCGGGCACGACCTGATCGAACGGTATCTGCGCGTTGCACATGGTGGGGCCCGGGGAACGCGCGACGGCCACCCCACGGGTGAGGCCGGGAGCACGCCACGGCCACTGATAAGTTAGCCCTGACGCGGCCGTCCGCCCCTGGGGCGGACGCGGCGGCCCGTCCAGCCCACGAGCCGGACCCGAAGTGGGACGTGCTCCTCGTCTGCGTCGCCGGGTACATGCTGATGGCGGTGGGCCGTATCCACCAGCTGTTCGAAGTCCTGGAATCGTTTCGACCAGCGCTGCTGACCGGCGTGCTCGCGATCGTGATGTATCTGCTCGATCGACATGAGGAACGACGGTCCGGTCACCTGCTCGTCCCTACGACCAAGTGGCTCATCGCGTTTCTCATTTGGATGGTCCTCTCCGTGCCTGGCGCCATCGCGCCCGGCAACAGCTTCGACCTGCTCTTCGGTACGTTCATCAAGACCGTGCTGATGTACCTGGTCCTGGTCGGAACCGTCCGCGGGATTCGCGACGTGGAGCGTCTGGCGGCCGTGTACCTGATCGCAGCGACGGTCTATGCGAGCGTGGTGATCTCTCGATTCCAGCTCGGTGACGGGAACGCCTGGCGGCTGAGCCGCTTGTACTATTACGACGCGAACGATTTTGCCACCTTCGCGGTGACGGCCATGCCGCTCGGCCTCTACTTCCTCTGCGCCGGGCGCCGAACGCTTGCGCGCGTGCTCGCGGCCGTCGGCCTCGCGGTGGTCACCGTGGCGTTCGTCCATGCCGGATCCCGAGGCGGCTTCATTGCCCTCGTCGCCGTCGCCGGCTTCGTGGTATCGCGATACACCGGCATCGCGCTCCGCTGGCGCCTCTGCGCCACCGCGCTCGTCGCGCTGGTGCTTCTGGCGTCGGCGAGTGACCGGTACTGGGAACAGATGCGCACGATTCTAGGGGAACGGGACTACAACTTCACGGAGGAGAGCGGACGCATCGAGGTCTGGCGCCGCGGCGTGGGCTACATGCTGCAGTCTCCGATTCTCGGCGTCGGGCCGGACAACTTCCAGACGGCCGAGGGCAGGCTGTCGCCCTTTGCCAATCGCCAGCAGCTCGGGATCGGCGTGCGATGGAACGCCGCCCATAACAGCTTCATCCAGATCGGCGCAGAGCTCGGTATTCCAGGCTTGGTTCTTTTTGTCGCCGTCATCGCCAGCGCCTTTGGAGCGCTCTACCGATCCGGCGGCAACGAGAGCGCGCTCGCCGGCGCGGGACAGAGCCACCGACAGCTCACCCAGGCGCTGACGGCGTCGTTGCTCGGCTTTGTGGTCGGCTCGTTCTTCCTGTCGCTCGCCTACTCGGAGGTGTTGTACATGCTGATCGCCCTGGCGGTCGGCCTGCAGAAGGTGACGGTCAGAGCCGTCGCGCCGTCGACCGCGACGAACGGACGCCAGAAATGATGGCCACGGGAGGCGTGCATTCCGGGCTCCGAATCGCGCACTTGATCGAGACGGACGCGCCCGGAGGCGCCGAACGAGTTGTGGCCCAGCTGGCGACGGCCTTGCAGGCCGCCGGGGCTTGGAACGTGGCGTTTCTCCCGGCCAACCGCGAGGGCTGGCTCACCCGTCAACTGGAAGGGTCCGGCGTCGCGATCGAGTACTTCCACCTGGAGCGACCCATATCGCCGAAATGCGCCCGGTGGTTGGAAGGCGCCCTCCGTCGGCATCGAATCACGCTCGCCCACAGCCATGAGTTCACGATGGCGGTCTACGCCGGCTGGGCCGCATGGCGCGCCGGGGTCCCGCACGTCATCACGATGCATGGCGGTCGCTATTACGCGGCTCGCCTCCGTCGTCGTCTCGCACTGCGCGCGGCCGTTGTCCTGAGCGGCCATCCGGTGGCCGTTTCGAGCTCTGTTGCACGCCAAGTGAGCCGGGACCTCTGTCTACGACCCTCGCGGATCAGGACGATCCCCAACGGGGTGCGGTACGTGCGAGCAGAGCGGACAACCCTGCGTGACGAATTACGACTCGGCCCTGAGGACCGCCTCCTGGTGTCCGTCGGCAACCTCTATCCGGTCAAGGGACACCACCATGCCATCGAAGCGCTGGACCTTCTCGTCAAACGGCATCCGACCCTTCACCTCGCGATCGCTGGTCGCGGTGAAGCGGCAGAAGCGCTCTCTGCACGCGCCCGCGGCCTTGGCCTCGCGAACCGGGTTCACCTGCTCGGCCTCCGCTCGGATATCGCCGCCATTCTGGCGGCGGCTGACGTCTTCGTCCTTTCATCGCTATCCGAGGGCTTACCCCTGGCGCTCCTCGAGGCCATGTTTGCAGGATGCCCGATCGTGGCGAGTGATGTCGGGGAAGTAGGCGTCGCTTTGGCCCACGGCGATGCCGGGGTCCTCGTGGAAGCCGGCAATCCGGCCGCCCTGGCCGCCTCCCTCGACCGCGTACTGAGCGACCCGACGGGCGCCCGCAAGCTCGGTGAACGTGCCGCCTGTCGAGCTGCCGCCGAGTACGGCCTCTCCCAGATGGTCCGCCGCTACGTCGACGTATACGAAGAGCTGATCGGACGTCGCCGGACCCCCTCACGAGCCGCTGGGCCAGCTGATGCCAGCCTGACAGTGGCGCGATGACCGGGACCCATCAGCCTCAAGAATGTCCCCACCCTCGTGTCAGGGATTCCGCCTCCCTAGTTTCGGGCTTTCGCCCGCTGTTTCGAGGGGTTCTCGTGGCGTACAAATACCCTCCAAGCAGCCATGGCGCGGTTTGAAAGGCGGGGATCATGAACCTCGGTGATGGGAAGTTGAAGCTCCTCGGCACGGGCCTGGCCGCTCTGTGGTTCACTCTAGGCTGGCAGGGGGCTCCCGCCGATGCCATCACTGTCACGCCGGCGAATCCCACCATTGGCGTCGGCCAGACACAGCAGTTCGCGGCGAGCGGAGCCCTCACCCCGACCGCCGTGGCGGCCGGCGGGTTCCATACATGTATGCGCCTGCCCGACCGGACGGTGCAGTGCTGGGGGGAGAACAACTACGGGCAGCTCGGCAACGGCGACGGGAACTTGGCCAGCTCCTCCGTTCCGGTCGCCGTCAGAGACCTGAACACCGCGACCCGCGTGGTCACTGGCGACGGGCACACGTGCGCGCTCGTTGGGGACAACCCCAACGCTACGGTGCAGTGCTGGGGCTTGGGCGACTCCGGGCAGCGCGGCGACGGGAGCTTCAACACCATCTCCACCGTTCCAGGCCCCGTGGTCGGAATCACCGGCGCCGTCGGCGTCGCTACCAGGGGCTACCACAGTTGTGCCCTCCTTGGTGCGGATGGCACGGTGTGGTGCTGGGGGCGGAACGTCGACGGGCAGCTCGGCAACGGGACCCGGGCCCCCGTCGACTGCGCGCAGAGGGGGGTCCCGTGCGGGTCCTCCACCCCGGTGCAGGCGAGCGGAATTACGGGCGCCGTCGCCGTTATCGCCGGGGGCTATCACACCTGTGCGCTGTTTGGGGACGGCTCGGCGCAGTGCTGGGGACGGAACGACGACGGGCAGCTCGGCGACGGGACCTTTACCACGTCGTCCACCGCCGTGCGGGTGGGCAACCTCACCGGTGCCGCCGCCCTCACCGGCGGGTTCTATCACACCTGTGCGGTCCTCAGTGACTTCACGGTGCAGTGCTGGGGGCGGAACGCCGAGGGGCAGCTCGGTAACGGGACCACCGTAGGTACGCGCGCCCCCGATCGAGTGGCCGGACTCCCCAGCGCCAGTGCTGTCAGCGGCGGGTTCCACCACACCTGCGCGCTCCTCTCGGACCAAACGGTGCAGTGCTGGGGGGAGAACCTCGACGGGCAGCTCGGCGACGGGACCACCACGAGCTCGTCCACCCCCGTGCCGGTGCGGGGGATCACGGGCGCCGTCGCCGTCAGCGCCGGCATCCTGCACACCTGCGCGCTCCTCGCGAACGGGACCGTGAAGTGCTGGGGCGCGGTGGGCAACGGCTTCGGCCAGCTGGGGAACGGGGCCACGACCGGCTCCTCCACTCCGGTCACGGTGACGGGGACCGGCGTCGTGTGGACGAGCAGCAACGGCGCGGTGGCGACCATTGATGCAGGCGGGCGGGCAACGGGCCTCGGTGGGGGGACCGCGACGATCACGGCGACCGATGGCTCCGGGGTAAGCGCGAGCACGACGCTCACGGTGACGGACCGCGTAACCCTTTCAGTCGTCCGGACTGGCATCGGCACCGGCAGCGTGAGCGGGCCGGGGATCAGCTGCGGGACGGATTGCTCCGAGCCCTACGACCGCGGCACCAGCGTGACGCTGACGGCGAGTCCGGCCAGCGGGGCGACCTTCACCGGCTGGAGCGGATGCGACACCGTCTCGGGCACGACCTGCACGGTGACGATGAATGCGGCGCGGGTGGTCACCGCCACCTTCGACCTCCAGCGCTTCACCCTCACAGTCAACAAGGCCGGCCTCGGCAGCGGCACGGTGACCTCGAGCCCGCCCGGGATCAACTGCGGGACGGATTGCTCTGAGCCCTACCCGAGCGGCACGGTGGTGACCCTGACGGCGACTCCCGCTCTCCTCAACGTCTTCACCGGCTGGGACGGATGCGATGCGGTCTCTGACACGACCTGTACGGTGACCATGAGCAGGGCCAGGTCGGTCACCGCCAGCTTCCTGGGTGTCCCGTTCTAGGAAATAGGCCGAGGTGTTGAAGCTCTTCGCCTCGGGCCTTTGCGGCCTTTGGCTCGGTCTGGCAGGGCAGGTGGCTCCGGCGTCCGCCATCACTGTGACGCCAGCCGACCCCACCATCTCTGTGGGTCAAACACAGCAGTTCACGGCGAATGGAGCCATCACCCCCATCGCGGCTTCAGCCGGCGGGGAATATACCTGCGTGCGTCTTCCCGACAGGACGGTGCAATGCGTCGGGCATAACCAATTCGGGCAGCTCGGCGACGGGACCCTAGACGACTCCTCCGTTCTCGTCGCAGTCAGCGGCCTCACCACCGCGATCCAAGCTGCGGCTGGTGACGAGTTCGCATGCGCGCTCCTCGGCGACAGCACGGCGAGGTGCTGGGGGCTGGGAAGCTCGGGGCAGCGCGGTGACGGGACCTTCGACAAAATTTCCACCGTTCCCGTCGCAGTGGTCGGGATCACCGGCGCCGCCGCCGTCAGCAGCGGGTACGAGCACGCCTGTGCGCTCCTCGGAGACCACTCGATGCGGTGCTGGGGGCGGAACGTCGACGGGCAGCTCGGTAACGGGATCCCCCTGCCTGCTCCTCCTGGCACTCAATGCCCTTCTTCATGGTGTTCCTCCACCCCGGTGCGGGTGGTCGAAATCACCAGCGCTGACGCCATCACCGCTGGTGCGTACCACACCTGTGCGCTCCTCCCGGACCGCACCGTGCAGTGCTGGGGCCGGAACGACGACGGGCAGCTCGGCGATGGGACGTGGAGCAGTTCGTCCACCCCCGTGCGGGTCGGCGGACTCACCGGTGTCGCCGCCGTCAGCGGCGGGGGCTACCACACCTGCGCGCTCCTTGGCGACGGCACGGTGCGGTGCTGGGGCCGGAACACGGAAGGGCAGCTCGGCGACGGGACCATCGCGGGGTCGCTCACCCCAGTGCAGGTGGTCGGCGTCACCGGCGCCGTCGCCGTCAGCGGCGGGTACGAACACACCTGTGCGCTCCTTGGGGACGGCACAGTGCACTGCTGGGGCCGGAACGCGGAAGGGCAGCTCGGCGACGGGACCAGGACGGGCTCGTCCACCCCCGTGCGCGTCGTCGGGATCACCGGCGCCGTTGCCGTCACGGGCGGGTGGTGGCACCACACCTGTGCGCTCCTGAGGGACGGCACGGTGCAGTGCTGGGGTCAGAACGACTTCGGCCAGTTGGGTAACGGGACCACGACCGGCTCCTCGACCCCAGTCACGATGACCGGGACCGGAGCAACGTGGACGAGCAGCAACAGCGCAGTTGCGACCATTGATGCAACCGGGCTGGCGACGGGCGTCAGCCCGGGAACCACTACGATCACGGCGACCGATCGTTCCGGGGCAAGCGCGAGCACGACGCTCACGGTCCGGGACCAGGTGGGCCGGGTCAGCCTTTCGGTCATCCGGGCGGGCGCCGGAACGGGCAGCGTGAGCTCGAGTCCGCCCGGGATCAGTTGCGGGACGGATTGCTCTGAGCCCTACGACAGCGGCACCAGCGTGACCCTGACAGCAAGCCCGGCCAGCGGGTCCACCTTCAATGGCTGGAACGGATGCGATGCGGTTTCTGGGGCGATCTGTACGGTGACTATGAGTGCGTCGAGGTCGGTCACCGCCACCTTCGACCTGCAGCGCTTCATCCTTACAGTCAACCGGGCGGGGATGGGCAGCGGCAGTGTGAGCTCAAGTCCGCCTGGGATCAGTTGCGGTACGGATTGCTCTGAGCCCTACGGTGCGGACACTGTGGTGACCCTGACGGCGACTTCGAGCCCCCTCAGCATCTTCACCGGCTGGAGCGGATGCGATACGGTCTCGGGCGCGACCTGCACGGTGACCATGAGCTCGGCGAGGTCGATCACCGCGACCTTCCAGGGCGTCCCGCTACAGTAGTCGCTTCTCGTCGATAGTGTCGCGACGGCCACCGGTGTGTTGGGGCTGTCGCCGCGATTGTCTCCCGTGTGCCGCGTGTAACGGGAGATTCAATCAACCTCCGTGAGGGAAAGTTGAAGCTCTTCGCCTCCTGCCTGGGCGTTCTTTGCCTCATTCTCGTTTGGCGGTCGGCCGACGCCATGACGGTCACGCCCGCCAATCCCAGCATTGGTGTCGGCCAGACGCAGCAGTTCACGGCGAATGGAGCCCTCACCCCCACCGCCGTGGCCGCCGGCGGGTCGCATACGTGTATGCGCCTGCCCGACGGGACGGTGCAGTGCTGGGGGCGGAACTACTCCGGGCAACTCGGCAACGGCGACGGGAACCTCACCAACTCCTCGGTTCCGGTCACCGCCAGGGGCCTGACCACCGCGACCAGTGTGGTCACTGGCGACGCGCACACGTGCGCGCTGCTTGGGGACGGCACGGTGCAGTGCTGGGGGGTGGGCGACTCCGGGCAGCGCGGCGACGGGACCTTCAACAACATCTCCACCGTGCCAGTCGCCGTGGTCGGCATGGGCGGGGCCGGGCACCTCACGAACGCCGTCGCCGTCGCCGCCCGGGGCTACCACAGCTGCGCGCTCCTTGGGGACGGCACGGTGCGGTGCTGGGGGCGGAACGCCGACGGGCAGCTCGGCGACGGGACCGTCGCCGACCCCGCCACGGGGCCGCCGGGGTCCTCCACCCCCGTGCAGGTGAGCGGCATCACGGGCGCCGCCGCCGTCATCGCCGGGGGCTATCACACGTGTGCGCTGTTTGCGGACGGCACTGCGTGGTGCTGGGGACGGAGCGACGATGGACAGCTCGGCAATGGAGCCAGGGCGAGTGCGTCCACCCCAGTGCCGGTGACAAACCTCACTGGCGTCACGGCCATGACCGCCGGGTTTTATCACACCTGTGCGCTCCTGCCGAACGGCACGGTCTGGTGCTGGGGACGGAACGACGAGGGGCAGCTCGGCGACGGGACCACCGTGGGGCGGCCCGCCCCAGTGCAGGCGGGAATCACCGGCGCCCTCGCCGTGAGCGGCGGGTACCACCACACCTGTGCGGTTCTCTCGGACGGCACGGTCTGGTGCTGGGGCCGGAACGTCGAGGGGCAGCTCGGGGACGGGACGACTGCGAGCTCGTCCACCCCAGTGCGGGTGGGCGGCATCACTGGCGCCGTCGCCGTCAGCGCCGGGGTCTTGCACACCTGCGCGCTCCTCTCGGACGGGACTGTGAAGTGCTGGGGTGCGGTGGGTCCCGGCTACGACTTCGGCCAGCTGGGGAACGGGGCCACGACCGGATCCTCAACCCCGGTCACGGTGACGGGGACCGGCCTGGCGTGGACGAACCGCAACGACATGGTGGCGACCATTGATGCAAGCGGGCGGGCAACGGGCGTGAGCGCGGGGACCGCGACGATCACGGCGACCGACGGCTCCGGGGTGAGCGCGAGCACGACGCTCACGGTCAGGGACCTGGTAAATCTTTCGGTCGTCCGGGCGGGGACGGGAAACGGCACTGTGAGCTCCAGTCCGCCGGCGATCAGCTGCGGGACGGATTGCTCTGAGCCCTACGACCGCGGCACCAGCGTAGCGCTGACGGCGAGTCCGGCCAGCGGGTCGACGTTTGACGGCTGGAGCGGGTGCGACACGGCCTCGGATGCGACCTGCTCGGTGGCGCTGAGTGCGGCGCGGGTGGTCACCGCCAGCTTTACCTCGCCGAATCCGCTCTTCACTCTCACGATCACCCCGGCGGGGACGGGGAGCGGCACGGTGAGTTCCAGTCCGCCCGGGATCAGCTGCGGGACGGATTGCTCGGAGCCCTACGACAGCGGAACGGTGGTGACGCTGACGGCGGCGCCGGCGAGCGGGTCGACGTTCGATGGCTGGAGCGGGTGCGACACGGCCTCGGGCGCGACCTGCACGGTGACGATGAGCGGCGTGCGGATGGTCGGCGCGACCTTCAACGTGCAGCGGTTCACCCTCACGGTCAACCCGGCGGGGATGGGGAGCGGCACGGTGAGCTCCAGTCCGCTTGGGATCAGCTGCGGGACGGATTGCTCGGCGTCCTACGACAGCGGCACGAGCGTGACTCTGGCAGCCGCGCCGGCGAGCGGGTCGATCTTCGGGAGCTGGAACGGGTGCGACACGGTCGTGGGCTCGACCTGCACGGTGACAATGAGCGCGGCTCGGACCGTCGGCGCGACCTTCAACGTGCAGCGGTTCACCCTCACGGTCAACCGGGCGGGGACGGGGACCGGCACGGTGAGCTCCAGTCCGCCCGGGATCAGCTGCGGGACGGATTGCTCGGAGTCCTACGACAGCGGCACAACCGTGACCCTTACAGCGAGTCCGGCCGGCGGGTCGACCTCGGGTATCTGGAGTGGATGTGATACGGCCTCGGGCGCGACCTGTGCGGTGACGATGAGCACGACGAAGTCGGTTACTCTGTTCTCACGGGCGGCCGATGCCCTCACCGTCACGCCCGCCAATCCCAGCATTGGTGTCGGCCAGACGCAGCAGTTCACGGCGAATGGAGCCCTCACCCCCACCGCCGTGGCCGCCGGCGGGTCGCATACGTGTATGCGCCTGCCCGACGGGACGGTGCAGTGCTGGGGGCGGAACTACTCCGGGCAACTCGGCAACGGCGACGGGAACCTCACCAACTCCTCGGTTCCGGTCACCGCCAGGGGCCTGACCACCGCGACCAGTGTGGTCACTGGCGACGCGCACACGTGCGCGCTGCTTGGGGACGGCACGGTGCAGTGCTGGGGGGTGGGCGACTCCGGGCAGCGCGGCGACGGGACCTTCAACAACATCTCCACCGTGCCAGTCGCCGTGGTCGGCATGGGCGGGGCCGGGCACCTCACGAACGCCGTCGCCGTCGCCGCCCGGGGCTACCACAGCTGCGCGCTCCTTGGGGACGGCACGGTGTGGTGCTGGGGGCGGAACCAGGACGGGCAGCTCGGCAACGGGATCCCCCTGCCTGCTCCTCCTGGCACTCAATGCCCTTCTTCATGGTGTTCATCTACCCCGGTGCGGGCGAGCGGTATCACGGGCGCCGCCGCCGTTATCGCCGGGGGCTATCACACGTGTGCAGTGCTCATGCCGGACCGGACGGTGCAGTGCTGGGGCAGGAATGACGACGGCCAACTCGGCGACGGGACCAGGACCAGTTCGTCCACCCCAGTCCCGGTGGGCGGACTCACCGGCGCCGCCGCCGTCACCGGCGGGTTCTATCACACCTGTGCGCTCCTTGGGGACGGCACGGTGCAGTGCTGGGGGCAGAACTACGAAGGCCAGCTAGGTAACGGGATCGTCGGTGGGGTTTCGACCACCCCGGTACTGGTGGCCGGACTCGCCAACGTCAGGGCCGTCAGCGGCGGGTACCGGCACACCTGCGCGCTGCTTCGGGACGGCACGGTGCAGTGCTGGGGGCGGAACGTCGAGGGGCAGCTCGGGGACGGGACGACCACGAGCTCGTCCACCCCCGTGGGGGTGGGCGATATCACTGACGCCGTTGCAGTCGGCTCAGGTGTCCTCCACACGTGCGCGCTCCTCTTGAACAGTACCGTGAAGTGCTGGGGCGCGGTGGGTTCCGGCAACGACTTCGGCCAGCTGGGCAACGGAGCCACGACCGGCTCCTCGACTCCGGTCACGGTGATGGGGACTGGGGTGGTGTGGACGAGCAGCGACCCCACGGTGGCGACCATCGATGCAAGCGGGCGGGCGGCGGGTCTCGGTGCGGGGACTGCGACGATCACGGCGACCGACGGCTCCGGGGCAAGCGCGAGCACGACGCTCATCGTCAACCCGGCGCCGGTGGCGCCCACGATCACGGCCCAGCCGGCGAGCCAGACGGTGACGGCGGGCCAGACGGCGACCTTCTCGGTGACGGCGACGGGGACCGCGCCGCTCAGCTATCAGTGGCAGAGGGCCGGGGTGCCGATCAGCGGGGCGACGCTGGCGAGCTACGCGACGCCACCCACGACGAGCGGGGACAACGGGGCGCAGTTCACCGTGGTAGTCAGCAATACGGCGGGCAGTGTGACGAGCAGCGCGGCGACGCTGACGGTCAACTCTCCGCCGACGATCACGAGCCAGCCGGTCAGCC
>Ga0209056_10000231_pt1 | contig 62232 bp, 52 predicted proteins | sample GraSoiAngelo_114_FD_185876 | JGI IMG/M metagenome (GOLD analysis project Ga0209056, IMG submission 185876) | Grasslands soil microbial communities from the Angelo Coastal Reserve, California, USA - 14_0903_13_40cm (SPAdes) (version 2) | ecosystem: Environmental > Terrestrial > Soil > Grasslands...
AACTCAGGCAGATCGAACAATCCCGCGCCCGTGATCCGTGCGACCTGCCGCCAGCCACGCTCTTGCCGCGCCCGCGTTTCACGCTTGCTTCGTTTCCCGCGATTCTGACAGTGCATCTGCTTCACACCAGAACCCCAATTTTCTGTTTCTCGATGAAACGGTCGAGGTCAGTGCGGTCCACGGCGTAACCTCGGCCCACGACCAGGTAGGGAATTTGCCTATTCCGAATGAGCGTGCGAATGTACCATTCATGTCCCGCGATGTATTTTGCCGCGTCCTTGACATTCAGCAAGCGGGCTGAGTTTTGTGGTGAGTTCTGTGGCTCGACGGATTTCTTGAAACGTTGCTGTAAAGACAAAGCAATACAATCCTTTAGTTGAATCGGATTGCACCGCCCGGTCGCGCTTACGAGGAGTGCTGTGGCCTTTCAGCCCCTACGACATCAGTGTCCTTTTTGTCACCGACGCCACGTCTCATCTTTTACGTCGTTTCCGTGGATTACGACGGTCACGCAGCTTCCGTGTTGTGTTCTCGACGCACGCATTCTGACGCATTGCATCGCAGGATTCTACTGGTCGGAAGTTCAAGCTGACGCCGACATAACTTTCTTACGCTAATAATCGTTCGCGGAAAAACTGCATTTTTGGCTGATTGCGATACACCTACTTTTGAAACATTGCAAGAGCAAAAAACTTTATTTTGACGGCACAGGTGACGATTAGGAAAAAAGTGGCGGAGAGTGTGGCTGGTAGCACGGTTAGTTGGTAGCCCGGACGGGAATCGAACCCGTAGTCTCTGCCTTGAGAGGGCAGCGTGTTGAACCGATTACACTACCGGGCCACGAGGTAATTCTACAGTGTTGCAGAAGTTTCAGCAATCGGAACTACGGTAGCCGATTTTTTGAAGGTGCCCGCCTTGATTAAAGCTTCCTGCACATCCGTGGTGGTTTTGATGTTGTAACGCTCGAAGATATGCTCGGTCTTATGCCCCGTAATTTTCATGGCGGTGCGGCGGTCCAGACCAGCCTTAATCAAGTTACGTGCAGCACTGCGGCGGAAATCATGGGGAATAAGTCCGCTGTAGGTTTTGCTTTCTTTGTCGAAAACGCCGAAGCCGAGTTTGGCGCAAACTCGATCCCACTCCCAGCGAAAGTTAGTGAAGTCGAACACGCGATCCGTGGGCTGCGGAAATGATTTGCGCAACGTGCGAAGCGTGACAGCGATTTCTTTCAGGGGACCAACGAGCGGCAACGTCAGCGGATCATCGTTCTTCACAATTTCGCCCGGAAGCTCGATCTCGTTGCAATCCTTTGACACCATTTCCCACGTGATTTTCTTCGCGGCTCCGGTGCGGCAACCTGTGTAATACAAGAAAACCGTTGCTGGCCTTAAATTCTCCGGCATCGCATCGCGCAAGGTTTCAAACCCGTCGAGGTCGAGAAATCCCTTGCGTGGTTTTGAATCGGCAGGAAGTACAAACGTTGGAATGTGATTGTCCGTGACTAGGTCGAGGGCTTTTGCGCAATTGAATGCGGTGCGTAACTTTCCAAGCTGCCGCCGAATGGTTGGCCCTGAATCTCCCTCACGCCGACGCCACTTTATGAATTCCTGAAGCTTCAAGGCGGTGATTTCTGTGATCGGGCAGCGCTTGAAAAACCTGTCCAATTTATCCGCTCCCAAGAATGTTTGTTCCGTACCACCGTCCTCAGTGCGCCGTGTGTAGAGTGAATCCGGCGCGTGCTCTCGGTAGTGATCCATGAGAATAGACTTCAAGTTCTCATAACGGAGTTTGGAAACTTCTGAGGGCAGCCGACTTCCATCCTCAACTTGCTTGCGGGCGGCGAGCAATTCACGATATGCCCGCTCGGGACCGTTGGTTTTTGTCCTGACGAATTTCTGTTTGCGCCCGTGATAGAACGAATAGTACAGAAACCTCGAAGGTGCTTGTTGGCCGTCACTTGTTTTGTGGTAGCGATAGCCGATCCAGCCCTCTCCGTGTTTCAGCCGTGCGTTGATGTCTTCAAGTTTGCGTTCTGCGCTGTTCATTGTGCCCCTTGGTTTTACTCGATAAGGTATGATACCACGATTAATGCAACGGGGCAAGAAATTAATGCAACGATATTGTATCATGCTTTGAGTCAATCGCTTACAGTTGTTGAACATCGCCCTCTCAAGGCTAAAATCCGGGTTCGAATCCCGGTATCGCTACCAAGCCTGTTTTGCTGGAGTTACGCGCAGCACGCCAAAGTGGACTGCGGCTGCTGCAAACTTTTGAATTCTTTGCATCAGGTCTTTTGATTGACGCTCGGAATACCCACGCGATACCCTAGTGCGGGCCGGCGGGTCCCTTGCCGGCGAAGAATGCCCCGAAGGTTGCGTCTTATCCCATATTGAGGAGATTCATGTCGAACGAACTGCGAAATTTTCTCGCCCTTTCCTATGATGAGCTGGAGCAGCTGAATCTGAAGGCCAAGGAGCAACGCCAGAAACGAGTTGCCGAGCACAAGATTCAGGAAGAACGCCTGAAATATTTGACGGACGAAAAGCGCATCAAGGCCGTGACGGTACTGTTCAGCGACCTGGAAGGCCGGCTGCACATGCTCGATTATGACAAGAAATTTTTGATCAAGAGCTGGGATAATTTGACGTTCGACGGATCTTCGATTCGCGGGTTCACGGCGCAACGCGAAAGCGATTTGCGGCTGGCGATGGATTGGGGCGCGTTTTATTGGGCGCCCGCGGATGTATTTGGCTCCGGAAAGGTTCTGGTTTTCGGACACGTGATTGACAAAGACGGTTCGCCGTATACCGCCGACATTCGCGGAGTGCTGAAGGGCTACGCGGATGGCCTTCACGAGAAAAAAGGCTACACGCTCAACGCCGCCAATGAAATTGAAGGATTTCTTTTCAGGGGTCAAAACGCGGAGCGCAATTACCACGAAACGGGAAAATTCGAATACGTGAATACGGGCGGTTACTACCATTCGCTGCCCGGCGATCCGTTGCGCACGTTTATTGATACCACCGCGGAAGTGCAGCGCGCGATGGCATTCCAGAACGAAAAAGATCACCCGGAAGTGGCGCCGTCGCAATTCGAAATCAATTATGGATACGGTGAAGTAGTCTCCGCCGCCGACCAGATTCAGCTTTACAAACTGATTTGCCGCCAAGTAGCTACCAACATGGGATTCACGGCGTGCTTCCTGCCAAAGCCAGTGGTTGGCGTCAACGGCAGCGGTATGCATACCAACGTCTCCGTCAGCAAGGATGGCAAGAATCTCTTCTGGGATCCCAAGGGTGAAGAAAAGCTCAGCAAATTTGGCTGGGACTTCGTGGACCGCATCCTCACCCACGGTAACGACATCTGCCTGCTCTTCAACTCCAGTGTGAATGCCTATCGCCGCCTCGATCCGCATTTTGAAGCACCGAATCAACTGAATGCGTCGGCTGTGAACCGCGGCGCGATGGTGCGCATTCCCATCGGCAACGAGCGCAGCATGCGCACGGAAGTGCGCGCGGTCGCGCCTGACGCAAATCCGTATATGGTGATGTATTCGATCTTCAAGTCCGGATTGGACGGCGAAGTAGCCAAGATCAAAAATCTTCGCTCGGCCCAGCGCTACTTGCCGGACAACATCTATACCGCCATCGAAAACTTCGAAAAGGCCGACTGGACCACGACGCTTCTCGGCGCCGACGTGAAAGGACGCTACGCCGAACTGAAGCGCGCCTCCGCAGACCGTTGCCCGCGCTTGCTGGGCACCGTCGTCAAGGCGCAAGAAGTCCAGTTCCACCACGAGGTGTACAACCAGTTCCTCTGGAACCAGTTCTAGAAATACTTCTGCAAATGCAGTACAAAAATGCCCCGGCCGATTCCGGGGCGTTTTTGTTTCGCAACCTAGATGGTTTCGCGGAAGAGTGGAGAGCGGAGGTCTTGACTTCTCCTCTTGACAATCAGTAGGAGAGGCGTATCCTCCTCTTGATCCTCAGGAGGAAGGCATCCATGGCGGACAAGCCGGGAGATCTCGTCCAGGGCACCCTGGACATGCTCATTTTGAAAACGCTGGCGCTCGAATCCATGCACGGATATGGCATCGCCGTACGGCTCGAACAGCTGAGCAAGGGCGTTTTCCGCCTCAATGCAGGCTCGCTATTTGTCGCGTTTCAGCGGCTGCAACGAGCGGGGCTGATCCGAAGCGAATGGAAAGCCACTGAGAATAGCAGGCGCGCAAAGTATTACGCCCTAACAGAACAGGGACGAAAGAGACTCAATAACGAAACGCGAGAATGGGGAAGGCAAGTGGCGGCGATCGCCAGAATCTTGGAGGCGTCATAAGCGAACCATGTCCTTGCTACGAAGCATGGCGAGCGGGCTCCGATCGCTGTTCCGAAAGGAGCAGGTCAGCCAGGAGCTGGACGAAGAATTGAGCGGCTTCCTGGAGATGGCAGCCGAAGAAAAGATGAAGCAGGGGATGAGCCGCAAGGATGCGCTTCGTGCAGTGCGATTGGAGGAGGGGACAGTCGAGGTTGCCAAGGAAGTCGTCCGCTCTGCCGGCTGGGAATTCTTTCTGGAGACGTACTGGCAGGATTTGCGCTTCGCCGCCCGCATGCTGCGCAAGAATCCGGGTTTCACTGCTGTCGCAGTCCTCACGCTCGCTGTCGGCATCGGCGCCAACACCGCGATTTTCAGCGTCGTTTATGCCGTGCTTCTCAGGCCTCTTCCCTACCAGAATCCCGGGCAATTGGTCACCATGTTCGAGTCCAACCTACAGAAGGGAATCAAGGAAGCTGGCTGCTCATACGTTGATTTCACAGCGTGGCAGGAACAGAACCGCACTTTCAGTTTCATTGCCGGCGAGGCGTTCCACGCCCTCACCTTTACGGGCCGCGGCGAACCTTCTGAGCTCGCGACCGTTGTTGTCACTCCGCAGATGTTTTCGATTCTGCAAACCCAAGCTCTCCTCGGGCGCACTTTTAGCCCCGAAGACGGCGTTCGCGGCGCGGCTCCGGTCGTCATCTTGAGCGAAACCTTATGGCTCAGCAGATTCGGCTCTGACCCTAAGATAATCGGAAGTGCGATCACTCTGGATCAGCGTTCTTTCACCATCATCGGAATTATGCCTGCGGGTTTCCGTGTTCCCTTCTTCACCAAGCAGGACATCTGGATCCCACTCGCTCAAGATCCTCTCTTTAGCGGCTGGATCGCGCAGCCCCCAAGCCCCCATTGGCTGCCCGTGATCGGACGCCTTAAGCAGGGTGTCTCTCTCGCACAAGCCCAAGCCGACATGGATTCGGTGAGCAGCAACTTAGCCAAGGAGTTCCCGGCCGAAGACACTGGCTGGACCATTCGCCTCACCCCGCTGCAGCAGGAGTTGGTGGGAGACGTTCGATCCGCGCTCCTCGTGCTATTGGGGGCCGTAGGTCTCGTCCTTCTGATCGGCTGCGCCAATATTGCAAATCTGCTCCTGGCTCGTGCGACTTCCCGCGCAAGGGAAATGGCCCTTCGTCAGGCTCTCGGGGCGGAACGCGGGCGCATCGTTCGCCAATTGCTCACAGAGAGTGCCGTGCTTGGTTTGTTAGGCGCCATCGCCGGAATCCTTCTCGCCTTTTGGTGCGTCCATGCGCTTACCCCGTTCCTGCCGTCCGGGCTCGCTCAATTCGGTGCGGTTCGTCTGGACGGCTGGGTGCTGGGTTTCGCGCTGGCGCTTTCACTCGTTTCCAGCCTGGGATTTGGCTTGGCGCCAGCGCTCCTCTCGGGGGATGCCCATCTGGAAGCGAACTTGAGAGAAGGTGCCGCTCGCTCGGGTGAAGGGGGTCGCCGCAGTCGCGCCCGCAATTTCCTGGCCGCCTCGGAACTCGCACTGGCTTTGGTCGTGGTGGTGGCCGCAGGCTTGCTCCTCCGCAGCTTCATCATCTTGACATCAGTAAATCCCGGCTTCAACGTCGAGCACATATTGAAGGCGCAGATCTCTCTTCCGAGATTTCAATATTCCACCCCGCAGCAATGGACGGCATTCGCTAGCGAGCTTCTTGATCGCATTCAGGCCCAGCCAGGCTTAAAGGATTCCGCCAATGCCGCTCCACTACCCCTGGCTGATGGCTCCATCAACTTGCCCTTTTCGATTGCTGATAGTCCCCCTTTGCCGCCGGGAACACCAAACACCGCAGACTACGTCGCAGTGAGCCCCAACTATTTTCGCGTCATGGGCATTCCATTATTGCACGGCCGCACGTTTAATTCCGATGACTCCCCTTCGGGTCGGCGAGTCGCGCTCATCAATGAAACTCTCGCGCAATTTTATTTTCCCAATCAAAATCCACTCGGCAAGCGTCTCGTTTTTGGATTTCCTCCCAACACCAATGTCTCGCGGGAGATCGTCGGAGTTGTCGGCGATGTGCGTGATATCTCGCTTCACCAGGCCCCCGGCCCGATGATGTATGTGCCTTTCGCGCAGGAGCCATTTTGGGGCGCGGACGTGGTGGTCAAAAGCGCGCTCCCTCCTTCAAGCGTTGTTTCCTCCATCCGCCAGGCGGCTTGGAGCATCGACAAGAATCTTCCTCTCACCGATATTGCCTCCATGCCTGATGTTCTCGAATCTTCCGTCGCTCAGCCCCGCTTCCGCACCTGGTTGATCGGTCTGTTTGGTGTCTTGGCGGCGCTGCTTGCAGCAGCGGGAATTTTCGGGGTCATTTCCTATTCCGTTTCCTGCCGGACGCAGGAAATCGGCATTCGCGTCGCATTGGGTGCTTCGTCGCAGACCATCCGGAGCATGGTCTTACGGGAGGGTCTGAAGATCGCTGGCGCCGGTTTGGGTGCCGGCAGCATCGCTGCCCTGGGGCTTGTACGGTTCTTAAAAAGTCAGCTCTTCGGCGTTGGCGCGGCTGACCCCCTTACCTTTTTTGGTGCCGCCGCTCTGCTCGTCATCGTGGCGCTCGCGGCGTGCTACATCCCCGCACGTCGCGCCACGCGCGTCGACCCGATGGTCGCCCTGCGCCACGAATAGGAAGTGAACCATGTCGATGCTGGAAAGCACACTGGCATTGTTGCGAAACATAGCGGGCGGGCTCCGATCACTGTTCCGAAAGGAGCAGGTCGGCCAGGAGTTGGACGAAGAACTAAACGGCTTCCTGGAGATGGCAGCCGAGGAAAAGATGAAGCATGGCATGAGCCGTAAGGATGCGCTTCGCGCCGTGCGCCTGGAGCGCGGCAGGGTGGACGTTGCGAGGGAAGAGGTCCGCTCCTCCGGCTGGGAATCTTTTGTGGAAACCTGCTGGCAAGATCTGCGCTTTGCCGTTCGCATGCTGAGCAAGTCTCCGGGGTTCACCACCGTCGCCGTCCTCACCCTTGCCCTCGGCATCGGCGCGAACACCGCTATCTTCAGCTTGGTCAACGGAGTCCTGCTGCGACCGCTCCCGTACCACAACCCAAACCGCATCACGATGATATGGGAGAAAAGCCGCGACGGCTCCCGTGAAAACGTCGGCTACGCGACGTACCTCGATTGGAAATCTCAGAATAAGAGTTTCGAGGAAATTGCCATTTACAGTTCCTGGCAGCCAGTGCTGCAAGTTGGAGAGCCAGAACAGCTCAGCGGCCTTCGCGTCACCAGCAATTATTTTCGCACCCTTGGCATCCATCCGGAAATCGGACGCGACTTCTTGCCCGAAGAAGACGTTCCCAACGCCAACAAAGTCGTCATGCTCAGCCACTCGTTGTGGCAGCGCAAATTCAACTCCGACCCCAACATCGCCGGCAAACCCATCAATATGAACGCAACCCAGTACATCGTGGCGGGGGTTCTGCCTGCGAGGTACCAATCATTGATGAACCAGGATCCGCGCGGGGGCGCCGTGGAGATCTGGCGCGTGCTCGGCTACGACGTTTCGCAGCCGTGGGCCTGCCGCACCTGCCATCACCTAGTGGCCATTGGCCGACTGCGCGACGGCGTAGCCATTACAGAAGCCAACGCCGAGATGGACACAATTTCCGCTGCACTAAGCAAAGCATATCCGAAGGACTATGACGATACCGGTGTGATTCTCACGCCGATCCGCGAGCAACTACTCGGCCCGGCCAGTGCGCCACTCTACATCCTGCTCGGGGCCGTCTCTTTCGTGCTGCTGGTGGCGTGTGCAAATCTTGCCAACCTGCTTCTCTCACGCGCCACCGACCGCGAACGTGAAGTTGCCGTGCGCACCGCGCTGGGCGCGACACGCGGCAGGATCATTCGTCAACTGCTGGCGGAAAACTGCGTTCTCGGCCTGCTGGGTGCCGCGGCAGGATTCATCCCTGCCTACTGGACGCCTAAAGTTTTGGCCAGTATCGGCGGAGGCGATCTGCCACGTCTCGAGCAAGTGAATCTCGACTGGCGGGTCTTGTTATTCACGGTTGGAGTTGCGCTGCTCACCGGCATCGCCGCGGGCCTTGCGCCTGGGTATCGCCTGTCGAAAAACACCATGCACGATTCCTTGCGGGAGGGCATGCGCAGTAGCGGGAGTGTGGCGAGCCGCCGCTTGCGCGGATTGTTGATCATCTCGGAAATTGCACTTTCCGTGACGCTTCTGATCGGAGCGGGCCTTCTGCTACGCAGCTTAAGCCGGCTGCTGGTGGTTTCGCCGGGATTCGATTCCACTAATGTACTGTCCATGCAAACCACGGTTCTCGGCCAACGATTCAACGACAACGCGGTCGTGCGTCAATATTTTGCCGATGCCGTCGAACGTCTGCGTGCGCTTCCCGGCGTGCAATCTGCCGCTGCCGCCAGTCAGATTCCGCTGGCTGGAAATATGGATAAGTACGGTTTCCATGTCGAAGGCGAAATGCACGCAAATCCCGAAGAAGACCCCAGCGCCGAACGCTACTGCATCACCCCGGGGTTCCTGGAAACCATGCGAATTCCTTTGCTTCGCGGCCGCGACATCACTCCCGCAGACACAGCGACAGCGCCCCAAGTGCTTCTGATCGGCGAAACCACGGCGCGCCGCATGTGGCCCGGCGAAGATCCGATCGGCAAGCGAGTCAGGCTCGGCGGCGTGGATAATCCCTGGTGGACCGTCGTCGGCGTCACCGGAGATGTGCACCACGTTGGGCTCGACGCTGATCCAGACATGCAGATGTACGTTCCGCACCAGCAATGGCCATTTCCCGATGGCTTGATGGTCTTTGTCATTCGCGCGGCAAGCACTCCCGCGGCAATTTCCTCCGCCGCACAACAAGCCATTCACTCCATCGATACGACGCAGCCGATTTCGCGCGTCATGCCGCTCGAAAGCTATGTGGGCCTTTCTGTACAAGGGCGGAAATTCGCCCTAATTCTCATTGGCGCCTTCGCTGGGATTGCGCTAGCACTTTCGGTGGTCGGAATCTATGGTGTCACGGCGTATAACGTTGCGCAGCGAACCCGTGAAATCGGCCTCCGAATTGCCCTCGGTGCCCAGCGAAGCGAGCTCCTCGGAGCGGTGCTTCGCCAGGGAATGCTGTTGGTGGCTTGCGGAGTGGCCACCGGAGTAATTGCCTCCGTTGCGCTCACGCGTTTCCTGGCCACCATGCTTTTCGACGTGCAGCCCACAGATCGGTTGACCTTTGCGAGCGTCGTGCTGCTGCTCATTGCTGTGTCGGCCGCAGCGTGTTTCGTTCCAGCGCGGCGCGCGATGCGCGTCGATCCGATGGTGGCCCTGCGTCACGAATAGAGCAGCATGAATGGAAGCGCAGGCGCGCCTATCAGTTCTTGCCGAACTTCCGGGTTGAAGTGACGCCTTGGCCTTCGGTTACGCTAATGGTTTGGCCAGCGCTCACGCTCGAAAGGCGGTCGAGCTGGCCGCTGGGCCAACGAATTTCGAGGGTGTCGGCTTTTTCGTTGTGGCCGAGGCCAAAGGTCAAAACGAGTTCGCTGGCGGAAAGGTAGCTGGAGCCGCTGCGGAGCATTTGCGATTGCGTCTCGCCGCCAGCAGTGAGTTTGACGATTGCGCCGATGCCATCGCGATCAGATTTTGTGCCACTGAGTTTGATGCGCAGACTGCGATTCGAAGCGGCGGCGCCCTGCGCTTCGTTGCGGAACAAATACACCGGGCCGCCGTTGGTGGAGAGCAACAAATCCAAACGACCGTCGTTATTGATGTCGGCGTAGGCGGCGCCGCGCCCCACGCGGGGAGCAGCGAAAGCTGGGCCGAGTGATTTGGTGACCTCTTCAAACCTGCCTTTGCCAATATTGCGGAACAGGTGTGGCGGCATAGCGTATTTCACGTTGGCCTGAACGCGCTGGATGTCGGCATCGATATGGCCGTTGGCAACGAGAACGTCGGGCCAGCCATCAAGATCGTAGTCGAAGAAGAAACAGCCGAAGCCGAGAGTGAGCAGGGAAGCGCGGCCGATTTCCGAGCGCGGAGCTTCATCGACGAAGAGTCCTTTTCCTTCGTTGTGATAAAGCGAGAGCATCTGGTTCGAAAAATTGGTGATTATGAGGCTGGGAAAGCCGGAGTGATCGTAATCCGCGGCGTCCACACCCATGCCGGCGCGGGCTACGCCATCTTCGCTGAAAGCGATTCCGGCGACGGCGGCTTTTTCGGCGAAGGTGCCGTTGCCATTGTTGCGATAAAGTTTGTTGGGCTGGGTGTCATTCGAGAACAAAAGATCGGGCCAGCCGTCATTGTCGAAATCGAGGACTGCCACACCGAGAGTTTTCGATGTGGAATCGGCTAGGCCCGCCTTTTGCGTGACATCTTCAAACGTGCCGTTGCCGCGATTGTGCCAAAGACGGACGGAAGTACCTTTGTAGGATTCCGGCGTGCAGTACGATTTGTTTTTGCCGTCGAGGGTGCAATAGAGATCGCTCTCAGGCGTCCACTGCACATAGTTGCCGACGACGAGGTCCAGGTGGCCATCCTTGTCGTAGTCGACCCAAGCGGCGCTGGCGCCAAATTCTTTCGGTCCTTGCATGCCTGCTTTTTGCGTGACATCGGTGAAGGTGCCGTTGCCATTGTTGTGAAAGAGGCGGCTCTGGCCGTACGCGGTGACGAAAAGATCGTCGAAGCCGTCATTGTCGTAGTCCCCGACGGCCACTCCCAGCCCAAACATTTCAACGTCGAGCCCAGCCTTGTGCGTCACGTCGGTGAAGGTGCCGTCATGATTGTTGTGATAGAGCTTGGGCGTCGAGTGTTTCTGAACGTGGCCGGGCCAGTCCATACCGTTTACAAGAAAAATGTCCGGCCAGTCGTCGTTGTCGTAGTCGATGAAGGCGACGCCGGGGCCCATGGTTTCCGGAAGGAATTTCTTGCCGAAGGCGCCGTTGTTGTGGACGAAGTGGATGCCGGCGAGTTGCGTGACGTCGCGGAACTGAATCGCTGAGGTTTCCGGCGTCGCTCCGATTCCTGTTTTTCCGACGAGAAATATTGCCAAGGCAAGAACTAGAATTGCTGCTAGCGAACGCTTCACCATTCCCCCAAGATTCAGCCGCGGCCGACGCCGAGGGCATCGGCCGCGCGATTGATGTAATTAAACCAGGACGCGATCAGAGTGATCTGCAGAATGCCACGATCATCGAAGCCCGCAGCGCGCAGCCTCGCGTGATCGTCCGGGCCGCACCTCGTGGCATCTCTTGTGAGCTTCACGACGTAATCCAGCATGGCGCGATCCTGTTTGGTAATGGGCGCAGTGCGAAAGTCGGCCTGGAGCGCTTTGACCATGGCTTCATCCAGCGTGACGCGACGCAGAAACTCTGCGTGTGACTCGATTCAATAATGGCAGCGATTGGTGACCGAAACCATCGTGGCGATCATTTCATGCTGATGCCGTTTGAGAGGAAGATCCGGCGACATGAGCGCGCCGAAGGTGCTGAACGCGTGGAAGAGAACATCCGGAAGAAGCGTGTGGCTCGCCACGATGCCAGACATCTGGCCGTCATTCACGGGATGGATAGGCGTTGCGTATTCAATGGGATAGAGCTTGCGCTGCGCTTCGACGGCGTTCTTGACGCGGGGGTCTTCTTCCATTGGAACAGTTTTGATCCAGGTCACGAGGAAGGCTCCTTGAGTTGGGATGGATCTTGGCGGCCAGGCCGCAGCGATGCTGCGCTCCTGCAAGGAACATTGCACGATTTGCGGAAGCCGAGCACGTTAATCTTTGCCACTGGGCGTGGCGGCTGGCAACGTTAAACGTGCGGCTGTCGGTTTGGGCTTTTGACTAAGCTGCTTGCCGGGCGCTAACGCGACGCTGACATGCTCGTGAATTGCCTGGCGTTCATTGTTGTCTTCGGGATGCGTCTGGCGATAAGGGCCGGTGATGGCCTGGGCTGACTCGTCGGCCTTGAAGCGCAAGTAGCGGGCTTTGTGTTCGTTGGCTTTAGCGTCGTCGCCGAGGCCGTTGTAGCAGAGCATTAGATTGTAATGAGCTTGCAGGTCTTCGGGATCGATGGAAAGGGTCCGCTCGAATTCCTTGACGGCGTCGGCGTAGCGCTTTTGAAGAAAGCGGACACGGCCAAGCTCGTTGCGGACGACGCGGTCGCGCGGAAATTGCGCAAGCACGATTTGCAAATGAGCTGCGGCGCCATCGTAATCGCCGTCTTCCTTAAGCGCACGTGCGTAGAAGTAGTTGGTGCGCCCCAGCTGCGGGTTGATGGCGAGAGATTTCTCCAGGACCTTGCGCGCGCCGGCCGTGTCGCCCTCCTGAAGCAGGGTGCGGCCAATGTTAGTCCAGCCGTCAGGATTTTGCGGATCGGCTTCGGTGATTTTCTCAAAGGCCGCGGCGGCAGCTTTCAAATCGCCCTGCAAGAACAGGCCAATGCCGTAATCGTTCCAGCGGGTCCAATCCTCTTTGGTCGTGACAGTCTTTGGCTGAGGCGGGAGAGCCGTTCGCGGAAGAACGCGCAGTGTCTTGGTGTCCTCCGCGACGACAGTGATCGGGAGATCGGGAATCGTTTTGAGGTTACCGGAGACACTCGAGGTGTCGCCGTTGAACGCCCATTTGCGGTCGTCGTAGTCCGGCGTAGTCGTGGCGGCCGTTGCGCTTGCATTCGACGCAGCACTTGGTTTGCCTTGTGCGGCTTTTTCCGCTTCGACGCCCGCAAAGGAGAAATGCGTATTGAACCAGCTGAACTTGCGATAGTTGAGCTTGGCGTGGAGCGTAATTTTGTCGCCCGCATTTTCGGAAATGTGAAGACGGAAGTGTGCTGTATCCGCGGCACCAGGCGGGATCAGATGGACGTACACGACCGAGCGAGTGGCCCAGGCGTTGCGCTTGTTGATGGGATTGCCGTGGCCATCGATCTGCAACGAACGATAGAAGTGCGCTCCCGGTTCGACGGGACCTTTACCGTCGTCCTCGACTTTTCCGCTCCAGAAGAGTACTTGGCCTTTTTCATCAGTCGCTTGCAGCTCGAGCCAGACCTCGAAGGCGTCCACCGTGCCACCTGGGAAAAAGTGGCCGACTTTGCGGGTACGCACGACCACGTCCACGCGGGCGTCATCGCCGCGGCGCACGGCCGCGTCAGTGCGATCGATAGGAGCCGTAATTGGGCGGACTTCGCCGGCGGGGCCCTTGGGTAGGGAAGCATCCGATTCCTCGCCGACGGCGAAGGTCGTCGAGAGTTCCGGCTTTCCAAATTCGTTGCGCGCAGGAGCGTTGGTCTCTTTGCCTGCTGGAGAAGTCGCGAAAATATCCACGGTGAGCTGCTTATCCTGCAGGAATTTTTTGGCGAATTCGTATTGCGCCTGGTCTTGGTTGGCAGTGGGCACGGCAGTGTTCGCGCCGGGAAAGCGATGCGAATGCACGAGTCCGTTCACATTGCCATCGTCGAACGAAGGCACAGCAGGCATGTGGCAATCGGCACAGTTCATGGGGGACTTGGGATAGTAGAAGGCGCGCGCGCCCTGTCCGGATACGCCACTAGCTTGCCAGTTATCGTATTCATTGAAGCCGCGAATCCAGCGGTAACGATTTACCGGGACATCCAGATGGACCTTATGGCAAGAAGAACAGAACTCCGCAGTATCTGCGCGCATGAAGGGCTTTAGGAAAGTGCGGCGGTGCGGCTCCGGGTTGAGGCGAACGACGAAATCGTGCAGCTTGCGGACGAACGGATTTTCGCTGGCGGCGAGTTCATGGAGCTTCGGATATTCCAGGAAGAAATCACCCTGGCCCATGGTGCTTTTCACTTCCACAATGCTGTGGCACATCAGGCATCCGAGCCCGGCGCGCGCCTCCGGGCGGTCGACGATTTGCTTGATAGGAGTATCGAAAAGACCACTGTAAAGCAGGGCGGGGTCGTGGCAGCCGGCGCACCACTTGGAGGAGCGCACGCCGGCGACATCCTGCATGTACTCGATGCTCTTGCGATACCACTGGTTGTTGAAGGAAGAGAAATGATGCATCGAGCTGTCCCACTGCTTATAGATGTCGGCGTGACAACGCTGGCAGGCGTCGGATTTCATGAAATATTTGGAAGGGATGTTGCCGCCATGTTTAGTTTGCGCGGAACTGGGGAAGAATTTTCCTTGAGGGCCGTCGCCTTCGCGGTCCATGGATTCCGGGGGCATCAGAGGATTGGAAATGTGATTCGCGTTCTTCCAGGCGACTTCGCGCGTCCACCAGGCGCCAGCGGCAATGACCACAATCAGTAGGGTTAATGTGGCAAATCCAGAGGCGCGGTGGAGCAGGTCGCCACCCAGCCATCCTTTCGAATCGAGCCAAGAGGTCAAGAGGAAAAGCGTTCCAAGCAGGCACAGCGCAATATGCGCATACAACCACGCCTTCAAGCGGAGGGGCGTGCCGATTTTGATCAACACGATTCCGAGAAGCGCTCCTGCAGCGAGCGAGGTCCAGCCAAGACGAGCCAACAGAAAGTCGCGACGGAGCAATGGAACAGCAAAAAAAAAGAGGAGAAGCGTTAAGATGATTCCGAGCGCGACATGGAACAAATCCACAACAGAGTAAGAGATGGTGGCCGAGGGATACCCGTACAGGTAAACGGCGCTGAGCGTCAGCGCAATCAGGATTCGCGATAACCACCGCTTAGCAAAATCCATTTCCATCATCTCCATCTGCACGCGCGGTTTGCGGTTATCAATAGAGCGGCCGGATGTCTAGGGTAACATCCGGCCGCAATTCAGTTTGGGGTGCCCCGAAGCGAGCCAGCATCTGGCAGGGCTGGAGGCGTTATAGCTTGTGGGGACACTTATATGGATTCGCGCAGAGGCTGGCAATAGTGTAAAAAGACTAGCAGTTTTGGTTTACATGTATCCCCTTTGTTTCTATGCAGTTGTACGCCTTCCCGGCACGCAAATCTTTATACTCTTCGGTGCCGCCGCTGGGCCAGTCAATCACCACGCGATCGATTTTTTCCCGCGAGCCGAGGCCGAAAGTTACCGGCAATTCGGATTGCGAAAGATAGCTGGAACCGCCACGGACGATCCTCGATTGCGTTTGCCCTTCGAGGAAAATGCGGACAACGGCGCCGATCGCATCGCGATTCGATTTTATTCCCTGCAGGTGAAATCGAATACTGCTGGAGCGCGCCTCTTGATCGTTGCGGTACAAATAGGCCGGACCGTTGTTGGTGGTCATCAGGATGTCCAGGTCGCCGTCGCGGTCAAAATCTGCGTAGGCAAGGCCGCGGCCGACTTTTGGAGATTCGAAACCACCACCAACCTGGCCGGCAACGTCGCGGAATATTCCGCCGCCAGAATTCAGAAAAACCTGGGGCGGCTGCGCGTATCCGACGTTGCCGCGGATGTTGCGGACGGTTTCATCAATATGACCGTTGGCGACGGCGAGGTCCAGAGCGCCGTCGAGATCGATGTCGAGGAAAATGCAGCCAAATCCGAGAGTGTTCCTGGAGGCCGCGCCGATGCCGGAGGGAATGGATACGTCGTCGAAAACTCCTGGCGCTGTGGCGCGATAGAGGCCGATCATTTCGTTGTCGAAATTGGTGATCGCAATGCCGGACTTGCCAGAACCATCGAAGTCTCCCGTGTCGACGCCCATCCCGGCGCGGGCTTTTCCTTCGGTACTGAACGCCAGGCCGGCTTCGACGGCGACATCCTTGAATTTACCGTTGCGCAGATTGCGGTACAGCTTGTTAGGTTGCGTGTCGTTGGCGACGAGCAGGTCCGGCCAGCCGTCCCGATCGTAGTCGAACATTGCCACGCCGAGAGATTTTGAACTACTGTCAAAGATGCCGCTGGTGGCGGTGACGTCTTCGAAAGTTCCGTTACCGCGATTATGGAAGAGCCAGCAAGTATCGCCGCGATACGCTTCAGGCGTGCAATAGGATTTGTGCGAGCCGTCGAGGCTGCAAAAAACATCGTGCTCGGGAGACCAGCGCACATAATTGCAGACGAAAAGATCAAGCAAGCCGTCGCGGTCGTAATCAAACCACAGAGCGGAAGTGCTGAAGCCTTGATGTCCGAGGAGGCCGCTGGAACGCGTGGCGTCCACAAAAGTTCCTTTGCCGGTGTTGCGAAAGAGCCGGCTCTGGCCGACGCAAGTGATGAAGATGTCGGGGAAGCCATCGTTGTTGTAATCGCCGACGGCCACGCCCATTCCGTAGAGCTCGACATCGAGGCTCGCGCTGCGCGTTACGTCGGTGAATGTGCCGTTGCGATTGTTGCGGTAAAGCCGAAGAGTGGAACGCTGTCGTTTGTGGCCGGGCCAGTCCATACCGTTGATCAGAAGGATGTCCTGCCAGCCGTCGTTGTCGTAGTCGAGGAATGCGCAGCCCGAGCCCAAGGTCTCTGGGAGCAACTTGCCGCCATACGCGCCGCTGTTGTGATGAAAAGTGATTCCCGCCGCGTTTGTAACGTCGGTGAGGCGGAATCCAAGGGAAGATGCGAGATTCACAAATGCCCAGACTGGAGCGGCTGCGGTGGTTAGTCCTGCGCTGATGGTTGAGAGAAGAAAATCGCGCCGGTTCACGGCAAGTTCACCAGACCGCTTCGAATCGCGTATACAACCAGCTCCGCCGTCTTGTGAATTCCGAGTGTGTCCATGATATTGGCGCGGTGAACAGCGACGGTATTCACGCTCAGATTTAACTCAGCGGCGATTTCCTTGTTCGATTTGCCCGCCACGATGTGTTGCAGAATTTCGAGTTCGCGTGGCGTCAAGCCGCCGCCGCGCTCACCTTTGAGCGCGTCCGGGCGGGAGACTTGCGGGTCAAGCACGGTCATGCCGGCAGCGACACTCTTCACCGCGCTAACGAGATCGAGATCCATGGCGTTTTTTAATACGTAGCCGCGCGCGCCCGCCTCCAGCGCCTGGCTCACCAGAGTTTCCTCGGAATGCATGCTAAGCATCAGAATGCCGGCTTCCGAAAATTTTTCCAGGATTCTTCGAGTCGCTTCGATGCCGCTCAGCTCGGGCATGGCACAGTCCATCACGATAACCCTGGGGCGCAATTCGCAGGCTAGGCGGACGGCTTCTTTGCCATCGCTGGCTTCACCGACGACTGAGATTTGCGGGTCATCTTCCAGCATGCGTCGAAATCCGCGGCGGACCAGAGCGTGATCGTCGGCGAGCAGAACCGTTATCTTAGGCGCCATTGGCATCCACTCTGATTCGAGGAATCTGCAAACGGACTTTGGTCCCGCCCTGCGGATGCGGGGAGATCACCAGCGTGCCGCCGATTAATTCGGCTCGTTCCCGCATGGCCACCAGGCCGATCCCGCGTTGAGACTTTTCTGCGACGAAGCCCTTGCCATGATCTTCCACTTCAAGCTCCAAGGAATCCGAAGAGAATCTCAGCGAGATCCACGCATCGCTGGCGCCGGAATGCCGGCTGACGTTGTTTAGGGCTTCCTGCAATACGCGATAGATGTGCACGCCGGCGCTGGTTTCGACAGGAAACGGCTGCCCTGTCTTCTCGTAGTGAAGCCTGAGACCTGTTTGGCGGCTCACTGTGGGAATATACCAGTCGAGAGTGCTTTCCAAACCGGCTTCTTCGAGCAATACAGGGTGAAGGGCTTGGGAGAGCGTCCGGATATTGTTTAGTGTCGATTGCGCGATCTCTTGCACTTCTTTCAGATCTTCCCGCAGTGGCGAACCTTCCAGGGCGTGCTTGCCGGCGCGGCCCAGCATCGAACCAATCGCCGTCAAGACCTGGCCGAATTCATCGTGGAGTTCGCGGGAAATATGACGAAGCGTGGATTCCTGCGTTGAGATCAACTTTTGGGCGAGATCGCTGCGCTGTTCAGAAAGCTCGGCGAGGCGCGCAAAAATCTGGCGATTGCTGCGAATGAGGTACAAGCTCGTCAGAACAATGGCGATGAGCGTTGCCGCCAGGAAAATATAGAGCTGGCGCTGCACGCCATCGTAAATCTGGGCGATGCGCGCGGCTGCTTGCTCCTCGCCTTCGTTGTTTTCGATGAGCAGCCGCGAAACCGCAGTGCTGAGGGCTTGCTGGCGGGCTTGGAGGGACAGGCGAATCTGCTCACGCGCTTCCGCATCTTTGCCGTTCTGCGCCAGCGCGAACATGCGGTTTACGGCGTCCCAGAACTGCACCACCGATTGAGAGAGATAGCGCCGCTGGTCAGGCGTGCGATTCGCAACGGCGAAGCTCTCTTCGAGTTTCAAGCCGGCGTCCAGGTCCTGGTGAATGCGTTCGAATTGAGCAGTCCATGCGGTAAGCGGATAGGGTTCATTGGTGTCCAGCATGTCGCGCATAGCCAGCGCGATGGAGTTGAGGTCGTTCTGGACACGCAACAATTGCAACGAGTCTTTCCGGTTGCGATCCACCATCTCACTTTGAAGCTTTCGCAGACCGGCGAGCTGAACAGTGATGTACGAAGCGTAGGCCAGCACGGCGGCCAGCGTGATCACTAGTCCCAAGAGCAGCCCGTTCGTGGGTGAACGTTGCGAAGATGCGCCACTCTGCACGGGCTAAGAATACCTCAGGCCGCGGTCTGCCGGCCCAACAGCAACACAAGGCAAAGCAAGACAATTGCGCCAGTCAGAGGCACCAGCAACCCTATGCGCAAGCTACCGGAGTATTTAGAGACAGCGCCGATCAAGCCAGGGCCAGCCGATCCTCCGAGAGAAGCAAGCGCAAAGAGGATGCCTCCGATTTTCTTCGCGGCTGCTCCATACCATCGCGAGAGCCACGCGATGTAAATGGGGTAGACACTCGCACATCCCAATCCGGCCACAAAAACTGCCGCCGTGGCTACCGGGAGCGATCTAGATGCAATCAGCAACGTCGTAGCTGCGGCCGCCAGGCTCAGAGCGCCCAGTACTATTTTTCTTTCGGCCAGATGGCGTAGAAACAGAGGCGCGGCGGCGCGGCCGGAGGTGAGGCCGGCATAGAAAAACATCGGCGCCAGTGTGGTCATGCCTGTTATGCCGTTCGCCAGACGCTTGGCGTACTCCGCGGACCAAATGCCAACACCGTTTTCCATCGCAACATAAATGAAAAACATAGCGGCCAGCGCCATCGTGACTCCAAACCCAATCGAGGCGGACGCCGCACCAGCCGTATTCGCATCGTTGTGGTGTTTCTGTACGCCGAAAGAAGCGAACAACAGGCCCAAGACGAGAACCCCACCGAACACCGCCGTTCCCGCCAGCAAAATACCAAGCCCATCGCGTTTCAGTGCCAGAGCAATCAGAGGGGAACAGATCATTGCTCCAGCGCCCCACGCGAAATTGAGCTGGTTCAAGAGCGAGGCGCTCTTGGCTCCTCCCAATTCCGCAACGAAGAGATTTGTTCCTGGCGTGATTAACCCGTAGCCCAAACCGAAGGCCGCGGTTGCGGTCAGAGCTACTACGTGTTTGTCCGCATTAAGGCACGCTAAACCTCCGCCCATGAGCGCATACCCCATGACCAAAGCGGGGCGGTATCCCCACCACCCGGCAATCGCGCTGGATGCCAGAGTTCCCCCTAACGCGGCTAGAAATTGAACTGAGGAAAAGAGGCCGGCCTGACCGTCGTCGAGAGACCATCTGCGGATAAAGATAGGCAGCATCGGGCCGACGATCGTAGTTGCAATTCCGCTCAGGACGAAGCCCGCGAAGAGCAGGATGAGCAAGTTGCGATGTCCTTGCGTTTCTGCTATGGCTGAGTTTTGATCGGTCATTGGTAATCAGCCATTGTGAGGTACGCTGTCCCCGCAAGCAACTTGACGCTTCTCGAAATCCCTCTGCCTGCGATTCGAAAGTTCGATACTCTTTAGCCTTTGCCGATGCGGAGGGTAAAACATTCATGATTGAGGTCGGCCTCGTAGGGTTCGGTCTCGCGGGCCGCGCGTTTCATGCCCCGGTGATTCGCGCGGTGCCAGGTTTGCATCTTGCCGCGATCGTGCAGCGCAGCGGCAATGAAGCGGCGGAAAAATATCCTGATGTCCGAATCTTGCGGAGCCTGGACGAATTGCTCGCGATGCCGGAGATTCGCGTCACCGTAATTGCCACTCCCAATGAGACGCACTACCCCTTCGCACGGCAATGTCTTGAGGCGGGCCGCGACGTGCTTGTCGATAAGCCGTTCACGACAACTCTCGAAGAAGCCGAACAGCTTGTACAGCTTGCGAAAAAAACAGGTCGCCTTCTAACCGTCTATCACAACCGCCGCTTTGACGGTGATTTCCAAGCTATCCGGCAGGTTGTCGAGGCCGGGACGTTGGGGCACATCGTCCGTTTCGAAACGACGTACGACCGTTATCGCCCGCAGCTCAAGCCCGGAGCATGGCGAGAGGCCGCGCGCCCGGGCAGCGGAATTCTGTTCGACATCGCGCCACACCTGATCGATCACGCGCTGGTTCTTTTCGGTCTGCCGGAAGCCGTAACGGCCGACGTTCGAATCGAACGTGAAAACGCCGCAGCCGATGATGCTTTTGATATTACGCTCCACTATCCAAAGAGCCTGCGCGCGGTTCTTCGAACCAGCATCCTCGCTGCTGCGCCACGTCCACGCTTTGTTTTGCTGGGAACTCAAGGCAGTTTTGTGAAGCAAGCATTTGATCCGCAAGAGATGAATCTTCGCCGCGGCTACATTCCGGCGGACAAGCCCTGGGGATATGAACCGGAAGAGAATTGGGGTGTGCTCACGATTCCCAAAGGAGATGGGTTCGAACAGCGGCGCATTCCTTCGGCCAACTGCGACTACCGCGATTACTATGCGAATGCCCGCGACGCCCTCCTAGGGCGCACGGCGCCGGCCGTGACTCCCCAATATGCTTTGGACGTCATGCGCATGCTCGAGCTGGCGCGCGCGAGCAGCGCGAAACGGTGCACGATTCCGTGGTGACGACCGAAGTTTTGTTCGAATCACACTTTTCAGCGAGCATCGAAGGACTTCCGCGTATAATCTGTTCTCTCTGAGGGAGAAGGAGTGGGCCGCAGCTCATGACCATCGAACTGGCACCTTCGATTCTTTCCGCAAACTTCGCGCGGCTTGCTGAAGACGCGAAAGCGGCACTGGACGGCGGTGGAACAGTGCTCCACGTTGACGTGATGGACGGCCACTTCGTGCCGAATATCACGATTGGGCCACTGGTTGTGGCTTCCCTCAGGAAAGCACTCCCGGAAGCGATCCTCGATTGCCACCTGATGATTGAAAATCCCGATGAATTCATTCCTGCTTTTGCGGCGGCCGGTGCGAGCTGGATCTCGGTGCACCAGGAAGCGTGCGTGCACCTTCACCGCACGCTGCAGCTTATCGAGTCATACGGGTGCAAGCCTGCGGTTGTCCTGAACCCCGCTACGCCCGTGCACATGGTGGATGAAGTGTTGGACATGGCGCACCACGTTTTGATCATGTCTGTGAATCCGGGATTTGGCGCGCAGAAATTTATTCCCGGCGCGCTCCATAAAGTTAAGACTCTCGCCGAAGTGCGTGAATCGCTGGGACTGTCTTTCCGGATCGAAATCGATGGCGGGGTGGCGCTTGATACGGTAGGCGACATTGTGCGCGCCGGGGCGGAGCTGCTGGTTGCCGGCAACGCCGTATTCGGCAAGGGCGACATCCGGGAAAACGCGAAGAGATTATTGGAAGCGGCACGAGCCGCCACACTTACCCGCGCTTGACCCTCTCTGCTGTCGCCCCATTCTCGCGACGACAACTCCGCCGAAGTGGGACGCCACAAGGCTCTTCGTTAGGCGACGGTGACGTCGGGGCTGAGGTAAACGTCCTGAATGGCGTTGAGGAGCTGGACGCCTTCCTTCATGGGGCGCTGGAACGCTTTGCGGCCGGAGATGAGACCCGTGCCGCCAGCGCGCTTGTTGATAACCGCAGTGGTGACGGCTTCCTCGAAATCGTTTGCTCCGGAAGCGCCGCCACTGTTGATCAGGCCAGCGCGGCCCATGTAGCAGTTGGCGACCTGATAGCGCGTCAGGTCGATGGGATGATCGCTGCAAAGGTCCGTGTAGATGCGCTTGTCAAATTTGCCATAGCTGGAATCACCCATGTTGAGGGCCTGGTAACCGCCGTTATTTTCCGGGAGCTTTTGCTTGATGATGTCCGCCTCGATGGTCACGCCGAGATGGTTGGCTTGGCCGGTGAGGTCGGCGGAGACGTGATAGTCCTTGTCCTTCTTAAACGCGCTGTTGCGCAGGTAGCACCAAAGAACAGTGGCCATGCCAAGTTCATGGGCGTGCGCGAAAGCCTGGCTGATCTCGACGATCTGACGCGTGCTTTGGTCGGAGCCGAAATAGATGGTGGCGCCAACGGCGGCAGCGCCCATGTCGTAGGCCTGCTGAACGGTGCCGAAGAGCACCTGGTCGAAGCGATTGGGAAAGGTGAGCAGCTCATTGTGATTGATTTTCACAATGAATGGGATTTTGTGGGCGTACTTGCGCGCGACGGAGCCGAGAACACCGAACGTGGAAGCAACGGCGTTGCAGCCGCCTTCGATGGCGAGCTTGATGATGTTGCCGCCGTCGAAATAATCGGGATTCTTGGCGAAGCTTGCGCCGCCGGAATGCTCGATGCCCTGGTCCACGGGAAGAATGGAAAGATAGCCCGTGCCGCTGAGCCGGCCGTGGCCGAACATGCGCTGGAGATTTGTAAGCACGCGGAGGTTGCGATCGGTCGCAGCGTAGACGCGATCGACAAAATCCGGACCGGGAAGATGCAAGCGCTCCTTCGCGATTTTCGGCGATTTAAATCCCAGCAGGGAATCAGCTTTTGCGCCGAGATAGGTTTCAATTTTTCCAGAGATTGCAGTGGTCGCCATTTCTTTTTCCTCGTTTTCCCGCATGCCCGCAAAGCGGACAGCTATTCTCGGATGCCTCTTGAAAGTATTCCTCCGGCAGCCGCATCCACCAGCCACAGCAGCCTGCCGTTCTTTGGATCGATCAATTGCGCCGGCATTTGCTCCGGTTCATACGGTCCTTCCAACACACCCTTCAGTGCCAGCGCCTTATCCGCGCCAGCGACCATGAAAATTACCAGCGCCGCGCTGTTCACAGCAGGCGCCGTCAGCGTAACGCGCTCGGCGAAAAGCTTGCCCACCCAGTTGCGCACCACCAGCCGACCATTATCCCGCAAAGCTTTCGTTCCGGGAAAGAGGGAAAGCGTGTGCCCTTCGTTTCCCATGCCGAGAAGGACAAGGTCAAACGGGGGAGCATCTCCGGAGGCCAGATGGAAGTGGGAATGCAACTCCTTTTGGTATTCCAGGGCGGCTTGCTCAGTGTCCGGGTTCTCGGCCTTGATACGATGCACTTGTTCCGGTTTCAGCGGAGCTTTGGAGATCATGGCCTCCGACGCCATGCGGAAATTGCTGTCGGGATGAGTGGGCTCCACGTGGCGCTCATCGCCGAAGAACAGTTGTATCTTGTTCCAAGGAAGCTGCGCCCGGAACGCATCGCTGACTAGGAGCGCATACAGGGTTTTCGGAGTGGAGCCGCCGGCGAGGCACACACTAAAAGAGCTGTTGGCCTTCGTCGCGGCGTTCGCAGACTTGATGAATTCTTCCGCGGCATGCTTGGCGATTGCGGCGGCGTCTTCGAGGATTCGCACGTCGACGTTGGCGCGAGAGTCCGTCATGCGATGACGCTGGCCTTCACAGCAACTTCCGTTTCTCGATCCAAACCCGCAACTCTCACGTGATGATTCCGGCCCTGTCCGGCAAGGCGGCGCGGCCGCGCTTGTCGACTTCCTCTTCACCTGGGCGGCGCCATGAGCGGCCATCTCTTTCAAGCAGTTCCTCGGCTTCAATGGGTCCCCATGAGCCTGCCGCATAATTGGGGAATCCACGCGCGGGCAAAGCGTGCCACACGTCAAGGATCGGTTGAATCACACTCCAGCCTGCTTCGACCATGTCCGCGCGCTGGAAGAGCGTGGCATCGCCAGCCATGCAATCGCGCAGGAGTCGTTCGTAGCCGGTGCTGTGCTCAGCGCCGAAATACGTGCAGTAGTCGAAATCCATATTCACAAGACCGAGTTTCATTACTGAGCCGGGAACTTTCGCGCCGAAACTCAAGGAGATGCCTTCGTCAGGCTGAATGTGAATGACCAGGCGATTGGTTTCGAGATTCTTAACCGTGGTGTTGCGAAAAAGTACGAAGGGCGTGCGGCGGAACTGGATGATGATCTCGGTCATGCGCTTGGCGAGGCGCTTGCCGGTGCGGAGGTAGAAGGGCACGCCGGCCCATCGCCAGTTATCGATCAATAGTTTCAGGGCGACGAACGTTTCCGTATTTGAATCGGGAGCCACTTCGGGCTCGCTGCGGTAACCCACGACACGCTGGCCGTCGATCATCCCGGCACCATACTGGCCGCGGACCATATTGGTGAGAACTTCTTCCGGATCGAGCGGCTGAATGGCGTGGAGCACTTCCGCTTGCTTGTTGCGTACTTCATCGGCATCGAAGGAAATTGGCGGTTCCATGGCGGTCATAGTAAGAAGTTGAAAAAGATGGTTCGGCACCATGTCGCGCAGCGCGCCCGCGGTTTCATAAAAGCCGCCACGATGCTCGACTCCGACGGTTTCCGCCGCAGTGATCTGAACGTGGTCGACGTAATTGCGGTTCCACAGCGGCTCGATGATGTTGTTGGAAAAACGGAAGACCATGACGTTTTGCACGGTCTCTTTGCCGAGATAGTGATCGATGCGGTAGATCTGTTTTTCGGTCAGGACCTCCTGCAATTCGTGATTGAGCTTCTTCGCGGATTCCAGATCGTGTCCAAAAGGCTTTTCGATAATCACGCGCGCCCAGTGGCCACTTTCTTCCTTGGACAAGCAGCACTGGGCCAGCATTTTAGCGATGGAGGAAAAAAACCGAGGCGCGACCGCGAGGTAAAAAAAACGATTGCCGAGAGTGTTGTGCTTTTTGTCGGCTTCGCTGATTTGCTGTTCCAGACGCTGGTAGGCTTCCGCGTCTTGGAAATCACCTTTGACGTAGTAAATGCGCTCGACCATCCAGTCCCAGAGCTTCGCATCGAGCGGCGCGGAGGTGAACTTGGGGATTTCTTCGGCCAGCATCTTTCGAAAGCTGGCGGTGTCAAAGTCATTTCCGGCAAAGCCCACGATGGCGAACTGTTTGGGCAGCACATCGTCTTGCGCGAGATTGCAGAGCGCGGGGATGAGTTTGCGCTTGGTGAGATCGCCCGTGGCGCCAAATATGACCATCACGCATGGGGATGGCGTGGGGTTCATGTCCGAATGGTTCACGCTCATGAGAGAGGTTTCCTGTCTTCAGCCGTCGAATAGCTGCCGAAATGCTTAGTGGCCCGATTTCTTTTCGACGTGTCCGCCGAATTGGAAGCGCATCGCGGACAGAACCTTGGCCGCAAAATCATCCTCGCCGCGCGACGTGAACCTTTGGAACAAAGACGCCGTCAGTACCGGCGCGGGGGCGGTCGATTCGATGGCGGCGAGAATCGTCCAGCGTCCTTCCCCGGAATCGGAGACGCGGCCGGAAAAGCGCTCGAGCGTCGGTTGTTCGAGGAGGGAAATGGCGGTCAAGTCGAGGAGCCACGACGCGACGACGCTGCCGCGGCGCCACACTTCCGTGATGTCGGCGAGATTGAAGTCATACTGATAGTGCTCAGGATTGCGCAGGGGCGTAGTCTCAGCGTCGGCTTCGCGATGAGATTTGCCGGCATTGGCGTGCTTGAGAATGTTCAAGCCTTCCGCATAAGCCGCCATCAGACCGTATTCGATGCCGTTGTGAACCATCTTGACAAAATGGCCGGCGCCGGAGGGGCCGCAGTGGAGATAACCTTCTTCGGCCGTTCCGCCTACTTTGTCTCGTCCGGGCGTGCGGTCAACGTTGCCGCGGCCGGGCGCTAGCGTTTTGAAAATCGTATCGAGGCGCTTTACCACGCTCGTTTCGCCGCCGATCATCTGGCAATAGCCGCGCTCAAGCCCCCAGACGCCGCCGCTCGTTCCCACATCGCAATAGTGAATCCCTTTGGAGGAGAGTTCCTTGGCGCGGCGGATGTCGTCGATGTAATACGAATTTCCTCCGTCGATGACCACGTCATCCTTTTCGAGCTTGCCGACCAGATCGTGAAGCGTCGCATCGACAACCGCTGCTGGAACCATGAGCCAGATCGCCCGCGGCTTCTGTAGCTTCTTGACAAAATCATCGAGCGAAGCCGAGCCGGTCGCTCCTTCGCCTTCCAATTGCTTTACGGAATCCGCGCTGCGGTCGTAGACAATGCATTTGTGGCCGTTCTTTTGCAGACGCCGGACCATATTAGCGCCCATTCTTCCCAGCCCGATCATCCCCAGTTGCATCGTCCGCGCTCCTCAGACTTCTAAAAGCTAGAAAAGTTGAAGGCAATTCTACGCGATTGCTTTTTGCACGGCTTTGCTCAAGGTGGCCAACCCCGTCTTCAGATTCTTTCCGAGATGCACGCGCAGGGCGCGGCGGCCACGTTCGGAGAGAACGGCAAAATCGCCTCTGGCCTGCGCGGCCTTGACGATACCGAAAGTGTATTTCTGCCCCGGCACGGGCAGATCGCTGGCGCCGTCACAAGTGATCTGCAGAAAAACGCCGCTGTTCGGCCCGCCTTTGTAGGCCTGCCCGGTAGAGTGCAGAAAGCGCGGACCGAAACCAAGGACTGTGGCGACTTTTTTCTTATCACGCACAGCATGCCGCAAGCCCTGCAACCCTTTTTCATTTTCCACATTCATCGTGATGTAGCCGAGGACTGCAAAGTAATCGCCTGCGCCGAGCCGCGAAATATGGGCCCTCACAACGTCAGCAAGGTTGGGACCGTGTACAGCCGCAACGTTTTTTTCGTCGGCGTAGAGCCTGATGCCGCTCGCTTCGAAAAACGGGACTTCCGGAGGGAGGCTTCCGGTAGCTTCGTACTGGGTAGTGAGCTTGCGCGTCTCGATTTTGCTGGCCTCGACGTCAGGTTGATTGAACGCGTTGATTCCGATAATCGAACCGGCCACGGCAGTGGCGATTTCCCAGCGAAAAAATTCCTGCCCGAGATTGTAGATATTTGGCAACGTAATGCGCACGACTGGATGTCCCGCTTTTTCAAGCGCCTCAACTGCGGCATCCTGGGCCTTATTAGGTTTCGATGCGAGCCGCAGATAGGCAAAGACCCGATCGTTGCCATACGCGGCTGGCTTGGCGAGGCGCTCGCGATCCACGGGAATGATGCCTTTGCCGACCTTTCCTGTAGATTCCGCGATTAATTGCTCGAGCCACGCTCCGAGGTCAAAAATCCCAGGCGAGGTGATGATGGTGAGTTTGTCGCGGCCTTGGTTCGCGGCGACGCCGAGAATGGCACCGAGAATCACACCGGGATTGACGTCGGCGGCTGAAGTCGCGCCGCAAGCCTGAACCATCTCTTTGGCGTTCGGCAGGAATTTCGCGACGTCGAGGCCCATCACAGCGGCGGGGACCATGCCGAAATTGGAAAGTGCGGAAAACCGTCCTCCGATGCTCGGCACGCCAAAAAAAATCTTACGGAATTTGTCGGCTTCCGCCACTTGCTGCATCTTCGAGCCCGGGTCGGTAATCGCGATGAAGCGGTTGCCCGCTTCCTTTTCTCCCACCTTGGCCTTGATGCGCTCAAAGAAATACTGTTTGTAGATATTTGGCTCCAGCGTGCTCCCCGATTTACTGGAGACGATGCAAATCGTGCTCCTGAGATCGACCTTTGCTTCGATGGCTTTGATTTGCGCGGGATCGGTGGAGTCCAGCACGTGAAGCTCGGGGAATCCCTTGATCTTCCCAAAAGTCATGCGCAGAACTTCCGGACATAAGCTGGAGCCGCCCATGCCGAGCAGAAGCGCATGCTTGAAACGCGCCTTCTTTACGTCCGCCGCAGTCTTCTTCAGAACTTCAAGATGCGCGAGCTGCTCGTCGACGATGGTGAGCCAGCCTAGCCAATTGCTTTCGTCCGTACCCGTCCAGAGCGAAGCGTCCCGCTCCCAAAGGCGCGCTACTTTATTGTTTTTTTTCCAGTCCTCGATGCATGCGGCGATCGCACCTGCAAGCGGGCCGGGTAACGTGTAGGTCTGGCGGTTTAGGCTCACGCGGGGACACCTGCAGTCTTGCTCACCGCACCCAACAGGGTCTTGAAAGCGTCCGAAAAGAGTTTGACGCCGTCAACCATCAGCTTGTCCGTTACTTCTTTCATGGAAATCCCGGCTTTCGCTAGATCGGCCATGGTCTTGGCGGCGCCCTCCACGTTTTCCGTCAGGCTGGGGCGAAGCTTTCCGTGATCGCGGAAGGAATCAAATGTCGCCGGCGGAATGGTGTCCACGGTGTCTGCGCCGATTAGCTCTTCCACATAGATTACGTCGCGGTATCTCGGATTCTTGGTGCTGGTGCTGGCCCACAGAAGGCGCTGCGTCTGCGCGCCCTTGGCGGCCAGAGCCTTCCAACGCGGGCCACCGAAGAGTTCTTCATACTTCTTGTAAGTAAGCCGAGCGTTGGCTATTGCCACTTTTCCCTGGAGGTTTTCGAACAGAGCCTTCTGCGCCTCGTCCGTCGTGGTCTTCAGTTTTTCATCGAGTTTGCTGTCAACGAGCGTATCAATGCGACTGACGAAAAAGCTGGCGACACTCGCGATGTGGCTGACATCTTGCCCCTTTGCGGCGCGGGCCTCGAGAGCAGAAAGAAACGCTTCCGCAACCTGTTCGTATGCCGACTGCGCGAAAAGCAACGTGATATTGATGTTGATGCCGTCTTCGAGAGCCTGGCGTATAGCGGGAAGTCCCTGGGGCGTGCCGGGGATCTTGATCATGACGTTCGGGCGATCCACGGCCTTCCACAGGCGCCGAGCTTCCGCGAGCGAAGCGTTGGTATCGAAGCCAAGAAACGGGGAAACTTCCAGACTGACGTAACCGTCGCGCCGTTTCGTTTCCGCGTAAACCGGCTTGAAGATATCGCACGCGTCCTGCACGTCGCGAATTGCGATTTCCTCAAAGATGCCGTTGGCGTCGAGCTTCTTCGCCTCCGCTGAATTCAGAATATCGTTGTAGAGATTGCTGCCGGCGATCGCTTTCTCGAAAATGGCGGGATTCGAGGTCATTCCACGCAGCCCGTCGCTATCAATGTATTTTTTCAATCCGCCGCCGATCAGCAGATCTCTGCGGATGTAATCCATCCAGGGAGATTGCCCGTATGCCAGCAGTCCCTTCAGCGGATTCGTTGCTCCGCCTGTCGAAATGCCTGGAATCGTCCTTGTTGTGGTCATGCTAATTCTCCTTGCACCTCAGAAAGACCCAAAACTCTATTGTACGCCCCGGGACCGCTAGTCTAATCAAGACTAGATCATCCCGCGGCCCGCCTTCTACGCTTTCCTTCCCGCGGCAAAGTTCGCCTCCAGCGCTCTCACTTTGCCCAGGCGCCGCACATGCCGTTCTTCGTTCGTAAATTTTGCACCCAGGAACGCCTTCACCAAGTCTTCCGCAAGCTTCACGCCGATCACGCGGGAGCCGAGCACCAGCACGTTGATGTCATCGTGCTCCACGCCCTGATGCGCCGAGTATGTGTCATGGCACATACCCGCGCGAATTCCGGGCAGCTTGTTTGCGGCTACGCTCGCCCCCACACCGCTGCCACAAATCAGCACGCCTCGCTCCGCCTTGCCATCCAGCACGGCGCGGCCCACCGCTTCGGCGAAGTCCGGATAGTCCGAAGGATTTTCATTGAAGGCGCCGACGTCCAGGACCTCGTGTCCCAGTGAGCGCAATAGGTCGCCCGTGGCCACCTTCAGTTGAAATCCTGCGTGGTCCGAGCCAATGACGAGCTTCATCGCCGGCTCACTTTCCCAGGACTTCTTTTGCCGCCGCTATCACATTGTCCGCGCTAAACCCAAATTTCTTTAGCAGGTCCTTCAACGGAGCTGACGCGCCGAAACTCCGCATGCCGATGATTTTGCCTTTCGGGCCGGTGTAACGTTCCCATCCGAATGTGGAAGCCATTTCTACGGAAACGCGCGCGGTCACAGTCGCAGGAAGAACGCTCTCCTTATACGACGCGTCCTGCCGCTCAAACAATTCCCACGAGGGCATGCTCACGACTCTTGCCTCGATTCCCTCAGCCTTCAGCTTTTCGTAAGCATCCACACATAGCGAGACTTCGCTTCCGCTGGCCATCAAGAGTACGTCCGGTTTTCCACCAGCCGCGTCCGCCAGAACGTAAGCGCCTTTTGCCACGCCCGCCGCAGGCGCGTACTTCGTGCGGTCAAAGGTTGGCACGGCCTGCCGCGTCAGCACCAATGTAGAAGGTCCGTGGGTGTGCTGCAGGATCACCTTGTAGGCTTCCACCACTTCATTGGCATCACCCGGTCGCAGGATCAGCATGTTGGGCATCGCGCGCAAAGATGCCAGCTGCTCGATGGGCTGGTGTGTGGGTCCATCTTCGCCCACGCCGATCGAATCGTGCGTAAAAATGTAAATCGCCGGAATTTCCATCAGCGCACCCAGCCGCATGCTGGGTCGCATGTAGTCGCTGAAATTGAAAAATGTGGCGCTGAAGGCGCGCAGCTTTGACACTGTCATGCCATTTACGATCGCACCCATGGCGTGTTCCCGCACGCCGAAGTGGACGTTGCGCCCGCGATACTGATTGGGGTAGAACTCTCCGGCTCCGTCGAACGTTAAGTTTGTTTTGTTGGACTTGGCCAGATCTGCCGAGCCGCCGATGAGCCAGGGAATATTCTTGGCGAGCGCATTCAAGGTCTTGCCAGAGGATTCGCGTGTTGCGATGCCCTTGGGATCGGCCGGGAAGCTTGGCAAATCCTTGTCCCAGGCCTCGGGCAATTGTCCGCTCCACATGCGGTTCAGTTGATCGGCAAGCTGCGCAAACTCTTTCTTGTACTCCTCGAATTTCGCTTTCCAAGCCGCGCGCGCTTCTGCGCCGCGCTTCCCAACGCCATTTTTCAACTGATCGTAAACGCCCTCGGGTACGAGAAACTTAGCGTCTTCCGGCCAGCCGTAGTTCTGCTTGACCAGCTTGACTTCCGCCTCGCCAAGCGGCTCGCCATGCGCTTCATAGGAATCCTGTTTGTGCGGAGATCCATACCCGATGTGGCTGTCCACGACAATGAGCGTGGGCCGGTCGTTCGTTTTCGAGAAAACCTCATACGCTCGGCCGAGCATGCGCAGGTCGTTTGCATCGTGTACGCGGGTTACATTCCAGCCATAACCCACGAAGCGTGTCATCACGTCTTCGCTAAAGGACCACTCGGCCGGACCGTCCAACGTCACTCGATTGTTATCGTAAATCCAGCAAAGATTCGACAGTTTCAGATGGCCCGCAAGCGAAGCTGCTTCGCACGCCACACCTTCCATCAAATCACCATCGCCGCAAATTGCGTAGACGTTGAAATTGACAATATCGAAGCCCGGGCGATTGAAATTTTCACCCAGCCACTTGCTGGCAATCGCCATTCCGACGCTGTTGCCGGCTCCTTGGCCCAACGGCCCCGTGGTGGTCTCCACTCCTGTGGTGAGGTGTGATTCGGGATGTCCGGGAGTCCGGCTGTCAATCTGCCGGAAGCGCTTGATCTCCTCGATAGGCACGGCGGCGTCCTTCGTCACTTCGCCTTTAGCATTGACGGCCCGCACTCCCGCGAGGTGCAGCGTGGCATAGAGCAGCATCGATGCATGGCCAGCCGACAAAACAAAGCGGTCGCGGTTCGGCCAGGTGGGGTCGGCGGGATCGTAGCGCAAGAATTTTTGCCAAAGTTCGTAGACCACGGGCGCCAGGCCCATCGGCGCTCCCGGGTGCCCCGAATTTGCCTGTTGCACCGCATCAATCGCCAGAGTTCGGATGGTATTGATGCTTAGCAGGTCAGGGTCCAGCTGACTTTTCGGCTGACTCACATTGGCTCCTGTCGCGGGCAGGAGGGCACCCGCAGCTCAAGGTCAGATTTTAGATGCGCCGCGCTACTGAACGGGTTAGGAGATTTTACGACAAAATGAAACGACCTGCTCGTTCGGAGGTGGAATTAACGATTTACCGCACCCTGGCGAGAAATCGCATCGGTAGAGCGGCCCACTTTGAGGGAGCATTCTAACTATTTCCTAAGAGGAGTCCTGGTATATGAAATCAGAACGCTTAGCTCTGAATGATATTGTTGCGAACTGCATAGCGAACTAGTTCCGTGATCGAGTGAAAGTCCAGCTTCAGCATAATGTTGGCGCGGTGGGTCTCCGCTGTCTTCACGCTAATTCCCAGGAAGCCGGCAATTTCCTTGTTGCTCTTACCCTCGGCGAGAAGCTGCAGTATTTCGCGTTCTCGCGGAGTCAATCGGCCTCGTGAAGACCGGCCGAACGACGAGCCGTCCGAGCCAACTGCGCCTGAGGCGGCCTCCGAGACGCGTGGAGATAAGTAGGGTTTATGCCGGCGAAGAGCATCGACGGCGGCGATGAGGTTGCGGTCCGCATCGTCCTTGAGAATATAACCGTGAGCGCCAGCTTCCAAAACCTCCTGGACCAGCACTTCAGAGTCATGCATGGTCAAAATAAGGACTTCTGTCTGGGGAGAGAGCTTACGAATCTGGCGCGTGGCTTCAACTCCGTTCAAGAGTGGCATACCGATGTCGAGCACGGCGACGTCGGGCTTGAGCTGACCAGCCTTCTCCACCGCCTCGCGGCCATTGGCAGCTTCGGCGCAGACCTGCCAGCCGGCCTTGGACTCAAGAAGCGCGCGGAGTCCTGTCCGCACGACCTGATGGTCATCGGCTAGGAGAATGCGAACCCGCATTGGAAACCTCGGATTTCAAAGGCAGGCAAACCCATACGGTGGTCCCGGATGAGCTGGATTTTATCTCAAGTTTTCCGCCAAGCTGTGACATTCGTTCGCGCATGCCGAGAATCCCGACGCCCAAACGAGTTGCAGAGCCGTTCCCAGGCTCGACGGCTTCCTTGCCCATCCCGCGTCCTCGATCGCTGATCTCGAGGTTGACGCAAGTGGAATCGCCGCGCAACTGAATCTTGGCCGTTTGTGCGCCAGAGTGTCGCTGGATGTTTGCCAAGCTTTCCTGGACGATGCGGAATAGCGCGGTCTCTGCTTCCTGCGACAGACGGCCAAATCCGGCCTGCACGTCCAATTCCAGTTTGATCCCGCTTCGTTCACTAAATCCCTCGGCGTACTCTTTCACTGCGGAAACTAAACCCAGCTCGTCTAGTAGTGGTGGATGTAACAGATAGGAAAGGGTCCGGATCTCCCGGGACATTTCCGCGAGCACACGCCTCGCCTCTGCCAGTGAATGGCGCGAGCGCTCGTCGAGGGACGTCAAAGAACGCGTCGCTTGCGCAAGATTCAAATTCACTGCGAGGACGCTTTGGGTCAGGCTGTCATGGAGTTCGCGGCCGAGGCGACGTCGCTCTTCGTCCTGCAGTTGCAGCAAGCGCGTGGAAAGCTGATGGAGCGCCTCTTCGGCCTGTTTGCGCTCGGTGATGTTCGTAAACGTGTTGATTACTGCGGAAACGGACCCGTCCGCCGCAAATTGTGGCAGCGCATTTCCCAGAGTCCAAAGAACTTCGTTTGAACCTTTGCAGCGCCAGCCGATCACTTCATTTTGAATCGACTCCCGCATCTCTATTGCGCGCGGACCGGGCCGCATCGAAAACGGAATCTCGGTTCCGTCTTCGCGCACTGAAATCAAGTCAAGCTGCGAAGAGTTCTTTCCCTTGGCCTCCTCGAGGCTAATCCCGAACATTTGTTGAGCGGCCTGATTCGCAAACTGAATTTCTGCATTCGGTCCATGTAAGATGACCCCCACGTGGAAATCTCGAACCAGAGTCCGAAAACGCTCTTCGCTGGCGCGTAGTGCTTCCTCGGCTTGTTTGCGAGTGGTGATGTCCCGAACGATGACCAGGGCACAGCGCTTTCCGTCCAATTCAATCAGGGTCCCGGAAAACTGAGCGATGCGGCTCTCCCCTGACTTCGTCACGCAAACAAACTCCTCATCCCTGACTTCCGACTCTTTTTGGAGTTTCGCCATGACCTCTGTCCGGCGACCAGGGTCCTTCCACAGGTTCATTTCCAACGGTGTTCGTCCGAGAGTCTCATCGTGCGTATAACCGGTAAGGCGGGTAAAGCTGTCATTGACTTCCAGAAATTCGCCTCCGGGAATCGCGCTGATACCAACTGCATCAGGGCTCAAACGGAATGCTGTCGAAAACATGTGCTCCGATCGCAGTAGTGCTTGCTCGGCCTTGAGAATATCGTCCGCGAGCCTGCGTTGCTTCTCATTCGTTAAGATGAGACGGGCGCCAGAAAGAATGAAGGAGGCAGTGATGGCTATCCAGGCGATGGTGACTTGCTCCACGGCGATGCGCCGGCCCATAAAAAGGACCAGCAGAGGAATGAGAATTGGCAGGACCTGAGATACGACGATCGTGCGAAATCGAGAGCTCACTGTACGGGCGCACGGATTCTTCTTCGCGGTTCCAGGTGCCGGCGATGACAGTCGCAAACAAGTAGGGCGCGCACCAGATGACGTCGGTCCAAACCGCACCGGCCCGGGACGTGTACGGAGCAAGAAGAAAGATAAGTTCCGAGACTCCAGCGACGAGAAAAATGCCGGTCATCCTGCCAAAGAAGGCCCGAATGGAATCCTTTGTGTCCGTCAAGGCACTAATCAAGAACCCTGAGGCAAGCGCAGCGTCGCGAATGAATTGCAGGCGACTGATTCTGAGAACCATCTGCGGCCCTTCGGCCTCCCATCGGGAGGGGATATAGAAGAAATACAGGTAGGCAGTCAGCGCCACGACTCCAATCTGGGCAAAGTCCAATACCTGCTGCCAATCGATTGCTCCCGACTCATTGTCAGGCCGCGGAAGCAACATCATGACTGCAGGAGTCACCCACAGGAGGAAAAGGATGTCAGAAGGCCAGGGAGTTAAAGATGATGCATGTGCGAAGCACTGATAATAGGTCTCCAGTGCTTGCGCAGCAAAGGCCAGGAAGAACGCCGCGGCCAGAAGCATCCAGAGTTGACGCAGGTAGGCCGAGGATCGCCTAGCTACATAAACCAAACAGAAGATAGCCCAGAGGATGATCGCGGTCTGCAAGAGATCCGAGAACAGGAGACTGGTCGCCGGCTGAGAGACCCTTTCAACAACAAAGGAAAGCGCTCCGGTCAGGAAACCGGCAACTGAGAAGGCGAGCCAGGAGAACTTGCCAAACGGACGCACGGGGGACCCCACGATCTAGCTTCAGTCTATGTCGAGTCAACCCTCGTAAACAATCGCAACGGATGCATTTAACACTATCAAGAAACACTCGAAGAATTACCTTTGGTCCGCGAGCGATCATGTTTGACTTGTCCGCTCGATGATCCTGCCTCAACATGAACTGGAGGATGGGCGAAAACAGGTCCAGCGCATGACAGCCATTCTTGAAATCCACGATCTCCACGTTTCGTATCGCTCCAGCGGCAGCGAGCTGTCCCCGGCTCTAAAAGGCGTCAGTTTTCGCCTAATGCCAGGCGAGATCATGGGCGTCCTCGGCGAATCCGGATCCGGGAAAAGCACGCTCGCTGGATCGCTTGTGCGGCTGCTTCCCGGCAATGCACTCGTTACAGGGGGGACCGTGCAGTTCGAAGGGAAGGATCTTCTGCAAGCAAACCCTGACGAACTACAAGCTATCCGCGGCCGCCACATTTCGCTCATTTTCCAGGAGCCGTCGCTTGCCCTGCACCCAACCATACGCGTCGGCGAACAGGTTCGTCAGGTACTGGCCGCCCACGGATCCCGGGGGAAAAGGACGCTCAATGAACGGACCCGTCAGATTTTCGCGGAGATTTTTCCTGAAGAAACAGACCGCATTTCGCGCTCCTACCCGCACCAGCTTAGTGGAGGGCAACGCCAGCGTGTTCTAATCGCTCAAGCGATCGCCTGCGGCCCATCCGTAGTCGTTGCCGATGAGCCGACAGCCTCGCTGGATCCCACCACGCAAATGGAAATTCTAGGGGTGTTTCGAAGGCTCAGGGAAAGATTGGGTCTCGCGATGATTTTCATCACGCACAACCCTGCTTTGCTTTCCGACTTTGCCGACCACGTGCTGGTTCTTTATGCCGGGGAGGTCGCTGAGTGCGGTCCGGCCGAAAGCGTGCTTGGCTTGCCCCGGCATCCTTATACCAAGGCTCTGTTTCAGTCCATTCCTGCAGTTTCCGGTAAGCCCGGAACTGGTCGTAAAGCAAAACTGCCGGTGATCCTTGGTGATTCTTCACGGTCTTCATTGCCCATCCGGGGATGCTGCTTCGAACCGAGGTGTACAGAACGCATGGAGATCTGCAAAGAGCGTGAGCCCTCACCGGCAAACCTGAGTGTGTCTCACACGGTTTCCTGTTTTAAGTATGAAAGTTGAAGCCACCGCCACAGGCAAAAACGTGCACCCACTCTTGAAGGTTGAAAACCTGGTGAAGCGATACACGAAGCGGAGCCTCGCTGGCACTCCAGAGGAGTTGCTCGCTCTGGACAGCGTGTCCTTCACAATTTCTCCGGGGACCACGCTTGCAGTTGTCGGAGAGTCAGGATCGGGCAAGAGTACGCTGGCGAACTGTCTCGCCTGCCTGGAATCTCCCACTTCGGGAAACATTTGGTTCGAAGGAAAAGACATCGTGAAGCTGGAGGAGCGTGCATGCCGTCAAGTTCGCCGGCAAATCCAGCTTATATTTCAAGATCCCGCAAGCTCTTTGAATCCGAGATGGAGTGCGTTCGAGGTACTAGTTGAGCCGTTGATTCTGCAGCGCAAATTTAATCGCGAAGAAATAAAAAAGCGCGTTAATTACTGGCTCGGACGGGTCGGTCTTTCCCAAGACATTGTGGGACGGTCCCCCATGGAGTTGAGTGGCGGCCAGCGCCAGAGGCTGGCTATCGCCCGCGCGTTGACGCTCGAGCCCAAACTCTTGATTCTGGATGAGGCGCTCTCGGCTCTCGATTGTTCTGTGCAAGCGCAAATCGCCAATCTTCTGATGGAGTTGCAAGGCTCCCTGGGAATGACGTATCTGTTCATCACCCACGACCTGGCCATGGCTGCTCACTTCGCTGACGAGATCGCCGTTATGGACCGCGGCCGAATCGTTGAGCAGGGACCCCCGAATAAGATCTTCATTCAACCTGAACAGGAAACTACGCGTCGTCTCCTGGCGGCAGTTCCTAGAATCGGGCGCGGAGACCAGTCCGCGCTGGAGCGATGATGCGTTATCTGGTGCGCAGGCTCGGTCATGCCTTTTTCTTATTGGCTGGCGCGTCCGTACTCGCCTTCCTTTTTACGGCGCTGGCTCCGGGAACCTACTTTGACGAAATGCGTCTGAACCCACAGATTGCTCCAGAGACCGTGGCCGCGCTGCGGGTTCAATACGGTGTCGACAAGCCGCTTCCTCTTCGCTACGCGTCCTGGCTGAATTCCGTGCTTCACGGCGACATGGGATTCTCTTTCGCCTATAACGGGCCCGTTGCACCACTTCTGGTGGTTCGTGCGCGGAACACGTTGCTACTGACGATCACATCCACGTTGTTCGCCTGGGCCATCGCTCTGCCTCTCGGAGTATGGAGCGCGGAGCGTCTTGGTCGACTGTCGGACCGCTTGCTCTCCTGGGGAACTGCCGTGCTTCTCGTAATTCCCGACCTGGCGCTTGCTCTTGGACTCTTAATCGTCGCGCTAAGGAGTGGATCGTTTCCCACGGGAGGGATGGCTTCCGTCGACTTTGAAACCCTATCGCCGGCCAATAAACTGCGCGATCTAGCCTTGCATATGATTCTGCCCGTAACGGCCCTTGTGCTGTCAACCCTGCCGCTGCTGGTTCGCCATGTTCGCGCAAGCGTTGCTGATGTGCTCGACGCTCCGTTTCTTCTGGCGGCATTGGGGCATGGCATTCCGAAACGCACGCTTCTATATCGCTACGCGCTTCCGGCCGCCGCGAATCCTCTCATCTCTCTGTTTGGTTTTAGCATAGGTGTATTGTTGAGTGGATCGCTGCTCATTGAAGTCGTGATGAGCTGGCCGGGGCTCGGACCGCTGTTATTGGAGGCCATACTGGCGCGCGATCTATACGTAGTCATCGGAGGCATGCTATTCTCGACGTTTTTCCTGGTCGGAGGAAATCTGTTTGCCGACATGCTCCTCTATTGGGCTGATCCCCGAATCCGGGCTGAGAGCAACGCACGATGAGAGTGCGTCGCGTTCTTACGAGATGGCTGGTCACCCTTGGCGTGCTACACGGAATTGTGGGTTTTGCGGGTTTCTTCGCTCCGTATGATCCCGTGGAGCAAGATCGCAAAAGCCCGTATTTACCACCCATGCGGTTTCATCTCATAGATGGTCAAGGGCATTTCCACGCGCGGCCTTTTGTCTATGCGCTGAAATTGCGCGAAGGCTCGTTCGACAGGTATGTGGAAAACACAACGGAACCTCAGCCCGTAAGGTTTTTTATGAAGGGGGCTCGCTACCGCTTGTTGGGATTCCTGCCATGCCGAAGGCACCTTTTCGGCCTCGAGAACACACGAATCTACCTTCTCGGCACCGATGCTTATGGCCGCGACCAGCTCTCAAGACTACTCTTCGGTGGACAGGTGTCTCTGCTCGCTGGCCTTCTAGGGGCAGGAATCACCTTGAGCATCGGCTTGTGCATTGGCGCCGTGGCAGGATCTTTCGGTGGATGGAGAGATAGTTTGCTCATGCGCCTTGCCGAGCTTTTTATGGCGTTGCCTTGGCTGTACGTCCTTTTCGCGATACGCGCTTTCCTGCCGCTGGCCGTAAGCCCACTTAGAGCTTTCTTTTTGATCATCACTGTTATTGGAATAGTGGGTTGGGCCCGGCCGGCGCGGCTTGTTCGCGGAGTCGTACTCAGCGCCAAGGAACGGGACTTCGTCCGCGCGGCACGGGGCTTCGGAGCAACCCATGGATACTTGTTCCGGCGGCATATTCTGCCGGAAACTTCCAGCGTGCTTTTGACACAAGCAGCGATTCTGATACCACAGTATGTGCTGGCGGAGATGACCCTCTCATTTCTCGGCTTGGGTGTCCCAGAGCCGGTGCCAAGTTGGGGAAATCTTCTCTCAAGCCTTCAGCAATACAGCGTTTTAGTCTCTTACTGGTGGATATATTTGCCCGCGCTGGCAATGGTGCCGTTCTTCCTAGGATACTTGGGTCTGGCGAGCTCGTTGCAGGAGCGAGGAGCGGCATACAAGATAGAATCGAGAATCTGGGGAATCTAACGTGAAAAGAGTGACAGCAAATCTCAAATGCTGCTGGATCTGCCCGACCGTGCTCCTGTCGCTTTTCGTGTTTGTCGGCCCCCCGGCGATTGCCTTTCCACAGGAGCAAATTACAAAAGAAGAATTACTCGTGCTCCCAGGGGAAGTGGGCAGGCCAGGAGGGCGCCTCGTCGTGTCGCTCCGCGGCGAACCGAAGACCTTGAATCCCTTGATTGCCGCTGACGCGCGATCCCGTGAAGTCATTGGCGTAATGCAGGCCGACCTCGTCCATATCAACCGCGCGAGGCAACAAACGGAACCTGCGTTAGCCAAGTCCTGGAAGATCTCGCCAGACGGCCTCTCATACACAATCGTGCTCCGGCAGGGCTTGAAATTTTCCGACGGGCAGCCGCTGGATGCGGATGATGTGCTTTTCACCTTCCGTGTCTACCTCGACGAAAACGTACACGCTCCGCAGCGCGATCTCTTGATTGTTAGCGGAAAACCGATCACCGTGCGCAAGGCGGACGCGCATACCGTCGTCTTTCAATTGGCGAAGACTTACGGCGTCGGCGAAAGGCTGTTCGATGGCTTGGCAATCCTTCCCCGGCATCTCCTCGAAAAACCCTACCAAGAGGGGAAGCTGGGGCAGAGTGGATCATTGGCCACGGCTGCGGATCAATGGGCGGGGCTCGGCCCGTTCCGGTTGAAAGAGTACGTTGCCGGGCAACGATTAGTGCTTGAGCGCAATCCTTACTATTGGAAATCGGACGCTCAAGGCAATCGACTGCCTTACGTGGATGAGCTCGTATTTCTATTCGTGCCAAACGCAGATGCCCAGGTCCTGAAGTTCCAGTCGGGTGAAACGGATATGATCAGCCAGTTGGGTGCGGAAAATTTCTCCGTATTATCGCGACAGCAGCGCGGGTATACCATGACGGACGCCGGACCCGGCCTGGAGTACAACTTTCTCTTCTTCAATCTGAATGACGCCGGCGAAAAAACATCGCCGGAGATGCAGCGGAAACAAAAATGGTTCCGCGAAGTGAAGTTCCGGCAAGCGGTTTCCGCTGCCGTGGATCGCGAAGCGATCGTTCGTCTCGTCTACCAGGGGCGCGGCGCCGCCCTATGGGGCCTGGTCGCACCCGGCAATCGCCGATGGGGAAATGAAAAACTCCCGCATCCCGCGTGGTCCTTCGAGCGCGCACGCGCACTACTCAAGGAGGCCGGCTTTTCCTGGAGCAATGGTCCCAACGGAGAATCAACGCTCCTGGATTCAGACGGGAAGCCCGTGGAATTCTCCATCCTCACCAGCTCTTCGAACGCGGACCGCGCCAAGATGGCGGCGCTCATCCAGGACGACTTGAAGCAGCTCGGAATGCGCGTCCAGGTTGTGCCGCTCGAGTCTCGCTCTCTCCTCGATCGTGTCACGCAGAGCAGGGACTACGATGCCTGTATCATGGGGATAGCCAGCTATGATGCGGACCCGAATTCAGATATCAGCGTCTGGCTATCGAGCGGCGGATTGCACTTATGGAATCCCTCGCAGGCGCATCCCGCCACTCCATGGGAAGCCGAAATCGACCGCCTGATTGAGGAACAAATGTCCGCGCGCACTTTCGAACAGCGGAAGAAGCTCTATGACCGCGCGCAGGAGATCCTCGCTGAAAATCAGCCGATGATATTCCTGGCGAGTCCGAACATTCTTGCAGGCGCGAAGAATTCCATCGGCAATTTCCGTCCCGCCGTCCTGGAACCTTACGTACTCTGGAACGTGGAGCAGCTCTATCTCAAGAATGGGACGGAGAATGCGACTCGATGAGCCCCTCGTTGACCAAGGCCAAGAAGCCGCCGGCCGCGTGGAACGACACACGCCTCGTCAAAGCATGTCTCGCAGGTGATGAGGATGCGTGGGCGTCGCTCATCGACAAGTATAAGGCACTTATTTACTCAATCCCCGTGAAATACGGATTGTCGCGGCAGGAAGCCGCGGACGTATTTCAGGCAACCTGTACGGAGCTTCTCGTGCGTCTGCCCGAATTGCGCGAGCCGCGCGCGCTGCCCAAGTGGCTGATGCAAGTGGCGCACCACGAATCTTACCGGTGGAAGCGGTATAGTCAGCGCGTGGTGAGCCGCGATGGGGAGACAGATCTTGCGGAGCCTGCAACGCCCGCGATCGCCGATAATCTGGTTCAGCAGACACAGGAAGAGCAAATGCTGCGAGAGGCCATGGCGATGCTGACGCCACAATGTCGTCGTCTGGTCGAGCTCTTGTTCTTTGAAACTCCCTCGCGGCCGTACACGGAAGTTGCGGCGGAACTTGGCCTGGCTGTCGGCTCTATTGGATTTACACGCCAGAAATGTCTCGAGCGGCTGCGCGCGCAACTCGAACAACTGGGTTTTGGCTGATGCCCGCAACTCAAAAGAAAAACTCTACGGACTCCTTGATCGCCGAGCTGGGGCAATTATCGAGCGAATCAGCCCGCCGCAAGTTCCTTGTCCAACACAAGACCCTGCTTCGTCAGGATATTGTCGAGCGTCTCGCCCAACTGGTCTGGGAAAAGGTTCGCATAAGCAGACAAGAAGCGTTCCACCTGGCCGAGGCCGCCGTGCTCATCGCGAAGCGTCTGCGTCGCAAAGAAGCTTTGGCGCTTGGCTTGCGTGCAATGGCCAACGCTCTCTATTCCTCTGGGGATAATCGCGCTGCCATCGAGCATCATCAGCAAGCTATCCGGCTTTATGAATCGTTGGGCAATTGGAACGAAGCCGCGCGAACTTTAAGCGGTTCTATCCAACCGATGATCCTGGTGGGGGAGTACGACCAGGCATTTCAGGCCGCGGAGCGTGCTAAGGAGATATTTACTCGTCTGAACGACTCCTGGCGCCTGGCCCGTTTGGAAATCAACGTCGGCAACATCTATCACCGTCAGGATCGCTTCGAAGAATCGATCGCACACTATGAACGCGCCTATGCGAGCCTGCTGCCGTACAAAGACACGGAAGGAATCGCCGTCGTTCTCAGCAACATGGCCGTCTGCCTGATTAGCCTCAACGATTTTCCGCGTGCTCTGGCGGCCTATCGCGGGGCGCGTTCCTTCTGCGAACAGAACAACATGCCACTTCTCGTGGCACAGGCGGATTACAACATTGCCTATCTCTATTATCTGCGCGGTGAGTACAGCCGCGCCATTGAGGCGCTCTACGCCGCTCGCCGCGCTTGCGAAGCGACTGGCGACGCTTATCACTTCGCATTATGTCATTTAGACCTCTCCGACATTTATCTCGAACTGAACCTCAGCGAAGAAGCCCGGGAAATGGCTCATGAAGGATTCCTCCGGTTCGAAAAGCTTGGCATGGGTTACGAGGCCGCGAAAACCCTTGCCAATGAAGCGACGGCCTTTGGCCAGCAGGGCAAGACGGTCCAGGCACTGGAGCGGTTCTCAAAAGCGCGAGAAATGTTTGGACGCGAAAAAAATCTTGTTTGGCCCTGGCTCATCGACTTGTACCAGGCCTTATTACTCTTTCATGAAGGCCGCTATTTTGAAGCTCGGCGTCTTTGCCTCTCAGCCTCTGCTTTCTTCGATCAATCAGCGCTCGCTGGGAAAGCTGTGCTTGCGCACCTGCTGCTGGCGCGCATCGCTCTGCAAGTGGGAGATTCTGCCGAAGCAGAAAAGGAGACGGGCGAATCCCTCGCCCGCGTGGAATGCCTTCAGACGCCAGTGCTTGCTTATCAGGCGCACCTGCTCGAAGGCCAGATCGCTCACGCCCGCAACGATCGCCAAACAGCGCATCAAGCTTACTCAGAGGCCAGGAAAGCGCTGGAAACTTTGCGCAGCCGGCTACAAGGCGAAGAACTGAAAATCTCTTTCGTCAAAAACAGGATGCAGGTTTACGAAGCGCTCGTGGATTTATACATTTCGGGAGACGGGACGGATACGTCCTCCGAGGAAGCGTTTGGTTGCATGGAAGCCGCGAAGTCTCGCAGCATGATCGAAATGATATTTCAAAGCGGCCAGAGTCTCCCGCTGGGAGATGCGGGGCAGAGCGATCTTGTCCGCAGAATCAGAGACCTGCGTGAAGAGCTCAACTGGTACTACCACCGCATCGAGCTTGAGCAACTGCGTCCCGAAGAAAAATCCCACGAAAGACTCGAAGGCCTTCAGGAAAAGGTTCAATCGCACGAGAAAGAATTATTGCGGACTCTCCGCGAGCTCCCCGCGCATGAGCGGGAAAACGCCACGCTGGAAGCTCCCGCGGATTTTTCGCTTGCAAAGCTGCAAGCTCATCTTCCACAGGATGCAACCCTTGTCGAATACTTTGTGGCCGGCGATCGCCTCGTTGCCGCCGTTATCACGCGCGAGAACATCCACATTCAACCGGTGACGGTGCTCTCGCGAGCTGCTCATTTTCTGCAATTGCTTCGATTTCAGCTCTCCAAGTTTCGCATGGGCAGTGAATACGTTCGGCGATTTGAAGAGCCTCTCTTGCGCGCGACCCATAGCCACCTGGAATCTCTGTATAGCGAACTTGTTGCGCCTCTGCGCCCCTATTTCCAGGGAAAGCACCTCATTTTCGTGCCCCACGGCCCTCTTCATTTCCTGCCATTCCACGCTCTGCGAAATGGAGAAGAGTATCTCTGTGATGCTTTCACGGTTTCCTACGCTCCCAGCGCGACGGTTTTCTCCTGGTGCCAGGAAAAGTCGGCGAGCGCGAGCGAAAATTCCCTCATTTTTGGAATCGCCGACGAGCGAGCGCCCCAAATTTTGCAGGAGGCCCAATCCGTAGCCTCGCTCCTTCCCAGGGCTTCGCTTTACGTGGGAGACCATGCGACCTCCTCGGTGCTTCGTGAACAGGGGACGCAGAGCGGCCTCCTTCACCTGGCCACGCATGGCGTCTACCGTCAAGATAACCCCATGTTTTCGGGGATTCGGCTTGGTGACGGCTACTTGAATTTGCACGATCTCTACCAGATGCGGTTGGATGCCAGACTTGTGACGCTGAGTGGCTGCGCCACGGGAATGAATTTCGTGGCCGCGGGCGATGAATTGCTCGGACTTCAGCGAGGCTTATTCTGCGCGGGGGCCACAACGTTGCTGCTCTCTCTGTGGGACGTGCACGATCAGAGCACCGCACATTTGATGCAGCACTTTTACCGGGACTACATTCGAAGCGGCAACATGGCCGGTGCCCTTCAGCACGCCATGCAAGAACTTCGACGCCAGAATCCCCACCCCTATTTCTGGGCACCGTTCGTCCTGGTTGGGAAACTTACTGATTCTTAAGAGCTTATGGGGTTCTCGGACCCTTATATTTCCTGGGCTCCTGCCTTCCCTTATGCCGCGAGGGTGTTACATCGTCCCTTCTACTGGGGAGTGTTGGGGCGCAGAAAGGATCTGGGGGGAAGATAATGAAACATTTTACGACGGAGAATTGGATCGATTTTGTGAATCAGGCCGTTGACGTCAGCGAAAGAAAGTTGATGGAACAACACCTGAAGCAGGGCTGCCAACGTTGTACCAAGACAGTTGCCCTGTGGAAAAGGGTACGGCAATCCGCGGCTTCGGAAACGAATTACCAGCCTCCGGAGGACGCGGTCAGAATCGCCAAGGCGACCCTTGCAGGAGCCGGACTGACAGATCAAAGAAAGGGAGCGGGCAGCCGCATCAAGGTTCTCTTTGACAGTTTTCTGCAACCCGTTTTCGAAGGAGCTCGATCGGCAGGTGCGGGTACCAGGCAGATGCTTTATCGCGCCGACCCGTTTCAGATCGATATCCAGGTCGAGGCCAAGCCAGGCGGGAACCGCATCGTGGTCACCGGCCAGGTTCTCGACATGCGCGATCCCAAAGTCGTCGGGCGCGACGCCCGCATCGTTCTCTCTAATTTGCAGGGACACGTGGTGCATGCCCTCACCAATCAGTTTGGCGAGTTCAGCGGGGAGATCGAGAACAGCGGAGAATTGCAGATGACGTTCTCAAGCGGCGGCGGCCTCCCCGTTGTGATTTCGCTCCGCGATGCGCTTGGCAGTCTGCATGAGGATAAGCAATGAGCGTCAACCAATCTGCGCACTTGCCCTGCATCGCAGCCCTGGTACGAAAGTACCAAGATCGCTGGCAAGTCTGTTTAGACGGGAAGACGCACTCGTACTATTGGCTCGAGGAATCCGCCTAATGAAACTAAGAGGGCGAACTCTCGCGTCAAGACTCGAGTAGTTCATTTATAGGAGAACCCGCAAGGGTTGCAACTATGAAACGTATCGCCCTCATTGTCGCGATGATTGTCCTCATGCTCGGTGCTGCAAATCCCGCTGCAGCGCAAAACCGTTACATAGTCCAAAGTACGGGCGGTTTGTTGTCCGTTCTTAATCTTTGTTCACTTCTCGGCTGCCAGGTTCAAGGCACTTTGGACGGTACCATCGGACAGACATTTCTAGTGACCTCCACTGGCAACCTTCTAACTGGAACGCTGACGCTAGCGGAATCCTTGCTCGGAATCACTAGTATCGAGGTGGATCGATTGCTGCCAATCCCGCTGCCCTCTCTCCAGAGCATTCCTTCGGGGCTTTACGACAAGGCACCGGTGAATTATTACGGCATGGTCGTGTGGCACGGTTACGCCGCGCAGCCTGCAGCGCAAATCATCCGTCTTCAAGACGCTCAGAACGGGTTTGGCATAGCCGGCAAGGGAATCGTCGCCGTCATTGACACAGGCGTAGACCCCAATCATCCAGTCCTTTATCCCATCCTTCTGCAAGGGTACGACTTCATGCGGAACCAGCCCGGCGCCTCGGAGTGGCTCGACGTCAGCGGGATGCAAAGCGGCTACACCGACGCTGGCACTCAGAATCAACAGCCTGGCTACGTGCAGCAATCTACGGCTGCCGTGCTCGATCAATCCACTGCGGCGGTTCTGGACGGCTCGCCTTATGTTGCCTTCGGCCATGGCACCATGACCTCCGGCCTAGTTCACTTGGTTGCGCCCAAGGCCAAGATTCTTCCCCTCAAGGCCTTCTCGGCGAACGGCACGGGCTATCTCGCCAACATCGTCGCCGCGCTTTACTATGCCGTGCAGCATGGCGCCAACGTCGTGAACATGAGCTTCGATCTCACCTCTTCTTCGCCGTCGCTGAACAAGGCCGTGTCTTACGCTAACAAAGCAGGCGTTGTCCTCGTCGCTGCCGCAGGAAACGAGAACACGAACGCACCGGTCTATCCGGCCGCAATCAGCGGATCTGTGGTCGGCATCGCTTCGACGACGGATTGGGACGCCCGATCCTCATTCTCCAACTATGGGTCTTATGACGTTTGGATTGCTGCCCCTGGCGAATTCGTCACCAGCACTTACCCCGGCGGGACTTACGCCAGCTCTTCGGGCACCTCTTTTAGCGCGCCGCTGGTCGCTGGCACTGCGGCCCTGATGCTCAATGCGAAGTCATCCTTAAATCAGAGTCAGGCAGCCAGCGCATTGTCTCACGCGGTCCAACTAACTCCGGACCTCAATCATGGGCGTCTCGACGCATACCAGGCGATCTCCGCTTGGGTGAACAGTTCCGGCTCAACTTCCGGCTTTGGCAGCTCCTGCTACTTGCTTTGCCTGTAACTGCAATGGCGAATTACCAGATTCCGGCGCCCACGGACGGTTCTTCGTCCTTCGGGGCGCTGGAGTCTCTCCGGGTCAAGCAACTCGAAGAGCAAGTTGCCGCGCTTCGCAATTCGGTCATCTGCGCGTTCAATCAGCTCCTCGACCTGAAAGACCTCAATACCGGTGTGCATAGCACCCGGCTTGCGGAATGGGGTATGCGTGTCGGGCAGGAACTGGGCTTGGAGGAAGCCGAGCTTCAGAATCTCGAGGTTGCCGCGCTCCTGCACGACATTGGCAAAGTAGGCATCCCGGATTCCATCCTCCGCAAGCCCGATCGTCTTGATCCGGATGAATATGCGCTTATGAAAAAACATGCCGAGTACGGCTGGGCGGTGTTGCGCATGCTCCCGGGTTTCGAGCGTGCTGCTCTTGATATTCTCCACCATCACGAATCTTTCGACGGCAAGGGATACCCCGCGGGACTGAAGAGCGCTGAGATTCCCATTGTGTCGCGCATCGTCTGTGTCATCGATGCGTTCGATGCCATGGTTTCTTCTCGACCCTATCGAAAGGGCTTGCCGTTCGAGGAAGCTGTGCGCCGCCTCAACGAGGCGAGTAGCTCCCAGTTTGATCCTGTCGTTGTCCGGTCATTCCTTTCTTTCGCGAAAGTAGAAATTTCCACGGTCTTCGCCGCCGCTGGGACCTCCGTGACCTCCGCTCTCTAGGCCCCTAACGCTCGCGGCGTACTCAATCGACATCACCACGAGCTCTTGGGCGCCTCGTCAGCCGTCGGCTCAACAGGCGATGTTGCAGTAACTGCTTGTCTTCGTTAGATTTGTAGTGCCAGCGCCCGGGTGGCGGAATGGCAGACGCTGAGGACTTAAAATCCTCCGGGGATTTTTCCTCATGTGGGTTCGACTCCCACCCCGGGCACCACTCTTTCTTGTTGAAGATGAATGACTTGTTGGGCCGCTCCTTTCCGTGTACCTCTGGTGTACCCCACTTTGCGAAAGAACGAGCGGATCGCGACTCCAGGCGTTAGCCAAATCTGCTTCCAGTTGTTCCTGTCGCGAGCGCACCCACGGTGCGTAGTGCTTCTCGGTAATTCTCACGCTTTGGTGGCCCAGCAAAATCGAGACTCGTTCGATCGGAACTCCAGCAAGAAGCAATTCAACAGCGAACGTGTCGCGGAAGCGGTGCGCATGTCCATTCGGAACGTTTGCGAGTTTGAAGAGTTTGCGCAATCGCGTTTGCCAACTCCGCACGATGCTTTCTAGCTTTCCCCTTCCGCTCCAGAAGAAAAACTTCTCTGTGACTTTTGGCGTTGCTTCCAACGCCGATAAGACAAATCCCGGAAGGATTGTGTTCACTGGGACACCCGTCTTCTGCGTGTAGAGGAAGAGACGGTTGCCTTCGAGCCTATCTGTGCTGAAGTTGACCCCATCACCAATTCGCATCCCGCTGTAACGAAGTAGAAGAACAAGACCGCGAATGCGCCGTCCGTTCTCGATCCCGTGACTCGGCATCTCTTCTTTGTATTGGTCAGTTGCTGCGAGAATTCGCACCATCTCTTCGCGGCCAAATGGAAGGGTGGGACAGAGAGTTATCTTCGGGGCCTTCAGATCGAGTGCCGGATTTTCGGTTACCCACTTGCGTTTTTGAGCGAAGCGAAAGAATGCGCGCAACCGTTCGAGTTTCTTGGCGCTCGAACGGGGACCATCTTTCCATTCGGAGCGAAATTGACTTACCTTCGACAAGTCAAAGTCGGCAAGGACACGAAGACCGCGTCGTTGGGCAAACTCTTCCATTTGGCGGTTCAACAACTTGTATTTTCGTGCCGTAGAGTCGTTGAGTTTGCGAGCCTCGATGTCCGCTAGGAATTCCTTCCACGCTTCCCGCGTAGATTTCCTTGTCAGCTGAGATGTGCGGCGATTTTCGATCTCCCATTCTCGGATGATTTCTTGGGCTCGCTGCCAGTCCCGGACCTTCAGTGATTCACGTATCTCCGCGCCACCCAGTATTCCGTCAACCCAAATGGGGCACCTGCAGTTGCGATAACTTCGGCCTTCATCACGCCGTCTGCAATTCTTGAGATGTCTTCGATAGGCTGTGAGCATGAGGTAGACCTCCTACCGCGATACTGATTTCGATGACAACCGAGCGTGAACGCGTTCGACGACCGATTGCGGAATGCGCAAAGTAAGATAACGCCGCTTGCGGCGCGGATTCGATTCCCCAATCACAAGCACGCCAGCTTCACGCTCGAAAAGCTCACGGACTTTGTCAGGGCTCAAGTTCCACATTTCGGCGATTTCCGTAACGGCATAATGCCGCTCGATGTGCACCGAGGTCTCGATTTGGGATGGTACGGCCATTGCGTGTTAGTGACTCCTATAGGGTCTAGAAGGTCGTCGAATTGGCTCGTTGGTTTCCGAGAGAGCTGCGGAAAAGATTCCTCTTGCTTTCAGTCGCCCATCGAGCTACGCTAACGTAAACATCGTACATCGAGGTAGGAGAATCTGTCAACCATGATGTCGATCCTCAAGAAGAAACCCCGGCATGAGGTTATCTCGATTCGACTCAGCGAAGACCGCCTCAAACTGTTGGAGCGCTACCAGAAGGTTCTCAGCGAACAACGGGGACGCGAGGTGTCCTTGGGAGAGGCCGCCTTCCTCGTTATCGAGGAGCGCGTCGAAGGGATGGACCGTGAAACAGCTCGTCATGAAATGCTCAGCACGCCGACCGCTTCGCTCTATCGCATTCGCAAGAAGTGGGAATCGCAGCACACGCTGTCTGCGCCCGAGTGGGATGTTCTCGCGCAGTACGTGCAGATCGGCACGGAGGAAGAAGCTCAGGAGCCGCCGCTGCTTTGGCCCGCGATTCCATCCAGAGAGTCATACCTCAGGTTACTCGACGCCTTCGAAGCCGTCTATCAGAACCGTAAGAAGCATGCATCGAAGCACGCCTGGTATTACTTCGGAAACCTTGGCGGCCACTTCACCGAGGTTCGACTCTCCGATGATGACGCCGAACAAAGACATCAAGCAGTTCTGAAGCAAATTTCGCATCGCAAGGAGCTGCTGAAGTCGGCGGAGAAATGGCAGAACCCCGGCACAATTGGACGATGCTTCCTAGCCGCCATTAGTGATGAAGGAGTCGAGAGCACTAGACTCGATCAAATCCTTGCCCCGTACTGGCCGACGCTCTGGGGCCTCGCCGCTCGGGGCCATTGGGTGCGACATGACCGCCAGCCCGTGCGACCAACGGGTCCAAACGAAGATGATTTTCGCCGCCGAATTATCTTGCCTAAGCCGCTCAAGGTCGATGACCTGAAGCTCTCGTTTACGACGACAGGTTGCCCGGAGCTTGGCGTGTATATCGACTTTGGCCCAACACGCCGAGTGAACTATCTCATTGCTCGGTACCCCGACCTGGCCGAGTTCCGGGCCATGCTCGAAGGATGGTCGGCCAAGAATTCGTGGAACGGCAGGCATTTCCTCACGACGCTGTCCGAGGAGAAGGGGCCAACGTTCACGCTTTGGCTTCGGCAAAACGATGTAGGTATCAACTTCACCGAGAACGAATGGAGCGCCGTGCGCGAACTGTTCCAGAAGGCGTGGGCGATCCCCGAGCTTCAGCGGTGGGTGCAGGAGCTGCAATTGGAGTATGGCGAACAGGGTTGATAGCGCGAAGCTTGGGTTTGCGCCGCGTTTTGCGAGGAGCGGTGCCTACGGCACCGGGAATTGGACTGACACGTCACCCCGTAACGGGTGCCGTATAGCAACGATGGTTGCTATATGGGAACTCGCTGCACACGCGGCAGCTAGCAATTCGTCGCTCACCGTGGTTCCCGCGCAGGAACTCGCTGTTCCCGTACGGGAACTCGTTGATTTTGTTAGGCATCATGCGGCCATCGCCCACACGCCCTCCATTCGGAACTAGGAAGAGATTCATGCCCACACCGCGTATCAAGTCCATCAGCACCAAAGTCACCGAGGAAGAATACGCGCAGTTTGAGGCCCTCGCGGGCGCACGGACGATCAGCGAATGGGCGCGTGAGGTGTTGCTCAGAGCCAGCAAGCCAAGCCCCTCCGACCAAACTATCGTGGCTGAATTGCTCGCTCTGCGGATGATCCTGGTGAACGTGCTGTTCAGCATCGCGAACCGCGAGCCACTGACAAGCGAAGACATGCAGGACATGATCAATCGCGCCGACGCGACCAAGCTGGCAAAAGCATTAGACCGGCTGACCACGGCAACTACAGAACCACAGGCGGGATGAAGCGGACTCGGACGGAGCCTGGCGATGCGGACGGAATGGGGACGAGACGAGAGGACGGACTGGCCCAGCAGCAAGCCGGTGTACACCATCGCGTTATTGATCCTGTCCGTGGTAGCGGGCTCAGGGGTGGAATGCGTTCGTTTTCTGCGGGTCTGGACACCGCTCGAACGGCACTATCTGCTCACCTATGTCGGAACAGAGATTGCCGGGATCGTTCGGCAGAACGGATGGTACTCGCTGCTTGAAGTGGTGACGCGAAAAGGGAACCATTTGGCGCTAGACAGCGAAGTAGTGCCAGTGGTGACGGACAGCGGAGAGAAATCGTTCGCGCTCACCAGCGAAGCTGTGAAGCAAGGAGCATTGCGACTTGAATTGCAGCGAGGTCTTTACGACAACGCCAAGCTGCATGCGTTCCTTGGCGAATGGATTTATCACGACCAGACGCTCTTCGATCTGGCGAGGCCCGCGCTTTGGACCGTGCCGATAGTGTTCCTTGTCGGCCTATGGCCGGCCACATGGGTGGAGCGGAAGCGCATAAGGGTTCTGCGCTACGGAAGGAAACTCCGGGGACCGGACTTGATTACCGTAGCGCAGTTCAACAGGAGACACCGCCGGTCAAGAGGCATAGGCTTTGGGAATGAGGACCGCACTGCGCTCGAACGGCTGCTCGCCCTGAACAAGAAACTGCATATCTCCCTCAGCAAAGAGAACCGCCACTTCGAGATCATGGGGGACACCGCGACGGGCAAAACGCAACTCATCATTCAGCAACTCCTGCAAATCGAGGAGCGCAACGAAATCGCGATTGTGCACGACCCGGAGCGCGAATACACGCCGCGCTTCTACAGGCCGGAGCGGGGCGACGTGATCTTGTTTCCATGCGACCGGCGTATGCCCTTCTGGAGCATCGGCGACGAAGTGCGGAATCCCGCCGAGGCGTCCGCGCTGGCGGTATCGCTCTTCCCGGACCGGCCCAACCAGGACCCGTTTTTTGCGGAAACACCGCGAAAAATCTTCGCCCACTTGCTGACCTACAAACCAACGGCGCAGCAGTTGATCCATTGGATGTCGCACCCGGTAGAGATTGACCGGCTGGTTGCGGGCACACCCTACGCAACGATGATCAATCCGCAGTCACCCGATCAGCGAAACGGCGTACTCGGCTCGCTCAACCGCGTAGCCGACGCGCTGAGCCTCTTGCCAGCCGAAAACGAAGCCAACGGATGCTGGAACACAGTGGAGTGGTCGAAGGCGCGTACAAGATGGCTGTTTTTCCCAAGCACTAACATGACTCGCGACCGCCTTATGCCACTCGTCAGCCTGTGGTTCGATTTATTGGTAATGCGCACGCAGGACGAGGGCGCGGAAGACGAAGAAAGGAACCCGCGCCGGGTGTGGTTCATTCTGGACGAGGTTGCGCTTCTGCAAAAACTGCCCAAGTTGCACGATGCCGTCACCAGGAACCGCAAGACGAACAACCCGATTGTTCTGGGCTTTCAGGGACGCAGCCAGCTGCAAAAGCATTACGGACTCGATGCCGAAGTCATGTTCTCGCAGCCGGGTACGAAGATTTTTCTGCGGACGAGTGAGCCGGAGAGCGCGAAGTGGATCAGCGAAACCATAGGAGAAGTAGAAATCGAACAGGTACGCGAAAGCCGCACGCGCGGGCAATCTCAGCGCTATCGCCATTCGAGGAGCGATCAGTTGGAGCGGCGCATCGAGCCACTGGTCTTGCCGTCGCAGATCATGGGGCTTGAGGACCGGCGTGGCTACGTGAAATTCGGCAATGCCGTCGTGCAGTTGAGCTTCCCTTACGTGAAAGTGCCGAAGACCCAGCCCGCGATCATCGAACGACTGACAGAGGCATTGCCATCGGAGCCGCCGAAGGCGGCCGCGGCGGGACCCGCTGGTTCTGCAAAGCACAGCGGGATGCGGCAGGAAACCACGGGAGCAGAGCAAAATCCGCACCAGGAACAAAGCCTCGAACATGCTGTGACGCCCCGTAAGAGACACCTTTTCGAGTAGAGGTCCATGCTTACGATTTCAAAGCCGCTCAGTGCAGGACAAGCCCGCGCTTATCATCACGAGAAATTCAGCAACGCGCAGGACAATTACTACACCGAAGGCGACCGGATACGCGGCGAGTGGCATGGCCAGCTGGCCGAGCAGTGGGGATTGCACGGCGAAGTTCGCGAAGAGCACTTCCAGCGGCTCTCGGAAGGCCAACACCCGATCACTGGCGAACAGCTAATCCGCCACCAAGCGGCCCGAGAATACATGAACAGGCGCGGCGAGAAGGTAAGCGCGATGGAACACCGCGCAGGATGGGACGCGACGTTTTCGGCCCCGAAGAGCGTATCGTTGACCGCCCTGGTGGGTGGAGATGAGCACGTGCGGGAGGCCCATCGAGAAAGCGTCGGCGTCGCATTTGATGAGCTAGAGCGATATGTCGAGGCCCGCATCGGCGGGAATCTTCCGGCAGAGACAACGGGCAAGTGGGTAGCGGCGAAGTTCGAGCACGATAGTGCGCGACCCGTGGACGGCTATGCCGCACCCCAACTACATACCCACGTCGTCTTTTTCAATCTTACGGAGACCGACGACGGCGAGGCACACGCGCTACAGCCACGGGAACTCTACAAGACGCAGCAGTATGCGACAGCGGTGTATCGCTCGGAGCTGGCCCATCGGTTGAAAGAACTTGGCTATGAGATCGAGCGCGGCGAGAGCAGCCAGCCGGAAATCAAAGGCTACAGCAAAGAGTATCTGGAGGCGTCGAGTCCGCGCCGCCGGCAGATCGAGGAACATCTCGCAAAGGAGAACCAGCGAGGAGCAGGTGCAGCGCAGATCGCCGCGCACCAGACGCGAGAAGGAAAGCTGGAACTGTCGCATGAAGCAATGCAGGAGCGGCATCGCGCGATGGCGGAAGCCTTCGGCAATCAGCCGCAGCGCGTTGTCGAAGGGGCGCAGGAGCGAAGAGAGCAGCTAAAGGAAGAACCCGGAGACAGAACCATCAGCCAGGCGCTCATCTACTCGCGAGAGAAAAATCTGGAGCGTGAAGCCGTGGCCGAGGAGCGCGAGCTGCTGAGGGATGCACTGAAACGCTCAATGGGTGACGCCACGGTTGAGGAGGTTAAAGCGGAGTTCGAGAAAGGCGTGCAAGCAGGCGAGTTCATCGAGACGAGCACTCGTGCGCCGGGCCGCGCGTTCACCACAACCGAGATGATCGACCAGGAGCGCAACACAATCCAAGTGATGCGCGCGGGGCAGAACCAACATGCACCAATCGCGAGTTTCAAGACACGCCGAGAGATCGAGCAATACCACTCGCATTTGAGCGAGAGCCAGCGTGCAGCAGTCGAGCAAATCCTGTCGAGCCGCGACCAGGTGGCGGCGCTCGAAGGCGTCGCCGGCGCGGGCAAGACTACTTCTTTAGCCGCGATCCGTGAAGCCGCCGAGCGCGATGGCTACAAGGTGGAAGGCTTCGCGCCAACGTCACGCGCGGCGCAAAAACTCGGAGAGGCCGGAATCGAATCGAGCACGTTGCAGCGGCATCTGGCGCGGAGCCAAGAGCCGTACGACGGACAAAAACGGCTTTACGTTCTCGACGAATCGAGCCTAGCGAGCACCAAGCAAATGAACGAGTTCCTGCATCGGCTAAAGGAAAACGACCGCGTATTGCTGGTGGGCGACACACGCCAACATGAAGCCGTCGAAGCGGGCCGGCCGTATCACCAGTTGCAGGAAGCAGGAATCGCGACAGCACGCCTCGACGCCATCGTGCGGCAGAAAGACCCAGCACTCAGGGACGTGGTGCAAAAACTCTCGCGAGGCCAGGTCAAAGAAGCGATGGAGAAGCTCGATGTGCAAGGCCGCGTCCACGAAATTTTCGACCGCGACGAGCGGATGGCCTCCATCGCGCACGAGTATGTGAAGCAGCCCGAAGGGACGCTTGTGGTATCGCCCGACAATCGGTCGCGGACGGAAATCAACCAAGCAATCCATTACGCAATGCAGGATGCCGGGAAAATGCCGTATCGCGAGCACGAGATGATGGTGTTGGTCGCCCGGCAGGAGATCACCGGCGCGGACCGGCAGTGGGCCGCGCAATACGAAGGTGGTGACGTTGTGCGCTACACGAGAGGCACTAAGACACACGGCATCGAGGCAGGAGAGTATGCCCGCGTCGAACGCGTGGACGAGAAAGAAAATCTAGTAACGGTGAAACGCAAAAATGGGGAGCAGGTGAGTTACGATCCGCGCCGGTTGCATGGCGTGACGCTGTACCGGGAGACGGAGCGCGCATTCAGCGAAGGCGACCGCGTGCAGTTCACAGCACCGAATCGGGAGCGACACATCGCAAACCGCGAGCTAGGCACCATCGACAAGATCGACGATAGCGGCAACCTGCAACTGCACCTCGACTCAGGCCGGACCATCGCATTCAACATAAAAGACAATCGGCATCTCGACTACGGCTATGCAGTGACGAGCCACAGCAGCCAGGGACAAACCGCTGACCGGGTGCTTGTTCACATTGACACCGAGCAAGCCGGAGAAAAACTCGTGAATCGCCGTTTGGCGTATGTGGCGGTGTCGCGCGGACGCTACGATGCGCAGGTCTACACAAACGACAAAGGCCAGCTTGCCGAGCAACTCTCTCGTGACGTGTCCCACCGATCTGCGATGAAACCGAACCGTGAATTCGTATCCTCGGCACACGAGATCGAGCGGTCATCCACACGAAGCCAGGGGCACGAGCATACGCAGGCAGAAGGCCACAGTATCAGCAGATAGAGCCGGATTCCCTCCGCTCTCGCCGCCGTCAAGGGCCACGCCCGCTGCGCGGCTCCTTAAGTCGCCCTTGACTGCGGTACCGCTGTGGGAATTTTCCAACTATGAGAGGCATGAGCCTCTTTGTGCTAGTGCAGGGCCAGACGCTAGCCTCTATATTCCTCTAGCGCTTTTCCTGGGTTCCAAGTCTGTTTCACTGAAACTTCGCAAGGTACTGGCTAAATGCATTTCCGCGTGACAGGGAGGGATACGTCACTTAAACTTAGGGGGTAAGCTGGAGAAGGTCTTAATGACCCTGGATGTAAAACCCGAAATCGCCGCCGCGCTAGAAGCCCTAGCTTCTGCCAAAGGGTTGTCTGTGGAAGACTACCTTGAGCAGCTCGTGGAAAATCAGCTACCGCTCAAGCCGGAAGATGCGACACGTTCGGAGGGCAGTGGCATGGTTTGGGAAAACGGGTTATTTGTCTACCGTACCGGCAGGCCGCTGCCGTTGCGCGTAGTCGATGATGCTATCCGGCAAGTCCGCGAAGAAAGGGCGCAGCAGATCCTGGGCAAGCATTCTTGAAGCGGTTCTTCGACAGCTCTGTTCTCGTTCCGGTCTTTTACGCTGACCATCCGCAGCACGTATCTAGCACAAAATTATTCGTTGACGCAGGAAAAGACGACTTCTGCGCGCTTCGCACGCTCGGAGAGGTCTACGCCACGCTCACTGGCCTGCCGCTTCGTCCCCGCATCACTGGACCGGAGGGTATAAGCATCGTGAAGCAAATACGCGAAAGGCTCACCTTGATTACGCTCAGCGAGCAGGAATATGTTTCTGCTCTTGAGCTAGCTTCCTCTGGGACTGTTGTCGGTGCAGCCGCCTATGACGCACTCATTGCTCATTGCGCCCTGAAGGCGGGAGCAGATATTTTGCTGACCTGGAACGTCCGCGATTTTACAAGACTCGGATCTGCTATCGCACGGCTCGTGAAAACGCCGCTGGAACTGTAGTTGCGACGCTGAACCTCCCCCCGACTGTCGGAGAATCCCTGGTTTTTTCCGTAATTCAACTCTGAACGATTAACACCAACGGAACTTCCCTCCGGTCTCAATGCCATCAAGGGGCAGGCCCGCTCACTCGGCTCCTTGTGGTCGCCCTTGACCGCGGATTCGGTGCGGGAATGACCTGACTATGAGAGGCTTTGGCCTCTTCGCGCCCAAGGCTAGCACTGGAGACAACTCCTTCGCGGTACTGGGCGTGTTGTTCGCATCCAGCCCAGCCCCACCCGCCGCCCGGCCAAATGTTCCCGCTACTCGCTCACGTTCCACACGTACAAGAAGGTGGCGTCGCTGGCCGTCGCAACTTTACGTCCAGCCTTCCGAGTTGCACGATTCAGTGCGGAACGAACTTTTTCTTTTGATTGCGCCAATTCAGCCAATGGTACCTTGAGCGCGGAATCACCCTTTAAGCGGTCGAGGTCGTTGAGGATTGTGGTGACAATTAGTTTGTGCTTTCCATTTCGACCTTGCGGCACATCCGATTGGACCATCGTCTTGAAGTGCATTGGGGGAGCCGTCTGAGTGCGACCCATATAGTCCTCCCGACGATGACACGCTAAACAAACGTGAGGTTATCGTATCCCATCGTAGCGAGTCCTGCAAGTAAACAATGCGGGGGGGGGGGCTGAGCAGCAAGCGAGCCCTCTCGTGCCACAGTCCGGCTTGCAAAAGATATGACCCGTACGACTTCCGGTCTGCTAGCTTCTGGGTGATTCGGAAGAAGTTCTTATGCTCAAGCCGAAAACACATTTCGAGCAAGTTCCGCTGGAGATCGTCAGGAAAATTGTTGAAGAACAAATCCGGGGGGAAACAACAACCGAACAGGATCAAGGAACTATGCACAGAACGTTAGAAGATCTTTTTGGGGCGCGAGAACAATCAATGGCGACGTCGCGCGCATTTTCTCAGGTGGAGGTTTAGAAGCAATCATGAGTCCCAGCAACAACAAATCCAAGAGCATATCCAAGAAAAAGGATGGATTCAGCGCCCAAGCCTTTCTAGATTCGGCCGGCGTGGCGAGAAAAGTTAGACAGTATAAGGAAGCCGAGATTATCTTTTCTCAAGGCAAGCCTGCCGAGAGCGTCTTTTATATACAAGAAGGCAGCGTGAAGATTACTGTGGTTAATGAAATCGGCAAAGAGGCGGTCATCGCCATTTTGGGACCTGAGGACTTCTTTGGCGAGGGGTGCCTGGCAGATCAGCCGATTCGCATGGGGAATGCCAAATCGATTACACCCAGCACTGTGCTCGTCATTGACAAGGATGAAATGGCAAAGGTGCTTCACGACCAGCGTGAGTTATCCGATCTCTTCATCAATTTCGTGCTCACACGAAACATGCGCATCGAGGAGAACTTGATCGACCAGCTATTCAACTCGACCGAGAAGAGGCTCGCCCGCTCTCTGCTGTTGCTTGCCCGATACGGCAAGCAAGAACACCCTCAGAGGGAACTCCCAAAGGTATCCCAGGAGATGCTGGCGGAAATGGTCGGCACGACGCGCCAGCGGGTCAATCTCTTCATGAATAAATTCAGGAGACTGGGCTTCGTTCGTTACAATGGAGGACTTCAGGTCCACAATTCCCTCCTGACTGTCGTCCTCCACGACGCGCCGCCAAGATAAAGCGTAGAGCCTTCCAACCTTCAAGGATGAGATTTCATTTGGGGAGCAATTAGGGGATAAGACGGCCCATTTGAAAGCAGAGTTCGGATTTGGGCGTTGTGCAGGTCGCGAAGAATCGCTAGGCACGTCACAGGGGGCCTTTCTCCTGTTCGCTACGCTTGATGCGAAACCCCAATTGCCAAGCAATCTTGTCTCATAGGGAAGGCTGCTGAGGTCACGTTTTGAACGCGGGGATCCCGAATTGCCTCTGTTTTCTCGCTAGTTGCCCCCCGTCTCCTGTGGATTGCCTAATAGCGCAACCGTCACAAAGGTGACAGACGCTGCTTTCTTAACTACATAGGATGGGCATGAAGGGGTCCACCTCCTAGCCGCTCCTAGCGGCTCGTGCACGTCCTCTTTATGGACGGCTTCGGTGGTTCCGGGTGAGTGTTTCGATGTCTAGCCTGACTCAGAACAATGTCCGGTCTGATCAGAGCGGTTTCCGACCTGAGAGCACGGATTCTCAGAGATTCCGTCCTCTCCGCATTCTTTTCATCCACCGCGATGCAGACACGGTAGAAAGTTGTTTGCAAGAACTCAAGAAAGCGCAATTCATGGTCAGTGCCGATATCGCTTTGAACTTAGCACAGTGTGCGGAACAGCTCCGCTCCCAGTCTTATGATGTCGTCGTCGCCGAGTACCCCAGCCCCAGTTGGAAAGGATCGCAGGGCTTGCAATCCCTTCGTCAGACGGTGGAGGAAGTTCCCCTTCTCTTCGTGACCACCTCCAAGGGAAAAGAATCCATCGCGGAATTAACCGCTCATGGCGCCTTCGATTACGTTGAGGGAGAGCATATCGCGCAACTGCCCATGGCCGTTCGCCGCGCCCTGAACGAAAAGAAACTGCGTGCGGAGCTGGAAGAGGCCGGGAAGGCCTTAAAGCATTCGCAATCGTTGTATCACGCGCTGGTGGACAATCCCGCCTACGGAGTATGCCGGTGCGATGCTCAAGGAAAGTTTCTCAGCGTCAATCAAGCCCTGGTAGCCATGCTTGGCTACGCAACCAAAGAAGAACTCCTGGCGGCAAATCACCCGTCGGACGGCCTCTTTGATCTCGGTACGGGCTCAGCATTGGCGGAGCGCTCCTCCGAGAACATGCGAATCAACCCTATCGAGGTCGAGTGGAAGCGGAAAAACGGCACAACTCTGAGAGTCAAGCTGAGCGGACGCGGTATCCATGACGACCGCGGAGATTGTGTCGGCCATGAAATCATTGCTGTTGATATCACGGAGCAGCGGACGCTTGAAGAGCAACTGCGCCACCAGGCATCGAGCGATTCACTGACCGGCCTGGCCAACCATCGTCGTCTTTTCGATGCCCTGCACGCGGAGATCTGCCGATCCAAACGCACCATGCGGGAATTCTCTCTGGTATTGCTGGACCTCGATGGATTGAAAAAGATCAACGACCGATATGGTCATCTAGCTGGAGACCGGGCGCTCTCCAGGCTGGCGCACATCTTGGCAGACTGCTGCCGGTCCGTAGACACCGCAGCGCGGCAAGGCGGGGACGAGTTTGCTCTGGTCCTGCCGGAGACCGGCATAGCCGCCGCGACAATGGTAGGACATCGGATTTGCGGTCTCCTTACGAAAGATGCAGAAGAGCCAAGGCTTTCCGTTAGCGTTGGAGTTGTCAGTTATCCGAAGGATGCCGATACGATCGGAACCCTACTCCACGCAGCGGACCAGGCTCTTTATGCCATGAAACGCAAGCAGGCAAAAGCCGCCAGCGTCTCTTAGTTGTTTTTACCACATTTGAATCCCGCGTCGTCGTAATCGGGAGCGTCAATTTGATATGAACGCGGCCTCCAAAGGAAGGGCACCGATGGATAAATATGGTTCCCGCTCACGTGATACGTCACAAATACTCAGGCTGCGTCGCAGTTCTGACGACAAAATCCAGTATTTAATAAGAGCTGAAGAACGGCTTCTTCAATCGATTTCTGCCCGTACGCCCCTTTTGGAAGTTCTCGATAGAATCTGCAGCGCTATTAATTCTCAGATTGGCAACATGGTTTCGCTCATTTCCCTGCCGGGCCACGATGTAACCGATCACGCCGCAATCGCCCGGATCGCAGCGCTTTTTGGTTTGCATGCTTTTTGTTCCTCAGGTGTTGTCGCGGAGAATGACGAACTGCTTGGGTCTCTGGAGATGTACAGTTGCGTGCGGCGCCGCCCCTCCGCCCGCGAATTTCAATTGATTAAGCGCGCAACGTGTCTGGCCGCAATTGCGATCAAACGTCACAATGCGACAAACCATCATAGCTATGGTTGCTTTCACGAGAATCGGCCAGTGCGAGGACGTGTGCTCGAATGGTCACTTTCTATGAACTAGTTTCCAAGCGGAGGACGGACATGCACTCCGATAAATACATCCGGAAGCATCGAATTGACCCTGGGAGAAGGCGCTACAAGCGAGTCGAGACACGCCAGGGGGTCTCGGTCTATTGGGCGTCTGAAAAACTTGAGGATACTGCACTAGTCCGGGACGTGAGCTTGGGAGGTCTGTTTGTCGCAACACAGGAAGCGCTGGCCGTGGGAACGACGCTCAGGCTTGACTTTCTTGTCCAGGAAGGCGCAATCAGAGCCGCCGGTACTGTGCGGCACGCAGAGCCCGGACGCGGAATGGGACTGAAGTTCACGTCAGTGCGTGGTGAAGATCTCCAGCACTTGGTTGAGTTGGTGAATCGCTTGTCGGCTCATTCTAGTTTCCAGCCTGCAATGAGGCAACTGGCTGACTACTCCCGAGGGGAAGAAACTTTTTGATACTATTCAGGGCACTCTCCGTGCACCTGGACAGTTGAGGCAACGCGATGAAAGCAAATCGTGACGGACGGAAGTGGCGAGTGCGGGCGAAGGGGGGAGGAGAGCAAGGAAGATGCCGGCCCGGTTTGCGCGTTATCGGGCATTTCGACGCAATCCCAGTCTTTGGGAATTTGGTTGCTGAAGAAATTGAGTATGGAGCTGTCTTCTCGAGCGTTCAAGAGGCCCAGTGGATGGAAAGGGCGGCCCGATTGAGAGCCGCCCCATTGTAAAGTCAGAATTCCGTCAAATTCTGCCAAACAGGTTGCTACGATAGCGCTCATATAGAGCATTCGTCTGCCTACAATCGGACACTCCGCTGTTTTTGCCGAAGGTGTCCGACTAGCGCTTATCAGGCGGAAATCAAGGAGCGGGTCGGTTTAAAGGCTAAGACTCAAACACGCCATATCGCCAGCCCCTCGCTACTTTGTCTTGGGTCCGGGTCTCAGCGAGCGCCAGCTACCGCTGCCATTGCGTGGGTTTCCACATTGACCTTGATCTGCTTCGGCTTCGCTTCCTCGCGC